>Ga0080064_1007033_pt1 | contig 11657 bp, 9 predicted proteins | sample Subgrocontami54m_FD_69260 | JGI IMG/M metagenome (GOLD analysis project Ga0080064, IMG submission 69260) | Subsurface groundwater microbial communities from S. Glens Falls, New York, USA - GMW46 contaminated, 5.4 m (SPADES assembly) (version 2) ...
ACGTGTCTCGAGGACTACGAGACGTTGCTGCCCTGGCGCATTGCAGTAGCCTCCCAGTAATCCGCTTCTTTCAAGCACAATCATTGCGCCTCAGCAAGAACGGGGTTTATTGATCGCTTACGACGTATCGATGCTGGAGTGCCTGGTGGCGGCGGATGACATCACCTACGCCGCGCTGCTCAACGGCGGCACGGTGCAGCGCCAGGCGCGCATCGGCATGGTCGTGCACCCGATCGGCGGGCGTTATCTGGCGGTGCAAAGCGCCGGGGCGCCGCATCTGTGGGCCCGGCTGGTGGCGCTGATCGGCCGCCCAGAACTCGCGACCGACGCGCGCTTTGCCACGTCCATGGCGCGGCGCACGAACTGGCCCGCGCTGCTCCAGATCCTGCGCGACTGGCTTAGCGGTTTCGCCAGCGTGGATGAGGCCGTCGAAGCCCTCTCCCGCGGACGCATTCCCGCGGTACCGATGCTGTCACCCGAGGAACTGGTGCAACACCCGCAAATGGCGGCGCGATCGGCCTTTCCCGAGATCGATCACCCGGCGCGCGGCCGCATCCGTGTGACCGCGCTGCCTTTCCATGTCGACGGCGGGCCGGTGGCACCCGGCGGCCCCGCGCCGTATCGCGTAGGGCAGCACACGCGCCAGGTGCTGACCGAACTCCTCGGCTATTCCGCCGAGCGGATTCGGGCGTTGCAGTCGCTGCGGGTGATCGAGATCCCGGAAACCTAGTTGCGCGTCCTAACGGCTTCATCTAGTCAATAATGAATAGATGCCATAACCCGCCACCAAGAGGCCGACGACCAGATTCAGAGGTCTGGTGTTATCAGTGGGCTGAGGCATGAACAGGGCATCTACACGTATTGACTCAGTGATCTTATTACGAACAAAGGTAGCCAAGATTAGCGAGATCCCGTAGATTATGCCTACTACAGTAACGATAGTATCCAAGTTTTTCATAGCAAGAATTTCGCCATAGGCTTTAAGGACGATGAAACCAGAGTAACTCCCTTCAATCCCCTATTGGGCTAAGAGGGGAAGCCTCGATCCTCCCTCTGAAGACAAGGCGGTTACGGGCCGTTATGAAGAACTATTTTCGGAGCAAGAAAAGAGAAAGCCATGGCCTTCCCTCATGCCGGCTACATCATTACGCAGTTTGATGCAGGTCGATGCGCTTCATCTCCTGCTTCTCACTTTCAGAGAGCTTATCCCACCATGTGCCGCCGGAGTTGCCGTAGTCAAACCGCTCGGCTCCCTTGCGGGTGTAGTACCACCAGTTCAGCCAGTTGGAATACGCATAGAAGACTGCGGCGCCTACGAAGAACGGGATGGCGCTGCCGGTATTGGTTATGGCCATGCCAATAAGCCCGCTAAAGATAAACGGACCGAAGGCCGCCCACGCCCCGGTCCAGCCGAGCATCTGAGCGCCCTTGGCCGGCGAATAGGCAAACACGATCGGATACTGACGGAAAGTCGCCGCGTTGGCCGTGCCTGTCATCAGGAACATGAAAAGCATTATGCCGACAAACCCCGGGAACTGTTCGAGCCCGGTCGGGGTGAGATATCCTCCGAATATCAGGGCCAGACAGGCGAGTATCATCCCTCCTATCGGGTATAACATGCCGACGCTTCCACCCCACTTGTCCCACAGAGGGCCGGTGATAACGCGGATGAGCCCGCCGATGAGCGGGCCGAGGTAGGCGTATGCCAATGGATCCGGCGCACCGTCAAAACCACCATAGATGGCCTTTATCATCATCGGGAATGCGGCCGAATAACCGGAGAACGAACCGAATGTCGTGATATAGGTTACGCAGCAGTTCCAGGAATGCGTGCGCGCCCTGTTCTTCGTGCTCAGGATTTCAAACTGGCCCTTGAAACCTCTCGCGGGGACGGTAACGCTTCTCAGGAATACCGCACAAAGAATGAAAGCCAATATGAGGGGCGGGACATACCAAAACGCGGCGTTCTGCAACCAGATATTCTTCTTGACCACCTTCTTGACAACCACATCCGTAACCGCGCCTGCGTTATTTTTCTTAAGCTCTACCATCATGTCCATGGTAGTTGCCGTCTCTTTAATCACCAAGTCCTTAACCACACTGCCATCTTTCGTAATCGCTGTGGCGGCGGCCAGATCAGGCCTTTTAACCACCACGTCCGTAACCACACCACTGGCGTCTTTTGTAACCGCTATATCCTTAAGAATATCAACCTTGGTAAAGATCTGTGGCCCGCCGACAACGCCACCGAGCACAGCGGCGCCTATGATCCACGGCGTTACAAACTGGACAACGCTCACCCCGAAGTTGCCCAAGCCCGCCTGGATGCCCATTGAAACTCCTTGCAGCCTTTTGGGGAAAAAGATGCTGGTGGAAGGCATGTAAGAGGAAAAGTCCCCCCCCCCCATACCGCTGAGGAATCCGATTATCATGAACGTTCTCCACGGCGTGCTCAGGTCCTGGATCGCGTAACCCAGCCAGATCATGGGTATGAGCTTGATGATGGTCGCTATGCTTACGACCGGCCTTGTTCCGAGTACCGGGATAAAGTAGGAATGTATCAGTCTCAATATGCCGGATGCGAGCCCCGGTATCGCCGCGAGCCAGAAGAGCTCCATGTTGGTGAACTTGAAGCCTATGTTAGGCATTCTCACAACCACTGCGCTCATGACAAACCACGTGGCGAATGAAAAGATCAGGGAGAATGTGGTTATGCCGCATGTTCGCCATGCAATTGCGCTGCCGGTCTCTTTCCAGAACTGCGGGTCTTCCGGCTCCCATCTTGGTAATCTTGCCATAATAAATTTCCCTTTTGTCTATGATTTTACATTCAACTCAAAAGCACATCCGGGTTAATAAGAATTGTTAAATTGAACCTGGTATCCAATCACATCAATGCCCTCCCCGCCATCATTTCCTTGTCAACAGACGAGAGATGATATTCCTTGGCGAATGCGCCGGTAGGCTCCTTCAGGAAGAAGAAGCAGAAGACAAATGTCAAAGCGGCAGTTGCGCCGATCATCTGGAAGAACTGGCTGTCGGTCAGGTATACAAACGCGGAGGTATATAGGACAGCGCCCACATTGCCATAGGCTCCCGCATATCCCGCCACATTTCCCGTGATGCGCCTTTTGACAAACGGTACAAGGGCAAAAGTCGTACCGCAACCGCCCGTGACAAACAGAGCGCAAATTACCGTAACCAGAACCGCCATAGCCAAAGGCCATTCAGGGGTAATCATGCCCATCAACACAAAACCGCCAGTGACGCCCGCAAGATAGATCATATGGGCGAGTTTCCTCGTGGGTGTGCGGTCCGACACATAACCGCCGAGCGCCCTGGAAAAAAAGTTAAAGACCGCAAACATCGAGCCGAACAAGCCGGCCATCACCGGGCTCAATGCGAATGTCTTTTGGAAAAAATAAGGAAGCATCGAAATAACTGCAAGTTCCGCGCCAAATGTGACGATATATGACGCATTGAGAGTGCCTATCTGGGTAAATCTGTATCTGTCATCTTCAGGCACACCTTTTTTGAGGATCGGCACATTGACTTTGATGAGCCCCCAGACCTGATACAGTACTCCGGCTACTATAATTGCGTATAGGAAGTATGAAGTCTCGGGAGTGACATAACCCTTGTTCACTACCATCCTGACCAAAAGCGAAAGCACGCCCCAGATAGGTATGGTCCAAATAATCGCAAGGATCAAATCGCCCCATGTGGAGACTTCGATTGCCTGAGCCTTTCTGGATACCGGCCTGACCGTGCCCTTGGGCCCGTCGGTAATGGCAAACCAGTAGTACACGCCGTAGAGAAACATCACGATGCCGCTTATTGCTGTCGCCCATCTCCAGCTACCCAGAACAGTGAGGGCCAGGAACGGCATGGTGATTGCGGCCAGGGATGAACCCCAGTTGCCGAGACCCGCCTCAACGCCTTGGGAAAAGCCCGCGTCCCTCGGTTTGAACCAGAGCGATGTCATTGCAATACCCACGACAAAACCCGTACCAACCGCGCTCAAGATTAGCCTTGAGATCAGCATTTCCGTATAGGAGGAGGCAAAAGCGAACCAGAGGCACGGGAAGGCCATCGACCACATCACGATGCAAAATGTCTTGCGCGGGCCTATCCTGTCGCACAGCATGCCGATAATAACGCGGGTAGGAACGGTCAATGCCACATTGCAGATGGCAAGCACCTTGAGTTGATCCAGGGTAAGGCCGGTATCCTTGATAATCGTCGACACGAGCGGCGCCATGTTGAACCAGACATAGAACGTGATAAAGAAAGCGATCCATGTCTTGTGCAGGGCCGCAATCTCGGCTCGGCCAAAGGCCAGCAAGTCTGCCCAGCCCATTGTTTTTTCCGCTGTCCTTCCCGATCCTGGCATTTTTCATCCTTCCCATGATTTGAGGTGCCGCAAGAAAACCCTGAAAACTTTTCAATTCCTTTCAGTGCATGACCAACACGGGACAATCGTCTATGTGGCGAAGCAGATAGTCGCTGACGCTGACGGTGACATTGCCGAACCGTATCCCCCCTCTAGGCGGGCGACTTGCGATCACCACAAGATCCGGCTTTTTCTTCCTGACGGTCTCCACCAGCATCTTGTGCGGGTCTCCGACCGCAAGAACCACGGTCACGTCAAGACCCTGTTTGGCCACCCAATCCGCCGCCTCTTTCAGGCCCGTTTCCTTTTTCGCGCGCCACTCTTCGAACGCCGCCTCGCTATAGCTGCTGGCATCCGCCGGTTCTTCGACGACGGTTACCAAAATGACCTCCGGCCTTTCGCGCCGGAACATCGCAATCGATTTCTCCAATCCAAACCGGGCGACTTCCGAACTATCATGGCAAATGAGCATTTTCATTTTTTCGTCACTCCTTTCAAGAAGTTTTGGGCAAGCTATGCCGCGAGAACCGGCTTGCGCGGGAGCACGCCCATTCGCTTTGCGTTTGCTGGTAATTGCCTTCCAGTAATCTCGTTAGTTTCGCGAGCCATGGATGCCACGCCGTTCAGCAAGGCATTTCGGCATTGCGCCGCGCGTAATACCACCAGGTCATCGCAATGCAGCTCAGGTAGAACGCGATGAACAGGTACAGCGCGTAAGCGGGCCCGCCGAACATCGAAATCGATATGCCATAGCTCATCGGGATAAAAAAGCCGCCGTAGGCGCCTATCGCCGAGGAGAAGCCCAGCACCGCAGCGGCTTCCGTGTTGGCGTCGCGCACTGCCTGCTCCTCCGCCTCCCTTCCCTTGCCTGCGGCGGCGCGTTGGCGCTCGTTCATGAAAATGACCGGGATCATGCGGAAGGTGGAACCGTTCCCCACGCCGGCGGTGGTGAACAACAGCATGAACATAGCGAGGAAACCGTAGAAATTACCGCTCTGGCCGTCATGGGGAAGGAAGAACAACGCACCCAGCACGCCGATTACCATGACGACGAAATTCCAGAAAGTCACCCGCGCTCCGCCGAGTTTGTCGGACAACCAGCCGCCGAACGGCCGCATGAGGGCGCCCACCAGGGGGCCGAGCCAGGCGTAGGACAAGGCGTTGATCTGCGGAAACTGGCTTTTTATCAGCAACGGGAATCCGGCCGAATAGCCGATGAACGAACCGAAAGTCCCAAGGTAGAACCAGCACATGATCCAGTTGTGCTTGCGCTTGAAGATCACCGCCTGATCGGAAAACGATGCCTTGGCGCTGGCGAGGTCGTTCATGCCGAACCACGCCGCTATGGCGAAAATCACAATCAACGGTACCCAGATGAAGCCTGCGTTCTGCAGCCACAGTTGCTTGACTTCCGCGCCCTTGGTCCAGACCTGGGGCTCGCCGCCCAGCGCCCCGAACACGCCTGCGGTAATCACCAGCGGCACCACGAACTGCACCAGCGACACCCCCAAATTGCCCAGCCCGGCGTTGAGGCCGAGCGCCGTGCCCTTTTGCGCCGTGGGAAAGAAAAAACTGATGTTGGCCATGCTCGATGCGAAGTTACCGCCACCGAGGCCGCACAGCAGCGCCAGAACCGCGAAGGTCGAGTAACTGGTCGCCGGGTCCCTCACCGCCAGACCGATACCGATCGTCGGCAGCAGGAGTGAAGCCGTCGAGATCGCCGTCCAGCGCCGGCCGCCGAAGATCGGCACCATGAACGAATAGAACACCCGCAGCGTAGCACCGCACAGGCCCGGCAGCGCAGCCAGCCAGAACAGTTCCCCGGTCGAGAGATCGAACCCAACGTTGGGCAGGTTCACCACCACCACGCTCCACACCATCCATACCGCGAAGGCCAGCGTGAGCGCCGGTATCGAGATAAACAGATTGCGGCTGGCGACGGACCGCCCTTCGGCTTCCCAGAAGCCGGCGTCCTCGGGATCCCAGCGCGTCAGAACGGAAGTTGCCATGAAAGTTACAATTTTCGGTTCTCAGGTGAAATGCGTGGATTCCGAACACTTGCGGCTTTGCTCCGCCGCGAGCGGACGCACCGTGCTCGCCGTCGCCACCGACCAGCCCTTGTAAGTCTGCGAAGCCATGTCCTCAACCTCCGCTCGTAATCGAATTCAGAACGGATTCTAGGCGTGCCGGAATCCTCTGGGAACAGTGCAACAATGCGCGAAAAAGACGCCTTCTACCTACTTGGTGGTAGATCTGATCCAGAAAGTCGTTGCCTGGAACACCGCGCCGTCATTGGCTAAGCGCGCAATAACCCGGGTCCGCCGCTGTATCTCGCGCATCGGATTTACGCAAAACGCGTACCCCCAAATAAAACATGCCCACGGTGTTGTCTTCTCCACTGAGTCAAAGTAAATTCGACTGCGTCAGTGCGAAGTGATCTGATATATTTCGCGCGCGGCAGACGGCAGACGAATGCGAGCACAACGACAAGTCTGGAGGAAAGTGGTATGCGAGACCGAAACCAGCGGCAACAGCAACAAAGAGAGGCGCGGGACGCGTCCGCGCTTTGGTCAGGACGGGTCAGGTTCGGTGCCCTGCTCGTCGCCGGGTGCCTGATCGGATTCCAGTCGGCATCCGCGCAGGAATCCGGCAAGCAGATTTTTCAACAGTTGTGTGCGGCCTGCCATAGTATCGGCGCTGGGCGGCTTGTCGGTCCTGATCTCAAGGGAGTGAACGACAAACGCCCCGAGGATTGGCTGCTCAAGTTCATCAAGTCCTCGGAAAAGCTGGTGAAGTCGGGTGACAAGACTGCCACGGCTCTGCTTGAAGAATTCAACAAGATGCCGATGCCGGATCAGGCCTTGTCGGACGACCAAATCAAGAAGGTATTGGCTCACATCAAGGAGACCGGAGGCAGCCCCGCGGCGGGCAACGAAGCCGTAGCCTTATCTGCGCAGACGGCGACACCCGTGGCGGAGCCGCAGCCCGATGAAATCCAGCGGGGCCAGGACCTGTTCGAGGGCAAGATTCGTTTCGCCAACGGGGGCCCGTCCTGCAATGCATGCCATCACGTCACCAGTGATGCCCTCCTCGGCGGAGGAGTCCTGGCCAGCGAACTGACCCTGGTGTTCTCGCGCATGGGCAAACAGGGAGTCAGCGCCATTCTGGCAAGTTCACCTTTCCCGGTGATGCAGGCCGCTTATGCAGGCAAGGAATTCTCGGAAAAGGAAATCAGCGCGCTGGTCGGGTTCCTGCAGCACGTCGACCAGGAGCATGCTCGTCAGCTGCCCAAAGAGTGGGGGTTGAGGATGTTCAGCGCGGGCGCCGGAGGCGTGATCGTGCTGGCGGGAATCGTATCGCTCGCGGGGCGAGGCAGAAAGAAACGGGCCGTGAACCAGGATATCTACGACCGCCAAATCAAATCAGAGTAATCGTTCGAGTCACAACCGCTGTAACAGAGAAATCGCTGTAACGGAAAAACGACAGGGGCAATCACATGGGCTGGATCACAGACATCATTTCGCCAGAGACGCGCAAATGGGAAGAGTTCTACCGCAATCGCTTCCAGCATGACCGGATCGTCAGAAGCACGCATGGGGTCAACTGCACCGGCGGTTGTTCCTGGCAGATCCATGTCAAGGACGGCATCGTGGTCTGGGAGACTCAGCAATTGGATTATCCGCTGCTGGAGGATTCCCTCCCCCCTTACGAGCCGCGTGGCTGTCAACGCGGGATTTCCTTCTCCTGGTATTTGTACAGTCCGCTTCGGATCAAGTACCCGTTGATCCGGGGCGCGCTGATCGACGCCTTCCGTGCGGAAAAGGAAAAGACCGGTGATCCGCTCAAGGCATGGGAGTCGCTGCAAAACAACCCGGAGAAGCGCAAGGCGTACCAGAACGCCCGCGGCAAGGGCGGTTTCAGACGCACAAGCTGGGACGAGGTCCTGGAACTCATGGCTGCCGCCAACATCCATACGGCGAAGAAGTACGGTCCGGACCGCGTCATCGGTTTCTCGCCGATCCCCGCGATGTCCATGCTCAGTTACGCAGCCGGCGCCCGGTTCCTGCAGCTTTTCGGCGGCGTGAACCTCAGCTTCTACGACTGGTACTGCGACCTCCCCACCGCTTTCCCGGAAATCTGGGGCGAGCAGACCGACGTATGCGAGAGCGCCGATTGGTATAACGCCAAGATGATCGCCGACATGGGCGCCTGTCTGAACATGACCCGCACACCCGACTGCCATTTCTTCGCGGAATCGCGGCACAACGGCACCAAGGCGGTGGTGTTCTCGCCCGACTTCAGTCAGGTCTGCAAGTACGCGGACCAGTGGGTGCCGCTCCACGCGGGCAGCGATGGCGCGTTCTGGATGGCGGTCTCGCACGTCATTCTGAAAGAGTTCCACCACGAAAAGCAGACGCCCTATTTCCTGAAGTACGGCAAACAGTACACGGACAGCCCTTATCTGGTTGTCCTGAACCAGGACGGCAACCATTACAAGCCGGGTCGCCTGCTGCGCGCCAACGAGCTTGCCCAGTTCAAGGATATCGAGAACGGAGACTGGAAGTTTCTCAATATCGACGAGAAATCCGGAAACTTTGTCGTCCCCAAAGGCGCGATGGGGCATCGCTATGGCAAGGAAACCGGCAAGTGGAACATGAAGCTGGAGAATTCGACCGACGATAATCCCTACGATCCCGCGCTGACGCTGCTCAACAACAACGATGGCGTACTCAGCACCGAGTTCACTGAATTCGGCCTGGACAAGAAAGCGCTGCGGGGCGTGCCGGTCAAGACCATCGAGACGCTGCACGGAAAGGTCGCCGTGGCGACCGTCTACGATCTGATCATGGCGCAATACGGAGTGGGCCGCGGGTTGCCAGGGGATTATCCGACGGACTATACCGACCCGGATGCCGCTTACACGCCGGCCTGGCAGGAAATCCACACCGGCGTGGATTCCAAGACAGTGCTTCAATTCGCCAGGGAATGGGCCAACACGGCAGCCCTGACCGAAGGCAAGTGTATGATCATCATCGGTGCGGGCATCAACCACTGGTACCACGCCAATCTGATGTACCGCGCGGGCGCGATGGCGCTCATGCTTTCCGGCTGCGTCGGCAAGAACGGTGGCGGCCTGAACCACTACGTGGGGCAGGAGAAACTGGCGCCGCAGGATTCCTGGAGCACGCTGGCGTTCGCCAGGGACTGGGTGGGGGCCCCCCGGCTGCAGCAGGCGCCGCTGTGGCATTACATCAACACCTGCCAGTACCGTTACGACGGGCAGTACTCCGTATACAACACGGTTCCCAAGAACGATCTGACCGGCAAGCACACGGCCGACTCCATTTTCATGGCGGTGCGCAATGGCTGGATGCCGTTTTATCCGCAGTTCAAGCAGAACACGCTGGAGCTCGGCCGGGACGCCGTCGCGCAAGGCGCGAAGGATGACGCGGGCATCACGAATTACGTGCTCGAAAAGCTGAAATCGAAGCAGCTGCAATACTCGGTCGCCGATCCGGAGGCAGAAGAGAACCATCCGAGGGTTTGGTACATCTGGCGCGGAAACGCCATCATGGGCAGCATGAAGGGCCATGAGTACGCCCTCAAACACTATCTCGGCACGCACTCCAACGCCATCGCGAAGGATTCCGACGAGCATCCGAAGGAAGTGCAGTGGCATGAGATCGCACCGGTAGGCAAGATGGATCTCGTGGTGGACCTGAACTTCCGCATGGATTCGTCGGCCCTGTATTCGGACATCGTTCTGCCTGCGGCGTCCTGGTACGAGAAGGCGGATTTGAACAGCACCGACATGCATTCGTTCATTCATCCGCTGTCGGCCGCGATCGCGCCGGTGTGGGAATCCAAGACGGACTGGGACATCTTCAAGGAACTGGCCAGAGTAACCAGCGAAGCGGCCAGGAAGTACATGCCCGAGCCTCAGATTGACATCGTCGCATCGCCGCTGGCGCACGATTCGGCGGACGAGATCACGCAGCCGCACGTGCAGGACTGGTACAAGGGCGAATGCGAGGCGATCCCCGGAAAAACCATGCACAAGCTCGCGGTGGTGCGTCGCGATTACACCAAGATCTACGACAAGTTCATCACGCTGGGTGAGAACGTGAAGACCCAGGGATTGGGCGCGCACGGCAACCATTACCTGTGCGCGGAGCAATACGATGAAATGATCGCATCCAACTATTTCCCGGTCGAGAAGGTGGACGGAAAAATCTATCCGTCGCTGAAAGAGGACAAATCGGCCGCGAACGCCGTCCTGCATCTGTCGACGTTGACCAACGGTACGCTCACGGTACGCGCCTACCAGAACATGGAAAAGAAGACCGGTCTAAAGCTGGCCGATCTGGCCGAAGGAAGCAAGGATGTGCGCATCAACTACGCGGATCTTCAGGCCCAGCCGCGCAGGTACAACACTTCGCCGCTGTGGTCCGGGCTCATGAACGACGGCAGGGCTTACGCCGCCTATACCTATAACGTGGATCGGCTGGTTCCGTGGCGGACACTGACAGGCCGTCAGCATTTCTACCTCGATCATGAGATGTATATCGCTTATGGCGAAAACCTGCCGACCTATAAGCCGTCACCGAAGCCCGAGGTCTACGGAGATCTGAAGGAAACCCTGAAGGACGGAAAGGCGAAGGTGCTGAATTGCCTCACCCCTCACGGCAAGTGGCACATCCATTCGACCTTCGGGGACACTCTCCGGATGAAGACGCTTTCCCGCGGCATCGAACCCTGCTGGCTGAGCGAGAAAGACGCGAAAGATCTAGGCATCAACGATAACGACTGGGTCGAGGTCTATAACGATCATGGGGTCTACTGCACCAGGGCGTGCGTCAGTGCCCGCATTCCGCCGGGAGTGTGCATCGTGTATCACGTACCTGAGCGCACGGTGAGTATTCCCAAGTCGCAGGTGAGAGGAAACAAGAGGGCGGGCGGGCATAACAGCTTCACCCGCATCCATCTGAAGCCGAACTTCCTCGCCGGTGGATATGGGCAGTTCTCGTATCACTTCAACTATTGGGGGCCCATAGCTCCACAACGGGATACGCACGTGACGGTCAAGAAAATGGACAAGGTCGTATTCTGACCGGACGCTAAGGAAAAAACATGGATATTCGCTCGCAGATTTCAATCGTGTTTCACCTGGACAAGTGCATCGGCTGCCATACCTGCTCGATCGCCTGCAAGAATACCTGGACCGACCGCAAGGGCGCCGAGTACATGTGGTGGAACAATGTCG
>Ga0080064_1002893_pt2 | contig 11642 bp, 13 predicted proteins | sample Subgrocontami54m_FD_69260 | JGI IMG/M metagenome (GOLD analysis project Ga0080064, IMG submission 69260) | Subsurface groundwater microbial communities from S. Glens Falls, New York, USA - GMW46 contaminated, 5.4 m (SPADES assembly) (version 2) ...
GAGACCCGCCTCTGGGACGACGTGAAAGGGGTCACGCAGGGGATGCGCAGCAAGGAATTCGCGCACGATTACCGCTATTTCCCGGAGCCGGATCTGGTCCCCTTTGCCGTGGCCCCGGAGGAGATTGAGAAAGCTCGGGCCGCGCTGCCGGAGCTGCCTCGGCAGCGGGCGGAGCGGTTCGTGCGGGAGTACGCTCTGCCGCTGCCGGACGCGGCCGGCTTGACGGCTGCCAAATCCACTGCCGACTATTACGAAGCCGCAGTGCGAAAATCGGTACCAGGTACCGGAACGGTACCTGGTACCGGTTCCGGTACCCCGGTTTCCAAATCGCTGGCCAACTGGATTCTGGGGGACATGGCCCGGGAGATGAACGAGCGCAGCGCCGACCGGATCGAGGAGCTGAAGTTCGGGCCGGAGCGGTTGGTGGAGCTGCTGGAGCTGATTGACTCGGGGAAAATCAGCGGTAAGATGGCCAAGGACGTTTTCGTCGAGTCGTTAAAATCAGGGCAGCCGCCCGGGGCCATCGTCCAATCCAAGGGGCTCTCGCAGGTGACCGATAAGGAAGCGATCCGGGCGGCGGCGCGCGAGGTCATCCAAGAACAGCCGAAGGCAGTCGCCGATTTCAAGCAGGGGAAGCAGGCCACACTCATGTTTCTCGTGGGACAGCTGATGCGCAAGACGAAAGGGGCGGCCAGCCCCGCGATCGCACAAGAAACTCTCAAGGAGCTGATCGAAAAAGGATGAATGAAAACCCGAAGGGGTCAGACCCCAAAAGGCCCGAAGGGGTCAGACCCCAAAAGGCCCGAAGGGGTCTGACCCCTTTAGCGTTGGTTTTTCTTTTGTGCGGTGTGTTCTGGCTGGCGCCGCGCGGATGGACGGCGCCCAAGTCGGTCCAGGAGGCCCTCTACGAGCAGGTGGAGCTGCTGGCCGAGGCGATCACCGTGATCCAGTCCGAATACGTTGAGGTGATCGAGCCGAGACGGCTGATCTACGGCGCCCTGAAAGGGATGGTGGAGTCGCTCGACCGCCACAGCCAGTTCCTGGACCCCGGCGCCTACTCCGAGATGCAGGTGGAGACGAAGGGGGAGTTCGGCGGCGTGGGTTTGGAGATCACGATCGCCAAGGACGGCGTGCTGACCGTGGTGGCCCCGATGGACGACACGCCGGCCGCCAAGGCGGGGCTCATGCCGCAGGACAAGATCGTCAAGATTGACGGCGAATCCACGCGCAGCGTCTCGCTGCATGAGGCGGTCAACCGGCTGCGGGGCCGGGCCGGCAGCAAGATCACATTGACCATCCTCCGGGAGGGACCACGGGCGGGCGATCCTGATGGGGACGAAGACCTTCGGCAAAGGGTCGGTGCAGACCGTGATCCCGCTGCGGGACGGGTCGGCCGTCCGGCTGACCACGAGCATCTACTACACCCCCTCGGGCCAGGCGATCCACGGAAAGGGGCTCCAGCCGGACGTGGTGGTGGAGCCGGTTCTTTCGGCCGCCACCGCCGTCTCGCAAGAAGAAGAGGAAGAGAAGACGCCGCCGGTGGCCAAGGATCCCGCGGTCCTCCGGGCCGTGGATCTGCTGCGCGGCCTGAAGGTCTACAAGAAGACCGCTTGAAAAACAACCGTCTCTACCCGCTGGCCGGTCTCGGATTCATCGTTCTCCTGGTCCTTTCCTTTTATCTGGGCCGCTCCACCGGCCGTCCTCCCGCGCTCCCGGCCCGTCCGGCCGCACCGCCGGTCCACCGGCCGCTCCCTGTCCCCTCTCCGAAACCGGCTGGGACCCTCCGGGTTCCGCCCCTCTCTTTCCCGCGCGGGCACGGGAAGATCGCGATCGTCCTGGATGATTGGGGCTACACGATGAAGCAGGTGCCGGCGCTGGCCGCCCTGCGCCGGCCCGTGACGCTGGCGGTCCTCCCGGGGCTGCCCCGCTCGGCGGATGTGGCCCGGGCGGCCCGGGCGAACGGGCACGAGGTGATCCTGCACATGCCGATGGAGGCGGTGGACCCGAAGGCGCCGAGAGAGAGCTCCACGCTGCTGTCGGGCATGCCGCGCCGCCAGGTGATTGAGAATCTGGACCAGGCGCTGGGCACGGTCCCTTCCGCGCGCGGAATCTCAAACCACCAGGGTTCTAAGGCCACGGCCGATCCCGCGCTGATGGAGGTGGTGATGGAGGAGACCAAGCGCAAGGGTCTTTATTTCCTGGACAGCTACGTGAGCAACCAGTCGGTCTGTGCGGAGGTGGCGGCCCAAGTCCGGATCCCGTTCGCGCGGCGGGCGGTCTTTCTGGATAACGAGCAGTCCGCCCCGGCGATCCAAAAACAACTGGAGGAGCTGGCCCTCAGCGCCTCAAAGCACGGCGAGGCGATCGGGATCGGGCATGACCGGCCGGTGATGCTGGCGGTCCTTCAAAAAGCGGTGCCGGCTCTGGAGAAGGCCGGCTACACGATTGTCCCCGTGTCGGAGTTGGCGGAGGTTCCGGATCCTCGTTCTGGGGATTGAAACCTCTTGTGATGAGACGGGGTTGGCCCTCGTGGCCGACGGCCGCCGGGTGCTGGCCGCGCAGCTGGCCTCCAGCATAAAGCAGCACCAGAAATACGGCGGCGTCATCCCGGAGATCGCCAGCCGGGCGCATGTGGAGCTGCTGACCTGCGAGTTGGAGGCGCTTCTGGAGGCCGGCCGCGTAAGCCCATCCCAAGTGGACCGGATCGCGGTCACCCGGGGGCCCGGGTTGGGGGGCTGCCTGCTGGCCGGCGTGGCGGCCGCGAAGGCGCTGGGATTGGCCTGGCGGAAAGAGCTGGTGCCGGTGAACCACCTGCACGCCCACCTCTACGCCGCCCTGATGGAAGACCCGGAGCCGCTGCTTCAGCAGAAAATGATCGGGTTGGTGATCTCCGGCGGCCACACGGCCCTCGTCCGGATGGACGGGATCCGCCGCGCCACGCTGCTGGGCCAGACCCGGGACGACGCCGTCGGCGAGGCGTTCGACAAGGTGGCCAAGATCCTCGGATTGGGTTTCCCGGGCGGGCCGGAGATTGAGCGGGCGGCGCGGGAAGGGAACCCGTCGGCCTTCCGGTTCACGGCCCCCAAGATGAAATCCGGCTCCCCTTACGACTTCTCGCTCAGCGGGATTAAGACCGCGGTGCTGTATAAAGTCAGAGAGTTTCAGAAGGCAGAAGGCAGTAGGCAGAAAGCAGAGGACACCCTGCCTACTGCCTACTGCAATCTGCCTTCTGGTTTCACCGCCGACATGGCCGCCAGCTTCCAATCCTCCGTGGTGGAGGAGGTCGTTGAGAAAACAATCCGGGCCTGCCGCGAAGCGGGCGCGATCCACCTCGCGGTCGGCGGCGGCGTGGTGGCCAACGGTTTGCTGCGGCGGCGGCTGGCGGAGCAATGCGCCGAATATGGGATCCAGCTCCGGGTCCCTCCGATCTCCCTTTGCACCGATAACGGGGCGATGGTGGCCGGGCTCGGGCGGCATCTCCCCGCCGTTGCCTCCAGGGAGTTGACGGCGATCCCCGAATTGGGTGTAAGCTAAGGAGAAGAAATGGTCTCGGATTCGGAAGTGATCCTGCGTCTGATGCTGGCGGTGCTGCTCAGCGGCCTGGTGGGGCTGGAGCGGGAGGCCAAGGGCCGCGCGGCCGGTTTGAGGACTCACATGTTGGTCTGCGCCGGCTCCTGCCTGATGACGCTGACCGGCGTCTACCTCATGGACCACTATCCCTCGGCGGAGATTGACCCCACCCGCATTGCGGCGCAGGTGGTCAGCGGGATCGGGTTCCTCGGGGCAGGCACGATCATCCAGTTCCGCGATTCGGTCCGGGGTTTGACGACGGCGGCCAGCGTCTGGGCGGCCGCCGGGATCGGTTTGGCGGTGGGCGCGGGTTTTTACCTGGGGGCCGTGACGGCGACCGGCCTGGTGCTGGTGGTTCTGCTGATGCTGCACAAGCTGGAAAACCGGGTGGGATCGAAGTCGAAGGAGGTGAGGGATGGCGGTTCTCGGTAGAGGCAGGGGCAAGGAGGCGGAATCGCGGGTCCTGGACGTCACGGCGAGCATGCAGGGTTCGCTGGTCTTCCAGGAGCCGGTTTCTTTGAGGATCAGCGGGCGGTTCGAGGGGACGCTGGAGACGAAGGGCGAACTCACCATCGGCGAGCAGGCGCAGGTGCGCGCGGAGATCACCGGGGAGAGCATCACCGTGGCGGGCCGCGTGGAAGGCAAGATCATCGCGAAGCGCTCGCTGAAACTGGCGTCGCCGGCCGTCGTCCGGGGAGAGATCTGGACCCCCGTGCTCGAGGTGGAGCCGGGCGCTTCGCTGGACGGCCCGGTCCACATGGCGCGCGAGCAGGGGGCCACCCTCTCCGCGAAGGATCTGGCCGAGTATCTGGAGGTGGATCTCCGGACCGTTGAGCAGTGGGCGCGCGACGGGAAGATTCCCGGTTCGCAGGAAGGAGGCCAGTGGCGGTTCGAGAAGTCCAAAGTGGACGAGTGGGTGGCCACCCAGAAAAGCTCCTGACGCTGGAAGAGGCCGCGCGCCGGCTGGGGCTCCCGGTCGAGGGGGTCGAAGGGCTGATCCTCGAAGGGAAGCTCCCTTCCTTCCGCCTGGCCGGCAACCTGCTCCGGTTCCGCCTCCGGGATGTGGAGCAGCTCCGGCTGGACCGGCAGAAGCGCCGCGCGCGCGGGCCCTCTCCGCTCGAGCGGGCGGCCGACTTCTTCTATTTCAACGACTTTTACCTCATCGCGTTCCTGATCTTCCTGACCCTCCTTGCCATCATCCTCACCCTTTAAAAACGAGATCTCTCGCCCCTTTGGGGCTCGAGATGACGCTGTGAGATGAGATTCCTCGTCACCGGAGGAGCGGGGTTCATCGGCAGCGCCCTGGTGTGGGGGCTCAACCGGCGCGGCTGCACGGACATCCTCATCAGCGATTTCCTGGAAGCGGGGAAAAAGTGGAAGGGGATCGTCCCGCTGGCCGTCCACCGGGAGCAGAAGGCCAGGAACCTTGAGGGGCTGCGCTTCGCGGATCGCGTTGAGGCGGACCTCTTCCGGGAGCGGATCGCGAAGGACCCCAGGGCCTTCGGGCGTTTCGACGCGGTCTTCCATATGGGGGCCTGCTCCTCCACCACGGAAAACAACCAGGCCTTCCTGGAGGACAACAACTTCCGCGCCACGAAGGAGCTGGCCCGCTGGGCTCTGTCCCAAGGGGCGCGGTTCGTCTACGCCTCCTCCGCCGCGACCTACGGGGACGGGTCGGCCGGGATGGACGACAAGAGCGATGACCTGGCCGCCTTGAAGCCGCTCAACCGCTACGGAAATTCCAAGCATGCGTTCGATTTGTACGCGCAGCGCGAGGGATTGCTCGATCGCATCGTCGGGCTGAAATATTTCAACGTCTTCGGCCCGAACGAAGAGCACAAGGCCGAGATGCGCAGCGTCGTCAGCAAGGCCTTCCGGCAGATCCGGGAGACCGGCCGCATGCGGCTGTTTAAAAGCGGCCGGCCGGAGTACAAAGACGGGGAGCAGAAGCGCGACTTCCTCTACGTGAAGGACGCGGTCGAGATGACCCTCTTCTTTGTTTTCGGAAACGCGACGGCCGCGGGGCTGTACAACATCGGCTCCGGCGAGGCGAACACCTGGCTGGCGCTGGCCTGGGCCATTTTCGCTGCGTTGGGGCGGGAGCCGGAGATCGAGTTCGTCGAGATGCCGATGGAGTTGCGCGACCGGTACCAGTATTTCACCCGGGCGGATATCTCCAAGCTCCGGTCCGCCGGATACGAGCGGGTCGTCACGCCCCTGCAGGAAGCCGTGCGTGACTACGTGCAGAATTACCTGGTCCCCGGCCGTGCGCTAAGTTGTTGACAGCTATGGGGGAAATGGGTTAGGATAACCGCGAAATTCAGATGATGAGAGCCCTTCAAAACAGCCCTCGGACCCTCCACCCGATTGGAACTCTTTTTCTCCTGGTCTTTCTCCTGACCGGGGCGAAGGCCCCGACCGCGGGGGATATCCTCCTGCAGGAGGGGCTTATCTACCGGACTGAAGGTCTCAAGCTCCAGAAAATGGGGGAGCTTCAACGGGCCGCCGCCGCGTTCCAGAAAGCCGTCGCTATCAAGCCGGATTATGCCGAGGCCTACAATGATCTCGGCGTCGTCCTGGAAGGCCTCGGGGATGCCGCGCGGGCGGAGGAGGCCTACAAAACCGCTTTGAATCTCAAACCCGACCTGGGTTCCGCGCACAGCAACCTGGCGCTGCTCTATGAGGAGTCGGACCGGGTCAAGGAGGCGGCCGTTCATTGGGGCGCCCGCGCCCGCCTGGGCCCGCCGGGGGACCCTTGGGTCGTCGCGGCGCGTGAAAAGCTGACCAAATATCAGTTGCCGGTGCCGGAGACCCCGGCCGATCTGGCGGGGAAGAAGGATAAGGAGATCCGCCTGGCGATCGGGACCGGAAAGGCCCACATGGACGCGGGCCGCTGGGACAAGGCGACCGAGTCGTTCGAGCAGGCGCTGAGGATAGACCCCCGAAACGCTGAAGCGCTCCGGCTCCTGCATTTGACGAAAACGCGGGCCGCGCAGGCCGAGGGCCGGCAGGCCCGGGAACTGGAAGCCGCCAAGGGCCGTGTGAAAAAAGAATCGGATGACCTTCGGCGTCGGGAGCAGGCCCGGAAAGCGGAACTGGAGCGGGAGCGGATTCAGGCCCAGCAGTTGAAAGCGGCGCAGACCCGCGTGATCAAAGAAACGGTAAGCAAGAAGCAGACCGCCCGGCAGTTGAAGGAACTTGAGGAAGCCCGCCGGAAGGCGGATGAGGCGGAGCTCAGGGCTCAGAAAGCCGAACAGCAGCGGCAGCTGGAGGCGGCCAAGCGGATCGAGGCCGAGAACCGGGCCGAGAAGATTGAAGCGAAGGCCGCGGCCGACCGGAAGCTTGAGGAGTCGGAAAAAGCCCGGGGCCAGGTAGAGGAAGCCAAGCGGCGGGCGGCGGACGCGGAACGGCGGGCGGAGATCGCCCGCAAGGCCGCGGAGGCGGCCCGGCTGGCGGCCGAAGCGGCGGGCCAGACCTATGAGGCGGCTCAGCAGACCGTCGAAGCCGCCCGGGAGACCGAAAGAGATTGCCGTGGCGATGGAAGGGCGGATCGCGCAGATCACCGCGCTGGCGGGGACGGAGTTCAATTTGAACTCGCCGAAGCAGCTGGGGGAGGTGCTGTTCGGGCGGTTGAAACTGCCGGTCATCAAAAGAAATAAGACCGGCCCCTCCACCGACGAAGAGGTGCTCCGGCGCCTGAGCTCGATGCATGAGCTGCCGGCGAAGATCCTGGAGTACCGGGAGCTGGCCAAGCTGGACTCGACCTACGTGAAGGCGATCCCGGAGTTGGTGAACCCGCAGACCGGGCGGGTGCACGCGTCGTTCAACCAGATGGTGACGGCCACCGGGCGGCTCTCATCGTCCAACCCGAACCTGCAGAACATCCCCGTCCGCTCGGAGCTGGGGCGCCGGATCCGGAAGGGGTTCGTTTCGTCGCACCGGGACGGATGGATCTTGACGGCCGATTACTCGCAGATCGAGCTGCGGATCCTGGCCCATCTGGCGGAGGACGAGGCCCTGACCGAGGCCTTCCGGACCAAGCAGGACATCCACCGGGCCACCGCCTCGCTGATCTTCGGCGTGAAGCCGGATCAGGTGGAACCGGGGCAGCGCTCGGCCGCCAAGACGATCAACTTCGGCATCATTTACGGCATGAGCGCCTTCGGGCTGTCCAAGGAGCTGGGGCTGGACCCGGGACAGGCGCAGGAATTCATCGACCAGTATTTCGCCCGGTTTCCGCGGGTCAAGAGCTACCTGGAACGATCGCTGAAAGAAAGCTGCAGCCGCGGCTACTGCCTGACGCTGTTCAACCGGCGGCGCAATCTCCCGGAGCTCAACGCCCGGGAGCAATCGGTCCGGCAGTTCGCCGAGCGGATGGCGGTCAACGCGCCGATCCAGGGTTCCGCGGCCGACCTCATCAAAGCGGCGATGGTATTGATCGACCGGGAGCTGGAGCAGAAAGGGTTCGCCGCCCGGATGGTCTGCCAGGTCCACGACGAGCTGATCTTCGATCTGCCGGACGGGGAGCTCAAGAAAGTGGAGGTGCTGGTCAAGGAAACGATGGAGGCGCCCGTGCTGTCGGGCAAGCCGGTCCGGCTCCGGGTCCCGATCGAGGTGAACCTGAAAGCCGGAAGGAACTGGTACGAGGCGTCGCATGCGTAAAGTCATCTCGAGCCCCGAAGGGGCGAGAGATCTCGGTTTTCAAAGAGCGAGATCTCTCACTTCGTTCGAGATGACGCTTCGCGTCGGATTTCTCGGCCTGACGGCCTCGAAATGACATGAAGATCATCGGCGTCACCGGCGGTATCGGCACCGGAAAATCCACCGTGGCCCGGATGTTTGAAGATCTGGGAGGCGTGGTGTTCGACGCCGACCGGACCGTGCACCGGCTGATGGAGCCGGGCGGGCCGATCTGGAAGAGGGTCCGGACCGCGTTCGGCCCCTCGGCGCTGGGAGCGGACGGGCGGATCGACCGGAAGCGGATCGGGGAGATCGTCTTCCGGAGCCCCGCGCGGTTGAAGGTGCTCAGCCGGATCCTCCATCCGGAGGTGCGCCGGAGCATCCTGGGGGATTTGGCCCGGTTGAAGCGCCGCCGGCCGGGCGCGGTGGCGGTGCTGGACATCCCGCTGCTGATCGAGTCGGGCCGGGCCTACCGGACCGACTCGATCGTGGTGGTGACGGCGCCGGCGCGCGAGGCCGCGCGGCGGCTTGGGAAACGCTCCGGCTGGACGCCGGAGGAGATGAAGCGGCGCTCCCGGTTCCAGATGCCGCTTCGCGAAAAGGTGAAACAGGCGGACTTTGTGGTGAGAAACGGCGGGTCCCTCGCGGACACCCGGCGTCAGGTGGTTCGTATTTGGAAGAAAATCACAGGAGAAGGAGTCCATGGCAGAAAGTAAGGTCACCAGCAGTCCCGCGCAGAACTTGGATATCGCCAAGCTCAAGCGGATGACGATCATCGAGATGAACAAGGTCGCGAAGGACCTGAACGTCGAGGGGATCTCCGGGTTAAAGAAGCAGGAGCTGATCTTCAAGATCCTGCAGGCCCAGGCGGAGCGGGAAGGCAACATGTTCGGGGAAGGGGTCCTCGAGATCCTGACCGAGGGCTTCGGCTTCCTGCGCAGCCCCAACTACAACTACCTGCCCGGGCCCGACGACATCTACGTCTCCCCGAGCCAGATCCGCCGGTTCGACCTGCGGACCGGGGACACCGTGAGCGGCCAGATCCGCCCTCCGAAAGAGGGGGAGCGCTATTTCGCGCTGCTCAAGGTGGAAGCGGTCAACATGGAGAACCCCGACGCGGCCAAGGTGAAGATCCTGTTCGACAACCTGACGCCGATCTACGCGAACCAGCGCTACAAGCTCGAGACGGATCCGAAGGAGATCTCCACCCGGATCATTGATCTGCTCGCACCCGTCGGCAAGGGGCAGCGCGGGCTCATCGTGGCGCCGCCGTACAGCGGCAAGACGGTGCTGCTGCAGAAGATCGCCAACGCCTTGACCACCAATTACCCCGACGCGGTGCTGCTGGTGCTGCTGATCGATGAGCGGCCCGAAGAGGTGACCGACATGCAGCGCTCGGTCAAGGGAGAGGTGGTTTCCTCCACGTTCGACGAGCCGGCCGAACGGCACATCCAGGTGGCCGAGATCGTGATGGAGAAGGCCAAGCGCCTGGTTGAGCACAAGAAGGACGTGGTGGTGCTGCTCGATTCGATCACACGGCTCGCGCGGGCCTACAACACGGTGGCCCCGCACAGCGGCCGGATACTCACCGGCGGCGTGGACGCCACCGCGCTGCACAAGCCCAAACGGTTCTTCGGAGCCGCGCGCGGCATTGAAGAGGGAGGATCCCTCACGATCATCGCGACCGCCTTGATCGACACCGGCAGCCGCATGGACGACGTGATCTTCGAGGAATTCAAGGGGACCGGCAACATGGAGATCACGCTGGACCGGAACCTGTTCCAGAAGAGGATCTTCCCGGCGCTCGACATCCAGCGCTGCAACACCCGGCGCGAGGAGCTGCTGCTGGAACCGGACGAGCTCAAGAAGGTCTGGCTGATGCGCAAGGTGCTCCGGGAGCTCAAAGAGGGGGAGGCGATGGAGCTGCTGATTGACCGGCTCTCGAAGGCCAAGAGCAACGCCGACTTCCTGGCGTCGCTGAACCCGGCGGAGAAGAGTTAAGAGTTAAAAGTGAAGAGTGAAGAGTTAAAGGAGAGGATCTGATGAAAAACAAGATTCATCCCGAGTACAAGACCGCGGTTGTCTCCTGCGCCTGCGGGTCGGTCTTCAAGACCCGCTCGACGAAAGGGGACCTGCGGATCGACATCTGCTCCGCTTGCCACCCGTTCTTCACCGGCAAGCAGAAGTTCATTGACACCGCCGGGCGGGTCGAGCGGTTCCGCAAGAAGTTCGCCAAGAAAAAGGATGCGTAAGATTGCGTGAAGCCCTCGACCACCGCTTGAAGCGGTTCGAGGAGCTGGAACGCTTGCTGTCCGACCCGGCCGTGCTGAACGACCCGAAGCAGGTCCGGGTCTGCGCCAAGGAGCACGCGGCCTTAAAGCCGGTGGTGGATTTGATCCGCCGGCTGGACCAGGTGCAGACGCAGCTCCATGGGGTGCGCCAACTGCTGGAGTCCCATCCGGGACAGGGGGAGATCGCGGAGCTGGCCGAAGCGGAAATGGAGGAGCTTGGACGCCGGGAAACGGAGCTCACCCATCAGCTGGAGGAGATTGTGCTTGGCGATGATCCGGCGGGGGAGAGGAGCGCCATCCTGGAGATCCGGGCGGGCACCGGCGGCGCGGAGGCGAGTCTTTTTTCGGCCGACCTCTACCGGATGTACACCCGCTACGCGGCCCGGCAGGACTGGGCCGTGGAGAATTTGAGCGCCAGCTCCACCGAAGTGGGCGGGTTCAAGGAGGTGATTTTCGCGGTGGAAGGGCCGGGTGTTTTCCGCCGTCTCAAGTTTGAGCGGGGGGTCCACCGGGTGCAGCGGGTGCCGCAGACCGAATCCTCCGGAAGGATCCACACCTCCACCGTGACAGTGGCCGTATTGCCGCAGGCGGAGGAGGTGGAGATCCAGATCGAAGCGAAGGACCTGCGGGTGGACGTCTACCGGTCGTCGGGGCCGGGCGGGCAGGGGGTCAACACCACCGACTCGGCGGTCCGGATCACTCACTTGCCGACCGGCGTCGTGGTAACCTGCCAGGACGAGCGGTCCCAGATGAAGAACAAAGCAAAAGCCATGAAGGTGCTCCGCGCCCGGCTGCTGGAGACGAAGACCGAGCAGCAGGAGACGCAGCGGGGACAGGAGCGCCGGCTGCAGATCGGCACGGGCGACCGCTCTGAGAAGATCCGCACCTATAACTTCCCCGACCGGCGGATCACCGACCACCGGATCGGATTCACCTCCCACCGTTTGGAAGAGGTCTTGGAGGGAAACCTGGACGAGCTGATCAACCCGCTGCTGGAAGCGGAACGCCAGGCCCGCTTGACGGGGGAGGCCAAGCAATGAACGAACCCGACGTCATCTCGAGCCCTGAAGGGGCGAGAGATCTCGTTTTTAAAAACGAGAT
>Ga0080064_1007036_pt1 | contig 11642 bp, 11 predicted proteins | sample Subgrocontami54m_FD_69260 | JGI IMG/M metagenome (GOLD analysis project Ga0080064, IMG submission 69260) | Subsurface groundwater microbial communities from S. Glens Falls, New York, USA - GMW46 contaminated, 5.4 m (SPADES assembly) (version 2) ...
GGCGAAATGTTGATCAGCCTGCCGAGACGTTTCATCTCGCGCCCCAGTTCGCGGCCACGATCATTCAAGCCATTCCATTTTGCCTTGGCGCAACAGGAGTCCGCGAACTCGTTGGCCCAGTTGTGTGCCGGAATCTGAATCATGCGGAGGCCCAGCCGGTAGAGGTCGCGCAGAATGGCCGGATCGCCATCCAGATCGAAGCCGCCTTCGAGGTCCAGCACGGCGGCCAGGCGGCCGGAGCCATTGATGCGCGCGATGTCGGCGGCGTTGTAGGCGAAGGCGATCTTGCCGGCGTTGGCCTCCACTTGACGGTAGGCGAGGTCGATCAGGCGGAGCGTGTGTCTGGTTTCGTAGCGCGGCGGATAATACTCCTCCGGGACAAAGAGCGAAAACATGACCGCGTCCAATCCGCCGTCCAGCATGCGTGGAAGGTCCACCTGCCCACCCTTCAGACGTTGCCCGATGCCGGAGCCATCGTGAAACTGGCGGTTTATGACGTGGACGTGTCCATCGAATACGAACGCGTCGCGATGGAGTTTGGCGGCGCGGGGGGACACCTGCGCCCAGGCGCATGATCCGGCCAGCAGAAGTAGGATGCACTGATTCATGATTGTTTCTCCGGCGCCGGGACTGCACCCTGATTGTAGAGGGATTTTTTCACCGGGCGGTAGTTGACGCTCAAGTAAGGAGTCTCCAGTTTTGCACCTTTTTGCCAGGAGCTATCCATGGCAGCGGCCAGGATTCCGGTGGTCAACAAGGTCCGCTCCACCGGGTAGGGCTCTTTCGCTTGCAGGATCAACTCTTCGATGTAATGCGCTAGTCCGGAGAAATGGCAGTAGTATCGCTCGCCCTGCAGCCAGAACAGGGTGGAGACCGGTTCGGCGCGGCCTTCCACCTCGGCCGCAAAGGTGAAGCCTTCCGCGTAGCCATTGGTCAGATAGAGCGCGGCTTCCAGACCGTCGCGATACTGAACCAGGAAGACGCTTGGCTTGTCCACTTTTTCGCGCACGTTGCCCGGCGCGCGTTTCTCGCTGCGGGCCATGGCGGCGTCCATGAGTTTTGCGGCCCAGGGATTCGCATCGGTCCATTTCCAGACCTCGACGCCGTCGAGGCACTGTACCGACGACACGCCGGTCTCGCCTCCTTGCCGCCGCTCCACCATGCATTGGAGCCCCTCCAAGGAATGGAATCCGTACGACTCCTTGCCGCCGCTAAATGTGCAGACAGAGCGGCGGATTTTGGTTCCGACGGGCAGTTCCAACTCCGGCCGGCGCCAGGCGACGGGAATGGATGATCCGGCCAACAACGGGAACTTGAGCCGCCGGGAGGCATCGTACATCCACTTGGCTTTGTCCCAACTGTAGGAAAGGTGCTTGTCGCAGAAGGTAGGGACGGCGCGGCGGCTGGAGTCATAAACTTCGACGATCTGCTGAAACAATTCGTGGCGGGGGTAAAGGTGCTGGCCTTTTTCGTTGGACGGATAGTTGCCGTGTTCGCCGATGAGCACCACTCCGTCGACGGCCAGTTTGTCTCCACCCGCTTGCAGGGCCTCGCGAACGCTCGAGTGGATTTTCACGCCGTGTTTGGCGGCCATGTCCCGGCTCATGTCGTTCTTGGGCACCTGGGCCGTGTACATGGTTACAGGGAGGGTGCGAGGCGCCACACGCTTGCCATAGTATTCATACCCTCCCATCAGGCGGCCGGCGATCACGTCTGCGTGGGCGTTGAGGCGGTATTCGGTGATGACGAGAGCGATGCGTTTGGCGGGTGCGCCGGCGATGGGGAGCGAAGCGGTGAGCGCGAGAAAGTTCCGGCGGTACATGGAGCGTATTATGCTATATACCTTATGATTGCCGTCGGAGGCATACTTCACGAATCCAACTCGTTCCATTCGGTTCCGACGCGGCTGGAGGACTTCCGGCGTCCCTGGGCTGCGACGCCGGAAGCGACGCTGGACCTGTGGGCCGACAATCTCGACGAGGTGGCCGGATTCATACAAGGCGGCCGCGCACATGGGCTGGAGCTGTTTCCGACCGTCGCGGCGTATGCGACTCCTTCCGGCCCGGTGACCGATGAGACGCTGGATGCGCTGACCTCTGAGCTTGTTGCGAAGTTGAAGGCTGCGCCAAGGCTGGAGGGGATCCTGCTGGCGCTGCATGGCGCCATGGTCACGGCGAGCCATCCGGACGGCGATGCGGAGATCATGCGGCGGGTGCGCCGCGCGGTGGGGAGCGCGATTCCGATCGTGCTGACCCATGATTTTCATGGAAACATCCCGCTCGAAATGGCCACGCTCTCCACGGCATTACTGGTTTATAAGACCTGCCCGCACGTGGACCAACTGGCGCTGGGAGCGCGGGCGGCCGGGATCCTGTCGAGGATCATACGGGGAACGGCGAAGCCGGTGCAGGTGATGATGAAACCGGAGATGTGTTTCAACATCCGCTACCACAACACCAACGCCGCTCCGCTGAAGGCGATTGTGGAAGAGGAACGGAGACTCGAGGCCGAGCCGGGGGTGCTGGCCGTCAGCGTCGCGTGCGGGTATCAATATGCCGATGTTGAGGCAATGGGTCCGAGCGTGATTGTCGTCACCGACAATGATCCTGTCCAGGCGCAAGCCTACGCCCAAAGGCTGTCGGATATGCTGATGGCAACCCGGGACCAGCTCAAGCTGGATGTCCCGGATGCGGAGACCGCAGTCCGGCGGGCGATGGCTTCGCGAGCGTCCCCGGTGGTTTTGGTGGAGATGGGCGACAACATCGGCGGCGGATCAGCGGGGGACGCCACCGTCATTTTGGAGGAGGTGCTCAGGCAGAAGGCAACCGGATGGGCGGTGGCGCTGGCCGATCCGGCGGCGGTACAGGCAGCCGCGGGGCTGGGGGTGGGCGGGACGTTTGACACGCTTGTGGGAGGCAAAACGGACCGGCTGCACGGCGACCCGGTGCGGATCCGGGGCAAGGGGAAAACCCTCTACGACGGGCGGTTCATGGAAACCGAGATCCGCCACGGCGGGCAGCGCTACCAGGATCAGGGGCTATCGGGGGTGTTGGATCGGGAGCGCGGGAGTTACGTGCTGCTGACCAGCAAGCGGCAGATGCCGTTCTCGCTCCATCAATGGACCAGCGCCGGCGTAGTGCCCGAGCGTCAGAAGATTCTTGTTGTGAAAGCGGCGATCGCGTTCCGGGCGGCCTATGAACCGATTGCCGGGGAGATTATCGAAGTGGACACTCCGGGCGCGACGGCGATCAATCCGGCGCGCTTCCAATGGAGAAGAGTGCCTATGTCGCGGTTTGGCGGCACTGACTGATTCGCGGGATGAAGAGTGTACGATTAAAGTTTGACTAGTTCGACGCGGCGGTTTTTTGCGCGCCCATCCTCGGTGCTGTTATCGGCCACCGGTTTGGAGTCCCCCCATCCGCGAACGGTCAGCCGCGCGCTCTGGATTCCATGAGCGGCGAGCCAGGCGCGAACCGCGGCAGCGCGTTGTTCGGAGAGTGCCAGATTAGCAGCCTTGACGCCCGCATTATCCGTGTGGCCTTCTATGTTGAGCTTGAGCTCGGCACGTTCCACCAGCAGCTTGGCGATTTCATTGAGCACGGCTTCGGATTCGGGCTTAATGGCCGCCTTTCCCGTATCGAACTGAATGCCGTAGACCGCCACGCGGCCGGACTTATCTATCTCCGAACCAAGTCCCTCGGCCGTTGCTTGCATTTCCTGCTCCATAGCCTTCAGCAGGACGGCGGTCTGGGTATACATAGGGAACTCGTTAGACTGGTAGGTGCTGATGCCGAGCCATTGTTGGCTTTTGTGCATGGTCAGATATCGCTCGGTCGGGCTGGCCATCACGTTGGTCATAACGACAAAGCCGACCGCTTTCAGAGCGGTTTCCGCGTTGCGGACAATCTGGAGCTGCGAGATGTTCGGGGGACAGGCAAAGTTGATTTCCTCCACCTGACCTTCCAGCACTTTCGCTTCAAGGCCATCGGCGGTTTTCATTTTTACTTCAGCGGAATCAAACTCCTTTGCTGCACAGGAAGTGATCTTGCATCCACGCATGCGGGTAAGCAGTTGGGAATCCTTGCACCCCTCCTCATCCTGTTCCGGAAGCTGCGCGACGGCCAGCGGCGCCATCAAAAGAGTAATTAGTAACCATCTCATTGCGGACCAATCGTACCATGCCAAGAGGCGCGAACCCCGCAGAGCCGCGCCGGCTGAGTGAACTCGGCTAAAGCCTCTTCACTACAATTTTGCCCCGGCTTTCACTTTTCCGGTACCGGGCTTGCCGGTGTCCGGGCGCGGGTCCGGGATGAAGCCGTCGCGGTTTGGCATTTTCACTTTAGGCAGCGTTTCGGCGCTCATCTTTTCCGTTGCTGGGATGATGCCGTTGAGTTGGAGAATGTAGGCGGTCACCGCGTAGACCTGATTCGGCGTCAAGGAGCCGGGGTCTTTAAACGGCATGGCGCGATGAATGTAGTCGTACAAAGTTGTAGCGTAGGGCCAGTAGCTCCCGACGGTCTTGAGGGGCTTGGGTGTGGCGAGTGTTCCCGCGCCGCCAATCAGCGCGGCTTCGTCGCCGCCCTTGCCTTCGGCGCCGTGACAGCGCTGGCAGCGGCGCGCGTAAACCTCTTTGCCTTCCCCGGCAGTGCCGCTTCCTTCCGGAAGGCGGTCGCCGCTGGGCGGCACGGAGATGTCCAAAGCCTTCACCTCTTCCGGTGCCGGTGGGCGCCCCGTACCATACTTAGGACCTTGCGCCGCCAGGAGCAATGTGAAGCTGAGAAGCGCGAGACAGAGCTTACGCATTAGTCACACTCCCGTCTGCCTTTACCAGCCATGGTTTGGTTGCGTTGTTGTGATAGTCGGAGTTCTTGCCACGCGCGGCAATGAGCTGATCGCGGTCCGGCTGGACATAGCCGCTCTCATCGGTACAGCGTGAGACGAGTATTGTTTCTGATCCATCCCAAGTCCACGGCAGCCGGAACCTTGTGAACGCCATGCGGTGCCTGGGTTCTTCCAGCTTCGCGTTGACCCACGTCTTGCCGCCATCGGTGGAAATTTCGACGCGCTCAATTTTTCCGCGTCCGCTCCAGGCCAGGCCGCTGATCTCGTGGAAGCCCTTCGCGGTCAGCTTTTGGCCTCCGGAAGGATAGGTGATCACGCTCTTGGCATCCACGATGAAGGTGAAAATGCGAGCCTTGCCATCGGGCATCAGGTCCGTGTACTTGGAGGTTTCATCCTTGGTCATCACCGGCCCATCCACGAGCTTGATGCGGCGCAGCCATTTCACATTGATGTTGCCTTCCCAACCGGGGACCACCAGGCGCAGCGGATATCCCTGTTCTGGGCGGATGGCCTCGCCGTTCTGGCCATAGGCCACCAGAATGTCGTCGTTGGCCTTTTGCAGCGGGATACTGCGCGACATCTTGCAGGCATCGCCGCCTTCCGCCAGCAGCCACTTGGCCGCGGCTTGGACGCCGGCCTCGGCCAGCAGCAGGGACAGAGGTACTCCAGTCCACTCGCTGCAACTGGCCAAGCCGTGGCTGCGCTGGGCGTCGGGGGCTCCCTTTGGGCTCCACTCGCTGCGGCCGTTGCCGGAGCACTCCACAAAATGGACGCGCGAGACCGACGGGAGGCGCTTGAGGTCCTCCAGGCGAAAGATGAGCGGACGATCCACCAGACCGTGGACCAACAACTGGTGCTGGGCCGGGTCCAGGGCGGGAACTCCGGAATGATGCCGCTCGAAGTGCAGGGCCGCCGGAGTGAGAATCCCGTAGGAATCCTGCAATGGCGTGCGGGTGGAAGCCGCCTCAGGCGTCTTGGTGTCGGGCAAGTGCCGCTTGGACTTCTCGAACTGTGAGCGTTGCCCGTATTCGCTGACCGGTTTGCCGAGGCGGTTTGGGCCCTCATCTTCGGCTGTTGTGGCGGGTTTTCCCCCCTGCTTACAGCCTGTTATGGCCGCACTGAGCCCGGCGCTGACCAGGAACCCGCGGCGGTTGGAACCTTTTTTCATTTCGCCTCCAAGTTAACGATGTTAACAGGAGAATGGTCTTGGTGTATGATGCGGTTTTGGGAAACAGGAGACAGAATATGCGTCTGAGCTTAATGGTGACTGGCATCGCGGCAATGGGGTGGGCGGCGAACACAACGGTTCCGGCCAAACCTACTTTCACCAAGGACGTTGCACCGATTCTCAATCAGCGCTGCGTGGAATGCCACCGGCAGGGCGAGGCCGCTCCGATGGCGTTCACCTCGTATAAAGAGGTGCGGCCCTGGGCGCGGGCGATCAAGGAAAGAGTAGTTTCGCGAACCATGCCGCCCTGGCTGGCCGATCCGCGTTACGGCCACTTTCAAAATGAACGGCGGCTGGCGCAAACCGAGATTGATACGGTGGCGGCGTGGGTGGACCAAGGCGCCGCGGAGGGAGATTCCAAGTTTCTGCCAAAGCTGCCGGCCTTTGAGCAGGGGTGGGTGATCGGCAAGCCAGACCTGATTTTCGAACTACCGAGGGTGGTGGATGTGCAGGCCTCGGGCGTGATTCCGTATCAGTACTACACAGTGCCGACGGGCTTCCAGGAGGACACCTGGGTGCAGGCGGCCGAGATCCGGCCCGGCAACCGGTCTGTTGTCCACCATGTGATCGTGTTTATTCAATCCGCGAACGCACAGGCCGGATCGCGCGGAGGCCGGGAGAAGCTTTCCGGGTTTGCGCCTGGGGAGCAACCCAAGGTCTATCCGGATGGTACGGCGAAACTGATTCCGGCCGGGTCCAACCTGGTTTTTCAGGTGCACTATACGCCAACGGGCAAGGCTACAACGGACCGGAGCTACGTCGGGCTGCGAGTGGCGAAAAAACCGGTCACCCGGCGGGCGCTGACGGGTATGGCCGTCAATGGGAGGTTTGCCATCCCTCCCGGCGACGGTAATCACGAAGTGCAGTCCAGTTGGGAGGCGAAGGATGCTGTTCGCATCGTGGATCTGATGCCGCACATGCATCTGCGCGGCAAGGATTTCACCTACACGGCCGTTTATCCGAATGGGAGCCGGGAGGTGGTGTTGAGCGTTCCCAAGTACGATTTCAACTGGCAACTGCTATACCAGTTCGCCGAACCGCTCCGGCTACCCAAAGGCAGCCGGATCGAATGCGTCGCGCACTTTGACAACTCCCCGAACAACAAATACAATCCCGACCCGGGAAAAGAGGTGAAATGGGGGGATCAGACCTGGGAAGAGATGATGATCGGCTGGTTTGACTACACCACGGAAGCCGAATACGTCACGGAGCGGTGAAAACAAACAAAAAGCGCCACAACCATCTTGCCAATCGGAAGTCCGGCTGGGTGTAGGTTGTGGCGCTTGATGTCTGAAATTGTTCTGTTGGAACTAGTGGGCGGCCGGCGGCTTGTCGGCGTCCTTCTTCTTCTTGCCCTTTTTCTTGCCTTCTTCCTTCTTGTCGCCATCCTTCTTGTCGCCCTGATAGGCGGTCAAGCTGGCGGCGCCGACGAGGAGCGAAAGGCCGATCATGATGCTAAAAAACTTCTTCATTGGGTCACTCTCCTTAGGTCTAGTAAGCGGAGGGCTTACGATCATAGTATTCACTACGAACATGAACAGGGCCTTAAGTTCTGATTATTTTCGGTTCATGTTCGCAAAAATTTTGCTCACAAGGTTACCGTTTGTTCACCCAGACGGACGCGAAGGACGGAGCCGGTCGTTGAAGCCCATTAGCGGTCACAAGGAAACCAAATAAATGCGCTTCCCTGCAACACGCTGAATCTAAGGTATTTTACGCGGGAAGATGTGCTGCGTGCCAAGTAGCGACTTGCCGTTTTTCCCACTATCACCCGCTACTCTGGTATCAGGATGAAGAAGAACGAACTGGCTCTCAGACTGGCACAGGACGTCAAAGTCTCGCCCGCCGAGGCGGCTGACCAGTTGGACATCGCGCTGCACGATATTTTGAGAAAAATCAAACACGGGAAACAGGTCCGGCTGCCTGGGCTCGGGACATTCCTGCCCGGGGGCCGGCACACAGGCTTCCACTTTAACGACTATGCGAAAAGAAAAAATAACCCGGCCGGCAAAGACTAGCGCGGCGCCGCCGAATCCGCGGTCCACCATTGGCGACCTTGCGCAGTTGGTTCTGCGGTGCCTGATGGAAGGGACGGTGGTGGATATCGAGGGGTTGGGAGCGTTCAAACCCGATGGGGAAGGCGGATATCTATTTCTAGGCGAAACCAAGCCACAGGTGTTTCTCGCCTACGCGGCGGAAGACCTGCCGATCGCCGGGAGGCTGTTTGAGGAGTTGGGGAAACGGGGGGTTGAACCATGGCTCGACCGGCGCAAGCTTCTGCCGGGGCAGAACTGGCCGCGGGCCATTGAACGGGCCATTGAGGCATCCAGCTTCTTTGTCGCCTGCATGTCGCACCGCAGCGTTTCCAAGCGCGGGCGGTTCCACGCGGAGATGCGCTATGCGTTGGACTGCGCTTCCATGCAGCCGCTCGGTGAGACCTATTTTATTCCGGTAAGGCTCGACGATTGCGAAGTGCCTTCGGAGATTCAGCGCTCCTATCAGTATCTGGATCTGTTCCCGGACTGGGACAGAGGGGTTCAGCACCTGATCGAGGTAATGCGGCAGCAGGAGCGCAAGCAGCGGCGGCGCAATCTTCCGCCACAAGCGGCCTGAGGCGATCTCTGAGCCCTACTTTTTTATTTTCTTCTGGATCTCGGCGGCGCGCTTATGGTCCGGGGCCACTTCGAGGAACTTGGCAAAGGACTCCCTGGCCTTGTCGGGCTGTCGCATCTTCTCCTGGGCCTCGCCGAGGCGGAGGAAGGCTTCGCCCGATGAGGGGTTCCACTTGGTGGCCTCTTCAAAGCGGAGAGCGGCCGCCTTGTAGCTGCGCTTTTTGAAGTAGAAGTTGCCGATCGTGATCTCTTTTTCGGCCTGCAGGGGGTTGAAGCTGTATTCCTTTTCCTTCAGCACCTCATCTTCTTCCGGAGGTTCCTGCTGCTGCTGTTGTTGAGGCGGCTTCGGCTTCTCTTGCGCGTAGGCGGGAACCAAGCACCAGGTGAGCACCGGAATTTTCAGGATCGAAAGCAGTGCCACAATGACATTATAGTGGACCTGCGCGAACAAGCGGCGTTGTTGCCCGCCGGGCCGGGCGTCTATTTGTACAAGGATGCCGGCGGCCGGATCCTATATATCGGCAAGGCCAAGAACCTGCGGAGCCGAGTCCGAAGCTACTTCAACGAAGACCGGCTGGCCGACGCGCGGACCGGCACGCTGATTTCGGAAGCGATTTCAGTGGACTACATTCTCGTCGATAACGAGAAAGAGGCGCTGGCGCTGGAAAACAATCTCATCAAGCAGAACAAGCCCCGGTTCAACATTCTGCTGCGCGACGACAAGACCTACCCTTACATCAAGCTGACCCAGGAAAAGTACCCGCGCGTCTACGTCACGCGGCGGCTGCACAAGGGCGCCACTTATTTTGGCCCTTATTTCCCCGGCAATCTGGCGCACCGGCTGTTGAACTTCATACACCGCAGCTTTCAGGTGCCCTCGTGCAGTGTGGATCTGACCCGATCCCACCCGCAGCCTTGCCTGGAGTTCCATATCAAGCGGTGTCTGGGCCCATGCGTACAAGGCCTGACCACGGACGACGCCTACGCGGAAGCGGTCCGCAACGTGCGGTTGTTTCTGGAAGGCAAGAATCGCGACCTGGCCGGTCAACTGCGCCGGCGGATGGAGGAGGCTTCGGTCCAACTGCGGTTTGAAGAGGCCGCGGCGGTGCGCGACCTGATCGCCACGGTGGAGGAACTCGACGAGAAGCAAAAGATGGCGGCGGCTTCGGGCGACAACACCGATATCCTGGCGATCCACGCGGAGCCGCCGCTGGTGGCGGCGAATCTATTTCATTTGCGCAACGGGCGGATTGTGGACCGGAGGGAATTCTACTGGGAGGATCAGCACGAGTTCGACCAGAGCGATTTCACTTCGGCGTTGCTGAAGCAGATCTATCTGGGCCAGCGTGATGTTCCCGACCATATACACGTCCCGGCTGAATTCGAGGATGTCGCGCTGCTGGAGGATCTGCTCACCGAGCAGCGGAGCCGCAAGGTGGAGATACACACCCCGCGGCGCGGGCACAAGAAAGCGATGCTGGCGCTGGTGGAAACCAACGCGCGGCACAGCTTTGAGCAGCGCTTCCGTGTGCTCACACCATCGGCCCAAGCGATTCAGGAGGCGCTTGCCGAAACACTATCGCTGCCCGCGCCGCCGGCGCGCATAGAGTGCTTCGACATCTCGCACATCCAAGGCACCGATCAGGTGGCCAGCATGGTGGTGTGGGAGGACGGGCGGATGAAGAAGGCGGACTACCGGAAGTTCATCATCAAAACGGTGGCCGGCAACGATGATTTCGCCAGCATGCGGGAGGTGGTCACGCGGCGCTACAGCCGCCTGCAGCAGGAGCACGCCGCCATGCCTTCCCTGATTCTGATCGACGGCGGCGTCGGGCAATTGCATTCGGCGGCGGACGCCCTGGAAGCGCTGGGCATCATCAATCAGCCGCTGGCCTCCATCGCCAAGCGCGAGGAGATCATTTATGTATTGGGGCAGGAGGACGAGCCGGTGGCGCTGGACCGCTATTCACCGGTGTTGCATCTGGTGCAGACGATCCGCGATGAAGCGCACCGGTTCGCGGTGACGTTCCACCGCCAGCGGCGCGGAGCGTCCCGGCTGAACAGCGAACTCACATCCATTCCCGGCATCGGACCGCAAAGCATGAAGAAACTGCTGCGGACGTTCGGGTCAGTGGAGGGTGTGCGCAAGGCCGACGAGGCCTCGCTGGCAAGCTGCATCGGGCCGGCGGCGGCGCGCCGCGTGCTGGCGCACTATGCGCCGAAGCTGACGAGTTTGCCGTCGTAGTATTTGGCCATCGCCGCATTGGCGGCGACGATCTGCTCCAGGGACTTGCTCACGGCTTCCCACTTTTCGCCAGGCACAAAGAAGTAGAGTTCCTCATCGCTGAGGCCAGTGAAGGTGCGATTGCCGCGGCAGCCAAAGGATAGCGCGGCTGTTCCGGACTGTTGCGTCATCGGAAGGGCTGCACATCCGGGACGTCCGATGATGTTGGTGACGGCGTTCCCTGCGCCGCAGCGGACCGCGGCCTCGTAGAGCAGCATGGCGGCGGCCGGTTTGGCGGCCACGACAACCACGTCGGCGGGAAACTTCGCGCTGGCGGCGGGGCCGTAGGCCACCACATTCGGAGCGCTGGGCAAGGTGGGGATTCCGGGAACCTCTTTCATCTCGATGTAGCCGCTGGCCACCATGAACCCGACGGTTTCTTCCAGTTCCTTGGCGCGCTCGACGGGCAGGGCGATGTGGTGTGTGTGCGAGCCAACGGCGCAGTTGTAGTGGTCTTCCTGGACCGTGTAAAAGCTGTTGCCGTCCATGGCCATACGCCAGAAACTACAGCCGGCGGGCATGGCCGCTCCATCGTACTTGGAAACGTCTGGCGGGGGGCTATCGAGAAATGCGACCGCCACAGGAGGGGAGGCGAGTCCCAATAGTTGCTGCACGTCGACCATTACCAGCGATTGTAACGTAGACTGTTGTGTTGTCGTCTTGTAGCGTATGACCC
>Ga0080064_1007038_pt1 | contig 11639 bp, 11 predicted proteins | sample Subgrocontami54m_FD_69260 | JGI IMG/M metagenome (GOLD analysis project Ga0080064, IMG submission 69260) | Subsurface groundwater microbial communities from S. Glens Falls, New York, USA - GMW46 contaminated, 5.4 m (SPADES assembly) (version 2) ...
CTCGCGCATGGCACGCCCGGCATCGGGCACGAAGCACAGCACCGTGACGGCAGTTGCCGTATCGAACGTCGCGTCGGGGAACGGCAGCGCCCCGGCATCGCCTTCGACAAACGTAATATCCAGGTCGACGGCTTTGGCTCGCGCCCGCCCTGCCGACAGCATGGTTGGGCTCGCATCGACGCCTGTCCCCACGGCACCCTTTCCGGCAAGCGCCGTCAGGAGCATTCCGTCGCCACACCCGACGTCAAGAACGCGCAGGCTCTTCACCGATCCGGCAAGGTCCAGAATCACTCTTTCTTCCAGAGCGTCCGTGATGCGACCAAGCCGGCTCGATCGCCATCGCCGGTAGGAGTCGGGCAGCTCCGCCAAAATCTCGCTCAGGCCGGCCGCCACGGCGGTCATGCCATCGCCGCGATGGCGCTATCGAGCCCTTCTACAACGGCATCGATCTCGTGCTGCGTCGTGCCGCGCCCCAGACTGAAGCGGATCGCGCCCATTCCCACCTCGGGCGGTACGTTCATTGCCTTCAGCACGGGCGACAACTCAACTCGTCCACTGTGACAGGCCGAGCCGGTCGAGGCGGCCACGCCGTCGAGCTGGGCAAGGATCTCGGCGCCGACCTTGCCGACGAACGAGACGTTCAGCGTATTTGGTAGCCGCTGCTCGGGATGGCCGTTGAGAGTGACCCGGTCACCAAACCGGCTCTGCAGCCCATCCCAGAAGCGATCGCGCAACGCGCGGGTAATTTCCATAGCGGCCAAGTCGCGTGCGAGGCTCGCGGCAGCTCCAAGCGCGGTCGCGAGCAGTGCGCTTTCGGTTCCCGCACGCTTGCCGCCTTCATGCCCTGCCCCATGGATCAGGGGCTCGAGCGGCGTCCCGCGGCGCACATAGAGCGCACCAACGCCTTTGGGCGCATAGAGCTTATGACCGGCGATCGTGAGGAGGTCGATACCCAGCGCGTCGACATGGGTCTCGATCTTCCCGACGGACTGCGCGGCGTCCGTATGCAACAGCACGCCGCGCTCCCGGGTGATCCGGCTCACCTCCGCTATCGGCTCGATTGTGCCCACCTCGTTGTTGGCATGCATGAGGCTGACGAGGATGGTCTTCGGCGTGATGGCGCGCCGAACGTCGTCGGGATCGACCCGGCCGAAGCGGTCGACCGGCACATAGGTGGTGCGATAGCCGAGCTTGCTCAGGAACGCGCAGGGACTGAGGATCGCCGGATGCTCGACCGTAGATGTAACGATGTGATCGCCCTTGTCCCTCAGCGCAAACGCGACACCCTTCAAAGCCTGGTTGTTGGCCTCGCTCCCCCCGCTCGTGAAGACGATCTCGCCGGCCGAGCATCCCAACAGTTCAGCGACCTGTGTTCGGGCGTTCTCCACGGCCTCACGCGCCGGCTGGCTGGCCCAGTGGCCGCTCGAGAGATTGCCGTAGGCGTCTTCGAGAAACGGCCGCATGGCCGCGACGACGGCAGGGTCGATCGGCGTGCTGGCGTTGTAGTCGAGATAGACCCGGCGCATGGCTAGAATACCAACAGCTTGTCGGCGGCGATGGTGGCGTCCGCCAGCTCATCCATCGTGCTGCGGCGGGCGCCCTGCATCAGCTCGGCGTCGGTGATGCCGCGCGCGTCCATGCACGTCCCACAGAGAAGCACCTGCCCCTTGCCAGCAAGAACCCGCTTGAGCATCCGCTCGACGTTGTAGAAGCCCTCGGGCGTTTTCTGGTTGGCCTTGGCCGCGAGCACGGCATCCGCCATGAGAAATACTGTCACCTCGTGCCCAGGGTCCTTCTTGACGAGAGCAGGTGCCAGCCTGAGCGCATTGTAGACGCGCTCCGTGCCGTACGGCGGGTCGTTGATGATGAACAGGGTCTTCATGTCGATTGCCCTCCAATGTGTTGCGCAACAGAGTGTCGTTCGATCGGCAAAGCGTCCCGATTCCATTGCACCATGCCTTGACGCAGCACCGTGACGTGCTCGAACCCTGCCGAACGGAAGACAGGCGCTGCATTGGCGGAGCGCTTGTCGGTCCGGCATACGAGCACGAGCGGGACAGCCTTGAAGGCCGCCAGCTCGGGGATACGGCGCTCGAGTTCCGGCAACGGCACATTGCGCGCACCGGCAATGTGGCCGAGCTCACCGACGAACTCATCCGGCCCGCGCACATCGACGACGATCACCGGCTCGCCCGCGTCGAGTCGCCGGTTGAGTTCTGTGGTCTCGATCCAGCCCGCGGATTTCCGCAACCGGCCTATGAGCCGCGGCAGCACGATGACAGCCGCCAGCAGAGCAAGCGCCAGAAGCGCATAGCGGATGGCCTCGGTCTCGCCCGCCAGCGCGCCACGGCCGGCGTGACCGAGCCACGTAAAGGCGATCGTGCCGGGGGCCATGGCGATGAAAGAGGCGAGCACGTAGTGACTGAGTGGAATCCGTGTAAGGCCGAGCGCGTAGTTCGACAGATTGAAGGGAAAGAGCGGCACCAGGCGCACGAACGCGACGAAGCGCCAGCCTTCCGCCTCGACTCCATCGATCAGCTGCTTCAGCCGGCCGCCGGCTTTCCGGCTCACCCAATCGGCCGCCAGGTATCGCGCAATGAGAAAGGCCAGCGTAGCGCCAAGCGTGGCACCGGTCAGGTTGAGGACGCTGCCGAGAAGCGGTCCAAACAGCGCCCCGCCGGCAAGGCCGAACGCGGCTCCCGGAAGGAAGAGCGCGGTGCCGAATGCGAACAACACCACAAAGATGACGGGCGCCCACATGCCCAAGTGCGCAACCCAGTCCGTCAGGGCGGCGGCGTCCAGCCGTCCACTATTCAGCGCTGCCCAGAGCACGGCGGCCGCCAGCACGAGAGCCACTGCAAGGCGGGGAAAGAGCGCGCGCATGATCATGTCTCCTGCTCACGGCGGCCGAGGGAGTACCGCTCGTCCCCCTCGCGGAAGGGCTGCGTCAGCATGTGGTCGATACGCTGTTCGGCCGGATCACGGAATTGCGCGATGCCGATGGTCATAGCGTCGTGACCGGCGGCGGGTTGATCGCGATAAGTGCCGAACAGACGGTCCCACCAGGGCAGGTTGAATCCGAAGTTGGAGTTCGTCTCCCGCGCCACGATCGAGTGGTGCACCCGATGCATGTCCGGTGTCACCACGATCCAGCGAATGATGCCGTCGAGCCATGCCGGCATCCGCACATTGCTGTGGTTGAACATGGACGTGGCGTTGAGCAGCACCTCGAAGACGAGAACTGCAACGGCTGGCGTGCCGAGCGCCGTAATGACGCCGAGCTTGATCCCCATCGACATCAGGATCTCGATCGGGTGGAAGCGGGCACCGGTGGTTACGTCGAACTCGAGATCGGCGTGATGCATACGGTGCAACCGCCAAAGCGCCGGCACCGCGTGAAACAGCACGTGCTGCAGATAGATCGCGAGATCGAGCAGAACGACGCCAAGCGGCACGGCGGCCCATGGCGACAGGCCGAAGGCGTAAAACAGGCCCCAACTCTTGGCCTCCGCCAACAGGGCGACGCCGACGGCGGTCATCGGAAAGATGAGGCGGACCAGCGCCGTGTCCAGCACGACGATTGCAATGTTGCTTGGCCAGCGCCTGCCCCGGCCGATTTGCTGCACACGGCGTGGGGCTAGCACCTCCCAGGCGGCCATCACGGCGAAGATTCCGCCGAACGCGACCAGGCGGATCAGGGGCTCATTGGCGATTATGCCGGGCATTGCGCAGGACCTTGTTGTCAGGGGGCGCCCAATTCATCAGCTGCCGGCGATATCGTTGCGCCGCCGCTGATATTCCTCGCGGTCGATTTCGCCCCGGGCGTAGCGCTCATCCAGAAAGTCGCGCGCTGTCCGCACCCGCTGCCCGCCATCGTCGTTGCTGCCACCCAGCCATCGCACCAACACCACCATCAACGCGACAAGCAAGGCCAGCGGCACGATCATGAACAGCGGTCCCAGCCACATGCCTCCCCAACCCCATCCCGTCCCCCAGTCGTGCATCCACCCGGGGCCCGGCCCTTGTGCCCAAGCAGCAGCGGCTGAAGCGGCAGATGCGAGCAGAGCAATGATGGCGGCTGTCGACCTCATGGCGGACCTCCTTGCTGGTGGCGGCGAGCGCTTTGTTTGCCTCTTGCCGAAGAGTGAGCAGCCCTGACCGGCCATTTGAGGCTTGACGGCTTCGCTCTTTCATTCAATATATCACTTGAATGATCTAATGAGCGATGCCCAAGATGTCAACCGTCAATCCCAAGCGCCTGCTCTTTGCCCAGTTCGCCGCGGTCGCCCGCGCCACGGCCCATGAGCATCGGCTCGAGCTGCTCGAGCTGGTCGCGCAAGGCGAGCGGAGCGTCGAGGCGCTCGCCCAGCACACCGGCCTCTCGATTGCGAACGCCTCGCAGCACCTGCAGCAGCTGCGGCGGGCAGGGCTGGTCACGGCCAAACGTGACGGCAAGTATGTGCTCTACCAACTCGCGGATAAGTCGGTTCTCGACCTGCTTTCGGCCTTGCAGCGCGTGGCGGAGAAAAACGTCGCCGAGGTCGACCGCATCATCCGCACCTACTTCCTGCAGCGTGACAATCTCGAACCCGTCTCGCGAACCGAACTGATGGAACGCATGAAGAAGGGCCTCGTGACCGTTCTGGACGTTCGGCCCGAGGACGAGTTCGCGCTCGGCCACCTGCCAGGGGCCATCAACGTCCCACTCGGCCAGCTCAAACGCCGGCTCGCCAAGTTCGATCGGGAGACGGAGATCGTCGCTTACTGTCGCGGTCCCTATTGCGTTCTATCCTTCGAGGCGGTCGCGCAGCTGCGCGCGAGGGGCTTCAAGGTCCGCCGTTTGGAGGATGGACTTCCCGAATGGCGCGCAGCCGGGCTGCCAGTCGAAGGCGTTGCTACACCTGCCTGACAACGACACAGTCGTCTCGCAGAAAACGCCGCTACAGACCGCAAGGCAAGGGCCACATTGACAAGCGGGGTCGGGTTCGTTGGTTCACTCTGGTATGCCGGCCCGACGAAGCCCCTCAACATAGATGTCCAAGTGGGTAGTGTTTTTCACATAAAAGAGCCGCCCGCGTGCGAAGCCACATGTGAATCCCGGCTTGCGCTGTAGGAGTTCCGCGAGGGCGAGCCGAAGGTCTTCCCTCCGCTCCAAGTGGCCGAGCGCTGCCACGCGGTGAGCGAAAGGCCAATAATGGCAATTTGGAATGCGGACTGCCTTCCACGCCCACTTTTCTGCTTCCTCGAATTCTCGCGCAAATAGATGCGCGAGCGCCCCATAGGAGTAAAACGCCCAGCGCTGCGGGTCGTGAGGGCTGAGGCTGAGTGCCTTCTCAAAGTAGGGCATGGCTTCTTTGAAGCGGCCTTCATAGGCGAGCGTGTCGCCCAGACCGCAGTAGACGACCGGCAAGGCGGGGTTCAGCTCCAAGGCCTGTTCCAGCTCGGCCAGCGCGTCCCCATAGGCCCTGCGCGCCAGGAGCACGCGACCGTAAGTGAAACGGATGAGCGCGTCCTGGTCGTCCAGTGCCACGGCTTGCTTAGCGATCGCCAACGCCTCGTTCAGTTGCTCTTGCTCTGGGTCAGCGTCGAAGTACAGCATCCTCAGGACAATGGCATAAGACAGAAATCCGTAGGCCTGCGCGAGATTTGGATCGAGCGCGATCGCGCGCCGGAACAATCGCTGCGCCTCCAAGTTGTCTTCGCTTGTCGACTTGTAAAAGCGGCTCGTTCCGAGACGGAAAAAGTCCCAGGCTTGCAAGGCCTGTGGCGGTATCCTCTCGGTGCGCAGGCGCTCGGCATTGCCGATACCAGGTTCGATGCGCGCAGCGATGCTCGCGGTGATTTGGTCCTGTACCGCGAGGATCTCTTCGAGGGTCCGGTCGTACTGCTCGGCCCAGACGAGTCGGCCGCCTTCCGTTTCAATGAGATGGACCGTGATGCGAAGGTGCTGCCCCATTTTGCGGACACCGCCTTCAACGATGTAGCCGGCGCCGAGGTTTTTGCCGATTTGGCGAATATCGCTACCGCGGCCCTTGAAGGCAAAAGCGGAGTTACGGGCGATCACCAGCAGAGCGCGGTGTTTGGACAGCAAGGTGATGATGTCCTCGCTGATGCCGTCGGAAAAGTAATCTTGCTCAGGATCGCCGCTCATGTTGTCGAACGGCAGCACCGCTACAGTAGGTTTGCCGCGGAATTCGTCAGGGACAATGGCACCGCGCAGGTTGCCACCCCCAGCATTGGTGCCTTCCAGCGTTACCAAGGGTTCGGTCTGTGCGCTCGACGCGGGCAGCGCGGAAGCGCTGTCCTCGGGTAGAGATCGATTGGTCTCCTCACGTACGTCGCCGACAAACCGAAGGCCCCTTCGGGGTACCGTGCGGATAAGAGCCTGTTGCTCGCCGCTGTCGCCGATGGCGCGCCGCGCAGCATTGATCCGGTTGCTCAAAGTGGATTCCGAGACGATACGCCCGCCCCAGACTGCCGCCAGCATGTCGTCTTTACTGATCACCTGTTCCCGATTGCGGATCAGGTGGACCAGGAGATCGAACACCTGAGGTTCGACGTGGACGGCTTCGCCGCCACGCCAAAGCTCACGCCGCGTCGGATCAAGGGCGCAGTCGCCGAACAGAAAGCGCATCCACAGGCTCCTTGGTGCTCCTAGTAGAGCGACAATGACGGTCTTCTGGTGGAAAATTCAAGGTTCTCTGAAAGACGCCGAGCCCTACGCCGAGCCAGACTGCGCCAGTGTGATGATCGATGCAGCCGCCAGCAAAGGAAGGAATAGTCCATGGCTAATACAGCCACTGTCCAGCCGCACAACGAACGGCCCGCGGCCGTATGGAGCTCAGGCGGCGCCAAGTACGATCAGGTCAGCCGGGGCATCGCCGATTCGATCGAGCATTGCGTGCTGCGCCTCGATCCGAAGCCAGGCGAGCGTATCCTCGACCTTGCCACGGGGACAGGCTGGACCTCGCGTCTCGTCGCCAAGCGTGGGGCGAAGGTCATCGGGGCCGACATCGCGGCCGATCTAGTCGCCGCTGCACGCGACCAGGCCAAATCCGAAGGGCTCGATATAGAGTACCGCGTCGGCGACGCTGAAAAGCTGCCCTTTGCTGACAGTCAATTCGACGCCGTCATCTCCACCTGCGGCGTGATGTTCGCAAGCCGGCCGGAGTTAGCCGCGGCGGAAATCGCACGCGTGACCCGCAAGGGCGGACGCGTGACGCTCACCACGTGGCTTCCCGATAGCAATCTCTTCAAGATGTTCCTGGTGATGAAGCCCTATATGCCACCCCCGCCTACACCAGCGCCGCCCTCGCCGTTCGAATGGGGTCGGCAGGAACGCGTTCGCGAGCTCCTCGGGTCTGCCTTCGACCTGCGCTTCGAGAGAGGGACCTCGTTCTATCGCGAGCCGAGTGGCGAGGCGGCGTGGAACACTTTCTCCACCGGCTACGGACCGACGAAGGCGCTGGCTGGCAGCCTCGACGAGGCACGGCGGGCTGAGCTCCGCCGCGACTTCATCGCCTTCCACGATGGTTTTCCGACGGAACTCGGCATCTGCGTGCCGCGTGAATACCTGCTGACTTTCGGTGCACGCCGCTGATCGGACTCATCCAATCATCTCTCGCAGGAGGAATGCCATGACTGCCACCGCCAGCTTCGATCCCAAGGATCTCGAATCCAAGGTCAAGGCGATGTACCACGCTGTTGCGGAAAACCCGCGTGGGGAGTTCCATTTCGAGATGGGCCGCGCCATGGCCGAGCGCCTTGGCTACGCCTCTGCGGATCTGGATCGCATCCCGGCCGCAGCAATCGAGTCGTTCGCCGGCGTCGGCTACTACTTCGATCTCGCGGTCTTGAAAGAGGGCGAGACCGTCATCGACCTCGGCAGCGGCTCCGGCATGGACAGCTTCATTGCAGCCCTCAAGGTGGGGCGCGAGGGCCACGTCATCGGCATCGACATGACCGATGCGCAACTCGACAAGGCGGAGCGACTGCGTGCGGCAGCCGGGTTCACGAACGTTGCCTACCGAAAAGGCTATATCGACAAGACGTCATGCCAGGACGCCAGCGCTGATGCCGTCATCAGCAACGGCGTCTTCAATCTCGCGCCCGACAAGCGCGCGGTATTCCGCGAGGCTGCGCGCCTCCTGAAGCCCGGCGGGCGGCTCGCCATCGCCGACATCGTCACGACAACCCAGCTGCCCGACACCGTCATCTGCAATGCGGACCTGTGGGCCGCCTGCATTGGCGGCGCGATGCAGCAGGACACCTATCGAGAGGCGATTGAAGGCGCGGGTCTTCGGGTGAGCTCCGTGCGTGACAACGCTGGCTATCGCTTCATATCGTCAAACGCGAAGGGCGCGCAGGACAAGTGGGGCGTGAGAAGCATCTCCTTGCTGGCGGTGAAGCCATGACCGGCACCGCCGCGAGCGTCTCGGTCTGCCCCTTGACCTCCATCTCCATGGCGTTGCCGCCCTTCCACAGCGCTTGGCGATCGATGAAGGTGGTGCTCGCCAGAGGGGCCACGCGGCGCACGCGCGACCTACCGTGGGCATAACATTAGGTCTAACGATCGCAGGGGCGCTCGCAGAAAATATCATTTCTCTTCAATGGCTTCCGTTGGCCGACCGAGGGGATTCGAACTTCCTACGGGGCGCCAAGGTCATTGGGACATCGAGAACGGGCTTCACTGGGCTCGACGTCGCGCGACGCGACAAGACCAAAGGCTCGCTCTCCGGCAAGCTCAAACGCGCCCGCTGGGGCGACGACTAATCTACCCGAGCAGCCGCGCCACGGCCTGGAACCAGGCGACCAGCGGTCCCGGCAGATAGATGCCGGCAGCCGCAACCAGGGCCAGGTGCGCAAACAGCGGCACGTAGGAGGCCTTCACCGGTGCCTTGCTGCCGGTGGGCTCGCCGAACGCCACCTCGTTGAGGCGCAGCATCAGCGCGCCGAAGGCGATCAGCAGCCCGAACACCACCAGGATCGCCAGCAGCGGCGCCCGGGCGAAGGTCGAGCTGACGATCAGGAACTCGCTCATGAAGATGCCGAGCGGCGGCAGGCCGGCGATCGCCACCACCCCCAGCACCAGCCCCCAGCCGAGCACCGGGTGGCTCTCGGTGAGGCCCCGGATGTCGGCGATGCGCTGCGTGCCCTTGGCCTGGGCGATGTGGCCGACGGCAAAGAAGATCGCCGACTTGGTCAACGAGTGCATGGTCATGTGCAGCAGTCCGGCGAAGTTGGCGAGCGGCCCGCCCATGCCGAAGGCGAAGGTGATGAGGCCCATGTGCTCGATCGAGGAGTAGGCGAACATGCGCTTGATGTCGCGCCGGCGGTAGAGCATGAAGCCGGCGAAGATCAGCGAGAGGAGCCCCATCGTCACCATCAGGGGCCCGGGCGCGATGGCCGCGGGGTTGGCCGCGAGCAGCATCTTGAAGCGCAGCAGCGCATAGAGCGCGACGTTGAGGAGCAGGCCCGACAGCACGGCCGAGATGGGCGTGGGACCCTCCGCGTGCGCATCGGGCAGCCAGGCGTGCAGCGGCGCCAGCCCCACCTTGGTGCCGTAGCCCAGCATCAGGAACACGAAGGCGACGTTGAGCAGCTCGGGGGAAAAGCCGCCGGCCTTGCTGATCAGCGCCGTCCACACCATGGCGTCCTGGCCCTCGCCCAGCACGGGGCGCGCCGCCATGTAAACGAGGATGGTGCCGAACAGCGCCAGCGCGATGCCGACGCTGCCGAGGATGAAATACTTCCACGCCGCCTCGAGCGCCTCGTGCGTGCGGTAAATGCCGACCATCAGCACGGTGGTGAGCGTGGCGAGCTCGATGGCGACCCACATCAGGCCGATGTTGTTGGCGGTGAGCCCGAGGTTCATGGCGAACATCAGGGTCTGGTACATGGCGTGGTAGAAGCGCAGGTAGCGCGGCGTCAGCCTTCCGATCTCCAGCTCGTGACCGATGTAGCTGGCGCTGAAGGCGCTGGTGGTAAAGGCGACGAAGGTGGCGAGCACGACGAAGACGATGTTGAGATCGTCGACGAAAAGATAGGGCGAGGGGGCGGGGCGCTCCACGAACAGGGTAAGGGACACGAGCCACGTCGCCAGCGAGGCCAGCATGTTGAGGCGCGCGCTCAGCCAATAGCCGGGCAACAGAACGAGCAACACGGCGGCTGCGGCCGGGATGATCAGCACGGCGGTCAAGGCGTCGAGCGGCAGATGCAAATCGAGGAAGGTCATCGCCGCTCCCCGCGGAAGGCATCGAGCGCGGCCACATCGACCGAATCGAAGCGCTCGCGGATACGGAACAGGAACACGCCGATGACGATGAAGGCGATCAGCACGGAGAACGCCACCGAGATCTCCACCACCAGCGGCATGCCCTTGGCGCCGGTGGCGGCGAGGATCAAGCCGTTCTCCAGCGACATGAAGCCGATCACCTGGCTCACCGCGTTGCGCCGCGTCACCATCATCAGCAGTCCGAGCAGCACCACGGAGAGCGCAAAGGCCAGGTCCTCGCGCGCCAGCGGATCGGCGGTGGCGGTGGCTCTCAGCATGACGACCATGGATAGAGCGACGAGGCCCATGCCGAGGAGCATGGTCGGGCCGACGCCGACCACGGTCTCGATGGTGCGGTGGATGCCGAGCCGTACGACCATGCGCCGCAGTGCGACGGGGATGATGATGGCCTTGAGCACCAGCGCGATCAGCGCCGTGATGTAGAGGTGCGGCGCGCCCTGGATGTGGCCCTGCCAGGCGACCGACGTCGACAGCACCACCGCGTGCAGCGCAAATACATTGAGCAGCCCGAACATGCGGTCCTGATAGAGCAAGGTCATGCTCAGCAGCACCAGCCCGCCGGCCAGCATGTGGGCGATGTCGAAGTATTGGCCGGCCATCTAGAAGCTCCGCGACACGAACAGCAGCAGCGTGCCGAGAAGGCCGAGCATGAGCGCTATCCCCAAGAAATCCGGGACGCGGAACACGCGCATCTTGGCAATGGACGTCTCGAACAGGACGAGCAGGAAGCCGCCAGCGAGCAGCTTGACCAGATAGCTGGCGGCGCCGGTGGCGTAGGCCGCGAGCGTGCCATCGGCAGGCGCCAGGCCCCACGGGCAGAAGATGCAGGCGATGAGCGAGACGTAGAGCAGCAGCTTCACCGCCGCCGCCAGCTCGATCATGGCGAGGTGCCGGCCGGAGTATTCGAGCACCATCGCCTCGTGCACCATGGTGAGCTCGAGGTGCGTGGCCGGGTTGTCGACGGGAATGCGCGCGTTCTCGGCGACGGCGACGATGATGAGCGCCACCAGCGCAAGGCCGAGCGACACGCGCAAGGAGGCGTGCATCTGCATGTAGTTGGCGACATTGGAGAGCTGGGTGGAGCCCGCGACCAGCGCCACGGTGATGATGGCGAAGGTCATCTGGTAGAGCATGAACAGGCTCTCGGGGATGGTCTTGGCCAGTGGCGAGATCGCGTCGAGCGTCATGCCTTTCAGGAAGATGCGCTCGAGCGAACCGATGAAAGCACCGTCTCCGGTGAAGGTCAGCGTGTAGCCGATCACCGCCCACAGGATCGAAACCAAAAACGTGGCGGCCAGGCTTTGCGCCATTGTGGAGAGCACGTTCTTCTTGCGCACCATGCCGG
>Ga0080064_1007039_pt1 | contig 11639 bp, 4 predicted proteins | sample Subgrocontami54m_FD_69260 | JGI IMG/M metagenome (GOLD analysis project Ga0080064, IMG submission 69260) | Subsurface groundwater microbial communities from S. Glens Falls, New York, USA - GMW46 contaminated, 5.4 m (SPADES assembly) (version 2) ...
GGGCAACGCGGACATCTACGTCAAGAACGCCAACGGGTCCGGCGCGGAGACGCCGCTGCTGGCCACTCCAGCCGATGAAATGGTGGAGGACTGGTCCAAGGATGGGCGATACATCGCCTACCTGTCGGGCGCGGCGCAGGATATCTACGCACTTCCCCTGACCGGGGAGCAGAAACCGTTCCCGGTGGTGCAGGGGAGTTTCCGGAAGAACGAACCACAGTTCTCCTACGATGGAAAATGGCTGGCCTATGTTTCGGATGAGTCGGGTATTTTTCAGGTGTACGTGATGTCGTTTCCGGCGGGCGAGCAGAGATTGATGGTGTCGACCGAGGGCGGAGGGCAGCCGCGCTGGAGGCGGGATGTGAAGGAGATCTTCTACCGGTCACTGGACGGCCGGGTGATGTCGGTGGAAATGAAGACGGCGGGAAAGCTCGAATCCGCGGTTCCGCGCATGGTGTTCGCGCCGGGCACGAGCAATCCAACGGGCATGGACCCGAGCCGGCACATGACTTCGGTAACTGCGGATGGCCAGCGTTTTCTCATTCGAACGTTTTTCGGGACAGGCACCGGAGCCGCAGGTACAGTACCGTTTTCGTCGGTCTTCGCGACAGGGCCAGGCGCGGGAGGAGCGCAAGGAGGCAGGCGGAGGGGTGGAAATCTGGGCGACATATCGAATGGTCTCACGGTGATCCAACATTGGACGTCCGGCCTGGCTGACCGGCCGGAGGGGGAAAAATGAGCACGTTTGCGGCAGGTGCGCGGCTGGGACCCTACGAAATACAAGAGCCGATCGGCGCGGGCGGGATGGGGGAAGTGTATAAGGCGCTGGACACGCGTCTGGACCGGACGGTGGCCATCAAGGTGCTGCCGCCGCAGTGGGCCGAGAACACGGAGATGCGGCAGCGGTTTGAGCGCGAGGCGCAGATCATCGCGTCGCTGAACCATCCCAACATCTGCGTGCTGCACGACATCGGGAACCAGGATGGCCATCCGTTTCTGGTGATGGAGTATCTCGAAGGCGAGACGCTGGCGGCGCGCATCGCTCGCGGGGGGATGGAGTGGGCGGAGGCGCTTCCGCTAGGCATCGCGATGGCTGATGCGCTGGACAAAGCGCACCGGCGCGGCGTGGTGCATCGCGATTTGAAGCCGGCCAACGTGATCCTGACCGCGAGCGGCCCGAAGCTGCTGGATTTCGGGCTGGCGAAATGGAAGGCGCCGTCGGCTTCGGTGACGACATCGGAAGCGCCGACGCGGACCGATTTGACCACGATGGGAAGCATACTGGGGACGCTGCAGTACATGGCTCCGGAACAGATGGAGGGGATTGAGGCTGACCCGCGGACGGACATCTTCGCGTTTGGAGCTGTCTTTTACGAGATGATCACGGGGAAGAAGGCATTTGTGGGCAAGAGCCGGGTGCTGCTGATGTCGGCGATTGCGACCTCGACGCCGGAGCCGCTGGTGAACGCGCAGCCGGACACTCCGGCGGGGCTGGACCACGTGCTGAATACGTGCATGGCAAAAGACCCGGCGGACCGGTGGCAGACGGCGCGGGACCTGTTGGCGGAACTGGAATGGGTATCGAAGGCGGGCGCGGACAGCCGCGTGTCCGCGCCGGTTACGGTGACGCGGGGGAAGACGGGGATGTTCGCTCGGGTAATGCCAGTACTGGCTGGACTGGTGGCGGCGGCGCTGGCGTTGGGGGTGTTCCAATACTTTCGCGCCCCCGCCGCGGTGGAGGAGCAACGCATTCGTATTCCCGTCAGCCTGGCGGCTGCGCCTGCCCTGGTGCTGAGCACAGGGGTCCACATTTATGCGGCGTCAAACTTCGATATCTCTCCGGATGGCCGGCTGCTTGTTTTCGGAGCCGCGGGGAACCCAACGGACAGCTTTAAGTTGTACGTGCGGCCACGCGGCTCGGTGACGCCGCAACTGCTGGCGGGAACCGATGGAGCGACGCAGCCATTCTTTTCCGGCGACGGGCGCTCGATCGGATTTTACGCGGATGGAAAACTCAAGAAGATTGAGGCAGCGGGGGGGCCTCCGCAGGACATTTGTGAAGCTGTGAGCTTTCAGGGGGGCGCGTGGAACCAGGAGGGAACCATCGTATTCGGATCGGCGCAGGGGCTGTTCCGGGTATCGGCGCAAGGCGGAAAACCGGAAGCCATGGGGAGCCTGGGAAAAGAGGAGTCTGGACAATACTGGCCGCAGTTCCTACCCGATGGCCGCCGGTTCCTCTACACCGCGTGGACACAGGAAGCGGGCCGGCGCGCGATTTTTACCGGAAGCCTGGACTCCAAAGAGAGAACTCGCGTGATGGCGGCGGAGGGGAATGCCTCCTACGCCGGTCCGGGATACCTGGTCTTTCACCGGGGCAACTCGGTCTACGCGCAGCGATTCGATCCGAAGTCCTTGGCGTTGAAGGGGGAGCCTTTCCGTGTGGCCGATGAAGTGGGCGCCAGTAGCGGCCGGGGCCGGTTCGCGACGTCGGCGAGCGGCGTTCTGGCATACTACCAAGGGGACATGGCCGGGAGTGGAGCTACTTCGGAGGCCACCGAATGGCAACTGGCCTGGACTGATCGTTTGGGAAGGGGGGGAGAGGCGGTGGGTCCAACGGGACCGTATCGCGGCATCGAGGTCTCTCCGGATGGCAAGCGTGTGGCGGTGCACCGCCATGAAGGCAATGGCGGCGACATCTGGGTGATAGAGCCGAGCGGATCTGTGACGCGCCTCACCTTCGATGCTTCCCGTCATAACTCGACGCCGGTCTGGTCGCCGGACGGGAATCGAATCGTTTATAGTTCGCTCAAGAACGGCAAATGGGGGCTGTACCAGACGCTTTCGAGCGGCTCAGGAACGGAGGAATTGCTGCTGGAATCGGAGGCATTGAAAGCGGCGATGTCGTGGTCACCGGATGGGAAGAGGATCGTGTACTGGGTGCAGGAACCGAAGACGGGAGGAGATCTCTGGGTGCTGACGCTGGAAGACAAGAAAGCGGCTCCGCTGATCGCGACGGGGGCACAGGAGACGCATGGGCAGATTTCTCCGGACGGGAAATGGATCGCCTACACATCGAATTTGACGGGACGGAACGAGGTATATATACAGCCCTTCCCGTCCGGGCCTGGCCGCTGGCAGATTTCCAACCGCGGCGGCGATTGGCCGCGATGGAGGAAGGATGGCAAAGAGCTGCTCTACCACGCCATCGCGGCTAGTCTGGATGCTCCCGCGATGACGACTTCTTTCATTGGGTCGGTGCTGTCCGCGGCGGTGACCGTCAAGGGCGGAGCGATCGAATCGGCGACGCCGAGCGAGATTGTGAAAATGATGGCGTTGAACATGCCGCACAACGGCGGGGACTATCACACTTATGCGATTTCCGCCGACGGGCAGCGCATTCTTTACCACCAAGTGGCACGCACCGGCGGGGGTAACGCCACGGCAGCGCGAGGTCCTGATCCGGCCATGGGATTTGTGGTGGCGATGCATTGGGGGCGGTGAGGAGTTTGCCGCCGCCGAGGCGTCGAGAAGAGTCTCGACGCGGCACGCAAGAGTGCGTGCGCTACGTTGTGAAGCCCTTTGTGAATTCTTCGGACAGGCGGCGCTCGCTCCGGGCTTTGACTGTGGACTCCAGATCCTGTTTCATGTCGTGGCGGAACCGGCTTCCGGCTAGTCCTCGCAGGGCTGCCGCGGCCAACTCTACCGAACCATCTTTCACAAGATGCAAGAGGAAATCCGCCGCCTCGCGGAGTGGGGATGCCCCCAGGGACAAGGCGACCATGGTGCGCATCTCGGGCGTCATCCTTCCGTCCCAGGCGCGTTTCACGGCCGCGAGCGCTTCGGGCTCTCGCGATTGCGCCAGGACGCAGGCCGCCTCCAGGTATGCCTCCTCGTCCTTCCGGTTCAGGAAACCGGCCACGAATTTGACTGATTCGGCGGGCGCCAGTTGGAGCAGGGAATCGAAACATTGACCGGTGACGGCGGGCTCGGGGTCTCCGGTCAGGGCCTTGAGGCGGAGGGCGAGCGTGCCTTCCGGTGCTCCCAATTGGGCAATGGCGAGGGCGGCGTCGATGCGGACCTGTTTCTCGGTGTCGGCGAGGCGATCGACCAGGTGCTGGAGGATTTCGAGGTTGGGGAGGCGGCAGTCCACCAGGGCAAGGGCGCAGGCTCCGCGGAGGGTTGCGGCCGAATCCGCTGATCCGCCCCAGACCGGCTCGAGCTGAATATGGACGATGCCGCGCAGGAAAACGTCCGTTTCCCATTGCTCCAAGTCCTTGAGCGCTTTGACGATGGCGTTCTTGGCCCAGCACTGGGGGTCGGTCTTGACCGGATCGGTGAGGAACCTGTGGAAGGCCGTCACAAGATCGGGCGCGAGATCGAGGAGCCTTAGATCGGCGGCCAGCCCCGCGGCGCGGGAGACGTAGTAGTTGTTGCGATCAGCCAAGGACTTGCCCAAGACCCGGGCGGCCTCCACCGGAGAGGCTTGGCGGACCGCGTCGAGGGCCTCCAGTTTTCGATCGAGCGCCTGCTTGTTCAAGCTACTATTCTACGTCAGCTTTGTGCTTTGGAATGTTGCAGATCAGCCACAATCGCGGCTGGGCGGCGGAGGACCTGGAACCGCTCAGTGTTGGGTGTTACCCCCCAACCCCAACAGGCAACCGTTCAATGCAATCTTCTTTTCTCAGTGAAGATTCCCAGGCAGACTATCCTAATAAGTGTGTGTCGATTGGTACATGTGTAGCCAAATCCTTGATTTAGAGTGAATTCGCTGGGAGGCCTTAGTTATGAGCACGATGCCGGTAGAACCGAAAGCAATGTTAGTCCAGATTGAGCAAGTGATCCAACAGCGGCTGGCCGAGGAACGCGCCCGGCTGGAGAAGGAAGCCGGGGTGCAGGAGAAAGTAGTGCACCACTTCCAGAAGCCGGTGGAGCGGTTCTTTACCAAGCAGGAACGCGGCCACACGACGCTGCTGTTTGGCGGGCTGACCTGGAAACACGAAAAGCTGGTTCACGGCGCTTTTGAGGCGCTCGGCTACAAGGCGGAGATCGTGCCCACGGCTGATGTGGCGGCGTTTCAGGCCGGCAAGGAGTTCGGAAACAACGGGCAGTGCAACCCGACCTATTTCACGGTAGGGAACCTGGTGAACTTCCTGCAACGGCTGGAGGCGCAGGGGCTGACCAAGCAGGAGATCATTGACCGTTACGTGTTTCTGACGGCGGGCGCCTGCGGGCCGTGCCGGTTCGGGATGTACGAGGCGGAATACCGCCTGGCGCTGCGCAATTCCGGGTTCGATGGATTCCGTGTGATGTTGTTCCAACAGGCGGGCGGATTGTCGCAATCCGATTGCGAAGCCGGTCTTGAGATGAATCTCGACTTCTTCCTTGGCATCCTCAATGCGCTCAACTGCGGCGACGTATTGAACGAGGTGGCCTACCAGATTCGTCCGTACGAAGTTCATGCCGACGCGACAGACAAGACGCTGGACAAGGCGATGGACTACATGCACGAGGTCTTCCTGCGGCGTAAGCCGTGGCAGCTTGAGGACAAGATGGCCGGGTTCCTCGGCAGCTTCAAGGACACTGCGGAATACCTGGGCAAGTTTGTCAACCAGCTCACCAACGACGATCTGACGGCATCCCTGGTGCGTTGCCGCGAGATGTATAACGAGATTGAGATCGACCGTTTGCGCGTGAAGCCGATTGTGAAGATTACCGGCGAGTTCTGGGCGCAGACCACAGAGGGCGACGGCAATTTCAACATGTTCAAGTTCCTGGAGAAGGAAGGCGCGCAGGCTGTAGTGGAGCCGATCGGAACCTGGATCGTGTACATGATTCACCAGGTGGTGCAGCGGTATAAGGATCAGAAGGGACTGGAGGAAGGCGCGGTGATGCCACCGATGTGGCGGCTGGACAAGCGGGGCAAGATCGAATGGACCTTCCGCAACAAGGTGGGCAAGCTACGCGTGGCAGAAGCCATATTCAAACGCGAATACCACAAGCTGCAGGAGTCCCTGGGGCCGCTGGGTCACCACCTCATTGACCAATACGAATTGCAGCGCCTGGGCCATCCCTTCTACAACTCGCGCGCGGGCGGCGGGGAAGGGCACCTCGAAGTCGCGAAGAACATCTACTACTCCAACAAGAGCCTGGCGCACATGGTGATCAGCGTGAAGCCGTTCGGCTGCATGCCTTCGACGCAGTCAGACGGCGCGCAGGCGGCCGTTGTTTCGCAGTACAAGGACATGATCTACCTGCCCATCGAAACCTCGGGTGAAGGCGAAGTCAACGCCCACTCCCGCGTGCAGATGGCGCTGGGCGAGGCCAAGAATAAGGCCAAGCGCGAATTCGCCGAAGTGCTGGAAAAGATCGGCATGAGCCTGGAGGATCTGCAGCAGTTTGTGGCAGAGCATCCGGAAACCAAGCGGCCCATGTATGAGGTTCCTCATGTGGAGGGAGTGGTCGGCGTGGCCGCGAACTTCGCGTTGCACATCGCGGACCGGGCGAAGAAGGAAAACTGGTCTCCGGCGCAGGTTCTGGCGGCGGTGAACTAGATGAGCAGACAGTTCTCAATAGGGCTTGATGTAGGATCGACAACGGTGAAGGCCGTTGTGGTGGATGTGGCCACTGATGAGATGGTGTGGTCCGATTATCAGCGTCACGACACCAAGCAGCCAGAAAAGACGCTGGAGTTCCTGCGCCGTTTTGAGACTGAGATCCCGGATTTCAAGCGCGAGAACTGCCGCATCTTTGTCACGGGTTCTGGCGGTTCTGGCATTGGCAAGATGGTGGGCGCGAAATTCGTGCAAGAGGTGAACGCGGTTTCGCTCGCGGTCGAGAAACTGTACCCGGCATGCGGTTCGGTGATCGAGTTGGGCGGGCAGGACGCCAAGATCATCATCTTCAAGGAAGATCCGGAAACCGGCCGCAAGAAGAAGCTCCCGTCGATGAACGACAAGTGCGCCGGAGGCACCGGCGCGGTGATCGACAAGATCAACGCGAAGCTTCGCATCCCAGCTGATGAGCTCTGCAACATGGGCTACGACGGTATCAGGCTGCATCCAGTAGCCGGTAAGTGCGGCGTGTTTGCCGAGACCGATATCAACGGACTGCAGAAGTCGGGCGTGCCGCCGACGGAGATGATGGCGTCGCTGTTCGAGGCGATCGTGATGCAGAACCTGTCCGTGCTCACGCGCGGAAATACATTGCGTCCGGAGGTTCTGCTGCTTGGCGGTCCCAACACCTACATCAAGGGCATGCAGGATTGCTGGAAATCGAACATCCCGAAGATCTGGGCGGAGCGGAATTTTCCGTTGCCCGAGGGCATCCCGCCGGAAGACCTCATCAAAGTCCCGCACAACGCGCAGTATTTCGCCGCGCTGGGTGCGGTGGAGTTCGGCAAGGATGAAGACGATTCCATCGGCCGCTACCTCGGTTTCGAAAAGATCGAGTGGTACATCGAATTCGGGCGCGACGAGGAAAAGAAGAAAAAGGGCGGCAACGGCGGGCTAACCAAAGACGCCGCGGACCTGGAAGGGTTCAAGGAAAAGTACCGCCACAAGAAATTCATCAATGCCACGTTTCAGCCGGGCGAGGTTGTGGAAGGCTTCATCGGGATCGACGGCGGCTCCACCTCCACCAAGGCTGTGCTGCTTTCCAAGGATGGCGCGCGGAAAATTCTCGCCAAGACGTATCAGCTTTCCAAGGGCAATCCCATTGAAGACACGATGGAGATTTTTGCCAAACTTGAGCAGCAGATCACCGAGCAGGGGGCGACGCTCAAGGTGCTCGGAATGGGCACTACAGGCTATGCGAAGGACATTCTCAAGGATGTGATCGGCGCGGACGCCGCGGTTGTGGAAACGGTTGCGCACACGCAAGCGGGGCTCCACTTCTACGACAATGTCGATGTCATTTGCGACGTCGGCGGGCAGGACATCAAGATCATCATCTTGAAGAACGGCCGTGTGAAGGACTTCAAACTCAATACACAGTGCTCGGCGGGGAACGGCTATTTCCTGCAATCCACCGCTCAGAACTTCGGCCACGAAGTGGAGGCCTTCGCCGACATTGCCTTCGGGGCGAAAGGCTATCCGAGTTTCGGCTACGGCTGCGCGGTGTTCATGCAGTCTGACATTGTCGATTTTCAAAGGCAGGGATGGAAGCCGGAAGAAATTATGGCGGGGCTGTGCAATGTGCTGCCGAAGAACATCTGGCTGTACGTGTCGCAGATCCCGAATATTTCCGCGCTCGGGACGCGGTTCCTGCTGCAAGGCGGAACGCAGTACAACCTGGCGGCGGTGAAATCGCAAGTCGATTTCATCGAGTCGAGGTTCAAGGGCAAGGACCTGAAAGCCGAAGTAATCGTGCACGAGCATTGCGGCGAAGCCGGGGCGATTGGTTGCGCCCTGGAAGCCGGACGACTGTGGGACAACGGCCGGCAGACCACCTTCATCGGCCTCAAGGCGGTGCAGGAGATTACCTATTCGACTACGCGTTCGGAAGCCACTCGCTGCTATTTCTGCAAGAACAAGTGCCTCCGCACCTTCATTGACGTGGAGACATCGACGATCAACCCGAACGGTTACCGTCCCACCAAGACCAAAGTCCCGATGGCCCCCAACGCGCAGCGGCTGATCATCGCCACTTGCGAAAAAGGCACGGTGGAAGACATCAGCGACATGCGCCAGATCAAGGGGTCGCTGGACACCGTCAAGAAAGCGAATCCGAATCTGGTGGAGATTGCGGCCAAGCAGGTGTTCCGGATTCCCGATGCGCCGCAGGTGTCCGATCCGCTGCCCAAGCTCCAGATCACGGCGTCGCAGAAGCGTCGCGCCGAACTGATGAAGGGCCGCGCGACGCTCCGCATTGGCATGCCGCGCGTGCTGAACATGTACTCGCAGGCTCCGGTGTTCAATGGCTACTTTGCCTCGCTTGGCCTGAAGCCGGAGAACCTGGTGTGGTCTGATTTCACGAGTGAAGAACTGTACAAGTCTGGCGCTAAGCGCGGATCGATCGATCCCTGTTTCCCGTCGAAGCTCGGTATTCCGCACGTTCATAACCTTCTCCACACGCATCACGAGAAGAAGAAGCTCGACATCATTTTCTTCCCGATGATCGATTGCCTCACCAGCGATTTGACGGGTGTGCAGGGGACGCGATCGTGCCCGACGGTGGCGGCGACGCCGGAAGCGGTGAAGGCCGCCTTCACCAAGGAAGGGAATCTGTTTGCCGAAAAGGGCATCGTGTTCCTGGATACCTTCGTCAACATCGGCAAGCCGGATATTCTGGAGCGGCAGATGCGGGAGCAGTTCCAAGACATCCTTGGGTTGTCGCCGGAGGAGAACGCGCGCGCGATCCGTGAAGGCTACAAGGCGCTGGACCATTTCAATAATGTGACGCTGCGCGGGCAGGGCCGGGAGATTCTGGAGCAGCTCGAGCGTGAAGACCGTCTCGGCGTGGTGCTGCTGGGGCGGCCTTATCACAACGATCCTGGCGTGAATCACGAGATCCTGGAAGAGTTTCAGAAGCTCGGCTATCCGGTATTTCCGCAGGATGCGCTGCCGATCGATGACGACATCGTGTGGCGGCTGTTTGGTGAAGAAGTGATGTCGGGCGAGCTGCCTGATCCCATGTCCATTGCGGACGTGTGGAAGAACAGCTATTCGGAGAACACCTCGCGCAAGGTTTGGGCGGCGAAGTACATTGCGCGGCATCCGAACCTGATCGCGCTGGAGCTATCGAGCTTCAAGTGCGGCCACGATGCTCCGATTTACACGGTGGTGGAGGAGATCGTCGAGCATTCCGGCACTCCGTATTTCTGCTTCAAGGATATTGACGAGAACAAGCCGACCGGCTCCATCAAGATTCGCGTGGAGACGATCGGCTACTTCCTCAAGCGCTACCGCGAAGACATGGTGGCGAAGAAGAAGAAGCGCTCCGACATCGATGTGAAGCTGCGGGAGTTCGAGGACCGGCTGCGCCGCCAGATGTTGAAGGAGCGGCTGGCCGGGCTTGCCCAGCACGACGAGCATCCGGACGGCGTGCTGCCGCAGATCCACGTGACGATCGGGGCGTTGGCGGCTTCGCGGCCGGCTCCACCGCCGAGTCACGCCAGCGGCGATTAGGCCAGCATTCAGTGTCTAACGATATTGGAAATAACGTATGGCCGGAGGAAGGACAACCGAGGTTAAATAAGTGCCCTACGTTAAGGTGTTAAGGTGATCGGCGCGGAGCCGAGGTTAACGTAACAGTTCAGGTACCCCCCCAAGACCGCCCAAAAGCGGCCGCTTCGCGATTTCGGGCCACGACTCGCCGCGGGCTTCCTGCACGAGGAATCAACACCTTAGGTTAGCGAGATCGACCCGGCAGCCGACCCATGACCCTAAATCCGGCAGTTGGCCGCACCAGCAACCGAGGACACGCACTCTTTCCAACCGCTTAGAAGCCAAGGGCTTCTTACCCGTTGGGTGAATTGCGCGGCAGTTGGAAATATCTGATCGGTCAGGGGCATAGGCGCGGGAAGGGTAAGCCAACTGCCGGATTTAGGATGGCTGATGCCTGAAGCGGCCTGCCAGAGGGGGGGTACCTGAACTGTTACAGGTTAACCAGCTGCAGTCTCTAGCGGCGACTCTAAACAAGCCGCCCCCATATTGAGTCCAGGGCACCGGAACTGAACTTGACACGTCGGGATTACAGGGAAAATACTTTAGATGGCACCCCTATGCTGGAAACCTTGGCGAACGTTGTTCTCTTCGTGCTGATGTTAGGTTTTCAGATATATTGGCTGAGCAACTTTCTGCTCCCGCTGTTTTACTCGATTCCTCGCTCACTCCCGCTTTGTGTATCAGGACGCTGCAAGTGGCGGTACCCAGCATCGTGCATTGGGGCGGCCCTTGTCTGGTTGTTAGTACCGATTGGACTCGGATACCTGCTGCGAGCCTGGTGGCCCATGGCCTTGTCGTTTGTTATGGGAAGTTGGGGATGCCGTCTCGGATACTGGGTGGGCCTTATTGGCTTTCTTCTGTCACTTTTCTCGCGCAAAACCAGACATGACATTCGATCCGAATTTGAAGATGGTATCAGAAGGCACTTGAAACCAACAATTCACCTCGGTGGCTTTGCGCGCAAGTTGCTTTCGGACGCCTATGCTCACATCGTCACGATGGAGGATCCGGCAGGGGAAGTGGATACGGAAAGAGTCCTAACGCCTCTAGAGCGCGAGATCGCCAACCGAGCGTTTTACGACTTCAAGTTCGCCGTGGTTTACTCATTCTTATTCATAAAGATCGCAGAAGGTAAGTTGAAAGCCGACATTGCCGCATTCACTAAGTACACCATGCACGGCCTATGGATGGCCTTGAAGGACGGTGGAATGTTGGATGAGCGCGCCAAAGAGGAGGCTGAGCGGATCTGGGACGAGTTCAAGGACAAATACGGCGATCTTCTGGACGGCCACGGGAAAGCTGGAACGCAGGAAGGTTTGGACTTCATGATCTGTCATTCGTTTGCCAACCAGACCCTGAACCTTGACGTGAGGAACGATAGCGACGGGGAAAAGCACTTCATCCTGTTCAGCATGTCCAAAAACCTCCTCAAGCTGACGTTTGCCTACGCAGAGGAACAATTCGCAAATGTCAACC
>Ga0080064_1007041_pt1 | contig 11636 bp, 13 predicted proteins | sample Subgrocontami54m_FD_69260 | JGI IMG/M metagenome (GOLD analysis project Ga0080064, IMG submission 69260) | Subsurface groundwater microbial communities from S. Glens Falls, New York, USA - GMW46 contaminated, 5.4 m (SPADES assembly) (version 2) ...
GCCCCTTTCACGAGTCCTGCAATATCAACGAATTCGACTACCGCGGGAATAGTTTTTGCCGAATGAGAAAAGGCGGTAAGTTTTTGGAGGCGATCATCCGGCACCGGCACGATGCCAACCGAAGGGTCAATCGTGCAAAACGGATAATTTTCCGCCGGCACCGATTTTTTGGTGAGCGCGTTAAAAAGCGTTGATTTTCCGACGTTAGGAAGCCCCACTATGCCGATTTTTAAAGACATTCAGGGAGAATAGCGAAAATGGACAAATATCGCAATTCTGAACGCTACTTCTCAATAAATTTAGCTCGAAGAGATTTACTTGAAAAATAGAGAGCAAAAAAGAATACGACCGAGAGTGATTGCCGTATAAGGAAGACGGTATCAGTTGGCCCCTCAACGGTACGATATTGAGAAACCGCAAGAGCCGTAAAGATAACCAAGCCAAACGCCGCAATAATAGTATCGGCGATAACAACGGAACGCTGCCTGGGATTCGTTATGCCGGCAAGCAAGACAGCCCCGAGAACAAGTAGTACGACCGTAAAGGAATTAAAAGGTACCAATGTGGGGTGTGCTGGTCCGAAAATAAGTAAGATCAAGCCCGCGACCAAAAAAAGCACGCGCACGGTATCGCCATAATAATGTTTCTGCAGTTTGCGCTCATGTTCGCGCACCGCGCGCAAATGCGGTTCAATATCGAGTGGGTCCATAAAAACAAGTGTACACCGAAAAGAAAATAAAAAGGAATATCGGTTGTGGACCCGGCGGGAATCGACCCGCTTTTTCTAATTCGCGTTTGCCGAGTGGCAAACGCTCATAAGAACGCCGGTCGCGGCTCGGCGACCCCTCAGTATGCGGGGTACCCGCCTCCGCCGTTCGATTCCCGCAGAATCTCAAAAAATACAGTCGAGCAGCGCTTCGCGCTACTCTCGTTATTTTTTTGGACCCGGCGGGAATCGAACCCGCGCTTCTGCAATGCGAATGCAGCGTTTTACCACTTAACTACGGGCCCTATTGCTTGCTAGCATATCCTAGCTCAAAGCGACGAACAATCAAAAAGGTGGTGGATACCGCTGTACTTTTTTTGACTCTTTGCGTGCTATAGTAAAAAGGTGGTATGGAGGATGTAGATTCAAAAACAAAAAATAATACGGACATCGTTCTCATAGAGGACGATCGTTTTCTTCAAGACCTTCTTTCAAAAAAATTAGTAACCGAAGGATTTTCGGTGCGATCGGCCTACGATGGTGAAGACGGCCTGCGACTTACCAAGGAATTAAAACCCAAGCTTATTCTTCTTGATATTCTCCTTCCCGGCATTGATGGATTCGAATTTCTAGGACTAGTTAAAAAAGATGTGGCCCTGAAAAGTATTCCTATTATCGTCCTCAGTAATTTAGGACAGCGAGAAGAAATCGACCGCGCACTCGAGCTCGGCGCTACTGATTTCCTTATTAAGGCCAACTTCGCACCAGATGAAATTCTGCGAAAAGTACGCGCAGTATTAGAAAAAGTGTAGGCCGTCCGTCTTTTCTTAACAAAAGTTTTTAGGTAGGACGGGTAATGTTTTCGCGCGCGTAGCTCAGTTGGTTAGAGCGTTCGCCTCACACGCGAAAGGTCTCTGGTTCAAATCTCCTGCGGAGATTTGAAAGTCGGAGCACGGCGGTGCGAGGCGGGGTCGCAGAAATTTTCAGCGACCTAAAGTTTCTTGAGAGCGAAGCGGGTTAGAAACTTGGAAGTACTCCTGTGGTGCAGAAAATTATCTGTGACCAATCACAGACGCGCGCAATTGGATTAAATATTTTTTGGATATGGTACGGTGGCAACATTCACGATTCGGGGTTCATTATTTCTTCGGGGTGTAGTACAGGGGCAGTATTCACGATTCGGGATTAAATAGTCTGTCGGGGCGTAGTACAGGGGTAGTATACGCGCTTCGGGTGCGTGAGACCCGAGTTCGATTCTCGGCGCCCCGACAGACTATTTAATCGGACATGTGGGGCATGTCCGTGGAATTCGCGAGCAGTGAATTGTGAGACGGGAGTTCAAGTCACGGCTCTTAGCTTACTAGCCAAAGCCGCGACCCCGCCTCGGCAGCTAGTCTGCCTCCGGCTTTGATTTCTGCTTAGGCAGAAATCAACTCCCCACCCCGAAGAAGTAATGAATCGAAAAAAATCCTTAAAAAGACCCGACCCCGGACGCAGGTGCGCCAGGGGCCGTTAGTTTCGTCTAGAAAAACGGGTAGTGACTGCGACGGCAATCATCGCGAGGGCGGCTAAAAGCGATCCGCCAAACACGAGCATCGGTGGAATTTGCGAGACCTCCTTTTCTTTGAAGGAGGCTACCAAGACTGCACCGATAAGGGCAGCGGTTAGACCGCATCCGCCCAGCGAAACGAGAAGCCAATCAAGCCGATTGAAAGGCCAACCGCCCAGTTTCTTCTCGAGACTGGCTTGAGGGTCGTCGTAGACAGCCAGCGTCGGCTGTGTGCCCTCCAGGGTTAACTGCGTGCCTTCCGGCATGGACTACTCCTTTTCTTAAAGTGGAAGCGATGCTACGGTCGTTCGTTATCGAACGCGGCGTCTTGGGGTAGCTCCCAAAGAGCGAACGACGCGAAGAGAAACCCGAGCGCCACGATGATCAAGTACGCCGGCTGAGGCATGGCAGGAACGAATAGCTTAACCGTCCCCAAGATGCCGGCCGCCAGGAACACCGCAATCGCGATGCAGAACAAGACGAGCGCGACGCGCCCGCATCGTTCCACGGTCGGTAGACCGTTAGCAAAGTATTTGGAGCCATTCATGGCATCCTCCACTGAACTTAGTACCAAATTGCAGTATCGACGAGTACCATACATCTGTCAAATATTGCTTGTCCTTATGTAAAAATTGATTTATTCTCGCAGTATAGTCTCGGGCCGTTAGCTCAGTTGGTAGAGCGCATCCATGGCATGGATGAGGTCAGCGGTTCGATCCCGCTACGGTCCACCACATTTGATTTGACGCAGAATGCAACCTCGCCCGCGCCAAAGGCGCGGGCGAGGTCAATCTTTCTTCAAATTCAGAATTGTGGACCCGAGCGGACTCGAACCGCTTACCTCCTCATTGCAAATGAGGCGTTCTACCAGATGAACTACGGGCCCGTTCGGCGTATTATACAGAAATTTACGCGTTATTGAATCTGGTTGATTTTGGCGGCGAGGATGAAGTCGTTTTCGGAGAGGCCGCCAATAGCGTGCGTATCCAACTTCAATCGGACATTTTTGTAACTATAAATAGAAATATCCGGATGGTGTCCTTCGAATTCAGCCAAATCCGCAACTTCGTTTACAAAAGCCACCGCCGCTTTGAAATCGCTTAATTCATATTCGCGAGTAATACTTTTGAAATCCGCTGAAACACCCCAACCGGGAACCTTGGGCAGTAATTCCTGAATTACAGGAATGCTCAGTGGCAGCGTTCCGCCTTCGCAAGGAATGCAGTGTTTTTTTGTTAAGTCATCCATCATTTTCCAAATTAATGCCCTTGCATCGCGAGTACAATAATGTGATCAAGAAGTTCGGGGAGAGAAGAGCCGACTGCTTCCATCGATTTCGGAATAAGCGAATGGTCCATGAGACCCGGTAAAGTGTTAACTTCGAGAAAATAGATGCCGCGGGGAGAGACAATAAAATCGGAGCGGGAGTAATGCCGAAGCCCAAGTGTTCGATGGACCAATTGTGCAAGACGCATGAGTTCTTCTTTCTCAGCCGCAGAAAAATTGCCCGGTATGCTATAGCCCGTCTCATTGCTCAGATATTTCGCGTCATAATCATAAAAATCATTATCTCGCGCGGGAACTATTTCAATCGGCAAGAGCGTGTAGAATTCTTCTCCGCGAAACTTATCGACAACGCCGACCGTGGCTTCCCTGCCCCGAATGTATTCTTCAATAAGAATATCGGGCGAATAGTTGAAAGCCTTGCTTACGCCGGAGCGAAAACTTTTCCAGTCCCGTGCGATGGTTACACCAACGGAAGAACCCTTATTGACGGGCTTTATCACCGAAGGCTGGGGAAACGAACGAAATATTTCAACCATCCGCCGCTCAAGACCGTCACTCACATTGAGCATACTATGGCGCGGAGTTCGCACGCCATGGGATGCAACAAGTTGCTTGGTGCGAAGCTTGTGCATGCCAAGCGCGGAAGATAGTGGCCTCGAGCCGGTGTACGGCATGCCGAAAGTCTCGAGGAGTTGTTGCACTTTTCCGTCCTCTCCCCACTCGCCGTGGAGCGCATTTACCACTACATCAGACTGGCGTATTACCCCGTGTGGCTCTACAGGGATGCCGCGGACATGCCAAACGCCAGTTTTATCAATAAGAATATCTTGGGCGAGATATTTCTCCGGCGAGAGATTCTTTAAAACACTATCCCCCGTCTTTAAAGAGACCTCGTATTCACTGGAGGGTCCGCCTCGAAGCACGGCAACACGGATTTTAGACATATAAAAAGTATACCCCGCATGACTTTCGACCGAAAGCCATTTGACCTCTGTATATTTCATTGGTACCCTAAGTAAGGCAACAATCACGGAGGGATCGATGAGACTGTGGCAACCAGTGAGACAGGTGCGAAGATATTTCGAACGGCAAGCGCGAGACCGCCGGCTCGAGAAACTCACGCCCGAACAGGCGGATGAATACAGCAACATCTACCGCAACCAGTACTGCGCGGCGAAGGACGGCAAGGCCACGGCGGCGGCCCGGGCCAAGCTCGAAGAGCTGCGGAAGAAGTTCGGGCTCACTCCGATGGATGCGGGCATCCTCGAAACGCGGCTCGCGTCCAACAGGGCCGCCATCGAGTATGCGCTCGACTACATTATCCGAGAGCGCGAGCTCAAGTCCGCGGCATAGCCGCGTGACACGCAACAGAGAACGGCGGCCCCAGGGCCGCCGTTTTACTTTTTCTTCACGCGTTGAAAGTATCTGTGGCTTGAAAACCACCTAAAAAATCCTACCATATATAGTAGGATTTTTTAGGTGGTTACCGGTGTTCTCAAGTGTTTTTATTTCCCCTTAGTGTGTTTTATCTTTTTCTGTCTGATCTTACGATGGTAACTCAAAGCAAAACGGTGCGCTTCGCTGTTGGCGAGAAGAATTTCTCGCTCGTGAGTGTGTTTTGCACTTCCCTCCCCGAGAATTTCCCGTGGGTGGTGTCGTTCATCTTTTACCACCGCCACAACTGGAATGGATACGCCCGCCGAGCGGAGAACCCGCTCAGCGGCATTTTTTTGCGCGGCGGCGCCGTCTACCACCAAAAGCTTGGGCATCGGCCACTCATCGTGCCGCAGCCGCCGCTCAAGCACTTCGCAAAGCGCACCAGTATCGCTTCCCGCCGCGCTTCTGCGGATACGAAACATGCGATAGTCCGCCTTCTTGGGCCGCCCGTCTTCGACTACCGTAAAAACACCGACCGTGCTTGTCCCACTTAAATGCGCGATATCATAAGCTTCGATGCGGAACACCGACAGGTTCGACGCGGGCACCTTGAGTTCCCGCTTCATGAGCGCCACATCCTGAATGTGATTGAGTGCGAAAATGGTTTTGCGTGTCGCGGCGGCTTTCTCAAACTCCTGCTGTTTTGCATAGCGCTTCATGTCGCGCGCAAGCTGCCGAAGCAACGCCTTTTTCTTTCCCTCAAAAAATAATTTGATATTGAGTATGGTCTTTCCATACTCTTCCTTTGAAATCGTACCGGTACACACTCCTGGACAAAGACCAATCTGCGCACTAAAACAGGATTTACATGTTAAGTTCCTGCTAAGTTGTTTTTTTCTTTTTTCTCTATTCTCTAATTCGCGCGAATTAGAGAATAGAGCGCAAGGTGCACAAGTATCTCGAAAAGGAAAAATTTTCCGCACCAGCTTCATCGCTTCGCGAAGCGCAAACCCTTGAGGAAAAGGACCAAATTGGTACCTGATTTCTTTTTTTGGAAACTGTTCTGCCAAATCTTTTCCCCGAACCACGAGTACCCGAGGAAACTTTTCTTTTGTGACGACAACATAGTTGAAACTCCTGTCATCCTTTTCATCGGTGTTATACGACGGCTGATGCTTCTTGATGAGATACGCTTCAAGTATGAGCGCCTCAAGCACCGAGTCGGTTTTTTCAAAAGTGATCTTTTTGACGCGCTCGGTGAGCTCTGCGATAAGGGGCCCCCGGCTCTCTAGAACACGGCCACTAAAATAACTTTGGACACGGCTTCGCAGTGAGGTGGCTTTACCCACATACAAGACCTTCCCTTTCGCATCGCGAAAGAAATACACGCCTGGTGTATCGGGAAGTTTTTTAACGGTACTGAGAAGGTTCAGCATGGTCTCCCATCATGCCCCACCCATGTTAGTTTTTCAAGCCAGCTTGGTCGCGCATTAGCGCGTAGCAGTAAGGTCTTTTTCAATGGCCGCCAGCTTTAGCTTCAGTTCCCCGGACTTTTTTTCTTCTCCTACAATTTGCCGCTTAAGCTCGCCTTCCCGTCGCTTGGAAACAGTCTCTTCGCGCTCAATGCTTGATTCGGAGAAGCTGGTATCCCGCTTCTCTCTGTTGGTCTCAGCTTGTAGGGCGGCAATCCTTTGTTCATCGTCTTGTTCCTGTTTTTTAACTTTGGTGAGCTCGCGTTCGTATTCTTTTTCTTTTGTTTCGAGCTGACCGAGCTCTTTCTCAAGACGCAAGAGCTCGCGGACCTTTGTGGCCAACCCGCGCAGCGACATCGCCGTTTTTGTTTTTTTGTTTATTTTTTCCTCCCTGAGACCCTGCTCAATCCGTACCAACTCTTGTTTGTGGCCCGTGAGATACGAGTCATTTTGCCGGAGGGCGCTTTCAATTTGGCGCTTTTCCGCTTCAAGACGGGTGCGCTGTTGTCCTCGTGCGGTCTCTTCTTGATCTCGCTTAAGGGCTTCCGCCCCACGAGTGTCGGCTTCCGCTTCCTTGCGTATTGCCGCTCGATTGCGCGGGTCTAAGGGATCAAAACGATCATTGAGTGGAGCCATTGTGGTAAGTATATAGCTTTTAGATTTTAGCTTCTAATTTTTTTTAAGCACTCGCCGGAGATATTTTGCTGTATAAGACCCCGCGACTCTCGCGACCTCCTCAGGCGTCCCTTCGGCGACAATGGTTCCTCCCGAGGCACCCCCCTCGGGCCCGATGTCAATGACATAGTCCGCACTCTTAATGATGTCCATGTTATGTTCGATAAGCATCACCGTGTTGCCCCGCTCGACGAGTTTCTGAAGAATCTCAATCAGCTTTTTAACATCCTCGTAGTGAAGACCGATGGTGGGTTCGTCCAGGAGATAGATTGTTTTTTGCAGGTGCGGTCGATATAGTTCGGATGAAATTTTAACTCGTTGGGCTTCGCCGCCAGAAAGGGTTGTTGCCGATTGCCCAAGCTCCAAGTAGCCAAGCCCTACCTCATCAAGTGTTTTAAGACGATCGTAAATAGCCGGGATATCTTCAAAAAAAGTTAACGCCTCCTCAATCGTCATCGTGAGCACTTCGTAGATGTTTTTTTTCTTATACTTTACTTCAAGCGTTTCTTTCATAAACCGTTTGCCGTTGCAGATATCGCAGGTGACATAGACCGTGGGAAGGAAATGCATTTCAACGGCGATGAGTCCGTTGCCTTGGCATGCCTCACAACGACCACCTTTTACATTGAAAGAAAAGCGGCCGGGCTTCCAGCCGCGCGTACGCGCTTCTTCGGATGACGCAAAAAGGTCGCGAATGTGGGAAAAGGCTCCCGTGTAGGTGGCTGGGTTGCTACGGGGTGTACGCCCGATCGGAGATTGATCAATAAGAATTGCCCGACCAAGATATTCTGACCCGGAGAAGCTGGTAGCGTTATAGGTCTGCGCGTTTCGATAACGACGGTCAAATCGTGCACGAAGGTTTTGATCAAGGATTTCGTACATAAGAGTTGATTTCCCCGAGCCGGAAACCCCCGAAATCGCAATCATGCGCCCGAGCGGAATATCCAAATTGAGATTCTTGATGTTAAACGCATTACCGCCGCGGATTTTAATCACCCCCTTCTCGCTCGTGCGGCGTTTCTCCGGAATCTCAATTTTTTTATCGCCACGCAAATAATCGAGCGTCACTGATTCCGATGTATTTTTCTTTGCGGTAAGCAGCTTTTCAAGCCAATCCGCAACCACAATTTCGCCTCCGTGGAGGCCGGCGCCGGGGCCGAGATCAACGATGTAATCAGAGGAGTAAATGGTGTCCTCGTCATGCTCGACCACAATAATGGTATTGCCGAGGTCCCGCAGGGTTTGGAGCGTTTTAATGAGACGGTCGTTGTCACGAGGGTGGAGTCCAATCGTCGGTTCATCGAGCACATAGAGCGCCCCGACGAGCCCCGAGCCAAGCTGAGAGGCCAGTCGAATCCGCTGTGCCTCGCCGCCACTAAGCGTATTTGCCCGCCGGTTAAGCGAAAGGTACTCAATACCGACATCAATCATGAACTGGAGTCGATTCATGATTTCTCGCACCACCACCTTTGAGATTTCTTTATCTTTTTCAGAAAGCTTAAGTTTCTTGAAAAACTTCTGCGCGTCGTCAATAGAGAGCGCGACGAGACCAACGACATTGATGCCTTTTGAGTCCTCTTCCTTCCACGACCCATCGCTCCGTAAAAACACATTGAGCGATTCGGGACGAAGGCGCGCGCCGAGACAAACCTCACAGCCCTCGTTGCCAAAAAAATACTTCGTGCCGAGACCGTTGCAGGCCGGGCACGCGCCATACGGCGAGTTAAAGGAAAACAACCGCGGTTCAATTTCAGGAAATGAAAAACCGTCGTACGGACACATGAATTTCGCCGATATAAGGCGCGTGGTGCCGGTGTGGTCCTCAATCTTCAGAAGTCCACCTGATTCTTCAAGCGCCTTTTCAATGGCTTCAGCAAGCCGTTCGCGCACCGCGTCACTTCCGCCGGCAAGCTCAGTGACAAAAAATTCATCGACAAGCGCGTCGAGACTATGTTTTTTATTTTTATCGAGCGTAATTCGCTCGCGTAAATTCTGTAGCTTCCCATCAACGGCAACTTTACTATAACCCTTGCCCAGCAGGTCGTAGAGCAGTTGGTAGTACTCCCCCTTACGACCGACGACAAGCGGCGCGTAGATACGCAATTTTAAATCGTTGTATGGAACACCGAGTACTTTTTTACCTGACGCTTTAAGATTGACTTCGCCAATCGTCTCAAGAATGGTGGCCATGATTTCCTCGTTTGAAAGTTTTCGTATTTCGCGCCCGCAAGTAAGACAATGGGGCTTTCCCACGCGCGCATAGAGAATACGCATGTAATCGTAGATTTCGGTGATGGTCGCGACTGTTGAGCGCGGATTATTGGAGCGGCTTTTTTGGTCTATGGAAATTGCCGGCGAAAGACCGGAGATTTCTTCCACATCCGGTTTTTGCATCTGCCGCAGGAATTGCCTGGCGTAGGAGGAGAGAGACTCCACGTAGCGCCGTTGGCCCTCCGCAAAAATGGTATCAAATGCCAAAGACGACTTCCCGGAGCCGGAAAGCCCCGTAAACACAATCATTTTATTCCGCGGCATCTCAACCGTGATGTTTTTCAGATTGTGCGTTTTGGCACCTTTGACGATAATTTTTTGATCAAAATTTTCTGGCATATAACATCAAACTCCCCCGCGTTTGATGCTAGGGGTTGGTACGGAGCATTGTAGCACACCGAAAACGAATGAGCCCACCCCGCTTACCGCGGGGTGGGCTCATAATTCACGGTGCCACGGAACCGATGGGGCCGTGGTCAGAGTGACAATTGCCGCAACGATAGGCCGTGCGGCTCGTCACCGTTCCACCGACTTGGTAGCGCTGCCATTGTTCTTTGAAGACCTCCCCTTTGCATTTGCAGGTGCGACTTGTTTCTTCGCGCGCGACGAGAAACTCGCCCGCGCTCGCCACGACTTCCACCTGGTGCATGGACCTTGCCATCACTTCGTGGATGTCGCACGACCGCCCCTTAGGCTCTTCCACGGGGCCGCCGACTGGTTTTGAGTTGCTTCTTGATGGCCTTAAGGCGGCGCTTCCCCGCCTTGCCCTTGTGCCTGCGTCGTGTGCGACTTGCGCGTTTCAGTGTCATGTACGCCTCTGTGCCTAGGTTGCCCTTCCAAACCTTAGCATATGATTTGTCCACACTACAAACATCCCAACAAGTAAATCAGGAGTATGATGAAAAGAGTAATTATCAATAATTTTTTGGTACTATATGGATCGAAATACTTATATTTCCGTCACGAGTGTCATCTTTCTCGCCATCGGCGTGGGACATCTCTTTCGCGTCATAAACGGCTGGGATGTTTCTGTCGGCACCCTGATGATTCCTTCGTGGGTAAGCTATGCCGCGATCGCGGTTGGCGGATATCTTGCCTGGAGTGGCTACAATTTCAGGAAATAAGAATTGTTTGTTGTATGCAAAAAGCCGCCCTGCGGGCGGCTTTTTGTTTTATGTTTAAAGCGCTGTGGGGTGATATGATATATCATATCACCTTGACGGAGCATTCTATTTTTTGCCAAGCGCCGTTTTTGTACCATTTTCAAGCGCCCGTAGTTCGTCTCGCAAAATCGCAGCCGTTTCAAAATCAAGTTCTTTCACCGCGTCATTCATCTGGCGTTTCTTTTCAGCCATAACACCGCGTGGGTTTCTGGCATACAATGCACGGTCAATCGTAAGAAGGGTTCCAACGGCTTTTTCGTGTTCGCTCCGTAGTTGGTCAGTAATATCGTGAATACTTTTTATGATGGTCTGCGGGGTAATGCCGTGCTTTTTATTGTGGGCGACTTGAAGCGCGCGGCGGCGGTTCGTCTCGCCCATCGCCCTCTCCATTGAGCCTGTTACAACATCGGCATACAAAATGACGCGCCCTGCGACATTGCGCGCCGCGCGCCCGATGGTTTGGACAAGTGCCGTTTCGGAACGCAAAAATCCTTCCTTATCTGCATCCAAAATTCCGATAAGCGATACTTCCGGCAAGTCCAACCCCTCGCGCAGAAGATTCACGCCAACCAGACAGTCAAACTCCCCTTTACGGAACTTGGTGAGAATTTCAATGCGCTCGATTGTTTTAATGTCGCTATGCAGATATTCTGCCTTCATCCCTTTTTCTTTGAGATATTCGCTTAAATCCTCCGCCATTTTCTTCGTTAGGGTCGTCGCAAGCACGCGGTCCCCTTTCTTGATGGTTACCTCGGCTTCAGCGATGAAGTCGGCTATTTGCCCTCCGTAGGAAGCTTTAGCAGTAATTGGTCTTACGACAATTTCCGGATCCACAAGCCCCGTCGGGCGGATAATTTGTTCCGCGACCTGCGTGGAATGCTCGAACTCGTAAGGACCCGGCGTTGCCGAAGTGTAAATGACCTGTCCGACACGCTCTTCGAATTCTTCAAAGGTGAGCGGGCGGTTATCAACGGCGCTCGGCAATCGAAAACCATGCTCAACCAGAGTTTCCTTGCGAGAGCGGTCGCCAGCGTACATACCGCCAATTTGCGGCACCGTTACATGCGATTCGTCAATAATGGTGAGGAAATCCGGTTTGTCGTCGGTTGTGTGTGGAAAATAGTCTAGTAATGTAT
>Ga0080064_1007045_pt1 | contig 11632 bp, 6 predicted proteins | sample Subgrocontami54m_FD_69260 | JGI IMG/M metagenome (GOLD analysis project Ga0080064, IMG submission 69260) | Subsurface groundwater microbial communities from S. Glens Falls, New York, USA - GMW46 contaminated, 5.4 m (SPADES assembly) (version 2) ...
GAAAATTTCATACGCATTCCCTTTCCAATATTCGCTCGGTACGGAAAAGCAGGTCCTTCGCTGCGCTCAGGATGACAGCCGGAGCGTGAGTGTTACTCCAGCGGCTGGAGGCGGACGATATAACCGTACTGGTCGCCGTACCAGACCGTCACAGGATTCGTGGAGTTGTCCACGTAGGTCTGCCAGTCGAACGAATAGGATTCCGGTGTGACGTATTCGGTCCACTGCTCGGTGCGGGGATTGAAGCGGGCGATTCGGCCGCCGCGCATTTCGCCGGCCCAGATCTCTCCGTTCTTGTCGGCGCGGGTTTCGTAGAAGGTTTGATACGGCGTGGGCGCTGTGTACTCGGTGGCGACGCCGGTCTTGCGGTCGTATTTCAACAGCACGCCGCCTCGTCCGCCGGCCCAGATATTGCCGTCGGGATCGAACGAACCGCGCGAGGGCGCCGCCGCGCCGCTGGGAGAAGGAATCTCCTTAACCTCTTTTGTCGTCCGGTCGAAGAAGACCAGGCCGTCGAAATCGCGATCGCGGTTTCCGCCTCCGACGTACTTGGCGTCCCAACTGATGAAATTGCCGTAGGTGTTGCGGATATGCTGCATCGGGTAGGACTCCACCGGCTTGCCGGTCTCCCGGTCATAGCGGTTGACCTTGTTCTGATTCGTTCTCCAGATGGTCCCGTCCACGGCGGAGAGGGCCATGTTCCCTTGCAGACCGGTATGCATGAGCCGGAATTTCTCGGTCTTCGGATCGAACTCGATCAGGTTCTGCGCCCATGTTTCGGAATACCAGACTTTTCCGCTTGCCTCGGTCTGAAGCCAGTGGCCGCCGGGATGCTTGTCGGGCGTGCTCGGCGTTCTCCAGGACGAGACCTGTCCGGTCTTGGGATCGAGCTTGCCGATGAAGGGGCTGCGGTTGATCGTGAACCACATGTTGCCCTGCGTGTCGGCGTTGACGTCGTGAACGTGAACTCCCACCCAAGGCAGCTCGTATTCCGTGATGATCGCCTTTGTGGCCGGGCCGTGCGGACGCGGGAAGACTTTCACGGGAGAATACTGCGCATCGGGCCCGCGGACCCTAGCCAGCCATTTGATCATGATCTCGCGCTCCGCGATCTCGTCGGGAGGAGTCTGATTCCGCTCCGGCGGCCCCACCAGGATTCGCCCGCCGTAGTCCAGCATGCGGTGCAGAATCAAGCGCCAGCCGCGCTCGTCGAACTTCGAGCGCATCTGCATCTGATAGCTATGGCAGCCCGATCCGCAGTAATTGCTGAAGATTCTTTTTTCCTGGCCGGTCCCGGCGATGTTGTAGAGCCACTCGCCGTCGGTCAACTGGGAAAGAACCTCGGGCGTGGGCGGCAGCAACTCGGTGTCCGACACGCGCTCCATCACGATGTCGTCAATCTTCGTGGGGCCGTTGATGGGCACGCTATCGCGGTCCACGCGATGGTATTCCAAAGCGCGCGGCGTGCGCATCAAGTAGGCGCCCGATTCGAGCTTCGGGAACTCGTACTGCCCCAGCGCATTCGTGTATACGGTGGTCCGGATCGAGTTCTTCTGGGAGATCAACTGCACCATCATCCCCTCGATGGGAGTTCCCTGGGTGTTGCGCACGACGCCGTGCGGCCCTCCCAGAACGACCTTCTTCGCCGGAGTATCGGCGGGCGATTCCGCAGCCGGCGAAGAGAGCCTGGCCGACAGTACGATTGCCGTGACGAGCAATAGTTTCGTCCACGTACCAACTTGCGTCCGTTGCATAAATGCTCCTTTTGTGTCCGACCGCATTTCCCCGAAGAGGCTGCCCTCAACCGCTCCTGGCAGTCCCCGGTGATTGTAATACAAAAGCCTCTACAAGCCATCTCATAAATGGACAAGAAGTGTACCAGCAAGCATCAAAGACGTACCTCAGGGGCTGAAGCCCCCATTTTACGGCGCTTTGTTGCGGCACGGCTGAAGAGTGTGTGTGATAACCCCGAAGGACGTACCTCAGCAGCTAAAGCCGCGTTGCAAGCATTGATTTTACGGCACGACTGAAGTCGTGCCCTGACGACAAATCGAGGTTTTCACACATACTCTGAAGCCGTGCCCTGACGGTCGCCACTCAAAGTCCATTTTTGAAACCACTTGTATCCTGCGTCCCCTTAGAAAACCAGCTTCAGTCCGAACTGAATCTGCCGGGCGGTGCCCACGGTCTGCGTAATCACCGGGACGCTGGTAACCGGCGCTCCGTTCCGGGTGAAAATCGTGTTGTTGCCGGAGGAGTTTCCGACCTGTCCGGGGCCGGCGAAATTCGCGTGATTCAGCAAATTAAAGACTTCCGTGCGGAATTGCAGGCCGAGCCTCTCGTTCACTCGGGTGTTTTTGGTGACGCCGAAGTCCCATTGGGAGCCGCCCGGACCGAGCAGCGAATTTCGGCCTACGTTGCCGATCTCCCGCTGACTGGGCGGAGCGAATGCGTCCAGCGTGAACCATTGCTCCTGCTTGCCGAGGATGATCTTGTCGTGCGTCCAGCCGGGAAGCAAGTTGGGCGAGACGACGGAAACGTAATTCTGGATCAGGGTTGACGCCGTCGTACGGATCCAAAACGGCTGTCCGCTGCGCAGGCTGAGAATTCCCGTCAACTGCCACCCTCCAACCAATCGCTCCGTCACTCCGCTCTTCCCGTTCCCGAACGGTAAATCGTACGAATAGCTGGTGGTAAACGCATTCTTCAGATGATACCCGCTTAAACCCTTGTTCGTAGCCAAGTCCCAGGGATACTTCAAGGAGCCGGAGCCACCCGCGCTGACGTGGTTTCCGGTGTCGGCCCCGTCCGCTTCACTGATGGATCGGGAGTAGGTGTAGGAAATCTGGGCCTGGAGACCGTGCGAGAATCTCCGCTGCACCGCCACGGTGAGACCGTTATACCAGGCGTTGGTGTTATTCTGCGTAATCTGCACTCTGGTGAACGCCGGATTGGGCAGGACCACGGGGCCGGGCGGCAATTCCAGCGTCAGACCGTTGAACTGGAATTTCGGGCTGTTGTGGTTGCCGAAGCTCGGCAGGTCGATTCCACGGCGGCCGTTGTAAGTGACCGTAACCAGATTGCTTTCGCCGATCTGCCGCTGCAGGCTGAGCGTGTACTGCACCGCATGAGCCGACTTCAGGTTGTCAAACGCCAGCGAACTCACGTCCCCGCCCTCTCCGGCGGCCCTCGAATTGGCGATCGCTAGCAGCGCGTTCGGAAAACCCACGGGATTCGTAACGTTGATCGACGGCGAGAACGTCAGCGAGCCCAGCGAAGACTGCGTGTACTCGGAGGAATCGTTGGGAATGTAGAAGAGCCCGAAGCCGCCCCGGACCGAAGTCTTCCCGTTGGCGAAGGGACTCCAGGCAAAACCGATCCGGGGGCTGAAATTGGTCCAGGATTTATTTTTCCAGAACGGGTCGCCAACGGTGACGGTGCGGTCGCCGATATGGCGCAGGTTATCAATATATCCGTTGACCTCCGTGACGACCGTATACGGCTCCCAACGGACGCCCAGATTCAGTGTAAGGCTAGGGGAGAATCGCCAATCATCCTGAAGGTAGAGAGCCATGAACCACTGGCGCAGCCCGCGCTCGAAGTTGCCGAACTGTGGCGGAGTGCCCCGGAAGGTGTCCGGAATGCCCTGCAGGAAGTTTTGCAGACTTCCGAACAGCCATTCTCCCCAGGGACGCGTCGGGCGGTATGGGTTATACCGCAAGCGCTCCGCCATCCCACCAAATTGCAAGGCATGGCTGCCCAGAGTCAGGTTCACGTCGTCGTGCCATGCAAACCGGTTGGTGAGAAAGACGCCTTTGGTGTTCTCGGTTCCGGTGACGGGGCTGATCCCGCTGCCCGGCTGGACTCCGGCGGGATCGGGCTGGCCCGGAACGGAAATCTGTCCGGGTTCGGGCGGAGGAACAATCTGGTCCGTCATGGGAGCCACACGGTTGAAGGCGAAGCGAAAGGTGCTGAGCAACCGCGGAGAGAACACGTGAGTTTCCGAAAGCGTCGTCAGTCGCGTTTGGATCGAGCCGGTCTCAAACCGGTCCGGGAAAAACCGGTAGACGGCGCGATTCGCATTGTTGCCGGTGAAACGGAGAAACAGGGAATCGTTCGAAGATAGCTGAAAATCCACGCGCCCCTGCCCAAAGTCTTCGCGGGTTGGCTCGTGAGCCGTGAACAGAAATTGAGCCGTCCCGTCTCCAAAATTGCGCGCGCCGGGGGTCGGCAAAGGATACGACTTCAGAAAAGGAACGACGGCGGGCAGAACCGGCACCGTCCGGGTGGGTAAGATACCCAGCCGCGCGTTGGCGTCGGGAACGTTGGCGGTGCCGGATTCGGTCAAAGATTCCCGCAGCCCTTCGTAGGCCGCGAAAAAGAAGATCTTGTCGTGTTTCACGGGGCCGCCGATGGTGCCTCCAAACTGGTTGCGCCGGAAGGGCGGCGGATTCGCGCCGGCGTCGAAGTAATTGCGGGCGTCCACCGCGCTGTTGCGGAGGAATTCATAGCCCGTGCCGTGCCATAGATTGCTGCCCGATTTCGTGACGGCGTTGAAGACGCCTCCCAGCGCCCTTCCGTACTGGGCGCTGAAGGTAGCCGTCAGCATCTGAAATTCCTGCACCGTCTCGATGCCGGTCAAAGCGCCCGAGGGACCCGCCGGAACGTGGCGATAGTAGTCGTTGATGTAGCTTCCGTCGAGCAGGTAGGAGTTGTCCTCGCCCCTCATGCCGGAGATGCTGAACCGTTTCCCGAAGCCTTTGTCGGCGTTGCCCCACTTGCCGTTGGAGTTCTGGATGACGCCGGGATTCAGCAGGATCAGTTGGGAGATGTCGCGTCCGTTGAGCGGAAGATCGCGAATGGCTTTGTCGTCCACCAGAAAGCTGATGGTGGATTCCTTGGTCTGCACCAGCGGCGCTTCTCCGGTGACCTCGACTCGTTCGGCAACCTGTCCGACCGTTAGACTCAAGTTCACCACCGCTTCGCGGCCGACGGTGAGCTGAATGCCCGTGCGAACCTCCGTCTGGAAACCCGGTGTGCTGGCCGTGATGCGGTATTTGCCGGGAAGCAGCGAGGGAGCGGAATAGCGCCCGGCGGCGTCGGTCTCGACCGTTCGGGAAGCTCCCGTGTCATCATTGAGGACAACGATTTGGGCATTGGCGATCGAGCCGCCCGTGCTGTCGGAAACGGTTCCGGAGATGGTGGCGGTGGTGATCTGACCATAAATGAAAAGGGTCGAAGCGAGGACACCGATCCCGACCCATGCGCTAACTCTCCCTCTCATGGTCTGCTCCTCTCGTCTTGCTGTCTATTCCCCGTTTGACCGCTATTTTACGTCCTCTGAATTGCTTGTCAAGCAGAAAGCAGGACCATACCGCCGAATGCAGGCTGCACGGAGCGCGAATCGCGGGATGGTATAAAAAACGCGTATTGCGCCAGGGAAGTCCCTTGCGCCATTCCCATTCTTCCTCAAATAATACGCACCCTACGAACAACTAGAACGATTTTGGGTAATGGTATATCCCGTAAGGGCACGCCTTCAGGCGTGCCGTAAAGGCAGGCACGGAGAATCCGCGCTTTAGCGCCTGAGGGCAATCCACGATTCGGTCACATCCCTCAGCGGCTGAAGCCGCGGCTGCCGATGGCGCATTTCGGCACGGTTGAAACCGTGCCCTTACGGGACACACCTTGAGTGAAAATGGGCTAGAAAACCAATTTCAATCCCAACTGAATCTGCCGGGAGGTATTCACGGTTCCTCGGATGACGGTAGCGCTAGGTATCGGGTCCCCCGTTCGGGTGAAGATTTCACCGCGTCCGCCGGATTGACCGGACTGACCTGGGACGGCAAAATTGACGCGATCGGTTAGGTTGAACATCTCCAGCCGGAACTGCAACTGCAAGCGTTCCGTCAGCGTGGTGTTCTTGGTCATGCCGAAATCCCACTGGGCGAATCCTGGCCCGGTCAAGGTGAGTCGTCCCAGATTCCCCAATTCCCGGGAACCCGGAGGAGAAAATGCTCTGAAATCAATGAATCCTTCGGGATCGCCCAGAATGGGTTTGACGCCCAGATTCAAGTTGGGGGAGACGTCGGTGAAGTAATCCGAGAGAGTGCGCGGAGCGATGGCGGTAACGCCGAACGGCTGTCCCGACTGCAAGCTGACGATTCCCGTCAACTGCCATCCGGAAAGCAAGTGTCCCGCCACACCGGTCAGGCCTTTTCCAACGGGCAGATCGTAAGCGTAATTGGCGGAAAATACCTGAGTTTGATTGTACCCGCTGAGACCTCTGCTCACCCGAAGGTCGTAAGGATACTTCAAGGCACCGGCTCCTCCGGCCGTCACATGGTTGCCCGTATCGCTCCCATCGGCTTCGCTGAGCGCCTTCGAGTAGGTATAGCTGATCTGGCCTTGCAGGCCGGCCGCGAAACGCCGCTGCAAAGTGAAGCTGAGTCCGTTATACGAGGAGCTTGCATTGGTCTCCACATAGTTGATGTTGTGCCAGACCGGATTGCGGACAGCCGGAGCATTGGCTGGCAATTCCAGCGAATTGCCGTTGTAAGTGAAGAACGGAAGGTTGTAGTTGCCGTACGACGTCAGGTTTATACCCCGGCGGCCGCTATAGCCGATGGTTACCACGTTGTTGGCGCCGATCTGCTGCTGGATGCTCAGACTGTACTGAATGGCATGCGGGGTATCGAAGTGATCGAACGGAACGCCGTAAATGTCCGGGGTCCCTGACGCCTTATTGGCGGCAATCGCTGCCAGGGCGTTGGGGAAGCCGACAGGATTCGTAATGGTATAGTTTGGGGAAACCGCGTTCGACCGCACCAGAGGCACTGTATAAACGGACGAATCCAGCGGGGAGAAAAAGAGTCCAAAGCCGCCGCGAACCGAAGTTCTTTCGCTCTTGAACGGACTCCAGGCAAAACCAACCCGGGGACTGAAGTCGACCCAGGACCCGTTCTTCCAGTAGGCGCCGCCTTCGGAGGCTGTAGTGTCGGAAATATTATGCAGATTTTCGATCAGGTTGTTCACTTCCGTGGGGACCGAGAAGGGTTCCCAGCGAACGCCCAGGTTGAGCGTCAGGCTCGGCGAGACGCGCCAGTCATCCTGGACGAAGAGAGCCATGAACCACTGGCGCGCGCCGCGCACGAAATTACCCGATGAGAGAGGGGAGCCGCGGAAGCGGTCCGGCTGTGCCGCCAGGAAGCCCGCGACGTTCGGAAACCTCCACTCGCCGTATGGCCGGAAGGGATTGTTGGAGTTGTACCGCATTCGCTCCAGCATTCCGCCAAATTGCAGGGAATGGTTTCCCACGCTCAGGTTCAAATCGTCTTGAAACGCAAACCGGTGGGTTGCGAAGTAGCTTCCCGGTTGCTCCGTTCCGGTCTCCGGAGCGATTCCGCTGCCCGGATCGATCGCTGCCACGTCCGTGTTGCCAGGGACGGAAATGAGCGCGGCCTCGGTGGTTTGGGGAACGATGTGGTCCGTGCCGGGCACCACGTGGTTGTAGGAGAAGCGGAAGGTGCTCAGCAGGCGCGGGGAAAAAACGTGCGTCTCGGAAAGACTGAACAGCCGCGTTTTCATCGCTCCCACTTCAAAGTGGCCTGGATAGCCCCTGACGACGGCCCGGCTGGAATTGGAGATTGTATAGCGCCCGAACAGAGAGTCGTTCGAGGAGATCTGTTGGTCGATGCGCGCTTGCCCGAAGTCATCCTGCGTGGGCTGGCTGGCGGCAAATATGTATTCGGCGGTCCCGTCGCCAAAATTGCGCCCTCCGGGAGTCGGAAGCGGGAACAATTTCAGGAAGGGAGCGGTGAGCGGTGAAACGGCCACCGTCCGTCCGCCGGGCAGGATGCCCTGCCGCGCGTTCACGTCGAAGACGTTGGAAGTGGTTGTCTGGCTGAGGGCCTCGCGAAGGCCCTCATACGCCACGAAGAAGAACGTTTTATCGCGGAAGACTGGCCCGCCCAGCGTCGCTCCAAAGTGGTTGCGCCGAAAAGGAGGCACGCCTCCCTTGTCAAAGTAATTGGCGGCGTCCAGCGCGCTGTTCCGCAGGAATTCGTAGACGCTGCCGTGGAATTCGTTGGTGCCCGATTTGGTGACGGCGTTGAATACCCCTCCGAGCGCACGGCCATAGGAGGCGCTGAAGGAGGCCGTCAGCATCTGGAACTCGCGCACGGTCTCCACGCCCACCAGCGCGCCGGTGGGACCCGCCGGCAGGTGACGATAATAGTCGTTGATATAGCTGCCGTCGAGCAGAAAGGAGTTGTCCTCCCCGCGCATCCCGGAGATGCTGAACCTCCGGCCGAACCCTTTGTCCGCGTTGCCCCACTTGCCGTTATGATTTTGGACCACGCCGGGGTTTAACAGGATGAGCTGGGAGACGTCGCGGCCGTTCAACGGCATATCGCGGATGGTCTTGTCGTCGACGAGATAGCTGAGCGTGGCTTCCGTCGTCTGGACCAGCGGCGCTTCTCCGGTCACCTCCACCCTTTCCGAAACGGCGCCAACGGGAAGCTCAAAATTGACCGTCGCTTCGCGGCCCACCGTCAATACGACTCCGCTGCGAATTTGAGTCTGAAAGCCTTCGCGGCTGGCGCTGAGGCGGTAATTGCCGAGGCCCAACTGCGGCGCCGAGTATCTCCCGGCGGCATCCGTCAGTATGGTTCGGGTGACTCCGTTGTTTTCGTTTAGAATAACCACGCTGGCGCCCGGTATCGCGGCTCCCGTGCTGTCGGTGACGTTCCCCGAAACAGTCCCCGTAGTTATTTGTGCAGCGAGAGTAAAACTCAGCAGGCAAAAAACACCTAGAAGCTTCCACCCCAATCTTAGAGAAGTCATTTCTTTGCGCCTCCGCCAGAATTTTCTTTCTTAGTGGTTCCCGGTCTCTTTGCCGAAAGCAACCGTGCTATTACAATTGCGGCATGCCAGAAATTCTTGTAATTTGTGTAAGAATACGGGTTGCCTCGCCCGATCCAAAAGAAACCGCTCCACCATCGAGATGGGACACCTTGCCACTCTTTTGAATTTTCATCCGCCTTGGCTCCATCGAGCCTAACTTGACTCATGGCACACTGCGCCAATTGCCCGCAATCTACGCTGTTTTCGGGTCCCTGTCAAGCGTATCTTTTGATCGGCAGGTTGTTGACAATGGTGCGTCCTTATTGTAGTGTAATGACTTATGGTTCCGCAGCGGCACAGACATCTACACCATCGTAACCACCATTGCCGGTGCCAGCGGAACCGTGTTATTTGATTTCGGATTTTAACTAAAAATCGGATAACCCGCTGGCAGCGAAACCGGCGGGTTTTTTTGTGTCTCATTTTACGCCGCTTTCGGCCTTTCAGCGCCCTCATCCGCGCCCAAAGGAAGTAATGAAGCACACATCCGGAACAGGACAGGGACTACCATGCTTTTGAATTTCGACAAATCCAGCGGATTGCTTCCCGCGATAATTCAGGAGGCGGGCACGGGAAAGGTTCTGATGCTCGGCTTCATGAATGCCGAATCTTTCCAGAAGACGCTCGACACCGGCCTGGCCACTTTCTTCAGCCGCTCGCGCAACAAGCTTTGGGTGAAAGGCGAAAGCTCGGGACATGTTCTGAAAGTCCACGACGTGCTGGTCGATTGCGACCAGGACACGCTGCTGATTGTCGCCGAGCAGGTCGGGCCTGGCGTCTGTCACAACGGCTACCATTCGTGTTTCTACCGCCGCGTCCGGAACGGCGAGCTGGCCGAGGCGGAAGCGCGCACGTTTGATCCGGACAAAGTTTACGGTCCGACGCCTTCGACGTCCGCGGCGCCGGTAAACACCAGCAAGGAGTAATCGCAAATGCCGAAACTGCGGCTAGGTCTGCCCAAAGGCAGCCTGCAAGAAGCGACCATCGATCTGTTCAAGCGTGCCGGATACGTGATCCAGCCGAGCCCCCGGTCGTACTTCCCTTCGATCGACGACGAAGAGATGGAGTGTGTTTTGATTCGCGCTCAGGAGATGTCCCGCTACGTGGAAGACGGAGTCCTGGACGCCGGACTCACGGGGCGCGACTGGGTGGTCGAAAACAACTCGCAGGTCGTCGAGGTCGCCGACCTCGTCTACGCCAAAAAGAGTTTTGGCAAGGTCCGATGGGTGCTGGCCGTTCCGGAAGACTCCGCCATCCATGGACCCAAGGACCTGGAGGGAAAAGTCGTCGCGACGGAACTGGTGAAAGCGACCGAGCGATATCTCGCCGGACATGGCGTGCACGCCAAGGTGGAGTTCTCCTGGGGCGCAACCGAGGTCAAGCCGCCGACGCTCGCCGACGCCATCGTGGAGGTGACGGAAACCGGCTCCTCTCTGCGCGCCAACAATTTGAAGATCATCGATACGGTGATGGAATCGAACACCGTGCTCATCGCCAACCGCGCATCGTGGGAAGACGCCTGGAAAAGGGAGAAGCTCAGCAATATCAAGATGCTTCTGGAAGGCGCCATGCTGGCCTATGGGAAGGTCGGTTTGATGCTGAACGTCCACAAGGACAACCTGGAGGCGGTGTTGGAAATTCTGCCGGCGCTGAAGCGCCCTACCGTCTCGGAGCTGAGCGAAACCGGGTGGGTTGCGATCAACACGATTCTCGATGAGCGCCTGGTCCGCGTCATCATCCCCAAGCTGAAGCAGGCCGGCGCACAGGGGCTGGTGGAGTATCCGCTGAATAAGATCGTGATGTAGAAGTAACAAGAAGTCAGAAGACAGAAGTTAGAAGTTAGAAGAAGACAAAATTGAGGTAGCCACGGCACGGTTTGTATGCCGTGGGCTTTTGCGCAAGCGGTATCAATTTGCAGATGAAAACCACTACGCATCAACCGGCCATCCGAATTGTCTCGGCCGAAGACAAGGCTGAGGTTCGACGGATTTTTTCGCGCCGGGCTGAGCGCCTGGACGAGGCCGAGCGCACGGTCGCCCCCATCATCCGGGCGGTGGTGAAGGAAGGAGACCGGGCGCTGGTGCGCTTTGCGAAGCGATGGGATGGGTTTGAGGGATCGTCGGCATCGCAACTGAGAGTATCGGCCGCGGAGATCGCCAAGGCTCGCCGCATGGTTAGCGCGGACTTCAAACTCGCCGTCCGCGAGGCGGCTCGAAATATCCGCGAATTTTGCCGGCTCCAGATGCCCAAAGAGTGGATGCTATCCACCCGGCCCCGAGCCCGCGGGAGGAGCTGCTCCTTGCGCGGCAGATCGATGACCAGCGCGGGATTGGTTGCGCAGTACCGATAATCGTGCAGGTAGCCAAACCACAGCATCGCCACCTGGAGGATTTCGAGTTTGCTGGCCGATTTGAGCGCCTCCGCCATCACGGCCGCTTCGTAGGCCGACAGATGCTCGCGCTGCGCCTGATCCAGCCGGGTGACGCCCTTCGGCTGCAAGAACCGAATCAGGCGGTTGAGGTACACCTTGCAGCATTGGGCTCGCGCATGCGAGACGCCCTTCACCGCCAAGAGGAAGTCCAGGTAACGATCCCGGCCTTCCTCAAGCGACAGTGACGCGGTGGCGCTCCCGCCGGTTGCTGGGGTGGCTTCTGGTGTATTCTCGCTTGATGTGGGCATCGCTCAGCCGGAGATATCGGGTGGTGATTTTCAAGGAGGTGTGGCCCAA
>Ga0080064_1007046_pt1 | contig 11626 bp, 12 predicted proteins | sample Subgrocontami54m_FD_69260 | JGI IMG/M metagenome (GOLD analysis project Ga0080064, IMG submission 69260) | Subsurface groundwater microbial communities from S. Glens Falls, New York, USA - GMW46 contaminated, 5.4 m (SPADES assembly) (version 2) ...
GCGGATCGAATGTGCCGAGGAATCCATGCCGGTGCTGCGTCTGGTGCGGAAACGGTTCGCGAAGGAGCGGCCCCTGCGGGGCATCCGCATCGCGGCCTGCCTTCATGTGACGACCGAAACGGCCAACCTGATGCAGACCCTGCAGGCCGGCGGCGCCGACATCCGGCTGTGCGCCTCGAACCCGCTCAGCACGCAGGACGACACGGCCGCGTCCCTGGTCGCCCACGACCACATCCCGGTGTTCGCCATCAAGGGCGAGGACAAGAAGACCTACTACCGGCACCTCCATGACGCGTTGGGCCACCATCCCACGGTCACCATGGACGACGGGTGCGACCTCGTCTCCACGCTGCACAGCGAGAAGAAGACGGCCCGCATTCTCGGCGGCACCGAAGAGACGACGACGGGCGTCATCCGGCTGCGGAGCATGGCCGCCAAGGGCGTGCTGAAGTTCCCGGTCATCTCCGTCAATGACGCCGACACCAAGCATATGTTCGACAATCGGTACGGCACGGGGCAGAGCACCCTGGACGGCATCATCCGCGCGACCAACCGCCTCATCGCGGGCTCGATTGTGGTCGTCGCCGGCTACGGCTGGTGCGGGCGCGGAATCGCCGCGCGGGCGAAGGGCATGGGCGCGGACGTCATCGTCACCGAAGTGGACCCGCTGAAGGGCCTCGAGGCCGTGATGGACGGTTTCCGCGCCATGCCGATGGAAGAGGCCGCAAAGGTCGGCGACTTTTTCGTCACCGTCACCGGCAACCTCAAAGTGATCCGCAAGGAACACTTCGCCGCCATGAAGGACGGCGCCATCGTCTGCAACTCGGGCCACTTCAACGTGGAACTCGACATCCCGGCGCTGGCAAAGCTCGCCCGCCGCCGCAAGATGGTCCGCGACGGGGTCGAGCAATTCATCCTCGCGAACGGCCGGCGGATCAATTTGCTGGGTGAGGGCCGGCTCGTCAACCTGGCGATGGCCGAGGGCCACCCCTCCAGCGTCATGGACATGAGCTTCGCCAACCAGGCGCTCGCCGCCGAGTACCTGGTCAAGCACGGCCGTTCGCTCAAGAAGCAGGTCTATCCGGTGCCGGCGGCGATCGACAAGGAAATCGCCCGGCTCAAGCTCGCCGGCATGGGCGTCGCCATCGACCGCCTCACGAAGGCGCAGGAGAAGTATCTGGCCTCCTGGGAGATGGGGACGTAGGAGCGATTGACAGCTTGCACCCTTTCGCCTAAGATTCGACCATCATGGCCATCCGTATCGGCATCAACGGGTTCGGGCGCATCGGGCGGAACGTCCTGCGCGCGTCGCTGGGCGATCCGGCCCTCGAATTCGTCGCGGTCAACGACCTGACCGACGCCAAGACTCTCGCCTATCTGCTCAAGTACGATTCGGTCCATGGCACGCTGGACGTGCCGGTTGAGGCCAAGGACGATCATCTGCTGGTGGACAGCCGGCCCATCAAGATCCTGGCGCAGAAGGACCCGAAGGCGCTCCCCTGGCGCGATCTCGGCGTGGACTACGTGATCGAATCGACCGGGCGGTTCACGAACCGGGCGGACGCCGCCCTCCATCTCGCGGCGGGCGCCAAGCGGGTGATCATTTCAGCGCCGTCCAAGGATGCGGACGTCACGGTCGTCCTCGGTGTCAATGAGAAAGCCTACGACCCCAAAGCTCATCACGTCGTCTCCAATGCCTCGTGCACGACGAACTGCCTGGCTCCGGTCGCCAAAATCCTATTGGAACGCTTCGGCATCAAGCACGGGCTGATGACCACGGTCCATTCCTACACGAACGACCAGCAGCTCCTGGACCTCCCCCACACGGACCTGCGTCGCGCGCGCGCGGCGGCCGTCTCCATGGTGCCCACGACCACCGGCGCGGCCAAGGCCCTACACCTCGTCCTCCCGCAACTCAAGGGCAAGCTCGACGGCCTGGCCATCCGCGTGCCGACGCCGAACGTGTCCCTGATCGATTTGACGGTCGAACTGGAGAGCGACGCCACGCCCGCCGACGTCAACGCCGCCTTCTGGGCGGCCGCACAGGGCCCGCTCCAGGGCATTCTCCAGTATTCGGAGGATCCGGTGGTCTCCGTGGACATGAACGGGAACGCCCACTCGGCCATCGTGGACGCCCCGCTGACCGCGGGACTCGACAAGCGCATGGTGAAAGTCATCGCCTGGTACGACAACGAGTGGGGCTACTCGTGCCGGATCCGCGATCTCATTAAATACATGGCCTCACGCGACTGATCAGCCCGACCCGCGCCGCATGCATCTGAACAAAATCACCATCGAGGACCTGCCCCTCCGGGGCAAGCGCGTCATCATCCGCGCCGACTTCAACGTGCCGCTCGACGAGAGCGGCCACATCTCGGACGACACCCGCATCCGGGGCACCCTGCCCACCATCAACTACGCGGTGGACGAAGGCGCGAAGGTGATCCTGTGCTCCCACCTGGACCGGCCCAACGGCAAGGTGGACCCGCGCCTGAGCCTCGCTCCGGTCGCTCGCCGCCTCCAGCGCCTGCTCGGAAAAGAGGTCGGCTTCGCGGAGGACTGCATCGGCGCGCAGGCCGAGATGCTCGTGAACAAGATGAAACCGGGCGACGTCCTGCTGCTCGAAAACCTCCGCTTCCACGCCGGCGAGGAGCAGAACGACGACCAGTTCGCCAAGGCCCTGGCCGGGCTGGCCGACGTGTACGTCAACGACGCCTTCGGGGCCGCGCACCGCAACCACGCCTCCGTCTCGGGCATCACAAAGTTCCTACCCACGGCCGGAGCAGGCTTCCTCATGCGCAAGGAGATCGAGTACCTGGAAGGCGCCGTGGCCAATCCCATGCGGCCGTTCGTGGCGATCCTGGGCGGGGCCAAGGTTTCGGGCAAGATCGGGGTCATCGAGAATCTTGGCAAGAAGGTGGACAAGGTCATCATCGGCGGTGGGATGGCGTTCACCTATCTCAAAGCCCTGGGCTTCGAGGTCGGCAACTCGCTCGTGGAAGACGGCATGCTGAAATTCGCCAAGGAGATCTACGAGCATGCGATCAGCCGTGGCGTCAAATTCTATCTGCCGGTGGACTGCGTCGTCGCGGCCTCGCGGGACGACGGCGGCGAAACCAAGATCGTCACGGCCCAGGAAATCCCCAAAGACTGGTACGGCCTCGACATCGGACCGGCCTCGGTCAAGCTGTTCACCGAGGCGCTCGGCAACGCCAAAACGATTCTCTGGAACGGCCCGATGGGCATCTTCGAGAAGGACGCCTACTCGCGCGGCACGATGGCGGTCGCCCACGCGGTGGCCGACGCCTACGCGCTGACCATCGTCGGCGGGGCGGACACCGCGCTGGCCGTGCACCGGGCCGGCGTGTCCGAGAGCATGTCCTTCATCTCCACCGGCGGCGGCGCGGCCCTGGAGTTGCTGGAGGGCAAAGTACTGCCGGGGATCGCGGCCCTTCCCGACAAGCAGACGTAATTCACGCCCTCAAGGTACCCCATGGCTCAACGCCCGCTGCTGATCGTCGGAAACTGGAAGATGCACAAGAATATCTCCGAGGCACTGGACTTCGTCCAACAACTTGCCGGTCTCGTTCCGAAAACTCCTCCTTCAAACGTCACAATCATTATCGCCCCTCCCTTCACAGCCCTTGCCGCTGCCGCCACCGCAATCACGTCTCTGCCGATCGGCCTCGCCGCTCAGAATGCGCATTGGGAGGACCTCGGGGCCTTTACCGGTGAGATATCCGTTCCGATGCTCAAGGACGCGGGCTGCCGGTACGTGATCGTGGGCCATTCGGAGCGGCGCCGGTACTTCGGCGAGACCGACGCCATGGTGAAAAAGAAGGTCGCGGCCGTCCTCCGCCACGGCTTGCGGCCTATCCTGTGCATCGGCGAGACCGGGGAGCAGCGCTCCAACGGGCAGACCGAGCAGGTGCTGTCGGGCCAGCTCACGGAAGCGCTGGCCGGCGTCGAGAAGGATCGGGCGGCCGACGTTGTGGTCGCTTACGAACCGGTCTGGGCAATCGGTTCCGGCCGCCCCGCGACGGCGGAGCAGGCTCGCGACGCCCACCGGCACATCCGGGCCACGGCCACCGCCCTCTGGGGGCAGGACGCCGGCGAGCGCCTGCCCATTCTCTATGGCGGGAGCGTCACGCCCGACAACATCGGAGAGTTCCTCGCCCTTCGCGAGGTGGACGGGGCCCTCATCGGCGGGGCTTGTCTCGACCCCGCCCAGTTTGCTAAGATTCTGGCGGTCGCGCACACCAACTCATAAAGGGACCTCTTCACACCATGTATACAGCCCTGACCATTCTCCACATCCTCGTCGCCTTCATCATGGTCGGCGTGATCCTCCTCCAATCCGGGAAAGGCGCCGAGATCGGCGCCGCGTTCGGCGGCTCCAGCCAGACCGTCTTCGGCGCGCGCGGGGCCAGCACGATGTTGAGCAAGCTGACCGCCATCGCCGCAACGATCTTCATGGTCACGTCGCTCACGCTGGCGATCATGTCGAAGCAGAAAAATTATTCCTCGACGATCGGGCTCGATAAACCCGCCCCCGCTCAGGCCGCGCCGGCGCCCGTTTCCCCGGCCCCGACCAAGCCCTAGCAAGAACCGTCTGGCCCGCGTCCTGGCGATCCGGTTGCGACAGACCGGCGCCAAGCTGCGTGCACTGGACAAATCGTGATTAGAGAGGCGAGAGCCAGGAGGCGTGCTTGGGATCGCGTCCATGCACGATGTTGAAGAAGGCGGTCTGGAGATCCCGGGTGATCGGGCCGGGCTTGCCGGTGCCGACGGTGCGGTCGTCCACCTCACGGATCGGCGTCAGCTCGGCGGCAGTGCCGGTCATGAACACCTCGTCGGCAATGTAGAGCTCGTCGCGGGTGAACCGCTCCTCCACCACCTTCACGCCGCGCTCGCGGGCCAGATCCATGATCGAGTTGCGGGTGATGCCCTCGAGTATCGAGGTCAGCGGCGTGGTCTTCAGAATGCCGTTACGCACCAGAAAGATGTTCTCGCCCGTGCCCTCGGAGACATAGCCGTCGGGATCGAGCATGATCGCCTCGTCATAGCCGCTGTTCTTCACCTCGCGCTTGGCCATGATGGAATTAACGTAGTAACCGGCGATTTTCGCGCGCGTCAGGCTGACGTTGACGTGGTGGCGGGTGAACGAGGATACCTTCGCCCGGATGCCGTTCTTCAAGCCGTCCTCGCCGAGGTAGGCGCCCCACGGCCAGGCCGCGATCGCCACGCGGGTCGGGTTGTCCGGCACGTAGAGCCCCATGTCGCCGTAGCCCACAAAGACGATGGGCCGGATGTAGCACTCCACCAGCTTGTTGACGCGGACGGTCTCACGGATGGCGTCGGCGATCTCCTTCTTGCCGAACGGCATCGGCAGCAGACAGATATGCGCCGAGGCGAACAGCCGGTCCACGTGCTCGTTCAGGCGGAAGATCGCCGAGCCGCGATCGCCCTTGTAGCAACGGATGCCCTCGAAGGCGGACAGGCCGTAATGCAGGCTGTGCGTCAGGACATGGATCTGGGCGTCCTTCCAGGGCACGAGCTTGCCGTCCAGCCAGATCTTCTCGGACTCTTTCAGGGCCACCGGCCACTCCTCCAATAATCAGGAAAGGCATGATAGCAGCGGGTCCGGAGCAAGTCAAACGCCGGAGTCGGTGCGCGGCCTCGACGCCGCGCCATTCCGGACCGATTGGCGCAAAGACCGGCACAGGCGTATAATGACAAATCAAGAGTCCTTTTCAGATGGTCGGCTGAGGCATGACAGATGATTATCCCGAACACGCACGAAAGAGTCTCCGAGCAAACGGAGATTGAGTTCAGGCAGATGGCATTGAAGGCCCTCGTGACGATGCGCACCAAACAGCTTCAAGAGTCCCTGGACCACCGCATCAAGCGGGCCACCAAAGGGGGCGCGTGGATTGGCCTGAGCCGAGTGGCGTGCCAACGCTTGCACAACCAGGAGCAAGCCCGCATCCAGGCGCAATTAGTCGAATTGCAATTGAAGCAAGCGCACGTCCGGGAGAAATTAACGGAAGCCCGGAAGGCCGTGGCCAGAGCCCGACGCCTGAAGGCCTCCCGGGATACCGGCATGCGAAAACGCTGATCGTCGTCTTCTTGACAGGCCACACAACCCTGTGTTAGAAAGAGCGCTCTCCTTACATCGTTAAAGAACCCAACGGAGCTTCAAGTCAATGTACGCGATCGTCGAGACAGGTGGAAAACAATATCGGGCCGAGCAGGGCGATGTCCTGGAGGTCGAAAAACTGGAAGGGGCCGTCGGGGCCACCATCACGCTGGACAAGGTCTTGCTGATCTCCGGCGAGGCCGGGACCACGATCGGGACCCCCACCGTGGCCAAGGCGAAAGTCACCGGCGAAATCCTGGCCCAGGACCGGCACGCCAAGATCATTGTGTTCAAGAAGAAGCGTCGCAAGAACTACCGCCGGACCAACGGGCACCGGCAGTCGTTCACCAAACTGAAGATCACCGGGATTTCAGAGGGCTAAGCCATGGCACATAAAAAAGGACAGGGCGCCTGCCGGAACGGGCGGGACAGCAACCCACAGTATCTCGGCGTGAAATGCTATGGAGGCGAGGCCGTGCCGGGCGGGAGCATCATCGTGCGCCAGCGGGGCACCAGGTTCCATCCGGGCTTCAATGTCGGCCAGGGGAAGGACGACACGCTGTACGCGAAGGTCGCGGGCACTGTGCGGTTCGAAGGGCCGAAGGACCGGCGCCGGGTCACCATCATTCCGATCCCCAAAGCCGCCGCCGCTCCGGCCGCCACAGCTTCCTAGAAGGTTTCCCGACACCTCCAGCCACCACCGGGTCGATTTCCCTTGCATTCCCCGATATCGAAGCGGACACTACACAGTCCATGCGATATTTGCGACGCATCAGTCCAATCGTTCTGCTCGCCGCCTGCCTCTGGCTGCCGGCAGAATCGGAAGCCGGATACGACACGGCTTTCCTCACCCTCATGCCTTCTACAGACACGCCGCCGTTTACCTGGGCCCACAGCTATGCAGCGGCCACACCGCCGTCTGCCGAGCAGGAAAGCGTTCCGCCACCGGACCCTCCGGCGCTGCCGGACCCTGACGAATCGCCTCAAAATGCGTTGATCAGCAAGACTTCTCCGGTCACTGTCAGCAGTCCATCCTACAATGCCGCCGCCTGGAGCACCTATATTGATCATTTCATCATCCCGTCCATTCAGACAGCCCTGTCCACGCGGCTGACCAAACCGCTCCCCCAGCCGACGCTTCCCCAGGACCTCTCTTCGAAGGCATCTTCACCGGAGCCCTTCATCGAGATCGTCATTCCGCTTGAAGCGGCGTCGCCAAATCCCCCAATCGCCATGCACGTGCAGTTGTTGGTCCCCGAAAAGACGATACTCCGGATTCTGAGGGACGCCACAGGGACCGCCTCGGCATCAGAGAGCGCGTCGGCCTCCGCGTCGTCGTCCGACCGCATCCAACGCGCCGAGGCGTTTCAGGCCTATCTCGACAGCGTGTCGGAAACCCTCAAAGACGAAGCGACGGTTCAGCAATACTTCCGCACGGCGAATACGACGTCCTCTATTCTCAGCGTGGCGTCCACGCTCGGCCAAATCATCGCCCTGGGCACGCTGCCCTTGCATGCCATCTTCACCACCGTCCCGATGCTCTTGTATTATGCCATCAACGCGGCCCTTGGCAATGAGCCGATGAATCTCCACTGGAAGCTCTTCAGCAGCGCAAGCAACAGCCTCCTCCGCACCACGTTCAGTGATACCCTGATCCCGGTTCCGTAACGTCTCTTTTCGCCTCCCTGTCCCATGCAGGATAACAGGGCCGCCCATCCTGAAAAGCGCATGTCGGGAAGATCAAGGAGGTCACGCCATGCCACCGACACGTGGATACGCCACTAAAGGTCCCGCCTCGAAGCTCGAACCCTTCACCTTCGAGCGGCGCGAACCGGGCCCCCACGATGTGCTCATCGAAATCCTCTACTGCGGCATCTGCCATTCCGACATCCATCAGGCGCGGGACGAGTGGGGCGGCGCGATGTTCCCGATGGTCCCCGGACATGAAATCGTCGGGCGCGTGACCGGCGTCGGCTCCGAGGTGAAACGCTTCACAGTCGGCGAGCCGGCCGGAGTCGGCTGTTTCGTGGACTCCTGCAGGATCTGCGGAAGCTGCAAGGAAGGTCTGGAGCAGTACTGCGAAGGGCCCATCGTCTTCACGTACAACAGCACCGAGAAAGACGGGAAGACACCGACGTACGGGGGCTATTCGTCGCACATCGTCGTGGACGAGCAGTACACGCTCAAGATCTCTCCGAAACTGCCGCCGGCGAACGTCGCCCCCCTGCTCTGCGCCGGGATCACCACGTACTCGCCGCTCAGGCGCTTCAAGATCAGTCCGGGCCAGCGCGTTGGAGTGGTCGGACTCGGCGGGTTGGGCCACATGGCGGTCAAGCTGGCCGCCGCGATGGGGGCCGAGGTGACGGTCTTCAGCACGTCCCAATCGAAAGAACAGGATGCCCGCCGCCTGGGCGCGCACGAGTTTGTCGTGTCGAAAGACCCGAAGAACCTGGCGACGCTCGGCAATCGGTTCGATCTCATCCTCGATGCGGTCTCCGCCCCCCATGATCTCAATACGTATCTCAACCTGCTGCGCCGGGACGGGGCGCTGGCGCTGGTGGGCGCGTCGCCCAAGCCGCTGGAGGTCAACGCCTTCTCGCTCATCCTCAAGCGAAGAACCCTGGCCGGCTCGCTCATCGGCGGTATCCGCGAGACGCAGGAGATGCTCAATTACTGCGCGGACAAGAATATCATGGCGGATGTCGAGGTGATCCCCATTCAGCAGATCGAAGCGGCATACGAGCGGACGATCAAAGGCGACGTGCGCTATCGCTTCGTCATCGACATGAAAACCCTGTGACGGTGTCCACTTGGATACAGCCTTACCGCAATTTTCGTTGATATGTATCCTTGCCAGAGACAGACGGGTTATAATGTGCGCCGGGCAATGGTGCCTGACCTCATTTTTCGCGAAGAGGCGGGAGTGCTGAAATCAAGACGGCAACAGCGGTGGTACGAGACGCTCGCAGGCCTTGCCGTGATCGTCATGGCCATAGGATCGCTGGCGGGTTGCCTCAACACCGTGACCTCTGTGGGACACGCCATGGTCAATGCAGGAACCACGACCCAGGAGGACCGCTCGTTGTACAGGATCGCGGCAGACTATGCGATCAAGTCAGAGATCACCCACACCTATCTCGACGAAGCGATGTCGCTGGACATCAACACCGATGTCTACGCCGGGCGGGTCCTGCTCACCGGCGCAGTCACGAATGCGGACGCCAAACGCAAGGCCGAGGAGATTGCGCGGCGGGTCAAGGATGTGCGTGAGATTATCAACGAAATCCAGGTCACCCCGGACGGCAGCATCAGTGCAAGTATCCATGATGTGTTGATTGAGAACGAACTGCAACTGTTCCTCCTGATGGAAAAAGGGGTTAGTTCGATCGATTACCGCTGGCGGTCCGTCAACTCAGTGGTCTACTTTATCGGTTTCGCAGCAAGCCGTGAAGAACTCGACAAAGTGCTGAACCTGGCCCACGACCTGAAAGCCGTCAAAAAAGTCGTCAGCCATATCCGCAGCCCGGAGAGCATGGCTCCACTGACGACAGGCCGGTAACCCGCCTCGCCGAGACATCCCCGCCACCCGGCTCACTGTGTCCAATCAGATACAGACCTACCACAATTTTCGTTGACACTTCGCCCTACCAAGGACAAACTCTAAACCAGTATGACCGACATCTTCACTGTCTTGCTGTTCGCGGGGGGCTTGTTTCTCGGCATGCTGCTGTCCCTGGAGGTCGGCCGGCGACTCGGAGCCCGGCGGATCGCGAGGGATCTGGAGGGGGCGCGCCCAGGCATCGATGCGGCCGAGGGTGCCGTCTTCGCCTTGTTGAGCCTGTTGGTCGCGTTCACCATCTCGGGAGCCGCCTCGCGATTCGAGGCGCGGCGGCAGCTCGTCGCCCAGGAAGTCAACGCGATCGGCACGGCCTACCTGCGGTTGGATTTGTTGGCTCCCGACGCCCGGGCAGCCTTGCAAGGACTCTTCCGCAAGTATGTGGACTCCCGGATCGAAACCTATCGGAAGATGCCCGACACCGAGGCCGAACAGGCGGAGCGGGCCAGAAGCGTGAAACTCCAGGGCGAGATCTGGACCCAGACGGTGGCCGCCTCCCGCGCGCAGGATCAGCCACACGTGGCCATCCTGCTGATGCCGGCCCTGAACGAGATGATCGATATCACGACCACCCGGGCGGTGGCCGCCCGCACGCACCCGCCAATGATCGTCTTCGTGCTGCTGTCCGGGCTGGCGCTCGGTTGTTCGCTGATGGCCGGCTACGGCATGGCCGGCGGCAAGGGGCGGAGCTGGACCCACATCATCGGATTTGCGGCCGTCATGGCCATCACCATATACGTCATCATCGAAATCGAGTATCCGCGGCTGGGCCTGATCCGGGTGGACGCGGTTGATCAGGTACTGGTCAATTTTCGGAAAAGCATGCAGTGACTTATTGACGGCGAACGCGCCGCGCCCGCTCTAGGTACCCCTCCCCGCCACCCGACTCACTGTGTCCAATCAGATACAGGCTTCCCGCAATTTTCGTTGACACTTCGCACGACAAAAGACAGACTACTAAAATTAGTTCTATGGCCCATTGCTTTTCCCCAACAATGGAGCATTTCCCGTGAATTTGCAGAATCCTCCAACTGATAGTCTTTACAAGTTCTGCGCTATTGCGGGTTTGGTGGTTGTTCTCATTTCGGTTTACTTGCCAGAGCGGATGGTTGAGGAATTCGAAAGTAAAGCCTCTGTATTTATACTGGAACTGCGAAAGGCAAAGGTCGAATTAGAATTCCAATCTAAAGAACTGGATAGCCTAAACAAAGATTTAACCTCTCTCAGACAAAGCTTAATGCAAAAACAAGCCAATAAAAGCGTCCAGGAAAAATCCATCGAACGCACAAACCAGGCTGCTTCGGCGATTCGGCAAACATCAAAAACGGTGGAGCTGAAGAATGCGGAAATCATGACAACTGAAGAGGAGATTAAACGGCTAGGTGAACGCACTAGATCTGCTGTTAGAGTAGGAGCAATAGGATGGATTCTGGGGGGGATACTAGCAGTGTACGGCTTTACTAATTGGTATCGCAAAATTCAGGTCCATCAAGATGCACTAATTAAACGGCAAGCAGAACAGGTCAAGTCAGAAAAATGATGCGTCCTCATTCTCCCCGACCAATCTTCCTCCCCCTCCGGTTTGCTTTGTAAGTCCTCAGGATTTATACTGTCTGCACATTAAGCGCGTGAGCGGGTGGCGCCGAATGGGACCCTGGCGGAGCGCGAGCACGTCAGGGTAATTCGGCGACAGGACCCGCGAAATTGAGAGAAAAGAGCCGTGGATTTTGTTGATCAGGTAAAAATCTATGTGAAGGCCGGGGACGGCGGGAACGGGGTGCGGAGCTTTCGCAGGGAGAAGCACGTCCCGTACGGCGGGCCGGACGGCGGCGACGGCGGGCACGGCGGCGACGTCGTCCTGGAGGCCACCG
>Ga0080064_1007059_pt1 | contig 11607 bp, 9 predicted proteins | sample Subgrocontami54m_FD_69260 | JGI IMG/M metagenome (GOLD analysis project Ga0080064, IMG submission 69260) | Subsurface groundwater microbial communities from S. Glens Falls, New York, USA - GMW46 contaminated, 5.4 m (SPADES assembly) (version 2) ...
AAGAGGTCGAGAGTTTAGGCAATTACACAGTTAACCTCAAGTGAGGATTGTGCGTCATGGGGATGTATAATTTCTCAGTCAATTTTAATTAGGAAAAATACGAGTGGGTAAAATTAAAAATCTCGTGGCAAGCCACAGGATTTTTTTATGGCGAAGCCGCGCTTGTATCCCATTTTATGACCTTCACTCACTACTTTTCAGACTTAAGCAGTTTTGCTTTCCCATATGGCCGCGCTTATTTTGAACATAGCATATAATTTAAACCAAAGGTACCCATATTTGGGTACCTTTGGTTCGTATTTGAACTGAAAGTGACCTTTAAGGCGACTTCCAGTCCGCGTTTCCGCAATGATACAAAAGTGTACTATTTCGGAAACGCAGAGGAGAAATGCCTGATTTACTGGTTTTTGCATGCCTAGCCCCTAGGGTTAATTGTAGCGTCTTTTCGTAGCAAGTCGTAATACACATATCCTTATTGCACTTTTTGTTGATATCTGGTAACATGGGAATACATATTTCAACTTAGATAAAACAGTAAAACTATGCCAAACAAAGCACAGCAAAATCAGTTTATAGCAGGCAACCACAAGAAACACTTTTGGGGCAAAGACTACGAATACCAGAGTTTTTTGCCGTCCCCGGTCAATCGCCCTTATGAATGGCAGGACAAAAGAATCCCAGTCCTCTTAGAAGAAGCGATAAGACTTGTTGGTGAATTGAATGCTTACTCCACCCTTGTTCCAGATGTAGATTTTTTCATTCAAATGCACGTACGTAATGAAGCGGTGAAGTCGAGTCGTATTGAAGGGACTCGCACCGGCATGGATGAAGCCGTCCTACCGGAGGAAGAAATCTCCCCAGAAAAAAGAGACGATTGGACCGAGGTGCAAAATTATATCAAGGCAATGAATACAAGCATTGCTCGCCTTAGCGAACTCCCAATCTCAATGAGACTTCTGCAAGGAGCTCATAAAATTTTGTTGTCTGGCGTTCGTGGCGAACACAAGCAACCTGGAGAAGTTCGCACCGGACAAAACTGGATTGGTGGCACGAGCATTCAGACGGCCGCTTTTATTCCACCTCATCCCGAAGACATGGGAGAGGCCTTAAAGGACCTTGAGTTCTTTTGGCATAACAAAGGATTGAATATGCCTCACCTGATCAAGATGGCTATCTCACATTATCAGTTTGAGACAATTCACCCATTCAATGACGGCAACGGAAGAATTGGTCGTATGCTCATTGGACTTCATCTTATTGAGCTTGGAATTCTACGAAAACCGACGCTCTACCTCTCGGACTTCTTTGAAAGAAACAAAGGGGCCTATTATGACGCGCTTACTTTTGTGCGTGAGCGAAATGACTTGGATCAATGGGTTGTCTTTTTTCTCTCAGCAGTCATTGAGACAGCTAAAAAAGGTACGGATACATTCGAGAAGATTATTGATCTACGCGCTCGCTACGAGAAACAAATTCTGGAGCTTGGCCGTCGGGCAAAACTGGCTCATAAACTGTTATTGCAATCATTCTCTATGCCAGCATTTAAGGTTTCTGATGCTTCCAAATATCTTAATGCCTCAAACACAGCGACTAATACTCTTGTCGGCGAGATGGAACGTGTCGGAATTCTTAAAGAAGTAACCGGTTTTTCTCGTAACCGGATTTTCGTCCTGCACGAGTATCTGGACCTCTTCAAGAGATAAAACATTTATGCCAAAGGAAATCGCCATCAAAAACTTAATATTCGTGGATTGTGAAGGACATGGGCCTGCACCGACATTGAATGATTCGGTGTCGTTTGAATTTGGCGCGGTCGCTTATCCTTCAAGACAAACATTCCACGGAAAAGGAGCGACGAAAGAAACGTTTGAGTCATTCGACAAATGGATTTCATCCGTGATAGAGAAAGGATTCAGGCCGTTATTTGTGAGCGACAACCCGGCTTACGACTGGCAGTTCATAAACTATTATTTCCATCTATTTCTCGGCAAGAATCCGTTCGGTCATTCGGCAAGAAGGATAGGTGATTTTTATGCCGGACTCGTCGGCAACTTCACTGACGGGAGTTCATGGAAAAAGCTACGGGTTACGGCGCACGATCACAACCCGGTCAATGATGCTATGGGCAATCTCGAAGCGTTCGAGAGGATATTAAACGGTGAAAGATAACCGCCGATAAAATTTATGCCAAAGGAAATCGCCAACAAAACCAAAGAAGAGACTTACTACAAATGCACCCATTGCGGAGATGAGATTTTTTGGAATACCCATAAAAAATTCACCTACTGCAAGTGTAAGAAAATTTGGGTTGATAGTTGCGAGGATTACATCCGGATTGGTGGCAAAGAGGAAGACCGTAAGGTGATCAAAAAATAAATTTATGTCTAAAAACTTATCAAAACAGCAAAAAGAGAAAATATTGAGACTCGTTGAAAAGGGCGAAGAATTGCCTGATGGCTATAAAGATTTACTTTTTCCAAATCAGAAAAAGGAGTATGAGCTTGTTTATGCTGGCAAAGAAAGAAAAGAGGATATTATCGCCGAGACAATGGCTGTGCCTTTGCAAGAAGTTAAAACTTTTGGCAAAAATGAAAATGGTTGGACAAACAAACTGATTTTTGGTGACAACTTACAAATTCTTAAAGAAATATATAACGACCAAAAAGGTAAAAATCTTTTAGATACAAAAGACAAAATAAAACTCATTTATATTGATCCACCATTCGCTACAAAGCAGGATTTTATGAAAGATGGTGAAAAAGTTTATCAAGACAAAGTAATAGGAGCAGAATTTTTGGAATTTTTACGAGAGAGATTGATTTTGGCAAAAGAAATTTTGGCAGATGACGGCAGTATTTATATTCATCTTGATCAAAAGAAAGGTCATTATGTCAAAATCTTGCTAGATGAAGTCTTTGGTGAGAATAATTTTTTTAATGAAATAGTTTGGGGTTATAGAACTGGAGGTATATCAAAAACATTTTTTGCTAGAAAACACGATAGTATCTTTTTCTACGCAAAGAATTCCAACACAAACATTTTTAATACACAGTATTACAAATCCTATCAACAGAAAAAATACAATTTCAAGGGAGTTGAGGATCTTTGGGATGAGGAAAAAAAGATGTGGTACCACAATTCAGTATGTAGGGATGTGTGGGAAGATATATATCCAATAGGAACAGAAAATAATGAAAGAGTTGATTATCCTACGCAAAAACCAGAAGCTCTTTTGGAGAGAATTATAAAAGCATCTTCAAATGAAGGAGATATTGTGATGGACTTTTTTGCTGGATCAGGCACAACCTTGTCTGTTGCAGAAAAACTTGATCGTAAATGGATTGGCTGTGATTGTGGCAAGTTAGCAATTTACACAATGCAAAAAAGGATATTAAATATTGGTGCATCAAAAAACTTAGGAAAAAATGAAGATAACTATGGAAAAGAATATAAACCTTTTACATTATATAATTCTGGACTTTATGACTATAAAAAAATAAAAGAATTACCGTGGGAAAAATATCGTAATTTTGCACTTAATCTTTTTGAAGTGAGGGATGAAAAGCATAAAGTGGCAGGGATAGAGATTGATGGTTATCGTGGTAATGATAATACAATCGTATTTAATCACGAGAAACATAAATCAGCCGTTTTAGATTATGGGTACATTGATGACTTGCATAAATATATTGGCGGAAAAATATCAGATAAGTTTTTTATAATTGCTCCAGCAGGTAATGTGGATTTTTTGGAGGATTATGTAGAGAAAGGAAAAATTCGTTATTATATCTTGCGTATTCCATATTCTATAATCAATGAATTACACAATCGTGATTTTGAAAACATAAAACAGCCTGTGGATGAAAAAGATGTTAATAATACTGTTGAGGCAGTTGGATTTGATTTTATTCAACCACCAGAAGTAGAGTGTCAGTATAAAAGTGATAAGAAAAATCTCATTATAAAAATGACGAGTTTTAAAAGCAAAATCCGCTCAAAAAATCCTCAAAAATATGCTAATTTTGAGACACTTTCAATGGTGATGGTTGATTTTAATTATGACGGCGAAGTATTTGATTTGGACAAAACATTTTTTTCTGAAGAGTTGAAGAAAGATAGTCACAAAATCTCTTTTGACAAAAAGATGTTAGACAAAAAGATGATGATTATTTATATGGATATTTTCGGTAACGAAAAGCGAGAAGTGAGAGAGCTAAAAGATTTCAAATAATATGAAAAGCAAAGAAGTATATAAAAATGAAGATTTGGTTTTGAAAATCAATAAAAATATTGATACGGAAGTTTTAGATTTGAACAAGTACGAGCCATTTCTAGAAGTATTATGTGAAGATGGTCGTGAATTTCAAAAAGATGCCATACGAGAAGCGGTTAAATTTTTATTGTGTGGTAGATATAAGAATATAAAAGATTTAGCGGAAGAAAATTATCACAAAAATGAAAGTTTGCGAGAGAGGTGCTCAGAGAAAGATTTATACAAATCATTACCTCTTGCTGATAAATTAAATTGTTCGATTGATCTCGCTACTGGGACTGGAAAGAGTTATGTAATGTATGGTATTGCTCAAATAATGTTATGTGAGGGTGCGGTTGATAGAGTTTTGGTGCTTTGTCCTTCGCTTACCATTGAGGATGGTTTAACCGAAAAGTTTGAATATTTAGCATCAAATAAAAATATAAAAGATTCTCTGCCAAAAAATTCAAAATATAAGAATCCTAGTGTTGTGAACGGAACAGGAACTGTTGAAAAGGGCGATATTTGCGTGGAAAATATTCATGCAGTTTATATAAAAAACAAATCTGCTATACGAGATAGTTTTTTGGGTCAAGGAGACAGATCGTTGGTTTTGAGTGATGAGGCACATCATATTTATTCACCAAGCGACAAAGATTTGAAAAAGTGGGAGCAATTTTTGGCAGATAAAAAATTTGGTTTTAAATATCTTGTAGGGCTTTCTGGTACTTGTTATATAAAAGATGATTATTTTCCCAATGTTATATATAGATATTCTCTAAAAACTGCTATTGATGAGAAATATGTAAAAGATATTTTTTATGTTGTGGATGAAGATGAAACAAAAAAATTGCCAGAAAATGTTAGATTCCAAGAGGTATATCAGATACACCAAGACAACAGGAAAAAATATAGTAAGGTAAAACCTTTAACGATTTTAATAACAAAAAATATTGCGGAATGTAAGAGTTTAATCACAAAGTTTCAAAAGTTTTTAAGAGAGCAAGAAAAAGTAAGTGCGGAGCAAGCCGAAGCTAAGACGCTTATTATTACTTCCGCCAAAGAACACGAAAAAAATAGAGCGACTTTGAAAAAAGTTGATTCAAAAAGTAATAAAATAGAATATATTTTTTCTGTTTCAATGCTTACTGAAGGCTGGGATGTAAAAAATGTCTTTCAAATTGTGCCACACGAGAAAAAAGCTTTTGATTCAAAACTTCTAATATCGCAGGTGCTTGGTCGGGGTCTAAGAATTCCTAAAGAATATGCAGGACAACAGCCGTCTGTCAGAATTTTTAATCATGCTAAATGGTATCCTGAAATAAAAAAATTAGTTGATGAGGTTTTGGAAAGAGAGAAGCGAATTTATAGTTATGTTGTCAAAAAAGACAAAGATTACAATTTCTCAATACATAATATTGATTATGATCCACAAGAAAATCTAAAAGAATACGAAAAGAAAGGAGGGTATGAATTTAAGGCTGATTTCTTCAGATATGATGATCAGCCAAAATCAGATGAGAGTACAATCACATTTGTTGGTGTACGAGAATCTGTGGAGAAAAAAATTACTGTTAATACGCAAATGAAGATGTATAAAGTTGATTACGCTGTAAATGAAATAAAGAATAAGATAAGTTTTTGGAGTGAAGCAGATGATGTTGATTATTCAAAACTATATCCAGAAGAAAAGATTGAAAAGATAATCAGAAATTCTTTAGAAAAGATTGGAGAGAAAAGAGATTTAATTAGCGAAAGCAATTTGCAAAATACCTTACGAGGATTTGGAGTTATCAGACGACCATCATCAAAATTCAAAGTTATAAGATTTGACCCGAAGCCAGATAATCTTCATGAAAAAAAGACTGACGAAATTGAGAGAAGCAGTATTTCGCTATCTGCTTTGAGTAAAGAGGGAGCCATCTATTATGATGATAACTCTTTGACATTGAGCGAGGATAACGAAAAGAAAATGATAAAGGAAGTTGAAGATGCTTTTGATGAAGGAATCGGTGGGTTGAGTACAACCTGCAAAACAAAAATTGATAATAGTTATAAATTTAAAACCTCCCTTAATTTAGTGCTGGTTAGCCATAAGCCGGAAAGGGAATTTGTAAAACATTTAATCAAAGAAGAAAATTATAAAAAAATTGATGCGTGGATAAAATCTCGTGACACTGGATTTTATACGATCAGTTATTCATGGCGAAAGGGCGAACATCCAAAAATCGGCGAATTCAATCCTGATTTTTTCATCAAGATCGGAAATAATATTTTGATAGTTGAAACAAAATCAGAGATTGATATATCAGACGAAAATAAAGGAAAGGTTGAGTATGCTAAAAGACATATTGATATGCTTAATAAGTTGCAAAAGAAACAGAAGTATTATTTTTGGATGATTTCGCCACAAGATTATAATAGCTTTTTCAAATTATTAAGAGATGGAAAATGGGTAGATTTTACTTCTACTTTGGAGGGCGACTTAGTTCTTATGTAATTGGTAATAAAAATACAAAGCAAAAAGGCCGTTTTTCTGCTAATATAAAGGGTATTCTAATGTAATGGCCATGTATAAATTATGAAAATATGGGAAAAAGAAGCCATTGATTGGCTAGAAAAGAGCATAAAGCCGTTTCCTCAAGAACTCAATGAAATTGACTGGAAACTTGACCTATCGCCAAATACTGACCGCTTGGCGCAACATTTGTCTGCCTTTTCAAATTATGATGGTGGCGGTTTTCTCGTGTTTGGCGTTGAAGCCGGGAAAATAATTGGTATAGATAACGATCAATGCACAAAAATTATTACGGCTCTAGGGAATATTGCCCGACAAAATTTGATACCGCCGATAGTTTTAGATCATGCAGTCACAGAGTTTCAAGGAAAAAATTTACTTTTTATAAAAATTGGCGAAGCACAAGAGAGACCGATTCATTTGCGAAGTGGTTCTGTTTATGACTCTTATACTCGCTCGGCAGGACAGACAAGAAAGATGGACAGAATTGAGGTTGCAAATTTGATTGCAAAATCTCAAGGGTTGAGATTTGAAGATGGAATTTCCGAAACTGGGCTGTCAGCAGAAGCGGTTTTGAAGAAAATTGATTTTACTTCCTATTTCGATTTGATTGAACGGCCACTGCCAAGTGGAAACGAGGCAATTCTTGATGTTTTGTGTGCAGATAAGTTGGCAAGAAAAAATGGTGAGCTTTTTGATATAACAAATTTAGGCGCAATATTGCTTGCGAAAAATATTGAAGAATTTGAAAATCTAAGCCGGAAAGCCGTGCGGGTAATTATATATGATGGCAAAGACCGCATGAAAACGATTAAAGAGTTAGATGGCAAAAAGGGATACGCATCTGGTTTTGAATCCTTGATTGGATTTATAAATAATCTTTTACCCGCAAACGAAGTCATAAAAACAGCTTTGCGAGCAGATGTGAAAATGTACCCAGAAATTGCAATCAGAGAGTTGGTTGCTAATGCCTTAATTCACCAAGATTTTTACATCACCGGAACAGGGCCAATGATTGAAATATTTTCTGATCGTATAGAGGTTACAAACCCCGGACAACCTCTCATTGATACCTTACGACTTTTGGATTCTCCACCGCAATCAAGGAATGAGAAGCTCGCCGGTATTATGCGCCGATTCAAGATTTGTGAAGAAAGAGGGAGCGGTATTGATAAGGTGGTATTCCAATCGGAATTTTTTCAATTGCCTGCGCCGGATTTTAGAAAAAACGAAAAACATTTCACAGCAATCTTGTATTCGTATAAACCTCTCTCAAAAATGAATAAGGACGATAAAGTGCGCGCGTGCTATCTTCACTGTTGTTTGAAATATGTGGCAGGTAAAGAAAAAATGAATAATACAACTCTACGCGAAAGATTCCAGATTAAAGAAGAAAACTATCCTATTGCCTCGGGAATTATTAGTGACGCTATGGAGGCGGGCTTGATTAAGCCATCTGATCCAAACAACAAATCAAAAAGGTACATGTCCTACATCCCGTTCTGGGCTTAATTTATGAAAATTGAAACAAAACAACCCCATAGCAAAGCAAGCTTGCAACGGGGCAGGCAAATTTTAGAACGGCGGAAAGAGATCGAGCAGGAGCTCGTGGATATGCTTAAGGAGACCGAGAGTGATTTTACTTTGGATCATATCCGAGACGCTATTTTCCACGAAGAGGACAACGACGATATGATGAAAGTTGTGGCTATGTTTGATCGCGGCGGCGATGCTTCGGAATTAAGCAATGTTCTTGAGTTGGTAACCGACGCGTGGAATTATTTTCCACATAAAGCTCTTAACGGTCTCTCTCCAGCCGAGAAATTATTAGAACATCACGATAAATCTAAAAAATAACTATGAAAATCAACAACGCATTCAAACTCATTATCGCCATCGTAGTCTCCGAACTTGCCGGTATCATTGGCTCGGTGTTTACCACGTCATCCATCGCTGGCTGGTACGCTGGGATTATGAAGCCTGCCCTCAATCCTCCAGCGTGGGTATTCGGACCGGTATGGACGACGCTGTTTGCACTGATGGGCATCGCGGCGTTCCTTATCTGGAAGAAAGGACTGGATCGCAGAGATGTAAAAATCGCCCTTGGCATATTTCTCGGCCAGCTGGTGCTCAACACGCTTTGGTCAATTATCTTTTTCGGTCTGCATAGTCCCGGTGGTGCGCTTATCGAGATCGTATTCCTTTGGCTCGCCATTCTTGTCACGATCATTGCGTTTTATAAAATCTCCAAACCGGCCGCGTGGCTCTTGGTACCCTACATTCTTTGGGTTAGTTTCGCGATGTACTTAAACTATGCGATCTGGGCATTGAACTAAGTTAAGCAATTATGTCAGTGGTATTTTGCTTAAGTTAAGCAAATCGCACCCCGCCTACGCTAAAGCTTCGGACGGGCAGGCACGCTCTCAAATTTGGCATTACAGCTCGGCCGGTTTGCAATAGGTGGCAAACTCTTACTCTCGGTACAAAGCTCGCCCCGTTAGATAATTTCCATATCTAACGGGGCGAGCCACCCCAGTAGTACAGCGAAGCTCACTACGGGGCAGGCAAGGGCAACCAAGTGGGAAATCAGGGGTTACAGGTTCTCGTACTTGGCCAGTAATCCTTTCATCTGATCCAAAACCACCGTAGGATATTTGTACTCCTCCGCTCAGTCAAAGGCGGGCAGTCAGTCAAACGTTTGAAAGTCTTGGGTGGTCCTAAATAAAAAAACCGCCCCCTGCTTCTCCTCCTAGAAGTAGGTAAGCGGCGAAGGTGCGATCTCGCCAAAAGCGCGGTAGGCCGCGTGGTAGCCGTGCCGAAACCATGCAAGGAGTTTTTCGCGATCAGTGCACAGGAAGTGCACGATAGGCCAGAGCGGCGGTTCGATCACGCGGATCGTAATGCCGTCCGGCGGGCGTCGAGCAAGCTGCATGGCCCGGTTGTAACAATCTGCCGCAGCACGGAGCGCTGCGCGAGCGTTGGGAAATTCGGGAAGGAAAATTCTTCCCAGCGCGTTGTTTACTTGCGTGCTCATGCGCCAGAACATTGGACGCGTAAGCACGACCGTAATGTCGTTGCATCCCTGACGGATCGCGTATTCAATCGGGAGCGGATCCGCAATGCCGCCATCGCCATAGCGTCGGCCGTTTACCTTGAGCGGTCCCATCAGGCCTGGAATCCCGATGCTTGCGCGCATGAAGCGCCAAGGATCCGTCTTGGGCGTAAGGTCGGTATACACGGCCTCGCCCGTATCAAGATCTGTGGTTACGCACACAATCCGGCCACGGGTTCCCAACGCTTCTCGGTTCAGTTTTCCAACCCGATGGAGGGTACGCAGCAGATATCGCACGTCCATCTGCGGACCACGGACGGTCCATCGTATGAACTGCGTACCGTGAATATGCTCGACCCAGACAATCACTGCATCGCGCATCTGCCCGGTGTTACTAAACGGGCCCGTGCATGACCCTACGGATACACACAGCGTCAGATCAAACGCGATTCCCAATTCTTCAAACGCAAGGCACGCGCCGCCGTGGATTACTCCGCCGGTACCGCCGCCCGGAAGAATCAGGGCGGTCTTTTTTTCGCTCGCCATGGCTTCCTCCGTTATTCAATATGTTGAATGATCGAAACTATTTGAACCTTAGCATGCTATGAGAAAAAAGAAAAGCCCCTTCCCGAGCGTTCCATCAAAGGTGATGGGGCGTTCAAGAAGGGGTGGGACGACAGCGGGGTGCAGTCGTCCTGGACGGAAGGTGCGTGGGGGGCGGGACTAGTGGCGCCGGGGCTGCCAGGTGCTGCCGCTGCGCGAGGCCCGGGGATCGAGCGGCCCGCGCGTGTCGATCAGCTCGCAGAGGCGCAGACCATCCTCGGCGGGCGTGATGCGGCCGCTCAAGATGGCAGCCATCTGCGGCAGGCCTGCGAGGTGTTCCTTGATGAAGCGAATTCCGAACCGAGGCGTTCTGTTGGGCACTTGTTCCTCCACGTGGTGGTACGTTTTACTACCTTAACTCCCAAAATGCTGGAGGCGAGCGCTTATCCGCATAAATGCAGATAAGGTCGTTCCGGTCGTTTGAGCGAGGATAAAGAAAGCCGTAGCCGTCTATGGACTTTTTCAAGCCCTTATCCTTACTCTTGACCAAACCCACTCTTAGGGCAAAATGCCGTTCAAATGGGTCTCCCCTCCATGATTTCGGAAGCTTGGGTGTTTTTGGCCTAATTTAAAGGAAAATCTCTATTTCTAGCGCTTTTTCATTCAATAACCAACCAGTATAGCACGTTTTGCACACTTTGTCAAGCTTCACCCGCCGGACGGCGTGACCGTGCGCCTTCCCCTGGAAAACCGCTGAATCTAGCGATGGGACGGCCGCGTACCCGCGTCCCAACCGTTGCCAGCAGTGGTCGTGATCAGCCGTCGATCAGCACTTCGTGGGCAACCGGTGGGCAACGCGCCGGGGAGGTGCCGGAGGCGGCCGACCGAGCCGAGCAGCGCAGCAATGCGCTGCTCGGCTGTCGTTCATTCCGATCCGGGAGGTCAGAGCGGAGAGCCCGCAACACAAGAGGACAAGAGGCGGCGCTCTGCCGCGCTGGCACCCGAAGTGTGCGGCCCGCGCAGTTGCGGCGTTGCGGCTCAGCGCGGGCCCCCCTCCACCCTTCGCGGACGGCCGCGCATCCTGCGCGGCGCGGCAAGCCGCGTGATCGACCGGCCGGACAGGTCGACACTGATAGGTATCCCGTATAATGGACATAGCGTCTGGCCAACGCTATGTCTTTAAGTTTTAATACAAAGAAATATGTCCACACCGCTCACGCCCGAACTCAGGGCAAAGATCCT
>Ga0080064_1007061_pt1 | contig 11604 bp, 8 predicted proteins | sample Subgrocontami54m_FD_69260 | JGI IMG/M metagenome (GOLD analysis project Ga0080064, IMG submission 69260) | Subsurface groundwater microbial communities from S. Glens Falls, New York, USA - GMW46 contaminated, 5.4 m (SPADES assembly) (version 2) ...
AGGTGGCGAGCCTCTGCAGTCCGTGGGTGGGCGTGCTGACCAACCGCAAGGGCCTGAAGTCCGCGCCTCAGCACCCGCTGGCGATCGATCGCGCATGCTGGCAGGGAGAAGCAGTGGCTGCGGTTGCGGCCGAGACCCGCGCGCAGGCCGAAACGGCGGCGCAGTTAATCAATGTCGAATGGCAGGAACTGCCAGCCGTGACCGATCCCGAGACCGCGCTCGATCCGGAAACATTGGTCATTCATCCGTCGCTCGGCGACAATCTCGCGTTCCAGTGCGACGTCGATACCGGCGATATCGAAAAGGTGTTTGCCACGGCGCATAAAATCGTGGCAGCCACTTTTCTTACCGGCCGCCACACCCCGGTCTCTCTCGAGCCGCGCTCGATCATTGCCGACTTCAATCCGGCGGAGCGGCAGCTTACCGTGTACCAGGCGACCCAGGTTCCGTACATGCTGCAATGGATCCTGGCGAAGCATTTCGGGTTGCCCGAGGTCGACGTGCGCGTGATCGCGCCCGATGTCGGCGGCAGTTTCGGCGCGAAGATTCATGTCTACGGAGACGAAATGACGGCGGTGGCGCTAAGCCTCATGCTCGGGCGCCCGGTCAAGTTCGTTGCCGACCGCCTGGAATCGTTCGTGACTGACATTCATGCGCGCGGCCATCGCGTCAAAGCGCGCATGGCGGTGTCGCAGGCCGGCGATATCCTCGGCATCGACATCGACGACCTGTACGGTATCGGCCCGTATTCCGGCTACCCGCGCGGCAGCGCCAGCGAGGCCCAGCAGGTGATCAATCTCACCGGCGGCCCGTATAAACACCGCGTCTATCGCGGCCGCTCGCGCGCGGTGTTCCAGAACAAGAACATGTACGGCCAGTATCGTTCCGTCGGGCATCCCATCGCGTGCGCCGTTACCGAAGGCCTGGTCGATCTTGCCGCCGACGCGGTCGGAATGGACCCCGCAGCGTTCCGCCGCCGCAACTACATTTCCGCCGACGCTTATCCCTACAAGCTCGTAAGCGGACCGGTGTTCGAGAAACTCTCGCAGCACGAAGCGCACGATAAATTGCTCAAGCTCATGAACTACGCCGCGCTGCGAGTGGAACAGGCGGCACTCCGGCCGCGCGGCATCTACCGCGGTATCGGGTTGGCGGCGATCGTCAAGATGACCAATCCATCGTCCGCCACCTACGGCCAGGGCGGCGTGTCGATCGCAGCCCAGGACGGATGCACCCTCAAGCTCACCGCGACCGGCGGCATCACCTGCGCCGTGAGCATCAATGAGTTCGGGCAGGGTGCGGCGACGATCGTGGCGCAGATCGCCGCTTCCGCGCTCGGTGTTGCGCTGGATCAGGTCAAGGTGGTGACGGGTGACACCGAGACAACGCCTTACGGCGGCGGCAATTGGGGATCACGCGGCACCGGCATCGGCGGCGAAGCGGTGCTGCGGGCCGGCACGGCGCTGCGCCAGCACATCCTCGCTTTCGTTGCGCGGCTGACCGAAACCGAGCCCTCGCTGCTCGATATCCGCGACGGCACGGTGGTGGATGCCGCAACCGGCGCCGCGCGCATGACGCTGGAGGAGGTGGCGCGCACCGTCTATTTCCGGAGCGACAAGGTGCCCGCGGATTTTTCACCCGAGCTGGTGGTCACCCGTCACTTCACGCAGAAAACCTACGACGGCATCTGCACCAACGGCATTCAGGGCTGCTATCTCGAGGTCGATGTCGAGACGGGTTTCGTCAAGCTGCTCAGGCACTGGGTGGTGCACGATTGCGGCACCATGATCAACCCGCTGCTGGTCGACGAGCAGATCCGCGGCGCGCTGGTGCAGGGCCTGGGCGCGGCGCTCTTCGAAGAGTGCATGTACAGCCCGGAAGGGCAGCTTACGAACGGCAGTCTGATCGACTATCTGGTGCCGATGGCGCGCGAAATGCCCGACATCGAGATCGAGCACTGTTGCACGCCGACCGCATCCTCGGAGCTGGGCGCGAAGGGAACCGGCGAGGCCGGTACTGCGGGTGCGCCCGCGGCGGTCATGAACGCGATCAACGATGCATTAAAACCGTTCGGTGCGCGCGTCCTGGCGCAGCCGTTCACGCCCGAGCGCATTTTGCGCGCGCTGGGAAAAATATGAGATCCTGAGCCCGCTGCCGTGCCCCAGGCTTGACCCGCTGCGCGCGCCGGGCGCATGATTTGCGGTAACGATAACAATACCTGCGAGGAGCAATCCCGATGCGCCGCCGTCTTTTGCCGGGGGTACTGACAGCAATTCTTTCAGCTTCAGCCTCAGCGCAAAGCTATCCGGTGAAACCGATCCGCGTCATCGTCGGCTTCGGTCCCGGTGCGCCGGACATCGTCGCGCGGCTGATCACCCAGCAGATGTCGACGCAGATGGGGCAGCAGCTGATCGTCGACAACCGGCCGGGCGCGAACGGCATCATTGCGGCGGACCTCGTCGCGAAGTCGACGCCGGACGGCTACACCCTGCTCATCACTTCCGCGTCGTTCGCGGTGAACCCCAGCACGCAGAGAAAACTGCCTTTCGACGTGCGCCGCGATTTCGCGCCGGTCACGAACCTCGCGAACGGCGGCGGTTACATACTCGCCGTGAATCCCTCGGTGCCCGTCGCTACCGTGAAGGAGCTCATCGCGCTGGCGAAAAAGCCGGGCAGCAAGCTCTCCTTCGGCTCGGCGGGGATCGGCAACACGCTGCACCTCGCGGGCGAGCTTTTCAATGTGCGCACGGGGACACGGATCGAGCATGTACCCTACAAAGGCGCAGGGCCCGCCATCACCGCGCTCATCGCGGGCGAGATCCAGATGATGTTCGTCACCACGCCTTCGGGGCTTCCGCACGTGCAGTCCGGGAAGCTGAAGCCGCTCGCCTATACGGGTCCGGCGCGCGCGCCGTTTCTGCCCAATGTGCCGACGATGGCCGAAGCGGGGGTCCCAAGCATGCAGCTCGATGCGATGAGCTGGTACGGCATGCTCGCGCCGGCGAAAACGCCGCCGAGGATCGTCGCGCGGCTGCACGCCGAAGCGCAGGCCGCGCTCAGGAGTTCGCTGGTGCGTGAGCGCCTCGATGCACTCAAGCTCGAGCCGGTGGGCAATCGGCCCGCCGAGTTCAGGGCGTTCCTGAACGATCAGTACCGGCGTTTCGCGGAGATCGTCAAGCTCGCGGGCGCCGAACCCGAGTAAGCAGGGCAACACAGGAGATTGCGATGCAAGGGAAAATCCGACGGGTAGTGACGGGCCACGATGCCAATGGCAAGGCAATCGTCATCGAGGACCGCCTCGCGCCCGCGGTGCGCACCAACCCGAACCGGCTGGGGCATGTCTCGGTCGACTTGTGGAAGACCGACCGCGCGCCGGTGATCGTTAGGCGCGACGAGCCGGACCCGACCAGCGGGCCGAGGCAACTGCATCCGCCGCCTCATGGCACGGTGTTCCGCATTTCGGAGATTGCGCCCGAGACCGAAGCGATACGGACCCTGGATCCCGCGAAGGCGAAAGAAGTGTTCAGGGCGATGGGGGCCGGGAACGCGTCGACTGTCGGCCAGAACCACCGCCATCCTTTCATGCACCGCACGCAGACGATCGATTACGCGGTGGTGCTGGAAGGCGAAGTCGTGATGCTGCTCGATGACGAGGACGTGCACCTGAAAGCCGGCGACGTGGTCATCCAGCGCGGCACGAACCACGCGTGGAGCAACCGCTCGGACAAGCCGTGCAGGATGCTGTACGTGCTGATCGACGGCGAGTTCGAGCCGGAGCTCAAGAGCCAGTTCGGCGGCGACCGGCACTAGCACCGGCAGGGCGCGGCGATCTTCATTCGTGCCCTGCGCGACTTCCAATCCGGGGAAGTTGCAGTCAATCGTCACCATGCGATATCATGATATCAATTTGGTCCCGATGAGGAGTTACCCATGGCCCAGTTCATCGTGCGCCATCTGGAAGATGACGTGAAAGCGCGCCTGAAACGCCGCGCCGCGCATCACGGGCGCAGCATGGAAGAGGAAGTCCGGCACATTTTGCGCAACGCGGTGAAGGAACAAAACCAGCGTCTGCCCAGGCTGGGGTCGCGCATCGCGGCGCGTTTCGCGAAAGCGGGGCTGACCACGGACCTGCCGGAATTGCACGGACAGCTTCCGCGGTCGGCGAAATTCGGTAAATGATTATCCTCGATACCAATGTACTTTCGGCGTTGATGCGCACGGTACCTGAGGCTCCCGTGGTGGCGTGGCTGGACCGCCAGCCCGCGGAATCCGTCTGGATAACCAGCATCACGCTGTTCGAGGCTCGACTCGGTCTGGCGCTGCTGCCGTCAGGCCGGCGGCGGCAGATGCTGGAAGCGGCGTTCACCCATCTGCTGAAAGAGGACCTGGAAAACCGTGTGTTGGATTTCGACGGTGCAGCAGCGGCTGAAGCAGCATCACTGGCTGCGGAGCGGCAGAAAGCCGGGCGGCCAGTGGATATGCGCGACACGCAGATCGCGGGTATCGCGCTCGCGCGGCGCGGCACGCTTGCCACGCGGAACGTGCGGCATTTTGGGGATCTGAAGGTGCCGGTAGTCGATCCTTGGGCGGCTCCGAACGTGTAACGCCGGAGTTCAGGTCCTAATCGGCTTCTGCGGCTTTGCGAATTACGGGGAGGTTTTCACGATTCTGAGGCGTCAGCAACCGCAAGAGCGCCTCGACAGAGTCGAATGTCGTGCCCCCGGCATCCTTCGGCGCCAACCTCGCCCCAAGGGCATCCCTTCGGGGAAAATCAGGTCATCCTGCCGGATTCTCAGTCAAACTTGATGCCGGCGTCCTTCACCAGCTTTGCCATGCTCGCGGCATCCTCGTTGATCAGCCGTGCGAACGCTTCCGGCGTGCCGCCTTCGGGCTCGATCCCATTTCGCATCAGTGTATCGGCCACCTCAGGCATCGCGAGCACCTGGTTGGTCTGCTGGTTCAGATATGCAACGACCGCGCGCGGCGTCCCGGCAGGTACTAGCATCCCGTACCATGCCACGACCTGATAACCGGACAGCGTCTCGCCGACAGTCGGAATCTCGGGCACGGCGCGGGCGCGCTTGGCGCCCGTGACAGCAATACCCTTGAGCCGCCCTGCCTTCACTTGCGGGATCGCGGCGGCAAGCGGCTGGAAGGCCATTCCGATCTCGCCTTGCATGACGGCGACGGCGTTTGCGGCGGCGCCCTTGTAGGGTACGTGCACAAGCGGAACGCTTGCCATCACCTTGAACAACTCGCCTGCGAGGTGGTTCGTGCTGCCAGCGCCGGAAGATCCGAAGAGCAGTCCCTCGGGCTTGCTTTTCGCATACGCAATCAAGTCCTTTACCGAGTTGACCGGCAGGGAAGGATGCACGACGAGCAGCGTGGGGCCGTTGCCCAGGTGCACGACCGGGACAAACGCCTTGATGGGATCGAACGGCGGCTTGTTCTTGAAGAGCGGACTCAGCGTGATGACCGGCTGGCCGAGGTAGAACGTGTAACCATCGGGGGTTGCATTGGCGGCGAGTGTCATGCCGACCTGCCCGCCCGCGCCGGGGCGCCCGTCAATGATGACGCGCTGATTGAGGCGCTCACCCAACTTGGAGCCGACGATCCGCGCGATCGTATCGCTGACGCCGCCCGGCAGGAAGCCTGTGATGAAGCGCAACGGCCGCTCCGGGTAATCACCGATCCCCGCCGGCCTGCCGGATTGGCCGGCGACGTCGGAAGCGAGCAGCGCGAACAACACCGCCGTTGACCAGATTCCGGTCGACGGTTTCATACGAGAGTGTCTGCCGGCGAGGGTATGCCCGCAGGGACTGGTGTCGCGATTCCCGACGGCACCGGCCGCAGTTCGTGGCGGATGCGGCCATCATCATCCCACAACACGATATTTCCCAGGTAGCGGTTGTCGATGTCCGGAAAGTCGAGACGGAAGTGGCCACCGCGGCTTTCCTTGCGGTTGAGCGCCGCCGTGCCCAGCATCTGCGCAACTTGTATCAGGTTGCGCGTTTCGAAGTTGAGCCGGATCGCGCTGCACCGCTCACGCAGCGTTTCGCCTTCCACGCCGACGTTACCGAACATCTTCGCGAGTTCGTCGAGTTTGGCGAGTCCCTGCGTCAGCCGCTCGCCGTGGCGCACCTGACCGACGGACAGCACCACGAGCTGCTGAACCTCCTTGCGCCATTCGGCGGCCGACAGACCTGTCGTGCCGCGCGAGACCTGCTCCTGCAGCTCGATCACGGCTTTGCGCCAGTTGCCCGCATCGCCCTTCGGCATCGGTCGGTCGGCCGCTTCGGCCGCGGCCGAGAGCCCGGACCGATAGCCAAAGACGTACGTGTCTGATAGCGCCGCGCCGCCCAGCCGGTTTGCGCCATGCACACCTCCCGCAGCCTCGCCGCCGGCATAGAGTGCAGCCCGCGTCGTGCGTCCCCACTCGTCGATCCGCAAGCCACCCAAGTACGTATGCGGACCGCTTGCGACTTCCATGTAGTCCTTGCGCGGATCCACGCCGGCGTTCATGAAGCTCTTGATCACGTCCGCCATGGCCGTGACGTTGATCTCGTCGAATACGTGGCGAACGTCAATGCGGATTGCGTTGTTTGCCGTGCCGCGGCCTTCGTATATTTCCATGCCGACGCCGCGGTTGATCAGTGCGCGCGGCGCGCGTTCCATGTTTTTCGGGTCATAGCGGCTCATGAACCGCTCGTTGAGCCGGTTCAGCAGATAGCCGCCATTGTTAAGAAAGCCGCTCGAGTGACATGGGTAGCCCATGAGCTTTGCGGGCGCCGCGGTCAGCAACTGGTAATCGATGAATTCCATGTCGATCAACTCGGCGCCCGCGCGTAGTCCCATCGCGTAGCCATCGCCGCTGATCGTCGGAGGGGAGTCGTTCACCTCGTGCAGTTGCGGCGCGCCGCCGGTTGCCATGACGGTCGAGCGTGCGTGGATGACCACTGGCGCGCCGTCGCGGTAGCGGAATCCCCACGCGCCGACCACGATGCCGTCCTCGCACAGCAGGTCCACCAGCATGACGTGGTCGAGCGGCTCGATGCCGAGCGATTTTGTTTTCTTCGACAGCGCATGCATGAGCGGCTTGCCCATCAGCTTCCCGCAATGGACGAGGCGCCGATAGCGGTGCGGGCGCGAACTTTCCCGCTGATCGAAACGGCCGTCCGGCTGCTTCGCGAGTCCCAGGCCCCAGGCGTCGAGCTCAAGTGTCCGGGGGATCGACTCCTCGCACATCAGCTGAGACAAGAGGGGATTAGCCAATCCGTAGCTCGCAGTGATCGCGTCTTCGAGAAAGAACTGCGGATTGTCCTCCGGGTCGACATGCCCGATCGCGATCGCGTAGCCGCCGCGTGCCATAGAGGAACTGCCGGAGGCGTAGGTGCCCTTGGTGACGACCAAGGGTTTGACGCCGGCGCGCGTCGCGGCAATCGCAGCGATCATTCCGGCCGCGCCGCCGCCTATGATGAGCACATCCGTTTCTATCCGTTCAGTTGCGGCCAGCGTACTGCCAGATGCCATTGCATTCCTCGCCCGTTGTCTTGAAGAAATGTCCCTCCGGAAGGACGCAACTACCCTACGCTTACGTGTGGACCGGCGGTTGACATAGGTCAAAGATCTCGTCTTGCGGTGGAATCATTGTTCGTTTTGGACGTCCCCTTGTTCGCTGAGCCTGAGGTGTGGCTGTTCGGCGCGGAAATACGTCCTCGATGTAGCGGTCAATTAATTTCTTGAGTACGGAACTGCGGACGGTAACCATTGCGCCGAATGATTGCTTGTCACAGTCCGCGCGGCATTTTCCGGATTGAATCCACAACAACACCTCCACTGTGCTAGAAGTGTGCTGGACACGGCTTTCAGGCTATTGCAGAGCGCGTAACTTCTTGAAGTTACTGGCGCCCCGAAGACGAATCGAACGTCCGACCTGCCCCTTAGGAGGGGGCTGCTCTATCCACTGAGCTACCGGGGCGTGAGCGCGTATTCTAGCGTAATATTATTGCGCCATTGACTCGACTGTTTTTCTTCTGAAGTGTAGACGCTTTCTTGATTCTGGGAGTCACGACTCTCCTGCCCATGGACATCAAACGGCTTGATATTGCCGGGTCACTGCAAAGCCTCGGAACGTCGGCGGCAGGCTTGGGCGGCGAGGAGATCGCCCGGCGCCGCAAGGAATTCGGGCCCAACCGGATCGAAGCCGTCCGCGGCGATCCGATCTGGCTCAGGCTCGCGCGCGAGTTCACCCATTTCTTCGCGCTTATCCTGTGGGTGGCTGCGGCGCTGGCGTTCATCGCGGACGCCTACGAGCCGGGCGCGGGCATGCGCCAGCTCGGCTGGGCGATCGTCGGTGTGATCGTTGTCAACGGCATATTTTCGTTCTGGCAGGAATACCGCGCGGAAAAAGCCGTCGCAGCGCTGCGCAACCTCCTGCCGCAACAAGTCGACGTGCTGCGCGATGGTGTCGAGACGACCATCAACGCCGAAGAACTCGTGCCGGGTGACATCGTCAAGCTCGAAGAGGGCAACAAGGTGCCCGCCGACTGCCGCCTGATCGAAGCCTCCGGCCTGCGGGCCAACATTGCCACGTTGACGGGAGAATCTCATGCCGTCGCGCGCAATGCCGAGCCGGCCGATACCGATGACCCGCTCCAGGCCCGCAATCTGCTGCTTGCCGGCACCCTGATCGTCGGCGGACAGTGCCGTGCGGCCGTCTACGCGACCGGGATGCACACAGAGTTCGGCAAGATCGCGCATCTCACCCAGACGGTTCGCGTAACCAGCACTCCCCTGCAGCGCGAGATTGCGCGGCTCTCGCGGCTGATCGCAATGCTGGCGCTGGCGCTCGGGGTCATTTTCTTTTTCATCGGTCAGGCCCTGGCACTGCCGGTCTGGGACAACTTCATGTTCGCGATCGGCATCATCGTCGCCAACGTGCCCGAGGGGCTGCTGCCGACCGTAACCCTGTCGTTGGCGATGGCGACGCAGCGCATGGCCAAACGCAACGCGCTCGTGCGGCATCTGCCCGCCGTCGAAACACTGGGTTCAACGACGGTGATCTGTTCCGACAAAACGGGCACGCTGACGCAGAACCGCATGACGGTTCGCCAGGTGTTTGCGGACAATGCGCCGCGGGCCGCAGATGCGCTGACCGGCGAAAGCATCCGCAGCGAATTGCAGGCGGCCGCCGGCTATTGCCACAGCCTGAAGTTTCCGAATGGCGGCGAGGTGCCGCTTGGCGATGCGATGGAAATCGCCTTGTATCAGTTTGCCTGGAATGGCCGCAAGGACGTTACCGGCGGCGTGCGCGTCGCGGAACTGCCGTTCGATGCCGACCGCAAGCGCATGTCGGTCGTCATCGAGCAGGGAGGTGGCCGCACGCTGTACTGCAAAGGCGCGCCCGAATCGCTGCTTGCGATTTCCGATCGCATTCTGATCGACGGTGAGACGCGTCCTCTCGATACGCAGGCACGCCAACTCGTGATTGATGCCCAGGACCGCATGGCGGAAACCGGGCTGCGCGTGCTCGCGCTGGCTTTTCGGCCGCTCGCGGCGGCGGAGCAGGGTAACGAGGAACAACTCGTCATCTGCGGACTCATCGGGCTCGAAGATCCTCCGCGGCCCGAAGTGCCGGCTGCAGTAGCACGCTGCCACGACGCCGGCGTCAAGGTCATCATGGTCACGGGCGATTATCCGCATACGGCGGTCGCCATCGCGCGCGAGATCGGCATCGTCCGCGGCGCCCAGCCGGTCGTCTTGCGCGGCGATCAGATTGCGAAGATGACGCCGGCGCAACTGCAAATCGCCCTTGATGCGCCGGAAATCCTGTTCGCCCGCGTGACGGCCGTGCAGAAAATGCTCATCGTCCAGGCGCTGCAGCGCAAGGGCGAGGTCGTCGCCGTGACCGGGGACGGCGTCAACGACGCGCCGGCGCTCAAGGCCGCGGACATCGGCATCGCAATGGGTCTGTCCGGCACCGACGTGGCCAAGGAAGCGGCCGACATTATCCTGCTCGACGATAATTTTGCGAGCATCGTCAATGCCATCGAGGAGGGCCGCGCGGTGTTCGCGAACATCCGCAAGTTTCTCACGTACATCCTGACCTCGAACGTTCCGGAGTTGATTCCGTACCTGGCGTTCGTGCTGTTCAGGATCCCGTTGCCGCTCACGATCATCCAGATCCTCGCCGTCGATCTTGGCACCGACATGGTGCCCGCGCTGGCATTGGGCGCGGAGGCACCGGATGCCGGCCTGATGCGGCAACCGCCGCGCGCCAGGGGCGAGCGCCTGCTGCATTGGCCGCTCGCGTTCCGCGCGTATTTTTTTCTGGGCCTGCTGGAGGCCGCCGCGGCGATGGCGGCGTTCTTCTACGTGCTGCACGAGGCGGGCTGGCAATATGGTGTAAGCCTCGCCAAGAACGATCCCCTGTATCTGCAGGCGACGACGGCGTGCCTGGCGGCCATCGTGCTGGCGCAGGTTTGCAACGTGTTCCTGTGCCGGCATCCGCAGCAATCCACGCTGCGCTTCGGGCTGCTGGCCAATCCGCTCCTTATCGGCGGCATCGCCTTCGAGTTGTTGCTGATCGGCCTGATCGTCTACACCCCGTGGGGCAACGCCTTGTTCGGCACGCTGCCGCTGCCACTGAATGCCTGGCTGTCGATGGTTCCATTCGTCGCAGGCATGTTGGTACTCGAGGAGGGCCGGAAATGGCTGATCCGGCGCCATCAACCGAATGGCGCTGATACGAAATAAGATTGTTCCGCGTGCCGCGCTTGTTCCCGCGGCAAGACGGATGCCCCACGATAGCAAGCGCCTGAATCAACTGCGCGGTGTAAGAAACAGCTGCTTAAAGACCCTGCAAACCGTTCTGGCGTAAAATACACGCCGGTTTTGCCGCTCGTTCCGAAGGAAATCAATGATCAAATGGCTGCTGGTCGCGTTGCTGATCGGCATTGTGCTATTGCTATGGCGCAGCACCGCGTTTGCCAACAGCAATCTGCCCAAGGCCGGCGAACAGGCGCCTGCCTTCAGTCTGCCGGACCAGAACGGCAGGCTCCGCACCAATGCGGAATTCCGCGGCAAGTGGCTGGTGCTGTATTTTTATCCGAAGGACGACACGCCGGGTTGCACCGAGCAGGCATGTGCGTTCCGCGACGACCTGCACCGGCTCACGGCGCTGGGCGCCGAGGTCGTCGGCGTCAGTGTCGACGACACGCTGTCGCATCAGGACTTCGCGAAAAAATACAGCCTGCCGTTTCCGCTGCTCGCCGACGCGAAAGGCGACGTGGCGAGGCGCTACGGCTCGCTGCGCGACTTTGGCGTGATCAGATTCGCCCGGCGCAATACGTTCCTGATTGATCCGCAAGGCCGGGTGGCGAAGGTTTATCTGAGCGCCAACACCTCGCGCAATTCGCAGGAAGTCATCGATGACCTGAAGCAGTTGACGGCAAAATGATCAAAAGCCTCGACCACGTCGTGCTCACCACGCGCGTGCGCGACCCGGACGACAATCTGGTCGAAATCTCGGTGCCGGCATAGCCTTGCATGCCTTTGATAACCCTTGACGCTGTCGGTCTCGCGTTCGGTCACGTTCCCCTGCTC
>Ga0080064_1007064_pt1 | contig 11599 bp, 12 predicted proteins | sample Subgrocontami54m_FD_69260 | JGI IMG/M metagenome (GOLD analysis project Ga0080064, IMG submission 69260) | Subsurface groundwater microbial communities from S. Glens Falls, New York, USA - GMW46 contaminated, 5.4 m (SPADES assembly) (version 2) ...
ACGAGCTTCGACTCCATGCTCGAAACCTTGATCTCTCTCAAATCCACCCCGCCGGCCGTCACTTCCGCCTTTTTATAACCCACGACGCCCGTGACCGGAAGCGGGCAATTCAACAAATGGTGCAACAACGCGCCTTTCTTCATTTTTCCCACGGGGGTCCTCGGGTCCATCGCCGTCTTTTTCAAGAAAATCTCGACAAATCTCTCCGGCAATAAAAACTCCTCGATGAAAAAACTTTTAAGCAATCGGTCCGCGGTTTTGCCTCGATAGGCTTCGAAACGCCGCTTCAACGATTCCTCGGTCTCCCCCGGCAGGAAACTTGCCTCGATGCGCGGGTCGTCGGCAGGAGCGGCCCGGGTCCAATGACGGCTGACATCCAGCGCCGCGGGTCCGCTGAAACCAAAATGCGTGAATAGAAAAGAGCCCTCAGTGTCTGTCTGTTTTTTCCCCTGTTTGAAAAAAGAAAGCCGGACCGGCATCGTGATCCCGCTTAAAGTCTTCCAATCCGCGTCCTCGGTCGTCAAAGGCGTCAAGGCGGGTGCGGTTGGGACGATCGTGTGTCCGAAATCTTTGGCGATCACAAGCCCTGTGCCGTCACTGCCGGTCTCAGGGTAGGATAATCCTCCGGTCGCCAACACGACACGGCGCGCGGTCGCGCGATAGGGTTCTTTAGCGTCAGCGCCCTTCTTACCCGATAAATGAAATAAATCCTTTTCTTTTGTAATGGTTTGGATCTTGACCCCTTTTTGCAAATCAATGTGGAGACGCTCGGCTTCTTTCAAGAGCGCGTCAAGCACCGTCTTGCCCGAATGGGTCGTGGGAAAATACTTGCCGCTCGGCTCAAGAAGAAGCTCCACGCCGATCTCGTCAAAAAATCGGATCGTTTCGGCGGGAGTGAAAGACTCGAGCACATGTTTCACAAAATGGGCGGGGCCCCCTTGGTAATCGGAAGGCGTGACTTCCCGGTTAGTGACATTGCAGCGTGTCCCGCCTGAGATCAGGATCTTCGCGCCTATTTTTTCACGGGTATCCAAAAGGAGGATCTTAAAACGCGCTCCGGCCACGAGGCCGGCCGCCCGCGCGGCCATGATCGCCGCGAGAAGCCCCGCCGCGCCTGCGCCTACGACTGCGACATCTGCGATTTCTGTTTTAGATTGCTTCGCCACGTCTGGCGACCATGCTCGCAATGACACGATGTGTCAGCTGCGATTCTTCAAGAGAAGCCCGAAGGTGGCCAGACGTTTGATGTCGATCCACGGCTTTTTCGAGCTAAGGAGGGCGAATACGATTTTTTTATCGGCGGCGTAATCCGTGCCGACAAAGGTGTGGCGGGAGGCAAAGGTCCAGCCGGTCTTCCCCTTCACGAAGCGGGGCGCGCGCCACAACATTTTGTTATGGCTTTTGATAAAAATGGTTTTCCCGTCGCTTCCTTGGATGGTCGTAATCTGAATCCCAAGAATCCGGTCGATCCGTTTGTCTTTCACCGCATAACGCATGAGCCGGGTCAGATCCGTCACCGTCGAGTATTGATGGCGGCGCCTTTCCGTGAGCCCGGTCGCGTTGACAAAAAGCGTGTTGTCCATGCCGAGAGACTCGGCTTTGGCATTCATGAGTTTCACAAACGCGTCCTCGCTCCCCGCGACCGCTTCCGCGAGCGAAACCGCCGCGTCATTGGAGGACGAGACAAGCGTCGCGATCAGTAAATCGCTGACTTTGTAGCTCGCGTTCACGGTCAGGCCCGCTTTACTCGGCGCGACGCCCGTGGCGCGGGAGCTGATGAGGACCTCTTTGTCCAAAGGAAGATTTTCCAAAACCAGGACGGCCGTCATGACTTTCGTGGTGGAGGCGGGAGGAAGACGAAGCTCGGGGTTTTTGCTGTAAAGAACGCCCCCATTATCGAGATTGATCACGATCGCGGATTTGGCGCTTAAAACAGGCGCCCTTAGGGCTTGCGCAAAAACAGACGCCGGTGCATCAATGAGTAAAACAACGGTTAAAAATAAACTGACCCAAGCCATCAAAAGCGAGTATTGATATTGGGTTCCGAGTTGTCGTTAAAATCCAAAGCGACGTTCTCGTCTTTAAAAATAACGGGCTTTTTCTCCTTCGCCTCGGTCTTCTCATTCAACGAAATCGGGCCCAACTCGTTCGTGTCGATCGTGACGTTCGTCCCCCGGTGGCCGGCCGCCGCCAATTCCGAACCGTATGCGCTGACGGCCAAAATAAATCCCGCCGATACGATCGCTAAAAATAAGGCGGGTTGCCGTGGTTTTTTATCCATGACGCTGATCCTCATCCCCCTCTTTTGAAACAACCTTGTGTTTTTTCCCGAACCGGTCCTTCGTAAAACTCGACAGGGACTCATCCCCCTCCTTGACTTCCTTGGTGTGGTGGATGCTCATATGGGCCTTGCGTTCCAATTTATTGAGCGACCGGCGCGTAACCATCCTCGAATTCTATCATAAAAAACTTTAACTGATGAGATTAAATTTATTTGTGCTAAAATAAATCAATGAACTGGCGCGGAAGGCCGGGAGGAATCATGCTCGAAAAAGTGTGTTCGGTTTGCGGCACAAGCGAATCGGTCGAGGTTGAAACGGTGACCAATGTGGTCCCGATGCCCGACGAGATGTTTCCGGTTCTTTTGTGCACCAAGCACAAAAAAGCGCTTCAGGAAAAGCTTCTGGATATCACGATCAACAAATCCGGCAAACTCTCTTTTGTCCTTAAAAAGAGCGCTTCTTAAACTAGTTTTGGTAACCTCCCCCGAGATAGGCGTTTTGAATCGCCTTGCTCGAGCGCATCTCTTCCGCGCTCCCCTCTAATACCAGCTGGCCGGTTTCCAACACATAGGCTCGTTTGGCTATTTTAAGCGCCATGCGGGCGTTCTGTTCCACGAGAAGAATGGTCTTGCCCTGTTCATGGATCTTTTCGATGATCTTAAAAATCACGGAGACCAGCATCGGCGCAAGCCCCAGTGACGGCTCATCGAGGAGCAGCACCGAAGGCCGCGACATCAGACCGCGGCCGATCGCGAGCATCTGCTGTTCGCCTCCCGAAAGCGTGCCGGCCTTTTGGCTCAGCCGTTTCTTTAACGTCGGAAACACCTGAAAAACGCTCTCCAAATCCTCTTGGATCGACGCTTTGTCTTTCCGGATAAAAGCGCCAAGCTCCAGATTTTCAAGCACATTGAGCCGCTGAAAGATCTTCCGGCCTTCAGGGACATGGCAAATGCCCAGGCGCACGACTTCTTCGGGCGAAAAGGAAGAAATGAGTTTTCCCTGAAATAAAATCTCACCAGCGACGGGATGGATCAATCCCGAAATGGTTTTGAGCACCGTGGTCTTTCCGGCGCCATTCGCCCCCAAGAGCGCCACGATCTCTCCCTGGTTCACCGAAAAAGTGACCCCTTTGAGACACTCCACTTTGCCGTAACGGGTATAAACATGTTTGAGCTCGAGCATTAACCCTCTCCCAGATACGCTTGAATGACGCGGGGGTTATTCTGGATCTCATCGGGAAGCCCCTCCCCGATCTTGGCCCCCTCGTCCATCACGATCACGCGGTCCGATAAGGGCATCACCACTTTCATGTCATGTTCGATCAATAAAACGGCGATGCCTTTTTCGCGGATCTTGCGCACGAGCGCGATGATCTCATTTTTCTCCTGAGGATTCATGCCGGCAACCGGCTCATCCAGCAAAAGCAGTTTCGGACCGGAGGCCAGCGCCCGCGCGATCTCCAGGCGCTTCTGATGCCCATAGGGGAGAAAAGCGGCGGTGTCGTTTCCGTGTTTTTCAAGCCCCACAAACGCCAGAAGCTCCCTACTGCCGGTAAAGATCTTTTTCTCCTCGACCTTTAGGCGCCGCGTCCTCAACAACGCGTCCCAAAGCCCGGACTTGGTGCGGGCGTGAAACCCGATCGCGACATTTTCCAACAACGTCATGTGTTTAAAAATCCTTAAATTTTGAAATGTCCGCGCCACACCCGCCTCAAGGATTCGGTGAGGCGGCAACCCGTTCAACCGCAGAGCCCCCCTGAAGAGGATCTCCCCTCGATCGATGGGCACCAGGCCCGTGACACAATTAAAAAAAGACGTTTTGCCCGCGCCGTTGGGGCCGATCAAACCTACGATCTCCCGATCGTTCACCTTCACGCTGATATTTTTCAGAGCGGCCACGCCGCCGAAATTTTTCGAGACGGATTTGACCTCAAGCAGATTCATGGTCCGCCTCCTTCTGCCTCGACGCCAGCTCCCGGCGGATCAACTGCCCTCCGAGGATCCCTTGAGGACGGAAGATCATCATCAAAATCATGAGAAGCCCGAAAAGCAGCATCCGGTAAGCGGCGAAACCCCTCAACAATTCAGGTAGCGTCCCCAGCACCAGCGCGCCCAGCGCCGAACCCCAGATATTCCCCATGCCCCCTAAGACCACCATGGCCAGGATCAGCACCGACAAGACGAAATCAAAACTATCCGGCGTCACGATCGTTTGTTTCGAAGCAAACACCGCGCCGGCGATACCTGCGATAAAAGAACTGAGGCCAAAGGCGATCAATTTGATCTTAAGCGTCGGAATGCCCATGCAGGAGGCCGCGAGTTCATCTTCGCGGATCGCGACAAGCGCTCGGCCCATTTTTGAATCACTCATTCGAAATAAAAGATAAGCCGTCACGGCCACCAGAGCGAGCACCAGATAAAAATAGGGCGTCGGATTCACCGAAAAACTCCAGAGCTTCCAATGAAATCCCCCTTTGAAGACAGGAAGCCAAAGCTGCGGCCGGTCGATCCCCAAAATTCCGTTGGGGCCGCCGGTCCATTCGTCTAAATTATTGAACGAGATCCGGACGATCTCTCCGAAACCCAAGGTCGTGATCGCCAGATAATCCCCGCGCACGCGGATCGAAGGAAGCCCGATGACAACCCCGAAAACCATGGACACCGCTCCCGCGATGGGCAGCCCGATCCAAAAAGGACAGCCCCAATGAAGATTCAGAAGCGCGTAGGTGTAAGCGCCCAGCGCGAAAAACGCCGCGTATCCGAGATTCAAAAGGCCGGTAAAACCCACCGCCACGTTCAGCCCCATCGCCAGGAGCACATAAATGCCCACACTGGTCAAGAGGTCGATGTGATAGATATTTTTATCCAGGATAGGAAGTAAAACGAAAGGAAATAGGAACAAAACTACCTGGAAGAAAAAGGGGTGTTTAGACTTTATCCGGGAGAGGCTCACCTAAGATCCCTGACGGTTTAAATATCAGCACCGCGCCTAAAAGAAGAAAAGCGAAAACATCCTTCCACTCGGAAGAAATATAGCCGGCGCCCAACCCTTCGAAAACGCCCAGTAAGATCCCGCCGATCATGGCGCCCGGAACGCTCCCGATGCCGCCAAACACGGCGGCCGTGAACGCCTTCAAGCCTGCCAAATAACCATCATGAAAATTAATGCTTCCATAATACATCCCGAACAGGGCCCCGCCGACGGCCGCCAGCATCGAACCCAAGACAAAGGTGGTCCGGATGATCTGATTGACCGAAATGCCCACCAGCTGCGCGGCCTCCGGGTCCTGGGCGCAGGCCCTCATCGCTTTGCCGGTCCGGGTATGCTTGATGAACCAGGAAAGAAAAAACATGAGTCCGAGCGACGTGGCGAAAATGATGAGTTGAATCAACGAAAAAGACAAGTCGCCGAGATGCCAGCGAACATCGGGAATGATCTCGGGCACGCTCTGCTCTTTTAACCCGTAGATCAGCATCACCGCGTTTTGGAGGAAAAAGGACACGCCGATCGAGGTGATGAGCGCCGTGAGTTTCGGAGAACCTCGCAAAGGCCGGTAGGCTATTTTTTCGATCGCGGCGCCCAAGACCGCGGACCCCAGCATTGAAAAAAGAAGTAGCGAGATCAAAACCAGCCAAAACGGGGCCCCCGGAAATAAAGACGCGAAGATCCACATCACGGTCAACGCCAGGTAGGCGCCCACCATAAAGACTTCCCCGTGGGCGAAATTGATGAGCTGAATCACGCCGTAGACCATCGTGTAGCCGAGCGCGATCAGCGCGTAGACCATGCCGATGGTCAGGCCGTTCAGAATTTGCTGGATGAAAAGTTCAAGCACGGGACGCCATCTTTAAGGTTTGTATTCTTGCAAAAATTTAAATTTTCCTTTTTCGACCTTAAAAATCCCGACGCTTCTGCCGACCGCGTCACCCTTCTCATCAAAGTTGATCACGCCGAGCACTCCTTGAAAATCCTTGGTATTCCTGACCTCCCGCAAGACCGCCTCCCTATCTTTTTTGCCGGCGCGGCGGATCGCCTCGATCAGGACATTGGCCGCATCGTAGCCGTAGGCGGAAAAAGACCCAATCTCTCCGTGTCTGGCCTCAAACCGGGTGATAAAATCCCGCGCGCCCGGCAGCGAATGCGGATCCACGCCCAACATCGTGGCATAGGTGCCTTCGGCGAGTTCCGGCGTCGCCAGGCGAATCAGCGTCACATCATAGATCCCGTCGCCCCCCATCCACGGGGTCTCGAGCCCCACTTTTCTCGACTGTTTGAGCAAAAGCGAAAGCTCCGGGTAAATGCCCCCGAAATACACAAGCTCAGGGCCCAAGGATTTGATCTTCGTAAGAAGCGGGGTAAAATCTTTTTCGCCTTGCGTGATCCCGTCGTGGCTCAAAACAACCCCTCCCAGTTTTTTAAACTTCTTCTCAAATTCGTCCGCGAGCCCCTTGCCATAGGTGGTTTTATCGTCCACGATCACGATTTTTTTCGCCTGCAACTCTTTCCAGACAAAATCGGCGGCGGCGGGCGCCTGGACATCGTCGGTCGCGCACACGCGGAAAAAAGTGTCAAAACCCTGGCGGGAAATCTCCGGATTCGTAGAGGCGGGCGTGATCTGCACCACGCGCGTTTCGTGATAGATGGACGAGGCGGCTTTGGTGCAGCTCGAGTTGAAATGACCGACCACTCCCATGACATTCGGGTCGGCACTTAACTTGTTGGCGGCAAGCACGGCCTGCGTGGGATTGTGCTGGTCGTCCAACGGAGCGAATTTAAGCCGCGTGTTTCCAAAAACGGGGCCCTTGATATTCGCGTCTTCGACCGCTATCTGCGCCCCATACAGGACGCCCGTGCCGATATAGGCCTGGTCTCCCGTTAAAGGGGCGACAAACCCGATCGTGACAAAATCTTCCTTCTCTCCGGCGCCGCAAAATAAAACGGCGAGAAACAGCAAAGAAAGGGCAGCGAGAAAACGCTTCACGAATTCCTTCACCGTTCACCTCCTGAATCTAAAATTAAAAACCGGAACCAAACTAGCTCACCGCTAATTTGATTCCGGTTGTTATCTTCAAAACGGATAAAAACGTTTGGGGAACGGTCAGTTTCCCGAGGATTCCGTCGTCGACGAGGGCTGCTGGCCGTTTAAATGCTTTTCCAAAGAGGACCAAGTCTTCGGGCCTACCTTGCCGTCTACTTTAAGGCCGTTGCTCTGTTGAAAAGCCTGGATCGCCTTGTGGGAAGCGGGACCTAATTTCCCATCGATGTTGCCGCTATAAAAACCGGCGGCTTTAAGCGCGGTCTGTATTTCTTGATTGCGAGACAATGTCTGAGCCGAGGGCGTCCCTGTCGTGCCGGTAGTCGTCGCGGGGGTCGTTGTCGTGGGAATTGACGCGCCGGGGGTTGTCACCGTTGTTTGCGTGATAGGAGACGTTTCAATCGGAAGAACTTCCACAGCCTGTTGTTGATTCGACGTATTCGCTTGAGGAAGCTGAGCCAACTCTTCGGTTTTGTCGACCGAATCAAATCCCGTCCCGGACAAGCTTGCTTGATCCGTCGACTTTTTCGCACATCCCGCCACTGACAGCGCCAAACCCAAAAACACCACCAAACCGATTTTGGAATGCTTCATCATGTTTCCTTCCTTTTATGATTTTTACCGATTTTGACTAGCTTACCCTATTTAAACCATCAAAAATTTAAAAACCCCCTCCGGAGCTTTCCAAATATACTCGGAAAGTATACTCGGACGCCCTGTGGTTGTCAAGAAAAGGGCTTTGAGCTATAATATAAACCATATGAGTCAAAACCACGATTTTCACCCAACGGCTTTGATCGATCCCAAAAGCCAAATAGGCGATCATGTCAAAATAGGCGCCTACGCCACGATCGAAGAAGGCGTCATCATCGGCGACAACACGACGATCCTTCACCATGCCCATATCGGAAAAGGCACGCGGATCGGAAAAAATAATTACATCCATATGGGCGCCGTGATAGGCCATGAAGCCCAGCACCGCGAAGCCGCGCTGACAGATAGTTTTTTAAAAATCGGGGACAATAATACTTTCAGGGAATATACCACGATCCACCGCGGCGCCACAAAAGGCTCTTCCACCCGCATTGGGGACGACAATTATTTTATGGCCTTTGCCCACGTCGGGCATGATTGTGAAATACAAAACCGCGTCACGGTCACCAATGCCGTATTGCTGGGAGGCCACGTCTTGTTGGAGGATGATTGTGTTTTATCCGGAGGAAGCGGCGTCCATCAATTTTGCCGGATCGGAAGCTACGCGATGATCGGAGGAATGGCCAGCATCACCAAAGACGTGCCGCCCTATATGCTCGTGGATGACAGCGACATGTTGATCGGTTCGATGAATATCGTCGGTTTAAGACGGGCCGGAGTGGCCGAATCAGCGAAACGCGAGATTAAAAACGCTTACAAGCTTCTCTATTTATCCGGATTGAATACCGCGCAGGCGTTGGACGCGATCATTCAAAAATGCCATTCCCAAGAGATCTCGCATCTCGTGGAATTTATCAGGAATTCAAAACGCGGGATCCTGCCTCATCGCCACAAGAAGTCGATCTTTCCGATCATTTCGTCAATAATTCCGGGGTCTGTTTAGAAAAAAGCCCGTTCGCGACCCATCCGCCGAACCAATCGGACAGCGGGATCGCCTCTTCGGCGGTATCGGCCAAAGCCTCACAAATTTCTCCGAGCGCGCGGCCGGCCAGAAGACCCTGCAAAAGCCGGGTTTGTTGTGCGGTGAGTAATTCGCATTGAACCTCGGCGCCTTTCCGAAAAACAAGCACGTCTTGAGGACGGTTGATCAAATCGACATTCAGTTCTTTGACCGGATGCTTTCTCGCATTCCAGATCTCCAACACCGGCCACGGGGAACTTAGGACGCTCACGGACGGCTGAAACGAAAAACGCAAAGACTCCCACTCCTCCGCGGATGATCCGGCCAACGACGAGGAGTCGAAGGGCGGCGCTTCAAACGCGTGAAAACTTTGAGAGACCCGCCACTCAAGCTCCGCCAGATCCGGCAAGAACGGAAGTTTTTCAACGAACCGCGAATGAAGCAAATATTCCGGCAGATGCCTTCCGGCAAAACTCAAATTGTAGTCGCGTGAAGGATGGTGAGAGGCATAGTCTTCGGCCATTTCCATGAACGCCTCTTTGCCGAGCACAAACTTCACGGCCTCATAAATTTCTTCGAGCGCCTCGGCGATCCTCGCCAAATACCCCGACGAGTACGTCGAGATCCGATCCTTCCCCGGAACGCCTCTCTGCGGATTCAAAAATGGGCCAAGGCGCGTGGCAGCTTCCTCGCCGCCGTTTGGCTGAATAGCTGACTTCATTAAGCGTTGCACTTCAACTAGCGATATGCTTGTCGCAAAGTCGGCGGGTCCCTGCCTGCCGGCAGGCAGGCTGCCGCTGTCACTAATGGACCCTGCCCGGTCAGAAGTAGCGCGATAAATCTCCCGAGCTTTTTCCGCTTCTTGAGCAAGTACCGCCCATTCCGGAATCTCCGCGTCCCACTCAACAAGTGTTGAGACAGGGCCGTAAAGTTTTAACGCTTCGCGATAGAGCTCCCAAACCGGGCCGATAACAGGGCTGCTATGCGTGTCAAAAAGGAATCCGTCTTTTTTAGTGTGGCCCGCCAGGTGAAACTGGCCGACGAACTTCCCCGGAATATGACGCAGATAGTCTCTCGCGTCAAACTCATGGTTGAACGCGTTCACATAAATATTGTTGAGATCAAGAAGGATCCCGCAGCCGGAGCGCTTGGCGACCTCGGCCAAAAATTCCCACTCGGGGATGACCGAATGTTTGTAGGTTAAATAAGTGGAAACGTTTTCAAGCAGAATTCTTCGTCCGATAAAATCCTGCACTTCTCCGACGTGACCGGCCACTAATCGGATCGCTTCTTCAGTAAAAGGCAGCGGCAGCAGATCGTGCAAACTCTCCCCTTCCACCCCGCTCCAGCAAAGATGGTCCGACACGATCGCCGGCTCGACTCTGTCGACAAGCGCTTTTAAGCGTTTCAAATAATTCCGGTCAAGCGCATCTTTCGAGCCGATCGAAAGAGACACGCCGTGAAGCGCCAAAGGATAATGCGCCCTCACCGCTTCGAGGACCTTTAAAGGTCGGCCGCCGGAATCCATGTAATTTTCCGAAATAGCCTCGAACCAATCCATCGCCGGCCATTCCGACAGGATCCGTTCGTAATGCGGGGTGCGAAGCCCGACACCGCAGCCAAGTTGGGGAAACAATAGAGGTTGAGGAAGCATAAACGGTTGGGTCAAAAATAAAATGTCATTGCGAGCGTGGCGCAAGGCGCGTGGCGAAGCGATCTAGGAGATTACTTCGCCACGCCTAGCGGCCTGGCTCGTAATGACGGCCTATTTTATCATTCGGCCGTCAGTTTTCCGCCCATGATTTTGCTGCAAGCGTCTTTGGGAACTTTCACAAACCCCTGGCCTTTGCAGGCGTTCTTACCGGCGCAGGAATAAGCCTTGCCGCCACAATCCCCCATGCCTTTACAGGCATTAATGCCGTAGCAAGGCGCCGATTCTCCGGCCGCCTGTGCAACGCTGGCGATCGCGACGCCGGAAACAGCGATCAAACCCGCGATGGACGCGGCGATCAGTTTACTTTTCTTAACGTTCTTTGCCATTTTCTTTCGTCTCCTTTTTTATGGTTGCAGGATCCCCTCAGCCTCGATGGTGATCATCACTTCCTCACCCACCAGAAGCTGTCCGGTCTCGAGTGTTTCGTTCCAATTGAGACCAAACTCTTTGCGGTTGATCTTCGTCACCGCCGTAAAACCGGCCCGCACATTGCCCCAAGGGTCTTTGCCGACCCCGTGGATCGTCACGTCAAGCACGACCGGTTTTTCGACGCCGTGCATCGTGAGAACGCCCTCGATCTTCGCGCCTGCCTGTCCGGCAGGCAGGCTCGCAGCGGTGGCCTCCTTCACGGCCCCGCTTTTAAAAGTAATGGCTGGATACTTCGCGGCATCAAAAAAATCCGCCGAACGCAGGTGTTTGTCCCTTTGCTCGACGTTCGTATTGATACTCGCGACGTCAATCGTGCCGCCCGTTTTCCAACCGTCGGGTTTCCCGGGCTCATAATCGATCGTCCCCTCAAATTTATTGAACGTGCCCTGAACGTTGGAAAAAAGATGCCGGATCTTGAATGAAACGGTGGTATGGTCCGGATCCACCTTGTAGGTGGCCGCGAAAGCGGAGCCGGCGGCAAAAATTCCGATGAAAAAAACAGCGATTGAAATTTTTATCTTTAA
>Ga0080064_1007067_pt1 | contig 11598 bp, 9 predicted proteins | sample Subgrocontami54m_FD_69260 | JGI IMG/M metagenome (GOLD analysis project Ga0080064, IMG submission 69260) | Subsurface groundwater microbial communities from S. Glens Falls, New York, USA - GMW46 contaminated, 5.4 m (SPADES assembly) (version 2) ...
TCCACTCCGACTTCAGAGTCATTGCCGCCACCAACAAAAACCTTCAAGCAGAGGTGGAAAAAGGCACCTTCAGACAAGACCTTTTTTTTCGTTTGAATGCCTTTGCTATCGAGGTTCCTCCTCTCAGAGCACGTAAAGAAGATATTACCCGCCTTGCACACCATTTTCTCGACAAGTATAATAGGGAGATGGGCAAAAGGATAAAGCGGTTGCCTGCCAACGAAATAAAGAGACTCCTTGATTACCATTGGCCGGGGAATGTCCGAGAATTGAAGCACCTAATTGAGAGGGCGGTTATTCTCTCCGATGGCCACGGGATCAGTTTTTCTGATCTTGAACGCTCACCGGCCAAAAATTTTTCCGTGGATTATATAGGGATAATGACACTGGCCGATATGGAGCACGATTATATCACGAAAATCCTTAACCTGACCGGTTGGAAAGTGGGTGGACAAAGCGGTGCGGCGGCAATCCTTGGTTTAACGCGCCAGACACTCTTCTTCCGGATGAAAAAACTGGGTATAGCAAGACCTTCTCTATTGTCGATTGAGAATAAAAATGGTGTGGCTTCCCGCAATTAGCGGCAGCGCCCGTCTTATATGTTGCTTACTGTCTTTATCAAGACGCATGGTTCATGGCAAAAGAGGCCGCTCCAAGTGCTCCTATAATTTGCGGATCCGGAGCTATAAGAGCTTTTAAGTTTAATCTTTCCTCCAACTTCGTAACCATTCCTATGTTCTTGGCAATTCCGCCACTTATGGCGAATTCCTTCTCTATTGATACCCTCCTTAAAAGGCTGATACAGCGAGAGCCGATAGCATCGTGCAAACCTGCTAATATATCTTCTTTATTAATACCCCTTTTTAAAAGAGAAAGAGCTTCTACCTTTGCGTATATAGCGCATATATTACTAAATTGAATATTATTTTTAGACTGTAGAGATAGCTCTCCTACCTCTTCTAACGAAATTTTAAAAAGATCTCCCATAAGCTCAATAAATCTTCCAGTTCCTCCTGCACACTTATCATTCATAACAAAACTGGTAACTTTTCCATTTTCATCACACCTTATTGCCTTACAATCCTGTCCACCCATATCCAATATGGTCCTTGCCTGGGGAAAATAGTAGTTTATACCCTTGGCATGACATGAAATCTCAGATATATTCTTATTAGCGAACGGCACAACTATCCTTCCATATCCTGTAGAAACTATGTAATCTATGTCTTTAATAGATATGCTTGCCCTTTCCATTACTTCATTCATAACCTTCAATGCTGTTTTCGCACTTTCAGGACCAGTATCACAAATAGCCTGGGACAAAATTTTCTTTTCACTTATAATGACTGCTTTGGCGCCTCTTGATCCAATATCTATCCCCGCTGCTATCATTTGGAAATCTCCCTTTGAGCTATGAGAGCGGCGCCTAATGCCGGTAAAGTCTCAGGAGACTCGGGAATAATAAGCTTCACACCCATTACCTTTTCAAATACTTTCACAAAACCTCTATTTCTGGCAACTCCCCCGCATATGACAACATCTTCTTTTATACCGACCTTTTTCGCAAGTCCTGCTATCCTCGTAGCTAAAGATTCATATATTCCAGCAACTATATTACTCATCGGAGTAGGAGGATCGCGATGGATCTGCGAGATTATCTCTTGTTCTATGAATACAACACACGTATTGGTAAACTCAATTCTTCCTTTTGCTTCAAGAGAAATTTCTGATAGCCTCTCTAGAGGCATTTGTAATAATTTAACTAACAATAACAAGAAACTTCCTGCACCTGCTGCACATTTATCATTTACAGCAGAGTCCCTTAACTCTCCCTTATCACCAATTCCAACAACAGTAGAGGTTTCTGCTCCGATATCTATAACTAATCTTGCAGAAGGGAAAAGATGATGTGCACCCCTGGCAAGACAGAGGGAGGTAGATTTCTTCCTGTCAGCAAAGGATAACGATTCTCTACTAATCCCTGTAGCTATTATATATTTTACATCACCTCGCGAAAGACCTATATTCTTCACTTCCCTATCAAAAACTATATCGGGCAGGTCTGTATTGTCCTCGTTTTCGTTTATTATAGACTGATGTAAAATCTTTCCATCGTCAAGAATGACTATTTTGGATGCAGTACTGCCTATATCTATTCCGGCGACTATCATATCCAAATCCTATCCTGAGATCATCTCCAGGAATGCCTGAACTCTCGTCTTTACCTGCCCCGTCATCCCCGTACCATATTCTATATCTAAATTCAGAACAGGAATATCCTTCTCCTTAAGCCTCATATCAAGCCTTGGCATATCCCAGGGATGATGTGAACAATAACGTACGGCCTCCATGATGATCCCATCTACTTTATATTCATCTATCAGCTTCGAAACCTCATTCCACCTTGCTTCATACGGTATGAAACGAGCCTGATGAAACTTGCTGAGATAACGATCGGAAAGGGATCTTATGGGATCAGAATCAGCTTTAACTAATTCAGACCAGTAGATTATTCCCGGGCATAACGCATCTACTACCACTGTTGCCCCAAGTTCCTCTATATTTCTTATAAATTCAGTATTATTCAAGATGTTGCCAATAATCATTAATCTACTGCCCTTGCCTGTATTACGTTTTTTTTGCTTGACTTCTGCTATGGTTTCTTCCAAAAGCCGGTTAAATTTCTCTTTGGGCATTCTACCGGATGCATTTAAAATCTGCCAGCTCTCCGCCCCTGATATGGGAGGTTTATCCATCTTTCTTAGGTTATATAATTCTCCCATTAATCTTCTTGTGTTGTTGTAAGTTTCTATGGATTTATATAGTGAATCATCAGATATTTCTAAATTAAAGTGTTTTTCCAGCCTCTGTTTGAATTTAAATATCTCTTCAGCAAAAAATTCTTTGGCTCTTTCTGTAAATTTACGAGGGGTGCTTAATACATAGATAACCGGTATGCTTAAATTAAGTCCCCATACATCGGCGAGTCTTCTCGTGCCATCGCAATTATAGGTTGATACAAAGCCATCCAGGAAGTCATATTCCCCGGTTAGAGCCTGTTCCAAAGAGTTGCGGGAAACAGAGCAGGTGTGATTGGTAAGATAGATATTGGCATTATCCAGCGCAAGCTCTTTCGAATCTCCCGTAACCCATATAGGCAGAATACCGGCAGCATGAATTACTTCCTCTGGAACAAGGGCGCTACAGCAGTTCCACCCCACAACCTTTTTGCCTTCCTTCTTCCACCTGGATATATATTCATTATAAGGGAAGTTGGCATTGGCCTTATTTATTTCCTTCAATGCGGATATTTCAGAATTCATAACTATGCCCTCCCTTTTAGAGACTCTAATGTCTCAAAAAACTCTTCCAATTTCTCCTTAATTTGATCATAGGTAGCAATGGTTGTATCTATGAGATCCATTTCTATCACCGCAGTAGGCACACCTACTTTCTCACTTAAAGCTTCTTTCCACGCATGTATCACACCACTCTGCCTGCAGGCGTTAGTCTGCCAGAACACAGCTCCATCTATATTGTAATCTATTGCATCTCTTACAATATATTCAATCCCATTTTCTATGGGCCCCACAAGCGTTCCCATAAGCGGACCGTTGTAAAGTTTATGCGCCAGGCTTATCAGTGGCTGAGAAGGATCCATCTCAACATCTTCTTTGCCCCATGTAAATATTAATGCCTCGTTCACCATCACGACTCCCTGTTCTTGCATCCAGTTCAATATTTTTAGATTGCAATGCATAGGAGCCATAAATAGGTCCATGAGCCTGAATCTTTCTTCCTTTACCACCCCTCTTTTTTCTGCAACCCGTCTTTTTAAATCATCCCTTACCGCCGTTAGCCAATCAATCCCTTCCTGAGTCCCGGCATATACCCAGCTCAGCCAATTTAGCTGCCAGGCACGGCGACTTTCCATCGGTGAAGGTATTGTTTTTCTCAGTTCAGCAATCTCCCTGGTAAGTTTTCTCATTACCCCAGTAAGTTTAACCGTCTCCTTTAATTTGTCCCAATTCATCTTCTTCCCGGAAAGATCCTCTAAAAATTTAATCAAGTTTTCAAGCTCTGAGGCGTAATATTTCACAGAGCTTTCATTATAATAATAAGGGAAGTCTAACCCGAATTCAGGTATGCCATAGAAATCTGAGCTGATACCGCCAGAATTTGAAGCACTGTCACAAGCGCCTAAAAGTCGAATAATTGCCTTTACCCCGGGAACCCAGCCTTTATTAAAATGGGAAGCTATTACTCGGTGGACACCGCATGTCTCAAACATGATTCCCTGATCACCTGCTATATTCTGGCATTCCTGAACATTACCAGTAGCAAGGGATGTTAAACAACATAGATTTATTATCTGAACAGCAGGAATATCCATCGCACGAAAAATCTCTAACGGAACTCCGGTAAAAGGCCCAGCGATAAATTCATCCCGACGTGCAGAATCCCTCAGGTCTTTCATATATTTCAGATAAAGATCCTTAACCCTCTTATCTAATAATAATGATGTAGTATCTTCCATATCTACATTTATCCAGCCATCCCCTGGTTTTTCAAGAGCCTCTATCGCTCCATCCCATAACGTCATATCAAGGTCTTTCATAGATTCTTCTCTCCTTTATGTTGAATTTGCCATGAATTCGCTCTTCCAGAGCTTTTCGATGAACACCATCCGTCGGCCTCGCCCATCCACATGGCTCCTGATGTTGTGAGGGGTGGTAGACCGGTAAAGGCCTCAGAGTAAGCTGGCTGCCCTGGGGGATTTAAGATTTGGGGCGTTTCTTAGAGGTAGGTAGCCACAAAAGGATACTACTGCATGTAAAATTGACGCATCACCATCCTGTCCTTGTCGCTTACCGGTGCAGAGAGGTAGTCGCTGCCTGACCGGGAAAAATTCACAAAACACTCACTGCTGATCATATCCATCACGCTCGGACCGGCGATGCGTCCGAGCATGATGGATAAAAATCCTTTTCCATCGTGAGTTTTATCACTTATGTCGCTGTCCAGCTACTAGACTGGCTCTCTATTTTGCACGCACTCTCCCCATTCTTGAAACCTCCAATAACTTATCGATGCCGAAATCTTCCCGGCTAAGGCCAGAATCGTGCATTGGCATGTTCGCCGACTGTGAGTCTGTTGTGTACCCAGTTTGTAAATCAGAACAACCGACATTGCCATATACCGATACAACTATTTCCCCTTCCTTGGTCGTGAACTCAGTATATGTAAAGGGGAACTCCTTCCAATATTCTCCCTTCCTGTCATATATCTTGATACCATTGATGCCCCAATGCTCTTTGTCCACATAAATTATTCTTTTACCATAAGCATATTTGGGATAAATCTCCGGCCTCGCTACCTCTTCCACCACCCATGAATCTCTCAGCTGCCAATCAAGATTCATGGGAAACTGATATCCATCCTTCATAGTGTATTTATATGGCGGAGGGGGAACGACCGCCACTAATATCTTTTTTTCTCCCAATAACTTGTGATTGAAATGAGTTATCTTGCCTGAGTAGCCCATCGTATCGTCCAGAATGAAAACAGTGGGAGGCATGGCTGCATATCGTTCTGTAGATGGAAGACGTCTTACTCTCCTGACCGAAGGAAAGAACCTCCACAGGGAATCATATTTGTCGGGATCGTTGTACCGTTTTGCCAGGGTTACCGTTCCGCTAGCATCACGGGGATAGGTATTCATCGTCATCCAAAATATTTCCAGATCTTCATCCCCGGAAACAGAAGGGGTCGGGGGAATCTTGCCCCTGCCTACCGCCCTCATAATATTGACAATCACTCCCGCATCCACTCTGCGATTTGATTTATCAAAACAGAACCTGTCATAATCACCCGTATAGTCATCACCCTGCCATCTCCAATTGAAATTCCACATTGCCTTTTTCCCTGCCTGGGGGTCTTGAGGATCTATGGAGGGAAAGGGAATGCCCCCCTTATACAGACTGTTGTCCAGTTGGCCCGCTGGAGTTAACTTTGCCAGGCCGGCATTTTTTCGAGTAAGCTCGTCAAAGTATTTTGGCCCCTTCAGGGACCTGGTAGGTACAATATTGATGGTGTAAATGCCCTTTTTAATGTCTTCCAAAAGACGAGCGGCAATTAAACTATCTTTCACTTTCTCCCAATTATGCTTATCTATCAACTCCCCTCCTAAGGCAATATTCCTTCCCCCCAGGGAAAAACCGATTAAAAGGGTCACAATCAGCATCATCTTTCTCATCTTTTTTCCTCCTCCTTTTGGTTAGCGTTTGAACAACAATTTTTTGGCAAATTTTCAAAATGCTTTAACAATTTACTTAGACCTTTATCACCTCCCTACCACAAACCTTGGTTTGATGAGGAAGATAAGGGTGGGGAGCAAAAAAAGAGCCCCCAACGTATTCATCATCAACACTATGCATAATAAAATGCCCATCTCCGCTTGAAATCTCAATGGCGAGAAAGACCAAAAGGCGAGCCCAAAAGTCATAAGAACTGCGGTGTACAGCACCGCCTTTCCCGCCGTAGCGACACCGAGGGGGACGGCAATAGCTAGGTCTTTACAAGTCGCATACTCGTCCCTTATCCGGCTTACAATGTAAAGGCCGTAATCCACCCCCAATCCTATCCCGAGGGATATTACCGGAATGGTATTAATATTTAATCCCACTCCCGCTAAGCTCATAACCGACATGGTAAAGAAGTTGGCGATAATAAGGGATATTACAAAAATCACGCCGGCAAGAAAGGATCGATAGGCGATAACACAGCAGATAAAAACAAAGGAAAGGATGGCAACCAGATTAAAATCATTGGTTTTAGTTATTATCTCGTTGGCGCCGGCCAATAATCCTATAAGACCACAGCCTGACTCAAATTTTGCGTAGGTTAACGGGTGAGAATCAATAAATCTCTTGGCCCTGTCCATGACCTCTCTTATGGTATCGCCTTTGTGATCCTTGATAAAGAAAGTCATATTAGCGTACTGGTAGCCCCAATCTATGAGACTTTCAAAATCTCCTGGTTCCCCGCTTCCCGAAAGCTCTTGCAAAAGGTTTCCCGTAGAAACCCGATCGTTGGGCACAAATTTCCAGACAGGGTGACCATAATGCAGGGTTTCATTTAACTTTTTAACCATAAGGGTGGTGGACACTGCCCCTCCCACCTTTGGATCCTTCATCATTTCCCTTTGAAAGCTCTCCATCCCATGTAAGACTTCCGGCTCTTTTATCGCCTGCACCTTATTTCCCCTCACGACAATTGTAAGCTGGTTAGTACCAGGGAATTTACTGTTTATGGCGTCCATACCCCGGTTGTAAACGGAGTCGGGCCAAAGGAGAGGAGTGCCCGGACGGCTATCGCCTACCAATTGCTGTTGGAAGCCATAAGCGCTGAAAATTACAACTGCAAAAGTTGCGGCGCCAATAATCCACTGTGTTCTTCTTTGGCAGGACCATGATCCAATTGTCTGGAGCCTATTAAACAACTGGCTCTCCTTTTTTACCTCTTTTTTGGGTATGGGAAAATAGGTATAAAGGATTGGGGCCATAAGCATTACCGAGATTATATCCGTCATCATCCATATGCAGCCTGTTACACCCAGCTTTTGCAAGAGGGGAATGCTGGCAGTAGCAATGATCAGGACCCCAACGGCATCGGTAATTATGGCAACAAAAGCCGGCGGGAATAAAGCGGCCAAGGATGCTGAAGCGGCGGCCTTTTTGTCTCCAAGCCCCCTGTATTCAGCTTCAAAACGCTCGGCCATCTGGACCGAGTGACTCAATGTCCTGGCCGCAATCACAAAGGGAACCACCAAAGTAAGGGGATCAAAGTTAAAGCCAAGAAGATAGGTGGTTCCCAGTCCCCAAATCGCGGTAACGGAGGTGGAAATAAGAGGTATAATTATCCCCTCTAGCCTCCGTAAAAAGAACCAGAGAGCGAAGATAATCGCCAAAGCAGTGGCGCCCATCACCCAGAAGATATCGCTTAAATCGTGGTATAGCCAGCCATACAAGATGGGCTCCCCTACCACATGGAAGGAGGTATTATCATCTTCCAATTTTTTTACGGTTTGCATCACCCTGTTAAAGAGATAGGTATAGTCCAGCTTATCTTCTAAAAACTCCGCCCGGATGAGGCTCGATTTGCCATCTTTAGAGACCATGTGACCATAAATAAACTCGTTCGCATAGACGGCATCCCTTAATTTTTCAATTCCTTCCGGGGTTTTGGGAACATAAGGATGCATTAATGGCGTGGCCTCCAACCCCCAGCTGGTGGCCTTGATATCCTTTACATTGTGCCGGGAAAGGGAGTGAATCTGATATGGATTCACTCCTCGAGTAAGTTCCAAGACGTCGGTCATCTCCTTGATCTTGCTCAAGGTCTGGTAATTGAAGATGTCGCCTTTTTTCACTTCCATCATGATGTAGATGACGTGCGCCCCGCCAAAAGTATTTTGAAATTCCTGATGGAGTTTGGTATTGAAATGGTCTTTAGGAAGCAAATCTTTGAAGGCGGTGGACAGCTCTATCTTAGAAGCACAAATGGCAAAAAATGCCGTTAGGATAAAAACGATTATCACAACTAAACCGCGCCACCTGATTAATAACTCTGAAAATTTTTTAGACATGACCTTATTTCCCTCTCCTGTCAGCAGGTTTCAAGATTTCCCAGTGAGCCCCTTCGTCCTCAGTTCTGATGACAGTGCCATTAGAGCCTACGACAATACCCAGTTTTTTACCCATAGCAATGGCGTTGAGCGGCTGCTTGCTCCCCAGATTTATCCGATTCCACCGGTTACTGCTCAGTTCCTTATGAACAAGAGTTCCCCTCTGGCCCACCATCCAAATCCCTTGACCTCCTAAAGCCATGCCTAACAAATGATTTTTACCCCCTATTTCCCTTGTATATTTCCAACTCCTTCCTCCATCATCAGTATTCAACATCCCACCATCTAAACCGACGGCATACCCATGATCTTTGTCCCTAAAGAGGATATCAAACAGGCATTGCGATCTTTCCGAAAGCAATCCTTCCTCAATTCCAGTTACCTGCTGCTTCCAGGTTTTGCCTCCATCAGGGGTATGATAAATGTTGCCAAACTCTCCTGCTATATAGCCGTTTTGCGAGTCGAGAAAGCTTACCCCGTAAAGTAGCGCATCATTGCCGAAGGAATGGGTGCGCCATTTTCCCCCTCCGTTCTCTGTGTCAATAATGACGCCTCTTTCGCCTGCAATCCACCCTCTCTGGGGATTGATAAATTGAATGGAAAAAAGATGATCTTTGGTAGGGGTTGAGATTCTCTCCCACCTTCTTCCTCCATCTTCGGTACGGAGCACCGTTCCGTAAGTTCCGGCAATCCAAAGGTGTTTTGCGTCTATCGCCCATACGCTACTGAGGGAATCGTCGGTGCCCCCCTTTTGAACTACCCAACTTTCTCCCCTGTCGCTGGAATGCAAGATAGTGCCATGCGAACCAACTATCCAAATAAGATGATCATCAACTATAGACACATCATAAAAATCATCAAAATAGGAAGGATCTCGTTCTTCCGCTTTGGCCGAATAAGAAAAAAAGCAGGCAACGATTAAAGCGAAAATAATTAATTTTTTCATCCTCCGAAACAACCCCCTTTTTCCAAGCAACAGATTAAGATCAATACTTTCTCGTCCCCGCATTACTCTATCCCTACCACATGTACCTCACCCGCAAAAACACAGAGTCTTTCTCATTGAAAGCCCCCAGCCACTCATAACTATCTCCGAAATAGTTTGCATACTTAAGTTCCACAAAGTAATTCGAAGACCAAGGTGGATTCCAGGTGATTGCGGGCACGATTACCCCAACCCCTTTCGGATCATAGGCCACAGTAATCGCTGGCAAAATTTGATCATGCATGAAGCCGGTGTTGACTAGCAAGGTGAATCTGGTGGTGACCTGTTCGATATTGGTAGCGGTGTTTATGAAACGGATATTGTCGTCATGATCCAGGATCACATCCTGGAACATCTGCGCAGAGATAAAAACAACACGGTTTGGCTCCCATGGATTGAGCCAGGGGGCGTAAAATTGCTTATCAATCCCCAAGACATAACTGATGGTATCTCTCTCGACTACCGAATCTTTTGCCTGGGGGTCATAGGTGTTATAGGGCTTGTTGTGATAGTAAGCAACTTCACCCCTAATTATTCCCTTGAAGAAGTTTTCTTCGAAATAGCTGAATGTTCCACCGAGAATGTTCTGCCTCCTGTATTCGACACCGAAATTAGGCGTGAAGTAGTTATTATCCCGATAGGTGGGGACCCCGCCGACCTCTACCAGTTCACGTTTGGTTACCTTGCTCACCCCATTGTATGCAACTACCGGCGAATAGTTGTGAGTATAGTAGTCGGCAAGGGTGAGGGTGACATTGCCTACCACAGTGGTAAGCCTTGCTCCGTACCGGGCTTCTTGCAGGGAAGAGTCCGGCACCTTGCGAACTACATTGGGGCCGAGGATGGTGTTGTTGGCGGCCGGGCTATAGCCGGCGGCGCCGAAATCGCTCATCATGTTGGGGTAGAGCTTGGGTGCCGCCGCCGCAGGTCGATCCTCCGCGTAGGGCGCCCAGCGGCCTCCAGTGGGAGCCGAGATGTTCACCCGGTTCGCCTCTTCATCAATCCCGGGAACGAAAACGAACTCCAAACTGGTGTCGGGAGTTACTCCGTAGGTTAAGCGTGCGGCATACTGAGGGATCCTGTTTTCTTCCAGGGCCACAATTGCCGGAGGGACCCAGCTTCCATCCGAGGGAGAGATCACATCTAAAAGGGTAAAGACGTCCGATTCTCCCCAGATGATGAACTGTTTTCCAGCTCTTAAATGCAACTTTTTGGAGAGGTTCAAATCAAGGTACATCTCATAGGGCTCAAAATCGGTCTGATCATAGTAGTCGTTTCCTAACGGAGCCAATCCCTTCTTCGCCCGTATATCGTCCTCCATTACATAGCCCTGCTCCTTTACAAACCTTCCCGAAACAAAGAAATTGGCCTCTTTATTTAAAGTAAAAAGAAACTCCGGCGAAAACACAGACCGGAAGGCGGCGACCCCGCCATTTTCCTCTTGTCCCGTCCTGTATGCCGAGAAATTCTCCACATACCCTCCAAAGCTAATTTCCGACTCATTCCCGACTTTTAAGGTCATGGTAGCCTGGACATTGGTTGCCCAGAATAACAGCGCTCCCAGGACAAAAACCCCTCCCAAGGCAAAACTAAAAAGCTTTTTCATCTTCTCCTCCCTCCTTGTTTATTGTTTACAAGCCAGCTTCATTCCACCTCTTTTTTACCTTTTCTAACACCTCAGGAGATGTGAGGGCCTTGGGTGGATATTTAAGCCCTCCCCATTCCTCCCTTGGTTCCCATTCATATGGCCAGGCGGCATCAATAAGAACCCTATCCCAGGTTCCCCTCTTTCTTAATAGATTGAAGAAGACACTGTCATGATTTTGTAGTTGTTAATGGCGTTCCCTCAATCCCGTATTCTTTCCACCTTTTTTCCACCCGCGCCTGATCCTCCGGGTCCGGCGTCGTGCAAAGGGGCGGGAACCGC
>Ga0080064_1007068_pt1 | contig 11594 bp, 9 predicted proteins | sample Subgrocontami54m_FD_69260 | JGI IMG/M metagenome (GOLD analysis project Ga0080064, IMG submission 69260) | Subsurface groundwater microbial communities from S. Glens Falls, New York, USA - GMW46 contaminated, 5.4 m (SPADES assembly) (version 2) ...
GAAAAAGGGCGGGGGGGGGCGGGCAGAAGCGGGCCCCCGACGCATGACCGCAGCGAGCGAAGTCGAGTGAGGACGTACGGCGGGATCTCGAGCTGGCCCGCTTCGACGACTCAGCGAGGCGAGCAGGACCCCGAGTATCTTCATTCCCTACCCTTGTCCCAATGTCCCAGTCCTAAAAATTCTCTGACACGAAATGATAAGTCTTCTTTTTTAATAAAAAGTGAAGGGTTTAAGCCAAAAAGTCCAACCAAAAATATTGTTGCTCCAAGTCCAATAAAAATTGGGGTGGTACCAAAAATATCTGCCAAAACTCCAGATAAAAGTACCGGTATTAAAGATAATCCTGACATGGCTGCCCCTAAAACAGAAAATACTTTACCCCTATCATTTTCAGCAGTGTTTTCCTGCAAAACTGTTTGGGAGGGAACCAGTATTGAAACCATGGCCATTCCCATTAAAAACGATCCTACAATTAAAACTTTGGACAAAGGCAGTTGATAAACAAATGGTAAAGGCCTTGGGTATCTAAAATGGTGAATGGCTGGGGATACAATCGGGGCAATTCCTATTAAGAAAAAAACTATTCCGGCAAAAAGAATTGCTCTTCCTACCAAACGTCTTTTAACTATTTTTTGACCAAACCTACCAAGCAAGGCTCCCCCCACCACAATCCCTAAACCTAAGGGAATAACTAAGACATAAGATGCATCTGTAGCTTTTATTTGTAAAGATTTTTCCAAAAACCCAGGTACTAACACTGCTAAAATCCCAATCACTATTTGGATACCAGATAAAATTGTAATGGATGATAAAACAGGCAATTTACCCTTGATTAATTTAAGTGTATCAATAACTTCCAAAGTTCCAATTTTATAAATTGTCGGATAATCCTTCTTTCTAAAGGCAGTAATAAGTCTTTGTCCTTCTAAACCCACATCCCCTTTTATGGGCGGGAAGGCAAGAGCAAGCAGACACGCAATCCCCAAAAGCACGCCTCCCAAACCAAATACAAAATCAATTCCTAAATGATTAATTAAAGGCCCTGACAATCCAAATCCTAGCAAAAAACAAGAATAAAGGGTGGCAGAGAAAATAGCGTTTGCCACAATTAACTGATTCTTTTTAGCCACAATTGGGATGGCTGAGGCTTCTGCAGGACTATAAAATTGACCCAAAGCATTAACCAAGAAAGTAATTACTAAAATAGCCGGAAAACTCATCTTAAGATATATCAAGCTGAAAAAAGAAATACTCAAAAAAAGATCAATAATTAAAATAATCTTACGCCTATCCACAATATCCACCAAAACTCCTGAAAAAAGCCCTAAAATAACTGAAGGTAAATACATTGCAAAAAGCAAAATTGAAACTGCAATATTTGAATCTGTTAACCTAAAAACCCAAACAATTAGAGCAAAATTTAAGGCATTGTAGGAGAGTTGTACTAGAATCTGATTAATCCAAAGATTTAAAAATCCCCGGTTTTTAAACACCGAGGAGATTGTTTGTGAATCTGCCATACTAATCAGTTATTATAACATTCTAAGTTTGGCAACTTGGACAAAAAAAGGTTCCTCTCCCCCCAAGTTTAATTTTTTTAATTTCTGACTTACATTTTTTACAATCTTTCCCTGCTCTTCCATAAACAAATGCATAATCTAAGAAAAACCCCTTTCTGCCATCTGCATCTACAAAGTGGGTTTTTGATGAACCCCCATATTTTATTCCCTTTTTAATGGCGCTTATCACCGCTTTGTGAATCTTTTTAAATCCCTCATCATCCAAATCTATAATCTTTCTCTTTGGATCAATTCCAGCTAAAAAACAAGCTTCACAGGCATAAATATTCCCTACCCCTGAAACCACACTTTGATCCATGATAGCTACCTTAACAGGAGTTTTTTTATGCTTTAATAAATTTTTTTTGAGTATCTCCCAGGTAAATCCTTTTTCCAAAGGTTCAGGCCCCAAATTTCCTAAATAACCCATATTACCTAAATCCCCCTTAATTACTTTTATCCAGCCAAAACGACGTTGATCATTAAAATAAAGGCTGGATCCACTCGCCTCGCTGAGCGGGCGAAGCGGGTCAGAAAAAGAAAACTCTACCCTAGTATGCTTATTTGGCATTGCTCCTATCATATCCTGAGTAGGATGTCCCCCAATAAACCTTTGACCCTTCTCCCATATTAATTGACCTGACATTTTAAGGTGAATAAGCAATGTCATTCTGGCTTGTCCAGAATCTTTTGTCTTTTGATTCTGGAGTCGCTTCGCTCCCCAGAATGACGACTCTAAATCTATACCTAATACCTTGGCTCTTCTCCAAACATTGAGTACTTTTTTACCTTCCACTATTTCGGGTTTTCCTATAAAGAATTTAGGAGAATTTATTTGGATTTTTGTTATATTTAATCCAACAATCCTCTTCTCCAAACCACGCTTGATAGTTTCTACTTCAGGTAATTCAGGCATAAGGAGCCTATTATACTCTGAACTTTTTACCTAATTTGAATTTAATAAGTAAAACTAAAATAGTACAAAGAAAGAGTATATACAAGGGAAAGGCGTAGTGGGCAAAATTCCACTGCTTTATAGTTAAAAGGGTAATTATTGCGCTTAATCCTCCAGTTAAAAATACTTTGTAATTCTCTGTCTCCGGAGCTTTATATGATTTTACAACTGTTGGAATAGCTGCTAATGCATCAGCCAGGATTGCAAATAAAATAGCTAGATTTCCTACTCTTGTTAACCCCCAAAGTATTAAACCTATTATGGAAAGTGTCCCACAAATCAGATCGAATTTCGTAATTTCCCATTGGGCTTTTTTGTTCACAAATGATGCAATAAAAATAACAAGAGTACCAAAACCAACTGTAAAGGTTAGAAATGATGCCAACCCAACACCCTGATTAATTTCAGCGGCAAAGGCTATAAAAGGAGCTAAGCTCCACAAAAACCAAGTAACCTTATTAGGCCTTACATTTCCTTTAAGCGTTTCCTGCAAGTAACCTAAACTACCTAGGAAATTAATTACAACTGCAAGATATACAAACCTTTCATCAATCATTAGGAGATTTTACTGGATCTGGCCAGGGAGACTTTTTTGCATCTTTCAAGAAATGCTTTTTGGGCGGCTTCAACATTTTCCTCTTTACCTGCCCAAGTCATTAATGCTTCATCCTGCAGAGCTCTACCATAAGAATAAGAAAGCTGCCAAGGACTTCCCGGAATTAGGTTTATTTCAGATAAATTTACAGTTGCCTCATCCGGCGTCTGACCTCCGGATAAAAATACAATCCCAGGAACCTCTTTTGGTACAGTTTCCAAGAATGTTTCAACAGTTGCGGTTGCAATTTCTTTTGATGTAGCTTGGGTTGCAGATTTTTTACCTGAAATTACCATATTTGGTTTTAGTATAACCCCCTCTAAATTCACATTATGCTCAGCCAGCTTTTCAAAAACCTTTTTTAAAGTCTTTGTTGTAACTTCCCTACATTTGTTTAAATCATTATCTGCATCCATTAATACTTCAGGCTCCACAATTGGTACAATGCCAGCTTCCTGACAAAGAGAGGCATATTTGGCTAACCTGTCAGCATTTTCTTCAATACAAGCATCTGTAGGAATTCCTTGTCCTATGGTAATTACTGCTCTCCATTTGGCAAACTTTGCCCCAAGCTTTCTATATTCTTCAAGTCTTTCTTTTAATCCATCTAGACCTTCAGTAATTTTTTCTGAAGGAAAATCTGGCATATCAACTGCCCCCTGATCTACTTTTATTCCAGGCAAAATGCCTTTACTTTCTAAATATTGAGGAATAGGAACTCCACCTTGCCTGCCGGCAGGCAGGTCTATGCTTTGCCTGATTGTTTCATCATATAAAATTACGCCTGATATATATTCTTCTATGCCTGGGGTGGTAAATAACATTTTTCTATATCCTAGATTGGTCTCAGGAGTCGATTGAAGGCCGATTTTATCAAATCTTTTTTGAATTGTTTTAGATGACTCATCAGCTGCCAAAATTCCCTTTTTTGGGGCCACCATAGCTCCTGCAGTTGTTTCTAGTAAATTAGTATCCATAGTATTAGGATAAGAGTGGCAAGTATAAGAATGATGAGTCTTTTGATTCATCACTAAATACTCTTATCTTCTTATCCTAGCGGTGTAACCGTCTTTCTATATTTACACCACTTGTGTCTACTGTCAAGGTAATTACTTCATGCCCTCCTTGTTTCTCCTTTACTCCCTGCAAGTCAAACCATTTATCTTCATCAGTTATAGCAGAAACTGAGACTAAACAATCCTCAATCTTCCCGGAAACCAAATCATTAACAGACCAAATTTTTTGATACTTCTTTTGAATTTGGCTATCGCCGGACCAACCTCTTCCCTCACAAAAAGCACCCAAAGCTTTGGCTGCCACAGCTGCCAAAATCCCTTCTTCAAATCCTCCACTACCCATTAAAAGATGAACCCCCTTTTTATGCTTGTCCGGATTCATACAAGCTAAAACTGAAGGTATAAAATCTCCTTGTTTTAGTAATATTAAATTCACCCCAAATTTTTTACACTCATTTATGTAATGGACATTTCTGTCCCTATCCATCATCACCACATTAATTTCTTTTGGTTTAACTTTAAAAGTGTCTACCACTTCTGCTAAATTTTTTTCAATCGGGTTCCGCATGGAAACCCGACCTTTAACTTGAGGAGGTCCAAATAGTTTATCCATATAATCAATATCTACAGGTGTCTCCATAAGGCCTTTGTGGGAAGAAACAGCCACAACAGATACTGCTCCAGGGCTATTTAATTTAGCAGCTTTAGAACCTTCCACCACATCATTTACCATATCCAATTTTAGTCCGCCATTGGGCGGACCAAAAGTCCCCATTAAAGTAGGCAAAGCTTCCCCATACTGATGAACATGTTTTCTACCCTCTGACCCTACAACCTCTAAAACAAACGGGATATCAGTTAAGGCTGTATACATAGCATCAACTCCAGCTTGGTCAATTAACTTTTCTCTTTTCAAAGACTCCTCGCCGTCCAATAGATCATTTGGGGTAAAGCCTTGTTCTTTGATAAGTCTTGAAACTGAAATTGCGGTAAGTTCTGTAGCCCGGGTAATATGTTTTTTTACCTGATCCATGCTATTTTTGAATATTTTTATCTATCAATTCCAAAATCTCTTTTTTAAACTTTTCTTGAGAAAACTTTTCTGCATTTATTCTTAAATCCTCTGCCTTAAAATCTTCAGATTTAAACTTTTGCAAAGCTTTCATTAAAGCTTCAACTGTAACCTGGCCTGGTCCACCATATAATAAACCTGTCTTACCATCAATCACTGTTTCCAAAAATCCTCCTGAGGAGGGTGCAATAACAGGGGTACCTGCAGCTTGAGCTTCAATAGAGGTGATTCCAAAATCCTCATCTTCTGAGGCTACAATTAAAGCTTTGGCATTTTGCAAAAGCTTTACCCTTTCCTCATCTGAAACCCAACCTAAGAAGCTAGTAGCTGGCCCGCCTGCAACGCTTTGCGTAGCATTGCGGGCAGGTAGCTTGTAGTTGGCAGCAAGCTTCTTTAAATTCTCAAGCTCTGGACCCATACCTGCAACAATTAAAGGTAGTCCTAATTTGCCACATGCCTCAACTATAATCTCAACACCTTTCCCTCTTACTAATCTGCTCAAGGCTAAAAAGTAGTCCTTTTTACCCTTACTACTTACTACTTTTAGACCGATAGGTCGCAAGCTTTGCTTATACTTACTACCAATTTCCACTGGCGGGTAAATAACTATAGAATCTCTTCTGTAAAACTTCTTAATCCTATTTTGAATATTTTTTGAATTGGCAACTAAAATATCTGGCCTTTGTGAAACCTCAAAATCATAAATCCTCATAAAATGATTTATTAATTCTCCTCCAATCCTAGTCCACCAATGTTTTTTGTAATTAAAGCTCGTTACATAGCCATATAAAAATCTGGGTGGGGTGTGAATATAACTAATATGTAAAGTTTCAGGTTTGGTTATAACAGCTTTAGCTAGATGAGTGGCAGATGAGGAAGAAATAACCAAATCAAAGTCTGAAAGATCAAAGCTTTCAAACATCATAGGCCCAAAAATCCTAAAAGGAGAAAGTAATCTACTTCCAAAAGGCATTTTTTGAAACCAGGAAGGTCTAATATCCCAACCCTTAAATCTCTTCCCATTCTCCCCCATACTTTCTAAGTTTAGGTAGGCTGTAAAAACAGGTGCATCTGGAAAAAGTTCATGTAAAACCTCCAGTACTCGTTCTGCTCCTCCATATTCTCTTAAATAATCATGAGCTAAAGCAACCTTCATTGTTTAAATTTTAACAGAGATTTGAAACTAAAGCCAAAACAGAATTAATTAGTAGCTAATGGTCTTGTAATCAGAACAGCCATAAGTGGGAGTAATTCTACAAACTCTTAGATATTGATGATTTAACAAATCAGACGCATTAATAAATCTAGAAGTAGACGGCGCACTCATCCTTAACCAATTTCCAACAGCAGTGGCTTCGAAAAGAATTTTAGTATCTGTCCAACTCTTAATATCTTTGACTAAAAATTCAGTAGAACCTCCTGTACTAGAACCTCCTGCACTAACATAAATATTCCCAGCTGAAGGCCCAAAACCACTTCCTTCTACAATTATCCCTCCTATAACAGACCCCTCACCAGGTCTTGTCTCTGGTCTTATAACATCTAATTTAACTGAACCTGTGGTCGGCCTACCGTTTGGATCAGCAGAAGGAATTACAGTAGGACTTGGGTTAGGAGAAGAATTTTGTCCAAAGCTAAAACGGACTGATCTTGGGTATGTTTTGGATGTATCACTAGGCGATGCCGATGTGAATGAGTAACCATAATTGCCGGAGAAAACTGTTCTATATAATCCGGTGTCTTCAAAAAATGATTTGGTCCATGTACCCACTTTGCCATCTGATGTTAATTGGGCATGATTAAAAGTTTCATTTTCGTAAACAATCAGTTGCCCATCTAATATATGTATACTCGGCTGTCCAATATATTCGGGAGATACAAGAGTTTGCCAATTATTTACCTTTCCATCAGATGTAATTTGGAAAGAATATATATTTACTGGCTTGTCATTCCTAACCTGCGATGCCAGATAAAAATAACCATTATCAAAAACAACATTTGATAAATTAGCGGATGGCGACGGTAGCTTTCCAACTTCAGTCCAACTAGACCCCAGGCTGCCATCTTTATTAATATCTATAGAATAAACTCGATCAGAAATATGCTTCTCTGATGGCTCTTCTACCAAAACCCCTCCTAATATATATATTCTTTCTTTATAGGGAAAAGCAGCTTGATAATGCATTGAGGTGGGAAGAGTAGTTACCTCTTGCCATTCACTTAAAGACCCATCAGTTAAAACCTCTGCTTTGTAAACCTTTCTTCCGTCAGTAGTAAAATTCGAATTGCCTCTACTCCCATAAAAACCACCAATAGAATATATGTACCTGTTATAAGCAGTTAAGGTTGTTAGATACTGTTGCTTTGGTAAAGAGCGCTGTACAATCGGGTCTTTTAATCTACCTGCTTCATCTATCTGAACCGATAACATTCTTGCCTGATTGTTATACATACCTGTACCCGGCTCCTCCCAACCTTTAAAATAAATTAAATCACCAACCAAGACTTGTGAACGGTTTCCTGTCGCCTGCTGCTCGAATTGTCTACCATCCTTAACAAGTTGTAAAACATTTATATTTAACCCATTAGATGACAATGTTGAACTATCATATGCTTTTGGTTTAAATATTTGAGGGACTTTGACTAAACCTGTCCCCACCACAATACCAAGAATAAGAAGACCTACTACTAAAAGAGGTAAGATAGCTCCCTTCTCAGATTGGACAGACATTTTTTTCACTATATTTAGAATATGCTAACTACTAATACCTTGTCAAGCAATTTTTTTTCATTTTTAGAAAGGAATAGAACTTGATTGTGGAACTGGTACAGGGCTGTTGTAATCTGGATTAGGCATAGTTGTACTGCTTGTTGAATTTGGGGTTGGCATCGGATAAGGAGCTGGAGTATATGCAGGATAACCTACAGGTGTGGGAGGAGGACTGTATGTTGGAATAGGACCTGTGTAAATTATAGAATCTGAGGCTATTTTGCTCTCGTTTTTATAATTAACAAACTCTGCAAAGATAAATTGTGGCTCTGAAGTAAATTTTAATGGGTAAGGAAAGTTATATGTACCATTATATAAATGGAATGGAGTTTTAGTTAATTGATCAGCTGAGGAAGCATATGTTCTAAAAGCAGCAGTCCCCTCTTTATCTTCTACTCCACAAACTACAGCAATATGTTCTGATTGGAAATAAACCTCTTTCGGAGATTTAATAGTGATGTCATAAATATTTCCTGTTTTTATAGGAATTTCAAACTTCCCCCCACCTGCAGGAATTGGCATACCAAGGGTTTGTTTTACATCACTATTATCATTATAAGTTAAATTATTTATTTCAGCCCAGTAACTATTCGCTCCTGAAACTTCATCCCAAGAAACTGTAGCTGTATCTGTTTGGCAAGAATCTAACTTAACATTTTTAGGATGTGTTGATACTGGGTAGTTTGTAGGAGGAAAATTACTAATTAACTTAGCACGATAAACATTAGGCTGTACAAATTGGTTATAAACTTGTTCAGAATTAAGTCCACCAATAACATATAAATCATTTTTATTAAATGATTTGGTATTAACGAGTGAATGAAAAGCCAACCCTGTAGGTAAACTATCTTGAGCTACCCAATCCCCTATAGATCCATCCTTATTAACTTTAGCTGAATATACAAATGATTGAGAATAGGAAGTAAGGTAGCTCCCCTCAGGATTATCAGCAATTATTGATCCTCCAACTAAGATTAGATTCCCTGAATTTGAAGTTAAAGCAGAAGCAGCTAAACCAGTTTTTAATTTACCTACTTCTTTCCACTCTCCTAAACTACCGTCACTATTAACTTTAGATGAATATACTTTATCAGAAGAAACACCATAAGGATTATTGTTCCCACTCACATCCCCACCCTCTAATCCACCCGCTACAAATATATATGGTCCATTATCAGTATAAATATCCACAACACCTATTGAGCTTAATCCTTTTGGCAAAGATGTAGTTTTATTCCATTCTCCTAAAGTTCCGTCAGAAGCGAACTTGGCAACATAAACATCAGATACCCTTACATTAGGATCATCTGCATGATAGCCACCGATTACGTATAAATAGCTGTTACCAGAAATAAGTCCATGTCGAGAAACTCCAACAGGCAATGTATTCACCTTTTTCCACTCAGAAATTGACCCTCCATCTACTTTAGCTGAATAAACTTCAGCAGCACTTCTAGAATTATTTTCTCCACCTACTAAATAAATATAGCCATTAAAAAGAAACATCCCTTGACTAGCTGCCGAGCCAGCTGGTAGAACAGGTAAATCAGACCTCCATTCTCCTAAAGTTCCGTCAGAATTGATTTTAACTGAATAAATAGTCTGACTAATTTCACTTGTAGGCTGACTAGCATCTTTTTGATTACCTCCTGCAACAAATATATAATTACCATTTGTCACAGCACCCCCCGCATCATATCCTTTTGGTAGCGGAGTTACTTCCTCCCAACCGCTTAAAACCTTAGATCCGGATGTAGGATTTGGGTAAAATTCATTTGTCTGCGCTAAAGCTTCTTTTACTGTTGTAAGTTGATCCCACAAAGGCAAAAGTACTCTTTTTTTGAAATCTTCACCTTTTTGTTCAACAGACTGAGCTCCCCTACCCCCAGAAGTTTCAATTGGTCCACCAAAAGGAGACTGAATAGAAACCCAAGCAGTAATATCTTTTGTAGTTTTTTGACCAGCTTTTTCTATTACTCCTGTACCAAAAAATTCAACTGCTTTACCTGAAGCTTTGGGTTTAAAGATTTGAGGAACTTTGACTAAACCAGTAGTTACTAAGATTCCAGCAATTAATAGAAGAACAACCAGTATCGGGAGAATTGCACCTCTTTGACCCTGAGTGGAACCGAAGGGACGCTCATTTGGGACAGAATATTTTTTCACTTATTCTTACAATATGTTAAATCAAAAGAATTTGTCAAGGGCTTGCAGATGGCTCAACATCAACTTTCTCATCATAAGTAATTACTTGCTGATATATCTCACCTATTTCGTTTGCTTTTTTAAATTGAACATATAATATTTTCACCCCAGAACCTGAGGGGATTTTTATGGAATTAATCATTAGTGAGTTGTTATATACAACAGGTTCCCATTTAATAAATTCACCTTTTTGGTCATTCTCTAATTCCTGTTTATCAAAAGAATAACGATAGGAAATGGTGTTCTCTGGCTCAGGTAAATCCCCTAATTTATAAACTACTAAATTATCAAATACCCCTTTGGCTGTATGTCCGTCTTTTCCTGGTCTTCCCACCAAAAATCCAAATGCCCTACCATTGTATTCTTGATCAATTTGAGCATCAATTACTTGTGTCCAAACTTCAGCCCCGGCAATCTTTACCCAACCTTTTATCTTGTCTTTACTCCTGTCAAATCTAAAAGTTAATTGTAATCCTAAAGGCTTAAGGTCATTAATTTTTTGAGTATAGACAACTTTTGAATCATTATATGCTGCAAAAAAGTGATTATTTACCCCAGTGTATCCTGGATGATAAGTTTGTTTAACCAAATATGAAGTCCCATCATTTTCTAAGTGATAGTGGTAACAAGAAGTAGTACCCACAAAATCACACTCAAATTCACTTAAGCCAAAAACAACACCAATATTTTTAGGCCCATCCCCTTCTCCAGTTAGTTTTGCATCAAATACAGCAGTATATTCATCTTCTGTAATGTTGGTTTTATATGTTGCCAGCTGATAACCTGTTGACCTGAAGATTTCATTTGTATCTTTGGCAATTGAAATTTCATAAGACCCATTAGTATAAGTACGGTTTGCATGAATATTGGTATTGTTTACCGAATTTACCGGTCCTTCAGGCAATACTTTATTTGTTCCATTTTCATTTACATAAAAATAATCTTCAAAAATGGGCTTTTCTTTAGGTTGAGGATCAAAAGTTGACCAAGCATATCTTTTTACAAAATTATAATGAGGATGAAGTCTGGCAGTAATTGTTGGAGAAGAAGTATGAAGTCTACCATCTGGACCAATTGCTACATCACCTATTAATTCAATCGGAGAAACTCCACTTGCCTTAGGTTTAAACACTTGAGGAACTTTGACCAAACCTGTGGTGACTAAAATCCCAATAACAAGGAGTATGACTACTAAAATAGGTAGAATTGCTCCTCTCTCGCCCTGAGCACTTCGACTTCGCTCAGCGTAAACTTTACCGAAGGGTTGAGATTGGACAGATTTGTTCACTAATTTTTAGTAGAACATATTTGTAAGAGGGATGTCAATGCTTCGACAAGCTCAGCATTGACCTCTTCTAGTCTGAGCAATGAGGTGCTCAACCTCAGAGTCGAAGACCTGAGTGCAATCGAATGGGTTAAGAA
>Ga0080064_1007070_pt1 | contig 11592 bp, 11 predicted proteins | sample Subgrocontami54m_FD_69260 | JGI IMG/M metagenome (GOLD analysis project Ga0080064, IMG submission 69260) | Subsurface groundwater microbial communities from S. Glens Falls, New York, USA - GMW46 contaminated, 5.4 m (SPADES assembly) (version 2) ...
GCGCCGCCCCCGCCGACACCCCCCCCCCCCCCCCCGCCGCGCCCCCCCCACCCCCGGCTCGCCGGCTCCCCCTGCCGTTTCCCGCCCGGGCGGGTGCCGCGGGGCGGGGCCCCGCCCCGCCCGCCGCTGCCACCGCGGGCACAGGGGCCCCACCCGCAGTCCGGCTTTCCCAACCGGCCCCCGCGCGCGCCCTGGCCGGAGCCCGGCGAGCGCGGCATTCCACCCCGCCCCGCCGTCCGCAACGGCAGCTATGCCGAGGCCCCTCCCTTTCCTTCGCCGCCTCCACCTGCCGTCGACCGGCCAGGCCCCGCCGCGCGGCCCGCGCAGCCGCCACGCGCGGCCCCGGCTCCTGCCCCGGCGCCACGCGGGCGCGGCCAGGGCGAGCGGGCGGCTCTCCTCGAGCATGTCCCGCGCCGCATGCGCGTCGGTGTGCCCGCAGCCGCCGAGGTGCGGATCGCCCGCGACCGGATCGAGGGCCTGATCGCAACCTTGAGCGGCCGCAGCTCGATAGCGGCCGGCGACGCCTTACTCACGCGCGCTCTGTCGGTGCGGCTGCGCGCCCTCGACGGCAGCTTCTGGATCGAGCCGGCCGCGCCGGAGACGCAGTGGGTCGAGAGCGCGTCGAGCCTGATCCACGACGACTACGCCACCTGGCGCTGGACCGTGGTGCCGCGGCTGCGCGGCCGCGCCAAGCTGGCCCTGATGGTGTCGGCCCGCACGGTCGGCCGCGACGGGGTTGCCGCCGAGTCGTCGCCGCCCGATCGGGTAATCGAGGTGCGGGTGGGCGCCAACTGGCGCGATGCGGCCGGGCGCTGGGCTGGATGGATAACGGCCCTGCTGGCCGGCGCCGTGCTCGGGCGCTTCGCCGAGCCGGTCTGGACCGTGGCGAGGGCCGCGATCCGCAAGACGCTGGGCATCTGAGCGGCGAGACGGGGTCAGACCCCAAGGCGCGACCTCGCCTCAATCGCCGGCGAGGTAAGGGGTCTGACCCCATCATGTCCGGCCCCTCCAAAAATTTCCACAATTGCGTGCGCAACTAGCCTTGGTGTGGGCGCGGTCCGCGCGCGTACGGGGGCGTGGACGCTGCTGGTGGCCGAAAGGAGCGGGAGGTCGGCCGGAGTTCGACTGCGCGTAATGCGTCACGGGGGTCAGCGATGAAAGTCATGCGCCTCACCGGCGAGCCGCCCACCATCGAGGCCGTAGCAGAAAGCGTGGACGTGGTCCCGCCGCCCTGGCCGGGAGCGAACGTAAACATCGAGGTGGCGAGATTCGGAGCCCGCCTCTCCGAGCTGCTCTCGCAGGAGACGCCCAGCGACCTGCTGGGCCGGCTCGGCGAATTCAAGCGATCGGTGGAGGTGGCGCTGCAGCGCTCCTCGAGCGCCTACCAGATCCTGCGCCAGCTGGAGGAGAGCGGCCTCAAGGATTGCGCCCGCTGCACGCGCGAGCTGGAGCAGCGGCTGGCCGTCAATCCGCACTACGTCGTGCTGGCGAAGATCGCGGAAGCCGAAAAGCTCGTGTCCGAGCTGACGGCGGCGCGCCCGTAGCTGGACCAGGCGACAGGGCATCTCGATCGGGGGATCGCGGCGCACGCACGCCGCAGCAATGGGGGAGGCTTGCATGGCGCTCAACATCTTTGGCGGACGCAAAGGGCACCGGTCCGTGGAGGCGCCGGAGGACTGGCCGCAGCTCCCCGGCGCGTCCCGGCCGACGCTGGAGCAGCGGCTGGCGGTGGCCGTCCCGCCGCCCGAAACTTCCACCGTAACCGCCGCATCGGCGAGCCCCGAGCAGGAGCTGCTCGAGCGCATTGCCGGTTTCCGCGGCGCCGTCGCCGACGCCCTCTACGAGGTTTCCAAGGACTACCGCATGCTGTGCGACATCACCCACGCCGACCTCAAGGCCTGCGACGAGATCGTCGGCGAGCTGCGCCGCCGCCTAGCCGGCAACCTGCACTACGCCGTCCTCGCCAAGCTCGACGAGGCCCACGCGCTGGCCGAGGCGCACGTCGGCGGCGAGTAGACCGACGGTGAACGGGAGTCAGACCCTCCGGCTCGCCGGTGACCGAGGCGAGGGCGGGTGTGTAGGGTTCCCCAGCTGAGCCCAGCGATAGACCCTCGCCTCGACGTTGTCCTTCACGCGCGCCCTGAGCGCCGCGGGATCGATCTGATGCACGCTGCCGCTGCCGGCGAGATCGAGCGCGTGCGCGGCGGCCGTGCCCATGGCCATGCACGGCCCCATCACGCGCACGCTGGAGAGCGCGGCGGCATCGCCGTCCATGCAGCGCCCGGCTGCGACCAGATTGTCGGCCTCGGGCGAGATCAGGCTGGAGAGCGGGACGTAGTGCACGTGGTCGTCGCCGAACGGCTCCCACACATAGCCCTGCGGCGTATCGTGCAGCTCGATCGGCCAGGATGTGCGGGCGATGGCGTCGTCGAACGTGGTGCCGGCGCGCACATGCTCGAGGGTGAGCTGCCGGGCGCCGACGATCCAGCGCGTCTGGCGGATGCCGAGCCCGCCGTACGCGCGCACGCGCGCATTGCCGAAGGCGCGCGGATATTCGCGCCGGAGGAACTCGAGCGCCTTGTCGGCCTGGGCCTTGCCTTCGAGCGACAGCCGCGTCGATTCGATCGCATCGAGCGGGGTCTCGACGTGGGTCATGTTGACGAGCGCCGTGCCGCGGCCCGGAAAGGCGAAGGCGAAGCCGGTCTCGCGCACCAGCCCATAGTCCTTGGCGCACGCCTTCAGGCGCGCGGCCATCGCCTCGCGCGTGGGTTGCTGGCTCTCGTCGATGCCTTCGATGACGATCATCTGCGTGCCGTAGATCGGGCCAGCCGCCGGTTCGCGGCAGGGCAGGCCGGCGAGCCACGCCAGGGCGGCGTCGCCGGTGGCATCGACGAAGCCGGTCGCGCGCAGTCTTACGTCGCCGTAGCGGGTCGCCAGCAGCAGCTCACCGATGCGGCGGCCGTCGAGCTTCGCCTCGCTGAGCACCGCGCCGAGGATCGACGTGATGCCGGCTCCCCGCACCGCCTCCTCGATCCAGCGCGACAGCATCACCTCGTCGTATAGGACGACGGTGGTGTTGGACGGCCCGCCGTGACGATAGGAGAGGCCACCCTTGGCCTCGAGGTCGGTGAGGATCTCGTCGGCGATGCCGTAGGTGAACTGGTAGCCGTGGCTGCCGTTGGAGAAGAGGCCGCAGAAGGTGCCGATAATGGAGTTGACGGCCTGGCCACCCAGCGCCGGCAGGCCGTCGACGATCGCCACCCGCCGGCCGAGGCGCGCCGCCTGCAGCGCGGCGGCCGTGCCGGCAATGCCGGCACCGACGACGCAGATGTCGACCGTCACCTCGCGCGGGGCGGAGCGCGCGCCGCGCCTGACGATGCGTGTGGCGGTGTTCGGCGCGGCCTTGGCTGCCATGTTCGTGTCTCCGGAAGAGGACCGGGAAACGCTACTTTAGGGTAGCCGGAGCAACAAGGCGGCAGGGATGCGCGATTGTCGAGTCGCCCACGGCGCGCGGCCGCGATAGGATGCTTGCCGGCTAGTGACAGGAGGTCCCGCCCGATGATCTACGAGTTCCGCACCTACACGCTGCATCCCCGCACCCTGCCAGAGTTCATGAAGCGCTTCGGCGATGCGCTGCCCAAGCGCGAGAGGTTCTCCAAGCTGGCGGCCTTCTGGTACACCGAGATCGGCCCGCTCAACCAGGTCATCCACGTGTGGCCCTACGAGAATGCGCTGGAGCGCAGCAAGATCCGCGCCGAGTCGGTCAAGGACGGCAGCTGGCCGGCCAAGACCGGCGAGTTCATCGCCGACATGAAGTCGGAGATCCTCGAGGCACTGCCCTTCTCGCCGGCTCTGTCGCCCTCCAGCAACGGCCCCTACTTCGAGATGCGCTCCTACGTGGTCAAGCCCGGCGGCATCCCCGAGATGGCCCAGCGCTGGGGCGAGCATCTGCCGGGGCGGCTCAAGCTGTCGCCGCTGACGGGCGTGTTCACCGCCGACGTGGGCGGGCTCAACCAGTGGGTGCACATCTGGGCCTACAAGAGCCTCGACCAGCGCATGGAGGTGCGCGACAAGGCCCGGGCCGGCGGTATCTGGCCGCCGCCGGGCGGCAGCCCCGTGATCAGGCAGGAGACCAAGATCCTGCTGGCGGCGCCGTTCTCGCCCATCAAGTAGGGCCCAGCCGTCATTCCCGCGAGCGCGAAGCGCATCAGCGAGAATCCAGCCAAAAACTCGTCCTGGCAACTGAGGCTGGATGCCCGCTCTGCGCTTCGCTTGGCGGGCATGACGGCGATGAGTGAAGTTGGGGGCAATCGATCACCTGGGGCTCAGCATGCGCTGCGAAGTCATTGCCATCGGCACCGAGCTGCTGCTCGGCCTCATCGTCGACAGCAACTCGGCGTGGATCGGCGAGCAGCTGGCGCTCGCCGGCATCGACTCCTACTTCCAGGTCAAGGTGGGCGACAACTTCGCCCGCATCGAAGCCTCGATCCGCCAGGGGCTCGAGCGCAGCGACGCGGTGATCTGCTGCGGCGGGCTGGGGCCGACCCAGGACGACATCACGCGCGATGTCATCGCCCGCGTCATGGGCGCCCAGATGCGGCGCGACCAGGCCATCGCCGACAAGATCCGCGCCATCTTCGAGTCGCGCGGCCGCGTCATGTCGGAGAACAACCTGCGCCAGGCGGACATTCCGGTGGGCGCTCAACCCATCGCGCAGATGCCCGGCACCGCGCCGGGACTCGTCTGCCCAATCGGCGACAAGGTGATCTATGCCGTGCCCGGCGTGCCGGCCGAGATGCGGGAGATGGTGCTGGGCACGGTGCTGCCGGACCTGCGCCGGCGCTCCGGCCAGTCGGCGGTGATCCGCAGCCGCACGCTGCGCACCTGGGGCATGAGCGAGTCGGGGCTGGCGGAGGTGCTGGCGGCCCGCGTCGAGGAGCTCGACCGGCTCGGCAACCCCACCATCGCCTATCAGGCGAGCGGTATCGAAGGCATCAAAGTGCGAGTCGTGGCCAAGTGCGACGACGAGGCGACGGCCGCGCGCCTGCTCGACGCCGAGGAGAAGCTGATCCGCGGCCTGCTGGGCGACGTGATCTTCGGCGTCGACGAGCAGTCGATGGAGGTCGTGGTGCTCGATCTGCTGCGCCGCAAGGGCATGACGCTGGCGGTGGCAGAGACCCTGACCGGCGGACTGCTGGCCTCGCGCATGACAGAGGCCGACAAGGCGATGGAGACCTTCCGCGGTGCCAGGATTGCGCCGGACACCGGCGACAGGCGTCAGACCTTGGAGCAGCGCGCCACAGCTGCCGCAGCGCAGGTGCGCTCGGAGTTCGGCAGCAATGTCGGCTTGGCAGCCATTGCCGGCGAGGTCAGCGAGGCAAAGGGGCCCCGCACGGTGCCTGTATTTCTCAGCGCGGCAATTGGCGACGCGCGCTACGGCGAGGAGGTGATCCTGCCGGCAGATCGCGGCCGTCTGCGCGACTTCGCCGTCATCAACCTGCTCAATCTCCTGAGGCGAAGCCTGTCGGCGTGAGCCGACGTTCACGCCGCGACGAAGTCGAACCCATCGCGCCAGCGCACGAACCGGCCCGTCGAGGGCGAGGGAAAGTGCGCCGTGCACATCAGGGTGGAGGTATCGCAGAAGCGGCCGAACAGCTCGCGCCGCGATCGCCCCCCTTGGCTCGAGTCGTAGTCCGACATCATGCCGAGCTCGGGGTAGCGCGCCTGGATCGGCGAGTGGATCATGTCGCCGGCGATGATGGCGTCGGCGCCGGGCTTGCCGACCTGCACCGAGTAGTGGTCGATGGTGTGGCCGGGCGTCGGGATCAGCGTGACGAGATCGTTGAAGGCGTGGGCGCTCTTGACGAGATCGACGCGCTTCGCCGCCACGATCGGCAGCACCGAATCGGTGATCCAGGGACACGCCGCCGGGTCGTCCTTCTGCCGCTTCTCCCAGTAGGCAAGCTCGCGGTCGGCGAATACGTAGCGCGCCTTCGGGAAGGTCGGCACCCAGCGGCCGTTCTCGAGCCGCGTGTTCCAGCCCACGTGGTCGACGTGCAGGTGCGTGCACATGACGAAATCGATGTCGCCGACGCCGAAGCCGGCGGCCGCCAGGCTGTTCTCGAAGCGGTCGGAGTTCAGCATGTGCCAGAACGGCCGGGCGGGGCGCGGCTTGTGGTTGCCGACGCAGGTGTCGATCAGGATGTTGTGGTGCGGCGTCTCGACCAGATAGCCCTGGAAGCACATCTCGAGCTTGTCGTCCGCGTCGAGGTACCTCGGCTGCATCCAGGCGCGGTTCTCCTCCAGCAGCTCCCGCGTCAAGGTCGGAAAGAACTTCAGCACCTCGAAGTAGGCCGCCTCCTGCTCGATGATGCGGTGGACCGTGATGTTGCCGATCTTGATCGGGGCCGGCATGGCTGGCACTCCTCTTCCCAGCACAGAGATAGAAGCGGAATGGTAGCGGCGGATGAAGGCTGCGACCAGCCGATGCGTGCAACCCTCTCCCGCAGTCAGCGCGCTACGGCAGCATTGTGAGCGCATGCGTTGCAAGCCTATCCTGCGGCTCCGCCACGGGAGGACACCCGCATGAGCCCCAGGATCATCCTCGTGCCGCCATCGGCCGATGTCGGTGAGATCGCGCGCGAGATGGCGCCCGCCGGCCTCGAGCTGGTGCTGGCGCAGCCCGCCGCGCCAGCGTTCGAGGCGGCGCTGGGCGAGGCGCAGTTCATGGTCTGCTACCCCAATGTGCGCATGCCCGATCAATTCTATCGCACCGCCCCGCGCCTGCGGCTCGTGCAGCTCTTGAGCGCGGGCTACGACGCCGTCGACTTGGAGGCGGCGCGGCGCGCCAAAGTGCCGGTTGCCAACAACGGCGGCGCCAACGCCATCTCGGTCGCCGAGCACGCGCTGATGCTGATGCTGACGGTGTCGCGCAAGGTGATCTGGCAGCACGCCAACGTGGCGGGCGGGCGCTGGCGCGGCAACGGCCCGGCCCCGCGCATGTACGAGCTGCACAACAAGACGCTGGGCATCGTCGGCCTCGGCACCATCGGCAAGAAGGTGGCCAGGCTCGCGCAGGCATTCGGCATGCGGGTGCAGTATTACGACATTGCGCGGCTGAGCGAGGATGCCGAGGACGCGCTCGGTGTGCGCTTCCGCCTGCTGCGCGAGCTGCTCAAGAGCTCCGACATCGTCTCGCTGCACGTGCCGCTCAACGCGTCGACCCGCGACATGATCGGTGCTGGCGAGCTCGCCCTGATGAAGCCGCTGGCGATCCTGGTCAACACGTCGCGCGGACCGGTGGTGGACGAGCCGGCGCTGACCCGCGCGCTGAGCGAGGCCAGGCTGTTCGGCGCCGGCCTCGACGTATTCGACCAGGAGCCGCCGCCCGCCGACAACCCGCTGCTCGGGCTCGACAACGTGGTGCTGACGGCACACTTCGCCGGCCCGACCTGGGACAACCACGTCGCCCGCTTCCGCAACGCCTTCGACAACGTCGAGCGCGTCGTCCGCGGCGAGCCGCCGCTATGGGTGGTACCGGAACTGGCCGGCAATTGAGCGCCAGCCTTACGACCCAACTCGCCGGACCAACCCCGCCGCGGCTCCCGTTGTGGCAATTGCGTCTCAGTCGCCCTGCCAAAGCACCAGTCGACCGAGCAGCCCGTCGTTGGCGGAATAGCAGTGGCGTTTGGGGCTGTCGTCCTCGTTGGCGGCGCGGCTGCTTTCGTTATCCCGTGCCGGAAACACAGGCCTTTCGCCAAGTGCAAAGGCGCAGCCGAGTTTGGCGTTGCCGGCACACTACACTCAATTCGTCCATTGACCTTACGGTCAAGGCCAAGGGCCACGGCGGACTTGCTTTGCGGCGGGGCTTGGCTCTTGATGGCGCGCTTTTGGGAGAAGGCGAGTTGTCCCGGGCCATCGGGACGAGAGAGGCGAGACGCTAAATCCCGTGTTCACGCAAGCTGAACTCGAGCACACCAACGAGCAAATGCATGCGCGGTTCCTGTCGGTTTCCGACCAGATTCTGCGCGCGCTTTCACAGCTCGAGCGCCTTATCTTGGCAACGCCTCTTGATGCGCAGATTTCCGGCCTCGCCGCCGCCGCACAGATCGCATCGACGCAGCAGCAGCTGCGGACGCAGGTAGAGCGGCTTCCTTCCTCACCGCTGCAACGCTTCGAGGGGTTGCGGAGCGCATTGGACGCGCAGCAGGGTGTCCTTCGGCAGCTGTCGATCATTGTCGAACAGCACGCGCCAGTGCAACGGCACGAGATCACGCCGGGCGCAAACGTCGCTCCCGTGGCCTGGATGGCGTCGGAGCTATGCCGTACACAAGGCGTCCCTCACGGGCCGACGCCAACCGAGCGGGCGCAGATACCGCGGGTGACAAAGAGCGCGGCACCATCGGCTCAGCAACTTGGCGTTCGAGTAAGAGCGTTCCTTGATCACCTCTCGGCCGACCGTGTCCGCGAGCGGTACGCCAGGCCTGCCTGGAGCCGGCGTGCACGTCGATCGCGCGTTGGCAGCCACAGTGGGGCCAAGAATGCCAGTGGACATCGTCTGCTCGCCGTCGCGCGCAAGCAGATATATCCGGCGATCAACGGTGTGGGAGCCCGAACCCTCGGCCTGCTGGCGATGGTGGTTGCAGGGGCCGTTGCCAGTTACGGCATGTTTCCATACGCGAGCGAACAGCCGAATGCAGCGGTGAAGCCGACCGAGATCGTCACGGCGAGACCGGGTGCGGCGGCCGCGTCGGCTGGGGCGCCGCCGGTAGAGCGCAGCGCAACGGTCGACTTGGCCTCACCGGCCACGCCCCCTCTTGCGGCTGCCAGACCCCAGACCGCGCAGGAGGGGCCGACGGTCGCCTCCCGCCTTCCTCTTCCACCATTATTCAGCGCTGCGGCGGAGAGCGAGCCTTCGCCATCGCCCCCTGATCTTGCCAACCGCGCGGATCGGCCGGTTCCGGGTCAAGTAGCAGCGTTTGAGCCCGCATCCGCCTCGGCGACCAAATCGGCGCCGCCACCTGCCGCTGCGCGCGCCGGCAAGCCGGCAACAAAGCCCGATCCGGCCATTGCTGCCCTGGCGTCAGCCGCCGTCGCCTCCGACGCCGATGTCCTGCAGCGGTTCGGCATGCTCGGTAGAATCGCCGTCGACTGCGCCGCGCCGCACAGCCGAAGCAACCCGCACCAGATCTATGCTGTCTCGTCCAGTGGCAACGTCACGCGTACCTTGAAGATGGACAATCCCAAACTCGACGCCACCTTGTCGCTACGCAATGTACGCATGCTCACCCCCGACCTGCTGCAATTCGAGGAGACCGGACGGGCGTCCGCGCTGACCATCAGCATCGTCAACATCGACGGCAGATTCCGCAACTGGCACTCGGCCCAAGCCGACGGCACCGTCCTCATCGCGAACGGAAAGTTCGCCGGTAGCGGGAAACCCACCGTCGCCTTCAAGTTCTGCGGTAACTGATTGGAGACTGTGGGGGCCTCTCGAGCCCTTTGTTCGACAGCATCGGGAGCGGCCGTACCTGGGGCAGAACAGTGCTTGCCGGCTGGTCGGCTCTCCTCCGAGGACCGGAAGTGGCGTGACAAGAGTTCACGCACCCCGCCCGTTCGGCGCCGGCGGCTGGGCCTCGCCGGGGGGCGGCTGGCGCCAGGGTTTCGCGGTCGCGTTCTCCTTCGCGTAAAGCTGCGCCAGCAGCTCGTCGATACGCGGATCGGGCGGCGCGGCGCGGTCCTGGCGCGTGCGCTGGCGGTCCTGCGCCCGCCGCGCCCAGCCGGGCGACCCGCTCTTCTTGGCGCGCCGGCCACCCGAGATCAGCAGCGGGTGGTCCGGCTGCTCGAGGTCGAGTTCCTCCAGGAACGTCTCGCGCAGCGCGTAGAACGACTGCAGGATGGCGTCGCGCACCAGGCTGCGGGTCTCGGCGTCAGGCGTCGCCTGCTTGCGCGGGTCGAGCGTCTGCAGGGCGCGGCGCATGTCGTGCAGGGGCGCGTAGGGGTATAGGCCGACGAGGTCGTCGGTCTCGCCGACGTTGCGATAGACCGAGCGCATGTTGTCGATCGTCTCGGAGAGCTTGCAGAACGTGGCCACGTATTGCTCCTGCGTCGGCCGCTCCAGCTGGGTGTAGGCGAACAGCGCCGACTTGGTGGCGATGATGTCGCGCCATTCCTCCTTCAGCGCCTCCACGAAGCTCGAGCGCTTCTGGAACATGTTGGTGATATAGGCGACGCCGCCGGTGGCGATCAGCAGCGACATGTCGCGCAGGTATTCGTAGGAGTCCTTGAGGATCTTCTCCACGCCAGTCCCGGCGAGGCCCGGAACGTGGTCGGCGATCTTGGCGAAGAAGGAGATGCCGAGCACCACGATCAGCAGCGCATAGATGCGCCACAGCGTGCGCTTGAGATTGGAACGGGTCATGAAGCGATTTCCCCAGGGTAAGCGCCCGGCAAGGCTGCGGCCGAGGGATGCAGCATGGGGCGATATCCCGCTGAAAGTACGGCAACGATGGAGCGGGGAGTCAGCACCTCCACATCGCGTCGCTTGGGCGCCGCCAGCGCCGCGCCGTAGCCGGCCGGGCTCCAAGGAAGAAGGCGATTGTTGTCAATGAGATAAGCCTGCGCAGCAGCACCGTCGGCAATGCGAACAAAAACTCCGTCCGGCAGCGCCGCGAGCAGGGCGCGGTGGGTGATTTTCCGCCCCTGCGCGCCAACCCGCTCGGCATGCAGCGCCGCGTCCATCTCGGGCGCCCGGGCCGGCGCAGGCCACCCGCGCGTCTCGGCCCACAGCGCCGCAAAGCGCTCGGCGTCGCGGCGCCGACACTCGAAGCAGGGGCGATGGCCAGCAGCAAGCGCCGTCGCCTCGTCGAGGAAGAACAGCTCGGTGTAGCGGTTGGGCTGCATCATCGCCTGGCGATGCCGGCCCTTGAACTCCAGCACGCAGGCGATCCACTGCCTGCTGGCCCAGCGGCGGGTCCCGAGCGTCCGGTCGGGCAGGTGGAAGGCGCCGCCGCGGTTGCCCATCATCAGGCCGCGGTGCGGCGTGGCGATGATATCGCCTTCGGGCGTGACGCGGTTCTGGAGAGGCATGGCGCAATCTGCCAGACTGACGGGGCCAAGCACAGGAGGCCAGAATGTCGGATGCGGGCGTGCATGTGAAGCTCGAGGACCGCCGCGAGGGGCGCATGGCCCGGGTCTCGGTCGACAACCGGCGCCGTCTCAACTGCCTGTCGACGCCGCTGATCGTCGAGCTGACGCGGGCCTTCACCGAGCTCGCGGCGGACCACGCGCTGCGCGCGGTGGTGCTCACGGGCGCCGGCGAGCGGGCGTTCATCGGCGGCGCCGACCTGAACGAGCTGGGCTCGCTGTGCGCCGACAGCGCGCGCCTCTACATCACCCGATTGCACAAGGCCTGCAAGACGATCCGCGATTGCCCGGTGCCGGTGATCGGCCGCGTCAACGGCTTCTGCCTGGGCGCCGGCCTGGAGGTGGCGGCGAGCTGCGATTTCCGCGCCGCTGTGGAGACGGCGCAGTTCGGCATGCCGGAGGTGGTGATGGGCCTGCCCTCGGTGATCGAGGCGGCGCTGCTGCCCG
>Ga0080064_1007076_pt1 | contig 11588 bp, 11 predicted proteins | sample Subgrocontami54m_FD_69260 | JGI IMG/M metagenome (GOLD analysis project Ga0080064, IMG submission 69260) | Subsurface groundwater microbial communities from S. Glens Falls, New York, USA - GMW46 contaminated, 5.4 m (SPADES assembly) (version 2) ...
GCCGCCCACCACCCCCGTCCCCCCTTTGCGGGTCTTCGCCGGAACCCCGCCGCCCTGCCCAAGCGGGCCCTGCCGCTCCTTCGCCCCGGCAACAATGGCCTGGGCCAGCGGATGTTCGCTGGCCCGCTCCAAACTGGCCGCCAGCCGCAGCAGGCCGGCCTCATCCCCTCCTGCCACGGGGTTCACGGAGATCAGTTTTGGTTTTCCTTCGGTCAGCGTGCCGGTCTTATCCACGATGAGGGTATCCACTTTTTCAACCCGCTCGAGCGCCTCGGCGTTCTTGATGAGGACACCGGTCTGGGCGCCGCGACCCATCCCCACCATGATGGACATCGGCGTCGCCAGCCCCAGCGCGCAGGGGCAGGCGATGATCAGCACCGCCACCGCGTTGACCAGCGCGTAGGCCATGCGCGGTTGAGGACCCACAAGCGCCCATATTGTGAACGTCACAACCGCCGTGAGGACAACCGCCGGGACAAACCATCCTGAGACAAGATCCGCCAGTTTCTGGATGGGGGCCTTGCTGCGCTGCGCCTCGGAAACCAGTTGCACGATCTGGCTCAACAGCGTGTCGGCCCCCACCCGCGTGGCTTCCATGATGAGGCCCCCGGTGCCGTTGACCGTGCCGCCGGTCACCTTGCTGCCCTGGGTCTTTTCCACCGGGATCGGCTCTCCAGTCACCATGGACTCGTCCACCGCGCTCACACCCTCCCGGACCACGCCGTCCGTCGGGACACGCTCACCGGGGCGGACCCTCAGCCGGTCCCCCACCTTAACTTCCTCAACAGGGACGTCTTCCTCCCCGCCGTCCGGCCGGATCCGCTTGGCGATTTTGGGGGCAAGGTTCAGGAGCTCCCGGATGGCTTGGCTGGTCCGGCTCCGGGCCCGCAACTCCAGCACCTGCCCCAGGAGCACCAGCACGGTAATCACATCCGCCGCTTCAAAATAAAGGGGGATCGTCCCCTCCGGGCTCCGGAAGGCCACGGGGAACCAGCCGGGCACGACTACCGCTGTCACACTATAGAGGAAGGCCGTCCCAACGCCGAGAGCGATCAGCGTGAACATGTTGAGATTGCGGCGGATCAACGATTCCCACCCTGCCTTGAAAAAGAACCCTCCGCCCCACAAGACCACCGGCGTACTCAAGATCAGCTGGACCCAGCCCATCATCCATCCACCCAGGGCCATGACCAGAACCGGCGCCGTGAACACCAGCCCCACCCAGAACCGGCGGGTCATCCGTTCCAGCTCGGGATTACGCTCCTCTTCGGGCGTCCGGGCGGGGGTAACCGGCTCCAGCGCCATCCCGCATTTCGGGCAGGAGCCGGGCCCTTCCGAACGAATCTCCGGATGCATCGGGCAGGTATAAGTCATGATTGCTGGAGAATCCAGTCTGCCTTGCCCCGCCGCATTTCGAAGCGCCATTTCCAGATGAAATAGACTGCCGGGTAGACCAGCAGCTCCAGCAGGAAGGAGGTTGCGAGCCCGCCCACCATCGGGGCGGCGATCCGCTTCATGAGGTCCGCCCCAGCCCCGTGGGACCACATGATCGGCAGAAGCCCCATGAAAGCGGCCATCACCGTCATCATCTTCGGCCGCACCCGCTTGACCGCCCCATGGACAATCGCCTCCTCAAGATCCTTCTCAGTGCGCATCCGTTTCTTGTCCACCGCGTCGTGGTAGGACAAATCCAGGAAGAGCAGCATGAAGACCCCCGTCTCGGCGTCGAGACCCATGAGCGCCAAGACCCCAACGGCCACAGCGGTCGACACATTGTAGTTCAGCACCCACAGCAGCAGCACTGCCCCCAAGATGGAGAACGGGACGGCGAGCAGGATAATACCGGTCTTCACCGCCGATTTGGTATTCATGTAGAGAAGCAGGCAGATGATGAAGAACGTCAGAGGCAGGACGACCTTCATCCGTTCCCGGACACGGATCATGTTCTCGTACTGGCCGCTCCAAAGCAGCGAATAACCGGTGGGAAGCTTCAACTCCTTGGCCACCTTCCGTTTGGCCTCCTCCACGTAGCCGCCGACGTCCCGGCCGGCCATGTCCACGTAAACGTAGCCCGAGAGCAGTCCGTTCTCGTTGCGGATCATCGCGGGACCGGAGAGCAGGCGGATGTCCGCCAGCTGAGCGAGCGGGATCTGTTGGCCCATCATCGTGGGCACCAGGACCCTCTGGAGCTCCTCGATGTCGTCCCGAAGCTCCCGGGCGTAGCGGACGTTCACGGAGTACCGCTCCCGCCCTTCCACCGTGGTCGTGACAGTCTCGCCCCCGATCGCGGTCATGATAACCATCTGGACGTCGGCGACGCTCAACCCATAGCGGGCCAGCTGCTCTCTTTTGAGATCAAAATCCACGAAGTAGCCGCCGGCCACCCGCTCGGCGTAGACGGACCGGGTACCGGGGACGTCCTTGAGGATCATCTCCAGGTGGGTCCCGGTTTCTTCAATCTGCTTCAAGTCGGCGCCGAAGATCTTGATGCCGACCGGAGTCCGGATCCCGGTGGTGAGCATATCGATGCGGTTCTTGATCGGCATGGTCCAGGCGTTGGTGGTGCCGGGGATTTTGAGGGCCTGGTTCATCTCTTCGATCAACTTCTCGTAGGTAAGCCCTTTTCGCCATTCCTTCTCGGGCTTTAAGACCACCACCGTCTCCATCATGGAGAAAGGGGCCGGGTCGGTGGAGCTCTCCATCCGGCCGGCCTTGCCGAAGACCCGCTCCACTTCCGGGAAACTCTTCAGGATCTGGTCCTGTTTCTGGAGCAGCTCCTGCGCGCCGGTGACGGAGATCCCCGGCAACGTGGTCGGCATGTAGAGCAAATTCCCTTCCCGCAGGGGAGGCATGAACTCGAAACCCCGGATTAAGGCACCCGGCAACCGCACGCCGAACATCATGGAACCCAGATTGATGAGGGCCCAAACGGAGAGGACCGCCGCAATGAGCACCACGGGCTTGCGGCGTTTAAGCACCCAGCGGCAGGCCGGCTCGTAGATCCGGAAAAGCACGCGGCTGACCGGGTGTTTTTCTTCCGGATAATAAGTGCCGACCGCCAGTGTGGTGGCCACCTTGGAGGCCCATTTCCAGCGGAGCTTGATCGGGTCCATCCGGGCGAACATCATCCGGAGCGCCGGGTCCAGCGTGACCGCGAGGATGGCCGCCATCGCCATCGCGATGGTTTTGGCCCAGGCCAGCGGCCGGAAGAGCCGTCCTTCCTGGTCCACCAGCGTGAAGATCGGCAGGAAGGCCACCGCGATGACCAGCAGGGAGAAGAAGACGGCGGGGCCGACCTCCTTAAGCGCCTTGAGCCGCACCGCGTGGAAATCCCCCTTGCGGCCCCCTTCGATCCATTGCTCCAGCCGCTTGTAGGCGTTCTCCACCTCCACGATCGCCCCGTCCACCAGCACGCCGATCGAGATGGCGATCCCGGACAGGGACATGATGTTGGAGGTCAGGTGCATGCCATTGAGGAGGATGAAGGAGAGCAGGACTGAAATCGGGATGGTGACGATCGGGATGATCGCCGATGGGAAGTGCCAGAGGAAGATCAGGATCACGATGCTGACGACGATCATCTCCTCGATCAGCTTCTCCCGCAGGTTGCGGATGGAGGCCAGGATCAGCTCCGACCGGTCATAGGTCGTCACCACCTGGACGCCGGGCGGCAGCGAAGGCTCCACCTCCTTGAGCCGGGCCTTGACCCGCCGGATCACGTTCAGCGCGTTCTCGCCGCTGCGCATGATGACGGTCCCGCCCACCACCTCCCCCTGCCCGTCCAGGTCGGCGATACCGCGGCGCAGGTCGGGCCCCAGCGCCACCGACCCGATCTGCCGGATGAGGACCGGCGTGCCTGCCTTGTCCACGCCGACCACGATCTGCTCGATCTCTTCCACCGACTTGGCGTAGCCGCGGCCGCGCACCATGTATTCCGCGCCGGAGAATTCCAGCAGCCGGCCGCCCACCTCCTGGTTCCCCTGCCGGACCGCCTCCACCACCTTGGTGAGCGGGATGTTGTAAGCCAGCAGCTTGTTGGGGTCCACGGTCACCTGGTACTGTTTGACGAACCCGCCGAGGGAAGCAACCTCCGCCACGCCGGGCACGCTCTGCAGGTGATACCGCAGGTTCCAATCCTGGAAGGAGCGCAGTTCCTGAAGGTCGTGTTGTCCCGTTTTGTCCACCAGCGCGTATTGGAAGACCCATCCCACGCCGGTGGCGTCCGGCCCCAGCTCCGTCTTGACCCCTTCCGGCAGGCGGGGGATGATCTTGCTCAGATATTCCAGCGTGCGTGAGCGGGCCCAGTAGAGGTCGGTGCCGTCCTTGAAAATCACGTAGACGTAAGAGAAGCCGAAATCGGAGAAACCCCGGATCGCCTTCACGTTCGGGGCGCCGAGCAGCGCGGTGACGATCGGGTAAGTGACCTGGTCCTCGATGATGTCGGGGCTGCGGTCCCAGCGGGAGTAGATGATGACCTGCGTGTCGGAGAGGTCCGGGATGGCGTCCAGCGGGATGTTCCGGGCGGACCAGACCGCCGCCGTCATCGCGGCGATCACGAAGATCAGAACGAGAAATTTATTGCGGGCCGAGAACTCGATGACCTTCTCGACCCATCCCCCTTGCCGGAGAGAGGGCTGTTCCTCGCCGCTATTGGCCATGCTGGTGCCCCTTAGCTCCCGCCCCTTCCAAGGCCGCCTTCAGGCGGCTCTCGGAATCCACCAGGAAGTTCCCGTTGACCACCACCGGCTCTCCTTCCGAAACCCCTTGAGTGATCTCCAAGAGGCCCTCCCCCTTCGCTCCCACGGTGACCTCGCGCGGTTCCAGGAGTCCCTCCCCTTTATCCACGAAGAGGATCCGGCGGGTCCCGCTGTCCAGGACCGCCTCCGAAGGAACAACCAGCCGCTCCCCCAGGTCCACGGAGATTTCGGCGGTGGCGAACATGCCGGGTTTGAGCCGCCCATCGGCATTGGGGAATTCCAGCCGGGCGACGGCGGTCCGGGTCTCCTCCTCCAACGTGGGTGAGACGAAAACCACCTTCCCCCGCAGTTCCTGCCTGCTTCCTTCCCCAAAAGTGATTACCGCTTCCTGGCCGACCCGGACGAGGCCCAAGTCCAGCTCGTAGAGCCGGGCATCCACCCAGAGGGAAGAGAGGTCGGCGATATGATAGAAATCGGCTCCCCTCTCCATGAACTCCCCGGCCCAGACGTGCTTCTTCAGCACGATGCCATCCATGGGGGAAACCAGCACCAGCGTTTCGGAGGGCTTCCCCTGCCGCTCCAATTCCCGCACTTGGTTCTCCGTCACGTCCCACCAGAGGAGGCGCTGGCGGGCCGCCGCCAAATTTTCCTCGGCCGCTTCTCTCACCTGCGGGCCGGCATCGGCCGGGATCTCTTTCAGCAGGCCGAGGACAATCAGGTACTCCTGTTGAACCGAGATAAAATCAGGGCTGGAAAAGGAGAAAAGGGGCTGCCCTTTCTTGACCAGGTCTCCCTCGTAACGGGCGTAGATCTCCTTGATCCATCCCTCCACTTTCGGGTGAACGTGAACGATTCGTGTTTCGTCCACCATCACCGTCCCGACGGTCCGGATGAGCCGGGTGAGCAGCTGTCTTCGGGCCGGCACGGTCTTGACGCCGATGAGCTGCCGTTTCTGGGGGCTTAAGAGGACTGCCGCGTATCCCTGGGCGGCAACCGCCGCGGGAGCCGCGGGCTCCTCCCCTCCCAGGACGTGGGTCCCGCAAATCGGGCAAGTGACCTCTTCTCCGGCGGCAGCGACCACCATCATGGGACACGGCCTGCCTTCATGCAGCTTGGGGCAATTGTGAAGCGCGCAAATCTCCTCCGCTGTCTTTTTCTTTCCCTGCTGCGCGGTCTTCTGCTCCGGCTCCCGCTTTACAAGCTGCATGTGGCAGATCGGACATTCGCCCGGACGGTCCGAGGTGTAGTCGGGATGCATCGGGCAGTAGTAGAGGGCGGCCTGCTCGGAATGGGCAGCGTGGCGAGGCGGCTTCGCCACCCGCACCGCAACTGCGCCCGCTAGAACAGTTAGGACTAAAACAGTAAAGACAATCTTTTTTCGAGAAAACATGGGGCCTCCTAATGTTCCGGCCGCAACGGCAGGCCGACCGCCTGCTCCAGCAGGATGACCCGCTGTTCCAGCCCGGCCAGGTGCTCATAGTAAGTGCGCTTGCGCTCCGCCAGCATCCGCAGGGCGTCCAGCAATTCCATGAAGGAGCCCCGTCCGCTCTGATACAGCGCCATCTCCGACGCGACCGCCTGGGAGGCCAGCGGGATCAGACTCTCCCGGCAAAGTTTCGCCGTGCCGTACGCCGCCATCGCCTCGTGCCAGTTTTCATGGACCTGACGGGCCGCCTCGTTGCGGGCCCCCTGGAAAGCATGCTCCGCCGATTCCTTGTTGAACAGGGCGCCCCGGACGCCGTATTTCTGCTTGGTCCAAAACCAGAAGGGCAACACGAGGGCCAGCGTCAGGTCCCAGGGCCCGATGGGGCCCATCGCCGGATCCCGCAGCTCCAGCATCGTCTCCAGGTCGGGCCAGAGCTCCCGCTTCGCGAGCTTCCAGTCGGCTTCGGCCCTCTCCGAGGAAAATTTGAAGACCAGCAGCTCCGGCTGGTTCTCCAACGCCTTGGCGACCAGCTCCTCCGGACCGGAGGGAACCGGCTCCAATGGGATCTCGGCGGGCGGGGCCATCTTCCCTTCCACCGGCCGGTTCAGCAGATGATTCAGGTGCGCCTCCAGCCCGCGCCTCCGATGGATCAACACTTCCACCTGATTGGCCGCTTCCAGCGCCTCGGACTGGAGGCGCAGGAGTTCGTTTTGCGAGATGCCGCCCGTCCCATACCGCGCGCGGGCCGATTCGACCGCCTGATCCAGCCAAATCTTCTGTTCCCGCTGGATCTCCAGTTCGCGGTCCGTCAGGAAGAGGTCGTAGTAGGCCGTTTTCAATTGGGTTGTGAGGTCCAGCTCCGCTTTTTTGAAAACCGCCGCCGTCCGCTGGGCCTCCGCCACCGCCACTTTCTGGCGCAGTGAGAGCTTGCCGGGGAACGGGATGGACTGGAGCAGCGAGTAGATGACGGTCGCCTGGTTGACCTTGAAGGTGCCCCGGGGGATCTCCTCGAACTCCACGCCGATCCTCGGAGCCGGCAGGCCCCGGGCCGCGGGGATCCTGGCCTGCATCGCCTCCACCTGTTTCTTCGCCGCCAGCAGATCGGGATTGGCGCGCCGCAGCTCCTGGATCAGCTCCGGGAGAGACAACGCTCCCTCAGTTGCCCAAACAAGGGAGGAGGGAGGGGGGAGGAGGGAGGAGAAAAAAGCCGCAAGGAGGATTCTGGCTGCCCAAACCCGCATCCGTCTTATCTCCTCTCTCCTCACTCCTGACTCCGATCCCCTGACTCCTGACCTTCTTTCACGGCGCATCCGGGCGTCATCCCGCAGGCCGTCTCTTTGCAGGCGGTCCGAAGCTCCTCGGACACGGAAGCCATCAGCCGTTCCCGCTGCGGCGGCTCCAACTGCCGGTTGACCGCGAGCAGGTAATCCAGCGTGGCCGTCTCCAGCCGGGTCTGCTCCTGGCCGATCTCTTGCGCCAATTGCGCCAGCGCGGCCCGGTCGGGGTCCGGTTGCTTAAGAAGCTGGATGATCTGGGCCCTCTTGGCGCACAGGATCCCGCAGCTTTCGCCCTTCTGCGCCAGGAACTGTTTCTGCGCCGACGCCACCGCCTCCCGCTGCTCCGGCGTGAGCCCCAAACTCTCCACCCAGCCCGCGGGGGAAGTTTTACGGCTCAGCATTTGGCCGCAACCCAGGGTGGCCAGATACGCCACACCCCCGATCCCCACCAGAGCAAAAACGATCACAAGAAACCGCTTCATGCCCTCTCTCCTTCCATTCGCCTGAGCACGGCTCCCGCCAGCGAGTCATGCGGCGCGTTGCCGAAGAGGTCCAGCCGCTCCGCCCGGGCCACCACCCGCGCGACGGCCGGGTCCCCGGTCCCGCCCGCCTTACCGAAGCTCCATATGCCGCTGACGATCCCAATGAGCAGCGCCGCCGCCACGGCCGGCGCGGGCACTTTCCAGAGCTCGGCCGCCGGCCGGTCCATCAGCTTGCGCCAGAGCCGGAGCCTGAAGTCCTGCGAAACCTCCACCGCCGGGTAAGCGCCCTTGAGCAGCCGACCCAGCGGGTCGTTCGATGGATTGTCCATGGGATAACCTCCTTCTAATGAGTGAAACGCCGAAACCGGCCCCATCCCCCATCTATTTTTGAATAAAAAAAGCGGCTGCCTCTTTTTGAGGCAACCGCCCCGCGAAAACAGAAACCGCCGCGGGTTATTTCACTTCCTCCGGGCCGACCGCCCGGTTGCATCCCAAACGCTTGGCCTCGTACAGCCGCTGATCCGCCGCGGCCAGCAGGGATTCCACGCCGGTCCCGTCCTCCGGAAAGAGCGCCACCCCGAAGCTCATGGTGAGCCCCGCTTGCCGCGCGAAGGCAGACTCGGCGACGGCGCCGCGCAGCCGCTCCACGACCACCATGGCCCCCGCAAGATCGGCGTCAGGCAGCAGGATCGCGAACTCATCCCCGCCGTACCGGGCAACCAGATCCATCGCCCGCCGGCCGGCTTTCAAAAGCCCGGCGAGGGCCTTGAGCAGCTCATCCCCCGCCAGATGGCCGCGCGCGTCGTTGTATCCCTTGAACCCATCCACGTCCGCCATGGCGATGGCCAGCGGCCCCGGATGCCTGGAAACCCGCTTAAACTCCTTCAAGGCCGTCTCCATAAAGACAGCCCGGTTCGGCAGGCCGGTTAAAGGGTCGGTCATTGCCCGGCGGAGCAGCCGGCGCTCCCGCGCCTTCTGCTGCGTGGCGTCCCGCATCACAACCAGCGCCCAAGCCGGCCGGTCCGGAAGCTGGACCGGCGTGTAGCTGGCGCTCACCGGCCTCTCCCTTCCGTCGGGCGTCCGGATCGTGTACTCCGCGCTGCGAACCGGCCTGAACCGGCCCATCGCTCTCTTGCCGGGACATTCCCAAGGATGGTCCTCGAGGGAGCATCCGTGCGCGTCCCGGCAGGAAAGGAGGATCCCGCACTCCGATTTTCCAACCGCTTCCTCCGAGGAGCGCCCTGTCAGGCGCTCCATCGCCGGGTTCATCGCCAGGACGCGCCGGTTCTCATCAATCACCATCATCCCGTCGCAGGAGTGCCACAGGATCTCCGGGACGGGTAACTGCTCTTGAAGAATCATAAATCGCTCCTTTCAGGAAAGGAATCCTGTCGCTTCTGCCCATAAGATACAAGCAACGGCCGCGGCGCACTATGAGCCAGGTCATAAAATGCAAATTGCGCTAAAATAGCCCCATGCCCCGGCGCCACGATCTTGAGCTCTCGCTGAAACAGAGCGACCTCTTCGGACGGCTCTCCGCCAAGGAGAGGGAGCGGGTAGTTTCCTTCTCTCACGATCGCTCCTACGCGAAGGGGGAAGTCATTTTCCATGAGGGGCGGCCCTCCGACAGCATCTGGGTGACGCTGGAGGGCCGGGTTCACCTGCTCCATCACCAGCCGGAGGGGCGGGCCCAGGCCACCTGCGTGATGACGCCGGGCGAGACCTTCTGCTGCCTGCCGGCGATGGATCAAGGTGTTTACCCGGCCACCGCCGTGGCCGCCACCAAGGCCCGGGTGCTGCAAATCCCGCATTACCTCTTCCAGGAACTGATAAAAAGCTCATCCGATCTGCTGCGGCAGACCCTCTGCGTCTTCAGCGGCCGCTTGAGGCAGGTGGAGGCCAAAGGATGCATGATCCACGACCCCGTGGAGCGCCGGGTGGCGCGGGCCCTTCTGGCCCTGAGGAAGAAATTCGGGGACTCCATCCCCCTGACCCGCCAGGAGATCGCCGAGCTGGCCGGCACCACGGTAGAGACCGCCATCCGGACGATCAGCCGGTTCCAGCAGGAAGGATGGGTCCGCTCCAGCCGCGGGAAGGTCCAGCTTCTCCAGCCGGACTCCCTCGCCCGGCTCTCCCCCTAAAGCCGTCATCTCGAGCCCCCGCAGGGGGCGAGAGATCTCGTTTTCCTCCTGTATGACCCATGTCATAGTCCCGGTTGCCGCCATCCTGTATTCTTCTGTCTAGACGAGGAGGAATCATGAGCAACCATCTGCCTTCTTTGCTGGTGACCGTGGTGGGGTCCGACCGGAAGCGATCTCGGATATTGTCCCAGGTTGAAGAGAAGCTCCGGCGCAGGGGCCTGCAGCCCTGCGTCCTAAAGAATTGGCGTGATACCGCCATCGGCGACTGCGATATCCTGCTGATCGGCTGCGGGGAGACGGAGGTGGACCAGGTGGCCCGGCAGATCGAGCACTTGTGGACGCGGAAATGGAACCACTGGTACGCCGAAACCCAAGAACGGCGGAGCGCTTCCGAATTTTAGAGGTAGGGCTGGAGGCGCTGCTTGAGGAGGTCGCGGGCGCGGGAGATGCGGCGCTCGACCGCTTTGGGGCTGATCTGCAGGATCCCGGCGATCTCGGCGTGCGGGAGTTCTTCGATCGCGGAGAGGATCAGCGGCGCGCGCAGGTCGGCCGGAAGGGCCGCCACCGCCCGGCGGACCGCCTCAGCCGCTTCAGTCCCGGCAGCCGTCTCGCGCGGGCCGCGGGAAACGGAATCGGCGATCCTCCCCGCCAACGGCTCTTCTTCCCCATCTAATGAAACAGTGAACGGCGTGCGGGCCTGCTTGCGCAGCCGGTCCAGGCAAAGGTTCGCGGTCACGCGGTAAGCCCAAGTAAACAGCTTCGAGGAAGGATCGAGCTGAGGGGGATGCTGGTACAGCCGGAGGAAGGTCTCCTGGGCGATCTCCTCGGCGTCGGCCCGGTTGCCAAGGAACCGGTAGGCGAGGTTGATGACGGCTCCGGCGTAACGCTCCATGACTTCCTGGAACGCCTCCGGCTCCCGCCGGGAAACGCCGGCTACGAGATCAAAATCATTCAATCACGTCGCCAACGACGGGTTCGACTTTAATTCCCTGCTTCGTGAGAAAGCGGACTCCCCTTTCCAGGTTCTCGCGGGTCCCCTCGAGCTCCAGCACCATCTCGCCGACGCTCTCGGTCACCTTGGCGCGGCGGACGTTCGGCATCACCTTGCACTTCAGGGCCATCGTGTAGATGACCGGCTTCTTGATTTTGTTCTGGGGGAAAATCAGCTGCACAATTTTCTTAGGCATCGCGCCCTCCCGCGATGGCCGGGATGATGGAGAGCTCATCCCCATCCTTAATCGGGGTTTGCTCCTGCTTCAGGAAGCGGATGTCCTCCTCGTTGACGTAGAGGTTCACAAAGCGCCTGAGCTTGCCGTTGGCGGGGTCGCAGAGCCGCTCCTTTAGGCCCGGGTACTGGCGGTCCAGGTCCTGCAGGATCTCCTGGACGGTGCCGCCGGCGGCGGTCACCTCCGGTTTGTCCGCCGTCAGCTTCTGCAGCGGCGTTGGGATTCGGACGATAATAGCCATCACTCCTCCTTTAACATCGGTACCAGGTACCAAAAGGGCAATCGGTACCTGGTACCGTTTAGGTTTTAACGTGCTCCTCAAACGATGCCAGGGTCGGC
>Ga0080064_1007077_pt1 | contig 11587 bp, 12 predicted proteins | sample Subgrocontami54m_FD_69260 | JGI IMG/M metagenome (GOLD analysis project Ga0080064, IMG submission 69260) | Subsurface groundwater microbial communities from S. Glens Falls, New York, USA - GMW46 contaminated, 5.4 m (SPADES assembly) (version 2) ...
GGAGGGGCGGAAAGGGGGGAGGGGATGCGCTGTCCGAGTTGTGCGAGCCTCGACACCCCGGTGAAGGATTCGCGCCCGACTGAGGATTCCGCCGTCATCCGCCGCCGTCGCGTGTGCCTTGCCTGCAATTTCCGCTTCACGACCTTTGAGCGCGTGCAATTGCGCGAACTCGTGGTGATCAAACGCAACGGCCGGCGCGTGCCCTTCGATCGCGACAAGCTTATGCGTTCGGTGCAGATCTCGCTGCGCAAGCGCCCGGTCGATCCGGAGCGCATCGAGCAGACGGTTTCAAAAATCGTGCGCGAGCTGGAAAGCCTGGGCGAGAGCGAGGTTTCCTCGGAAACCATCGGCGAGATGGTGATGGAGAACCTGCGCGGCCTCGACGATGTCGCCTATGTGCGCTTCGCCTCGGTTTACCGCAATTTCCGCGAGGCCAAGGATTTCGAGGCTGTGCTCGGCGAATTGTCTGCCGAGGAGGAGCCGCGCCCAAGCCCGCGGAAATAGAAATGCCATTAGCTGAGGACGCGAGGTTCATGGCGGTGGCGCTGACGCTGGGCCGCCGTGGGCTTGGCAATTGTTGGCCCAATCCCGCGGTCGGCGCTCTCGTGGTCAAGGACGGCCTGATCATCGGCCGCGGGTGGACGCAGCCGGGCGGCCGGCCGCATGCGGAAACCATGTCGTTGAAACAGGCGGGCAAGGCGGCGCGCGGCGCAACGCTCTATGTGACGCTGGAGCCATGCTCGCATGAAGGCAAAACGCCGCCCTGCGCCGATGCCGTCATCCGCGCCGGTATCGCGCGCGTGGTTTCGGCGATGGAAGATCCCAATCCCAAGGTGACGGGGCAGGGGCACGAACGCCTGCGCGCGCGCGGGATCGCAGTCGACATTGGTATCGGCGCCGATGAGGCGCGGAGGGTGCATGCCGGGCATAGCCGCCGCATGACCGACGGCCGCCCGCATGTATTGCTCAAGCTCGCGGTGTCGGCGGATGGCAAGGTTGCCGCGGCGGGACGCAAGCCTGTCGCCATTACCGGCGAGCCTGCGCGCGAACGGGTATTCCTGATGCGCGCCATGAGCGATGCTATCCTTGTCGGCATGGGAACGGTGATGGCCGACAATCCCTCGCTCACCTGCCGCCTTCCCGGCATGCTGGAGCGCTCGCCGGTTCGCGTTGTGCTCGATGCGAAGCTGCGGGTTCCGCTTGCGATGAGCGTGGTGGCGACGGCGCGCGAGACGCCGACCTGGATTTTCGGCGCGTCCGATGCCTCGGCCATGGCGGAAAAGGTTCTGTGCGATAAAGGCCTGGAGGTTTTTCGCGTGAAGGCGAAGGACGGAAAGTTGGACATTTCTCAGGTGCTCAAGCTTCTTGCGGAGCGCGGCATCACCCGGCTGATGGTTGAAGGTGGCGCGCGCGTGGCGGCGTCTTTTGTTTCCGCCGATCTGATCGATGAAGCGGTGATCCTCCATTCGCCAAAAACCATCGGGTCAGAAGGCGTCGATGCGCTGGAAGGATTGCGGCTCGATGCCTTGACCAAATCCAAGCGGCTCAAGCCGGCCGGCAGCGAGGCGATTGGGCCTGACAACGCCGAATATTTCCAGCGGGCATAACATGTTCACCGGCATCGTGACCGACATGGGTGAGGTCTTGGCGGTGCGGCCGCGTGGTGAAGGGCTGCACCGTCTCAAGATCGCCTGCAGCTATGACCGCGCCTCGATTGCCGAGGGAGCCTCTATCGCCTGTTCCGGCGTGTGCCTCACCGTGGTTGGAACCGGCGAAGAAGACAGCCGCACTTGGTTCGCCGCCGATGCTGCGGCCGAGACCTTGAACGTCACCACCGTCGGGAACTGGCGGCGCGGCACGAAAGTGAATCTAGAGCGCGCCTTGAAACACGGCGATGAACTTGGGGGCCATATCCTCAGCGGTCACGTGGATGGCATTGCAGAAGTGATGGCCCGCACGGAGGGCGTCGAGTCCGCCAATCTCACACTGCGCACCCCGGCGCCTCTGGCGCGCTTTATCGCAACCAAGGGCTCCGTCGCCCTCGACGGCGTGTCGCTCACGGTCAATACCGTTGAAAACGATGCCTTTTCCGTTCTCATTATACCGCATACGTTGAAGGTAACGACGCTCGGCGCGGTGTGTGTGGGTGATCTTTTGAACCTCGAAGTTGATATGATGGCGCGCTATGCTGCGCGCTTGGCGGAGGCGCGGTAAGAAACCTGCGTCTGGCTTGATACTGACGGCACAACGACAGGAAATCAGTCATGGCTGAGGCGCGGCGGCCCGCAAATGAAACGAAGGGCGACCTCGCGGATGCGCGCATCCTCGTGGTCGAGGCGCGCTTCTATGACGATATCGCCGATGCGCTGTTGGCTGGCGCCAAGCGCGCGCTCGACGCGGCGGGTGTGATGTGGGATCGCCTCACCGTGCCGGGATCGCTTGAAGTTCCCGCTGCCATCGCGATCGCGGTTGAGGCCGCGGAGCGGCGCGGCCAACCCTATGACGGCGCCGTTGCGCTTGGCTGCGTCATCCGCGGCGACACCATTCATTTCGAGATTGTCTCGCACGAGTCCGCCCGTGCGCTGATGGATTTCGCCGTGACGAAGCGGTTTCCCATCGGCAACGGCATCCTCACCGTCGATACGGAATCGCAAGCCTGGGCGCGCGCACGCATGGAAGAAGCCGACAAGGGCGGGGACGCGGTGCAAGCGGCCTTGGCGATGGTGCGGCTCAAGCGCCGCGCCGCCGCGGGTTGACGCCGTGGCCGCACCCGCATTGCCCAAGGACAAACGAAAAGCCAATCGCCGCGGCGCTGCCCGGCTCGCGGCCGTGCAGGCGCTTTATCAGATGGACGTCGCGGGCACGCCGATCAACGAAATCCTCTCGCAATTCGAAAGTCACTGGATCGGGCGCGAGGTGGAAGGCGCGCAATATCTGCCCGCCGAGGCGGCATTCTTCCGCGACATCGTCGGCGGCGTGGTGCGCGAGCAGCGGCGGCTGGACCCGCTGATCGACGCGGCGCTGGAACGCGGCTGGCCGCTTAAGCGCATCGAGGCCGTGCTGCGCGCGGCGCTGCGCGCGGGCGCCTACGAGCTCGATCATCGCAAGGACGTGCCCGCGCGCGTCATCATTTCCGAATACGTCGATGTCGCGCATGCGTTTGTCGAGGGCGACGAGACCGGCATGGTCAATGCCGTGCTCGATCAATTGGCGCACGAGATGCGTGGCGCGGAGTTCGGCGCGAAGGGGTAGTGCTCGATGGCTAAATCCCCCGCCGAAACCGGCGAAGAGCGCCTGATCGCCACATACTTTCGCCCGCTGGCGCGATATCCCGGCGCGCTCGGGCTGCTCGATGATGCGGCGGTGCTGATGCCGCCCGCGGGCCACGATCTTATCGTCACCACGGATGCCATCGTGGCGGGAATCCATTTCTTCGCCGATGATCCGGCCGGCGCCATTGCGCGCAAAGCATTGCGGGTCAATCTTTCCGATCTCGCCGCCAAAGGCGCAAAGCCAAGCGGGTTTCTGCTGACGCTGGCTTTGCCGGAACGTGTGGCGCCGTCCTGGCTCAAAGCCTTTGCCAAAGGTCTCGATGCGGACGCGCAGGCTTATGACTGTCCGCTGCTTGGCGGCGATACGGTGAAGACGCGAGGGCCGGTCCTTGTGTCTATCACCGCGCTGGGCACTTTGCCGCAGGGAAGCATGATTAAACGCAGCGGTGCGAAAGTTGGCGATCGCGTTCTGGTCACTGGCACGATTGGCGACGCCGCGCTTGGGCTCAGGTTGCGGCGCGAAAGCAGAGCGGCGCGGCACCGGAAACTGGATGCAAAGATGCAGCGCCATCTCGCGGACCGTTATCTCCTCCCGCAACCGCGCAACGCGATAGCAGAACTGCTACGAAAATATGCCAGTGCAGCAATGGATGTTTCTGACGGCCTTGGAGGAGATCTCAATAAGCTCTGCCGCGCTTCCGGCGTCTCCGCGGAAATCGATGCGACGCGCATACCACTATCGCAAGCCGCTCGCACAGCGCTGAAAGCGGAGCCGGCCCTGATCAAAACCATTCTTGCGGGCGGCGACGATTATGAGATCGTCTGCACCATGACGGCAACTGATGTTGCGGCTTTTCACACTGCTTCCGCCGCGGCAGGCGTGACGGTGACAGAGATCGGAAGTGTCACGGCAGGTAAGGGCAGGGCGCGTTTTTGGGGCGGGAATGGACGTCCTTTGTCCCTGAAAAGCCTTTCCTACAGCCACTTCTGAAGATATATGCCGCGAGTTGTCATCCCACTGTCATTATCCGCCGATAGGTCCGGTCGCAGGGGACCATCATGACTGAGCGAACTTACAACGTCCTTTTCCTTTGCACCGGCAATTCGGCGCGTTCCATCATGGCCGAAGCCATTTTGAACAAGCAAGGCAGGGCAAAATTCCGCGCGTTCAGCGCCGGCAGCCAGCCGAAGGGTGCGATCCATCCTTATACGATCAGCCTGTTGCAGCGCCTCGGTCATGACACGGCGGGCCTGCGCTCGAAGAGCTGGAATGAATTCGCCAGGCCGGGCGCACCGGAGTTCGATTTTGTTTTTACCGTCTGCGACAATGCGGCGGGCGAAACCTGCCCGATATTTCCCGGCAAACCCACCACCGCGCACTGGGGCATTCCGGATCCGGCCGAGGTAAGGGGAACGACCGCCGAAATCGGCGTGGCTTTCAACGACGCTTACCGGATGCTATCGCGGCGTATCGAAGTCTTCACCGCGCTTCCGATTGCCAGCCTCGACGGCATTTCGCTGATGAACAAGCTACGCGACATCGGCCGCATGGACGGGGCGACTACTAAAGCCCAGGCCGAATGACGCCGTCGCCCGCGCAGCGGCTTTTCGCTGAAGGTCTCGGCACGGCCTTTCTGCTTGCTGCCGTCGTCGGCTCCGGAATCATGGGCGAGCGGCTGGCGGGTGGAAATGTCGCCATCGCGCTTCTCGCCAATAGTCTTGCCACCGGTGCGGTGTTGACGGTGTTGATTCTGATCTTCGGCGGCGTTTCGGGTGCGCATTTCAACCCGGCCGTCAGCATTGCCTTCGCGCTGCGCCGGGAATTGCCTTGGGCGCTGGCGGGATTTTACGCCGTGTCCCAGGTGACCGGCGCCTTCATAGGGGTTTGGGCGGCGCATCTGATGTTCGATCTGCCGGTGTTTCAGCTATCTGCCCATGTGCGAAGCGGCGCCGGCCAATGGCTGGCCGAGGCCATCGCGGCCTTCGGCCTTGTGCTCACCATTCTCGGCTGCGCAGCGCGCGTTCCGGCGGCGACCCCTTATGCGGTTGGCCTCTACATCGTAGGAGCCTATTGGTTCACCGCCTCCACCTCCTTCGCCAATCCGGCGGTCGCGCTGGCCCGGGCCTTTACCGACAGCTTTTCCGGCATCGCGCTTGCCGGAGTTCCAGCCTTCGTCGCGGCGGAACTCGCCGGCATGGCTGCGGCTTTGGCGGCCAGCCGGGTTCTCTGGCGGGAATAATCCTGCGAGTTGCTGGTCAGTTTCTACGTCAGCGGCTAAAAGAGCGGATCCACAGGATCTGCCGATGTCCGCCATAAGCTCCGCGCCGATCAATGCATTGGAAGGCGACCGTCTGGCGCGCCGTAACGTGCTTGTGCTGGCCACGGCTCAGGCGCTGGCAGGCGGCAACAGCACCATCGTCATCACGACAGGCGGCATTGTCGGCGCCATGCTTGCGCCGGACAAAGGTTTAGCGACGCTTCCCATCACAATCATGGTCTTGGGCATGTGGTTCGGTACGCTACCGACCGGTGCGCTGGCGAAGACCTACGGCCGCCGTTTTGCTTTGGTGGCGGGGGCCATTATTGGAACAATATCCGCCCTCATTGCGAGTCTCGCGGTGCTGTGGGGTTCATTCCCTCTTTTTCTGCTTGCTTCCTTTGGGTCGGGTTTCTTTGGCGCCACCTATCAATCCTATCGCTTTGCCGCCGCCGACACCGCGAGCGAAACGTTTCGGCCGAAGGCCGTCTCCTGGGTAATGGCCGGCGGCGTGCTTTCCGCCATCATCGGGCCGCAACTCATTATTTTCACCAAAGATCTGCTTCCGCCGCATCTTTTCGCTGCGACCTTCCTCGGCCAGGCGACGTTTGCCGCGCTAGCAGGGGTGGTCCTGCTTTTTGTCAAAATCCCAACGCCTGCAGCGGCGAAAGGCAAAACTGGCGGGCGCCCGCTCGGTCAGATCATAAGCACACCGCGCTTCATCGCCGCTGCTGCCTGCGGCGTGGTGAGCTATGGTTTGATGAATCTCGTAATGACCTCGACGCCGCTTGCCATGCTGGCTTGCGATCACTCGGTCACCGATGCCACGCTTGGGCTGCAGTGGCATGTGCTGGCGATGTTTGTCCCAAGCTTCTTCACCGGCAGCGTGATCGCGCGAGTTGGCGTCGAGCGCGTAATGGTGCTTGGCTTTGCCCTGATATTAGCGAGCGCCACCGTGGCGCTTCTGGGTATAACGCTGTGGCATTTCTGGACCGTTTTGGTGCTGCTCGGGCTGGGATGGAACTTTGCCTTCATCGGCGCGACCACCATGGTTACGCAATGCTACACCCCGGAAGAGCGCAATAAAGTGCAGGCCTTCAATGATTTCCTCGTCTTCGGCAGCATGGCGCTGGGATCCTTCTCGTCCGGACAGTTGCTGGCAAAATTCGGCTGGGCAGCGGTTAATCAGGTGGTATTCCCGGCGGTGATGGCCGCGGCGGCGCTATTGTTGTGGCGGAAGCTGCGCGAGCGCCGCGCCGCCGCCTGAAAAGGCTGGATTCGCCCCTTTCCGCCGTTGCGCCCGCCGTGCCTTTTTGGCAATGTCCGCGCCGCTTCGCCGGCTGGGCCTTCGCCCGGCAAAATCCTAAAATCGAGGTTTGAACTCCATGTCAGCTCTGAACGTGATCGTTGGCTGCGGCCTGCTCGCCGTCCTCTATGGCATTTGGGCGATCTATTCCGTCATGCAGGCGGATGCCGGCAGCCCGAAGATGCGGGAAATCTCAGCAGCGGTGCGTGAGGGCGCGCAGGCTTATCTGAAGCGCCAATACACCACCATCGGCATGGTCGGCATCGTTATCTTCCTCATCGTCGGCTATTTCCTTGGTTGGCTGGTCGCGGCTGGTTTCGCCATTGGCGCGGTGCTCTCGGCCGCGGCCGGGTTCATCGGCATGAATGTTTCCGTGCGCGCCAATGTGCGCACCGCCCAGGCCGCGATCGGCTCGCTCGGCGCTGGCCTGGAAATCGCGTTCAAGTCCGGCGCCATTACCGGCATGTTCGTGGCCGGTCTCGCGCTGCTCGGAGTCACGGGCTATTTCGGCTATCTCACCGGCGGCTTCCCTTTCCTCGGTAGTGCGGGCTTGAAGATCAATGACCGGCAGGTGATCGACGCGCTGGTCGCGCTCGGTTTCGGCGCCTCGCTCATTTCTATCTTCGCTCGTCTTGGCGGCGGCATCTTCACCAAGGGCGCTGACGTGGGCGGCGATCTTGTCGGCAAAGTGGAAGCCGGCATCCCGGAAGATGATCCGCGCAATCCGGCTACCATTGCCGACAACGTGGGCGACAATGTCGGCGACTGCGCCGGCATGGCGGCGGACCTGTTCGAGACCTATGCGGTGACCATTGTCGCCACCATGGTGCTGGCCTCGATCTTCTTCGCCACCAGCCCCGCGCTCTACAATATGATGATCCTGCCGCTCGCCATCGGCGGCGCATGCATCATTACCTCGATCATCGGCACATTTTTCGTCAAGCTCGGCGCCACTCAGTCGATCATGGGCGCGCTCTACAAAGGCTTCATCGCGTCCGCGGTGCTGTCGCTCGGCGCCGTCGCCTACGTGATCTATGCGCTGGTCGGCTTCGGGCCGATTGCGGGCATGTCATACACCGGGATGTCGCTTTTCCTGTGCGGCGTCGTCGGTCTGGCGGTGACCGGACTCATCATCTGGATCACCGAATATTATACCGGCACGAATTTCCGCCCGGTGAAATCCATCGCCGCGTCGTCGGTGACTGGTCACGGCACCAATATCATCCAGGGTCTGGCGATCTCTATGGAAGCGACGGCGCTTCCCGCGCTGGTCATCATCGCCGGCATCTTGTTCGCCTATGGCCTTGCCGGCTTGTTCGGCATCGCCGTCGCGGTGACGACCATGCTGGCGCTTGCCGGCATGGTGGTGGCGCTCGACGCCTTCGGTCCGGTGACCGACAACGCCGGCGGCATTGCCGAGATGGCGGGGCTGCCCAAGGAAGTGCGCAAATCCACCGACGCGCTCGACGCGGTGGGTAACACGACCAAGGCCATCACCAAAGGCTATGCCATCGGCTCGGCGGGCCTCGGCGCGCTGGTGCTGTTCGCGGCCTACAATGAGGACCTGAAGTTCTTCATCGCCAATGCGCAGACTTACAAATACTTCGCCAACGTGAAGCTCGATTTTGCGCTGACCAATCCATACGTCGTTGTCGGCCTCTTATTCGGGGGACTGCTGCCCTATCTGTTTGGCGCGATGGGCATGACGGCTGTGGGCCGCGCGGCCGGCGCTATCGTCGAGGAAGTGCGCCGTCAGTTCCGCGAGAAGCCGGGCATCATGACCTACAAGGACAAGCCCGATTACGGCCGCGCCGTGGACATGCTGACCAAGGCGGCGATCAAGGAAATGATTATTCCGTCCCTGCTGCCGGTGCTGTCGCCGGTCGTTATCTATTTCCTGATCTACTTCGTGGCCGGCGGCGGCGCGGTGGGCAAGTCCGCCGGCTTCGCGGCGGTGGGCGCCATGTTGCTGGGCGTGATCGTCACCGGACTGTTCGTCGCCATATCGATGACCTCCGGCGGCGGCGCCTGGGACAATGCGAAGAAATACATCGAGGACGGCCACTACGGCGGCAAAGGCTCCGAGGCGCACAAGGCCGCGGTGACCGGCGACACGGTCGGCGATCCCTACAAGGACACGGCCGGACCGGCGGTGAATCCGATGATCAAGATCACCAATATCGTGGCATTGCTGCTGCTCGCGATCCTCGCCCATCAATAGGGCGAGGAAGCCACGCGAAAGCGCGCCCTCGAAGATCTAGTTCTTGCCGAGGAAGTTCTTGAAGATGAGACTGAGGTAATTCACTTCGTTGCCGCCGGTCGGCGTGGTGCGGCTGATGTAATCAAAGAGCTTGCCGTCACGGATGCCGTAGTCGGCGAGCCGCTCCACGCGGCGGTTCTTATCGAAATAAATGGCGACCACCCGCTGCTCGGTGATCTTGTCGGGCATGAAAGCCGCCGCCCGTTCGGTGCGCTGTGAGATGTAATAAAAGGCCTCGCCGCTCACCGTCGCGACCGTGGATGGGGTCCCCAGCACGATCAGGACCTGTTCCTGACTGGCGCCGAGCGGGACCTGTTCCAGTGCCCCTTCGGGCAGGACATAGCCGCGTTGGTAGACCTGGGTCAGGCAACCGGCGAGAAGCGAGCTGAGGACCAAAAGGCCCGCCGCTGTCCGGCCGAGGCGGAACAGGCGGGGCCGCGGTTTATGGCTATACGGCGGCATCGTCACTTCGCTCTTGCATCCCAAGGCGCGTTGACGTAACCGCCAGAACGACAAATAGCAACGTTGGCTCCGATGGTATGCGGCGTCAGTTGGCGGGGGCTCAACAAGCTATCCTCATGAAATTAAACATTTTTCGCCATCCGAAGCAAGACAGCATCGCCTCTCTGTATGGCACGATCGTGGCGCAGGCGAGATCGCCCGTCTTTTACCGGGCCTATGGGGTGCCCGACACGATAACGGGACGGCTGGAGATGATTCTGCTGCACACATTCTTGTTCTGCCGCCGCATGCAGGGCAATGGGGAGGACGTACACACCGTCGGTCAGAGGGTCTTCGATCTGTTCTGCAGCGATATGGATGGCAATTTAAGGGAAATGGGCGTGGGCGACTTGGCCGTGCCCCGCCGGATGCAGCAGATCGGCGAGGCCTTCTACGGCCGGTCTGCCGTCTATGAGCCGGCCTTGGCTGCCAATAATGAGCGGGGGCTTGCGGAGGCGTTGATGCGAAACGTGTTCTCCGGTGTTGCTCAACAGTCGGATGGCCCGCGCCGGCTGGCAGTCTACGTCATCGCGGCGAGCCGCAATATCGCCAGCCAGGAAGACGCCGATCTGGTTCAAGGGCAAATGAGATTCCCCGATGCCGGTAGTTTTTTGATCGCTGCATAAGATGAAAGAAATCAATATCCCCTGGAGCATGCCAGTCGCGCTTGCCGACGTTCCCAATACCGGGCAACATTTCGATTTAGCCGCAGACGAGGACACGCGCGCGAAATTGGCGAAGCTTGCCGGCGTGCGCGTCTTGCCAAAGCTGGAAGCGAGTTTCGACGTCGAGAGACACGGCGCAAGCGGCCTGCATGTCTCCGGCCATGTCGCTGCCACGGTCGGGCAGATTTGCGTCGTGACGCTTGAGCCACTCGACAATGAGGTGGAAGAAAACGTGGACCTGACTTTCGCGCCGCCGCGCGAGCCGGTTGCCGATATGGACGATGACGATGGCGTGACCGGGGCTGCCGCTCTCGATACGATCGAACCGCTCATCGACGAGAGGATCGACCTCGGCGCGATCGCCACGGAATTTCTGCTCCTGGGGGTCGACCCTTATCCGCGCAAGCCAGGGGTGCAATTCAAGCCGGCATCCGTGGGTGACGCGGAAGCGCATCCCTTTGCCGCTTTGGCGGCGTTAAAAAAAGACCGGGATGCCAAGGATGACTAAGTTCGATCCACGGCCGGCGGCCCCATTGTGTCGTGCCGCCGACACGCTATTGTCACATGCCGTTCCGGCGTCCAAAGGCTTGGCCTTGCGGCGCATTCCCCCATCAAGGTCCACGCATGCCGAATAAGGTCCGTATCGCGCTTGACGCCATGGGTGGCGACCACGGCCCATCGGTGGTCATTCCCGGAGCGGAGCTGTCGCTCATCCGGCATCCCGATACGGAGATGATTCTGTTCGGGGATGCGGTGGCGGTGGAGCCTGTGCTTGCCGCGCATCCGCGTTTGAAGGCGGCCTCTCGCTTCGTGCATACCGATGTTGCGGTGAAGATGGACGAGAAGCCAAGCCAGGCGTTGCGCCATGGCCGTTGGAAATCGTCCATGTGGCTTGCGCTCGATGCGGTAAAGAAAGGCGAAGCGGACGTTGCCGTGTCGGCGGGAAATACCGGCGCGCTGATGGTAATGGCCAAGTTCAATCTCAAGATGATTGCCGGCGTCGACCGGCCTGCCATTGCGGCGCTGTGGCCGACGCTCAAGGGCGAGTCGATCGTCCTCGACGTCGGCGCGTCGATCGGCGCGGACGCCGAGCATCTGGTGCATCTCGCCGCCATGGGCAGCGCCATGGCGCGCGTGCTGTTCGACATCGAAAGGCCGACCGTCGGTTTGCTCAATATCGGCGTGGAAGAGGTCAAAGGCCTTGAGCCAGTGCGCGAGGCCGCGCAAATATTGCGCGAGCAACCGCTGCCGCATCTCGACTATTTCGGCTTCGTCGAAGCCGACGACATCGGCAAGGGAACCGTGGACGTCGTGGTGACCGAAGG
>Ga0080064_1007079_pt1 | contig 11585 bp, 7 predicted proteins | sample Subgrocontami54m_FD_69260 | JGI IMG/M metagenome (GOLD analysis project Ga0080064, IMG submission 69260) | Subsurface groundwater microbial communities from S. Glens Falls, New York, USA - GMW46 contaminated, 5.4 m (SPADES assembly) (version 2) ...
GCGAGCACGTCGCCGGCCTTGACCTTGGCGTTGGGCTCGACCTGCAGGATCGCATCCACGGGCAGCAGGTATTTCGCATCGACGCCGCGGGCCACGCGCACCGGCTTGCCACCCTTCGACTCCTTGATGACGATGGCAGGCCTCAAGTCCGAGCCGCGCGGCGAGGCGCGCCAATCCATGATCACGCGATTGGTCGTGCCCTGCACCTCGTCGGTCTGCTCCTTCATGGACACGCCCTCGACCAGGTCGGCGAAGTCGGCCACGCCATCGACCTCGGTCAGGATCGGCCGCATGTAGGGGTCCCATTGGGCCAGCCGCGCGCCGCGCTTCACCTCTTGGCCTTCATCGACGTGCAGCTGCGCGCCATAGGGGATCTTCTGCACCGCCAGCTCCTTGCCGGACTGGTCGGAGATGACGAAGGCCATGTTGCGGCCCATCGCCACCAGCCGGCCCTGGCTGTCCTTGACGACGGCCCGGTTCTTGATCTTCGCCTTGCCGTTGAAGTTGGACTCCACGAACGACTGGTCGACCGTCTGCGCCACGCCGCCCAGATGGAACGTGCGCATGGTGAGCTGGGTGCCGGGCTCGCCGATCGACTGCGCCGCGATGACGCCCACCGCCTCACCCATGTTGACCGGCGTGCCACGGGCCAGATCGCGGCCGTAGCACTTGGCGCACACCCCGTTGGTGGTCTCGCAGGTGAGCACCGAGCGGATGCGCACCTCCTGGATCTGCGCCTTCTCGATCGCCTCCACCTCCTTCTCTTCCAGCAGCTCGCCGGACTTGACCATCACCTTCTTGGTGGCCGGGTCCTTGATGTCTTCGGCGGCCGTGCGGCCCAGGATGCGCTGGGCGAGCGAGACGATGATCTGGCCAGCGTCGACCACCGCCTGCACGTTGATGCCGGCGTCGGTGCGGCAGTCGTCTTCGGAGATGATGGCATCCTGCGCCACATCGACCAGCCGGCGTGTCAGATAGCCGGAGTTGGCGGTCTTGAGCGCGGTGTCGGCCAAGCCCTTGCGCGCGCCGTGCGTCGAGTTGAAGTACTCGAGCACCGACAGGCCCTCCTTGAAGTTGGAGATGATCGGCGTCTCGATGATCTCGCCCGACGGCTTGGTCATGAGGCCGCGCATGCCCGCGAGCTGACGCATCTGCTTTTCCGAGCCGCGCGCGCCGGAATGCGCCATCATGTAGACCGAGTTGACCTGCCGCGTGCGGCCGGTCGCCTTGTCGATCTGCACCGAGGAGATTTGGTCCATCATCTCCTTGGCGATCTGGTCGGTGCATTTCGACCAGGCATCGACCACCTTGTTGTACTTCTCGAGCTGGGTGATGAGGCCGTCGTTGTACTGCTGCTCGTACTCGCGCACGAGCTCGTTGGTCTGCTCGACGAACTTGGCCTTGGTCGCCGGGATGACCATGTCGTCCTTGCCGAACGAGATGCCGGCCTTGAACGCGTGGTAGAAACCGAGCCCCATGACGCGGTCGCAGAAGATCACCGTCTCCTTCTGGCCGCAGTTGCGGTAGACGGCGTCGATCAGGCCGGAGATGGCCTTCTTGGTGAGCAGCTGGTTGACGTGGGCGAACTTCACACCCGGCTTCCTCGGCAGCAGCTGGCCCAGCAGCAGGCGGCCCGGCGTGGTCTCGTGCACCTCGACCACCTCGTTGCCGTCCTCGTCGACCGCGTGGAAGCGGCCCTTCACCTTGGCGTGTAGCGTGGCCACGCCGGCGGCGAGCGCATGCTCGACCTCGGCGATCGAGCCAAGCAGCATGCCTTCACCGGGCTCCTTGTCGCGCAGCATCGACAGATAGTAGAGGCCGAGCACGATGTCCTGGCTCGGCACGATGATCGGCGAGCCGTTGGCGGGGTGCAGGATGTTGTTGGTCGACATCATCAGCACGCGCGCCTCGAGCTGGGCCTCCAGCGACAGGGGCACGTGCACGGCCATCTGGTCGCCGTCGAAGTCGGCGTTGAAGGCGGCGCATACCAGCGGGTGCAGCTGGATCGCCTTGCCCTCGATCAGCACCGGCTCGAACGCCTGGATGCCCAGGCGGTGCAGGGTGGGCGCGCGATTGAGCAGCACCGGATGCTCGCGGATCACCTCGTCGAGCACGTCCCAAACCTCGGGCTTCTCCTTCTCGACCAGCTTCTTGGCCTGCTTGACGGTGGCGGCCTGGCCCAGCGCCTGTAGCCGCGCATAGATGAACGGCTTGAACAGCTCGAGCGCCATCTTCTTCGGCAGCCCGCACTGATGCAGCTTCATCTCCGGGCCCACCACGATCACCGAGCGGCCCGAGTAGTCGACGCGCTTGCCGAGCAGGTTCTGGCGGAAGCGCCCCTGCTTGCCCTTGAGCATGTCGGCCAGCGACTTCAGGGGGCGCTTGTTGGCCCCGGTGATGACGCGGCCGCGCCGGCCGTTGTCGAACAGCGCATCGACGGATTCCTGCAGCATCCGCTTCTCGTTGCGGATGATGATGTCGGGGGCACGCAGCTCCATCAGCCGCTTCAGGCGGTTGTTGCGGTTGATGACGCGGCGGTAGAGGTCGTTGAGGTCGGAGGTGGCGAAGCGGCCGCCATCGAGCGGCACCAGCGGCCGCAGTTCCGGCGGGATCACCGGCACCACGGTGAGCACCATCCACTCCGGGCGGTTCTTCGAATCGATGAAGGCCTCGATCACCTTGAGGCGCTTGGCGAGCTTCTTGGGCTTGAGCTCGGTGGTCGCCTCGGCGATCTCCTGGCGCAGCTGGTCGCGGATCTTGGGCAGGTCCATGCCGGTGAGCAGGTCGCGGATGGCCTCCGCGCCGATGCCGGCCGTGAAGGTATCCTGGCCGTACTCCTCGATCGCCTGGTTGTACTGCTCCTCGTTCAGCAGCTGCTTCTGCTCCAGTGCCGTGGCGCCCGGCTCGGTGACGATGTAGTTCTCGAAATAGAGCACGCGCTCGAGGTCCTTGAGCGTCATGTCGAGCAGGAGGCCGATGCGGCTGGGCAGCGACTTCAGGAACCAGATGTGGGCCACGGGAGCGGCCAGCTGGATGTGGCCCATGCGCTCGCGCCGCACCTTGGTGAGCGTGACCTCGACGCCGCACTTCTCGCAGATCAGGCCTTTGTATTTCATGCGCTTGTACTTGCCGCACAAGCACTCGTAGTCCTTGATGGGCCCGAAGATGCGCGCGCAGAAGAGGCCGTCGCGCTCCGGCTTGAAGGTGCGGTAGTTGATGGTCTCGGGCTTCTTGATCTCGCCGAACGACCACGAGTTGATGTCGTCGGGACTTGCGATCGAGATGCGGATCTGATCGAAGGCCGGCGCTTGCACCTGCTGCTTGAAAAGATTGGTGATCTCGTTCATCTGCTCTCTCTCTTCTCGAAGGGACGCTGGCGGCGTGCCTCCAACTTGCATGGGTCGTCACCTCTCCCCGCGCGTGGGGAGAGGGCTTGGGCGAGGGGCACTATTCGGCTGCGGCTGGCGGCAATCGCGGACGCTCCGCCTGTGATTCTGCCGCGGCCTCCTCCGCCGCTGCCAACGCTTCCGAGTCGACCAGCTCGACGTTGAGGCCCAGCGCACGCATCTCCTTCACCAGCACGTTGAAGCTCTCCGGAATGCCCGCCTCGAACATGTCGTCGCCGCGCACGATCGCCTCGTAGACCTTGGTGCGGCCCGCCACGTCGTCGGACTTGACGGTCAGCATCTCCTGCAGCGTGTAGGCAGCGCCGTAGGCCTCCAGCGCCCACACCTCCATCTCGCCGAAGCGCTGGCCGCCGAATTGCGCCTTGCCGCCCAGCGGCTGCTGGGTGACGAGGCTGTAGGGCCCGATCGAGCGGGCGTGGATCTTGTCGTCGACCAGGTGGTGCAGCTTCAGCAGATACTTGTAGCCCACCGTCACCTTGCGATCGAACGCCTCGCCGGTGCGCCCGTCGTAGAGCGTCACCTGCCCCGAGGTGTCGAAGCCCGCCTTCTGCAGCAGCTCGACGATCTGCGGCTCGCGCGCGCCGTCGAACACCGGCGTTGCCACCGGCACGCCGTCTTTCAGCTTCTCGCTCGCGGCCACGAGATCGGCGTCCTTCAGCTTGGCTATACCGCCATCCTTGCCATAGATGTCGGCCACCGTGTCGCGCAGGGCCTTTACCTGGCCGCTCTCGTGGAACTTCTGCAGCGCCTCGTCGATGATCCGGCCCAGGCCGCGACAGGCCCAGCCCAGATGCGTCTCCAGAATCTGGCCCACGTTCATGCGGCTCGGCACGCCCAGCGGATTGAGCACCACGTCGACGTGGGTGCCGTCCTCCAGGTAGGGCATGTCCTCGACGGGCACGATCATCGACACCACGCCCTTGTTGCCGTGCCGGCCCGCCATCTTGTCGCCGGGCTGGATCTTGCGCTTCACGGCCACGAACACCTTGACCATCTTCATGACGCCGGGGGGCAGCTCGTCGCCGCGCTGGAGCTTGTCGACCTTGTCGACGAAGCGGCGCTCCAGGCTCCTCTTGGCGTCCTCGTACTGCTTGCCGATCGCCTCCACCTCGGCCATGGCGGCCTCGTCGGTGAGGCCGATCTCCCACCACTGGCTGCGCGGCAGCTCGCCCAGCACCTCCTCGGAGATGATGGTGCCCTTGCGGGCGTTCTTGGGGCCCTTGGCCGCCTCCTTGCCCATCAGCGCCGACTTGAGGCGCGCATAGACGTTGCGGTCGAGGATCTGCAGCTCGTCGTCGCGGTCCTTGGCGAGGCGCTCGATCTCCTCGCGCTCGATCGCCATGGCGCGCTCGTCCTTCTCGACGCCGTGGCGGTTGAAGACGCGCACCTCGACGACGGTACCGTTGACGCCCGGCGGCAGCCGGAGCGAGGTGTCGCGCACGTCGGAGGCCTTCTCGCCGAAGATGGCGCGCAGCAGCTTCTCCTCCGGCGTCATCGGGCTCTCGCCCTTGGGCGTGATCTTGCCGACCAGGATGTCGCCCGGGTTCACCTCCGCGCCGATGAAGACGATGCCGGCCTCGTCGAGGTTCCTGAGGGCCTCTTCCGACACGTTGGGGATGTCGCGGGTGATCTCCTCCGGCCCGAGCTTGGTGTCGCGCGCCATCACCTCGAATTCCTCGATGTGGATCGAGGTGAAGACGTCGTCGAACACGACCCGCTCGGACAGCAGGATGGAGTCCTCGAAATTGTAGCCCATCCACGGCATGAACGCGACCAGCACGTTCTTGCCGAGCGCGAGGTCGCCCAGGTCCGTGGAGGGACCGTCGGCGATGATGTCGCCGGCCTTGACCTGGTCGCCTACCGTCACCAGCGGCCGCTGGTTGATGCAGGTGTTCTGGTTGGAGCGCTGGAACTTGCGCAGCCGGAAGATGTCGACGCCCGGCTTGGAGGGGTCCGCCTCCTCGGTGGCGCGGATGACGATGCGGGTGGCGTCCACCTGATCGACGACGCCGGTGCGGCGCGCGGCGATCGCCGCGCCCGAATCCCGCGCCACCACCTCCTCCATGCCGGTGCCGACGAGCGGCGCCTCGGCCTTGATCAGCGGCACGGCTTGGCGCTGCATGTTGGAGCCCATCAGCGCGCGGTTGGCGTCGTCATTCTCGAGAAACGGGATCAGGGCCGCGGCGACCGAGACCAACTGCTTGGGGGACACGTCGATGTAGTCGACCTTGTCGGGGGAGACCAGCACCACGTCGCCCTGGTTGCGGCAGGTGATGAGATCGCCGGTCAGCTTGCCCTTGGGATCGACCTCGGCATTGGCCTGGGCCACGTGATAGCGCGCCTCCTCCATGGCCGAGAGGTAGGCGACCTCGTCGGTCACCTTGCCCTTCTCCACCTTGCGGTAGGGGCTCTCGATGAAGCCGTACTTGTTGACGCGCGCGAACGTGGCAAGCGAGTTGATGAGGCCGATGTTGGGGCCTTCCGGGGTCTCGATCGGGCAGATGCGGCCGTAGTGCGTCGGGTGCACGTCGCGCACCTCGAAGCCCGCCCGCTCGCGCGTCAGGCCGCCCGGGCCCAGCGCCGAGAGACGGCGCTTGTGCGTGATCTCGGAGAGCGGGTTGGTCTGGTCCATGAACTGGGAGAGCTGCGAGGAGCCGAAGAACTCGCGCACGGCGGCTGCCGCCGGCTTGGCGTTGATCAGGTCCTGCGGCATCACCGTGTCGATGTCGACCGAGCTCATGCGCTCCTTGATGGCGCGCTCCATGCGCAGGAGGCCCAGGCGATACTGGTTCTCCATCAGCTCGCCCACCGAGCGCACGCGCCGGTTGCCCAGGTGGTCGATGTCGTCGATCTCGCCCTTGCCGTCGCGCAGATCGACCAGCGTCTTGATGACCGAGAGAATGTCCTCCTTGCGCAGGGTGCGCACGGTGTCTTCGGCCTTCAGGTCGAGACGCATGTTCATCTTGACGCGGCCGACTGCGGACAGGTCATAGCGCTCGGAATCGAAGAACAGGCCATGGAACAGCGCCTGCGCGGCATCCAGCGTCGGCGGCTCGCCCGGGCGCATGACCCGGTAGACGTCCATCAACGCTTCCTCGTGGTTGGAGTTCTTGTCGATGTTGAGCGTGTTGCGGATGAAGGCGCCGATCGTGACGTGGTCGATGTCGAGGATCGGGAACTCCTTGACCTTCGCCTCCTTCAGCGCCTCCAGCAGCTTGGCGGAAAGCTCGTCGCCGGCCTCGCCGAAGATCTGGCCGGTCTCCATGTTGACGATGTCCTCGGCCAGATACCTGCCGGCCAGGTCCTCGGCGTTGAACAGCACCTCTTTGAGGCCTTCCTCGGCCAGCTCGCGGGCGCGTTTGGCCGTGATCTTCTCGCCGGCCTTGGCCACCGCCTCGCCCGACCTGGCGTCGACCAGATCGGCCGTCGGCGTCATGCCGCGCATCTTCTCCGCCACGAACGGCACCTTCCAGCCGCGCTTGCTCTCCTTGACGGTGATCGTCTTGTAGAAGCTCGACAGGATCTCCTCGTCGTCCATGCCCAGCGCATAGAGCAGCGTGGTCACGGGCAGCTTGCGGCGGCGGTCGATGCGCACGTAGACGATGTCCTTGGCGTCGAACTCGAAGTCGAGCCACGAGCCGCGGTAGGGAATGATGCGGGCGGCGAACAAGAGCTTGCCGGACGCGTGCGTGCGGCCGCGGTCGTGATCGAAGAACACGCCGGGCGAGCGGTGCATCTGGCTGACGATGACGCGCTCGGTGCCGTTGATGATGAAGGTGCCGTTCGGCGTCATGAACGGCATGTCGCCCATGTAGACGTCCTGCTCCTTCACGTCCTTGACGGACTTGGCGCCGGTCTCCTCGTTCACATCGAACACGATGAGGCGCAGCTTCACCTTCAGCGGCGCCGCAAAGGTCATGTCGCGCTGCTGGCACTCGTCGACGTCGTACTTGGGCGGCTCGAACTCGTAGCGCTCGAAGTCGAGCGTGGCCCGCCCGGAGAAGTCCGAGATCGGGAACACCGACTTGAATACCGCCTGCAGGCCCTGCTCCGCGCGTCCGCCCGGCGGCTCCTTGACGATCAGGAAGTCATCGTAGGAGCTCTTCTGCACCTCGATGAGGTTGGGCATCACGGCCACTTCGCCGAGCGTGCCGAACTGCTTCCTGATGCGCTTGCGGCCGTTGTAGGTGTCAGCCATTTCCGCTCCTCGTCCTTCGTCGCGCGAAGGCAGATGTTGAACGTGCTGCCGGCGGGGCGGCACGCCCCGCGGCATTGCTTCTAGTCCTGGCGGTGAAAGCTCGACCCAGAGCTTCGCAAATCCGCTGTCCTCTTGCGATGCGCCGGCGCTGGGCCAGGGAGCGCTGCCTGCTCCTCAGCCCGCACCCAGCAACTTCGCGTCACTTGACCTCGACGACGGCGCCCTGATCCTCCAGCTGCTTTCTCATCTTGGCCGCCTCGTCCTTGTTGAGGCCTTCCTTGACGGTCTTGCCGCCGGCCTCGACAAGGTCCTTGGCCTCCTTCAGGCCGAGACCGGTGATGGCACGCACCTCCTTGATGACGTTGATCTTCTTGTCGCCGCCGGACTTGAGGATGATGGCGAACTCGGTCTGCTCTTCGACCGCCGGGGCCGCCGCACCGCCGGGAGCCGCGGCAACGGCGACCGCCGCAGCGGCCGACACGCCCCACTTCTCCTCCAGCAGCTTGGCGAGCTCCGCCGCCTCCAGAACCGTCAGCTTCGACAGGTCGTCCACGATTTTCGAAAGATCAGCCATGACTCGACTTCCCTGGTTTGCAACTTAACTTTTGCTCATTTTCGGCCCGCGAGCCTTCGCTCGGGCTGCCGATGATGCGATTGCTCGTCTCAGGTGCTCTTGGCTCCCTGCGCTTGGACCACACGCGCCAGCATGGCGCCCGGCTCCATGAGGATGCGCGCGATCTTGGTCGCCGGCGCCTGCACGAGGCCGATGAGCTTGGCCCTGAGCTCGTCGAGCGAGGGCAGGTCCGCCAGCGCCTTCACGGCGCCCACGTCCATCACCGTCCTGCCCATCGCGCCGCCCAGGATCACGAGCTTGTCGTTCTCCCGGGAGTACTTGACGGAGATCTTGGCGGCGCACACCGGGTCCTGCGAGTAAGCCACGCACGTCTGCCCCTTGAGCAGATCGGTGATTCCCTCGCTATCGGTGTCCTTGAGTGCCAGCTTGGCCAACTTGTTCTTGGCGACCTTGACCGTGCCGCCTGCCTCCTTCATTCGCTTGCGAAACTCGGTCATCTGCGCAACAGTCATGCCCTTGTAGTGGGCAACGACCATCACGCCGGTCCCTTTCCACGCCTCGTTGAGCGTGGAGACGAGTTCGCGCTTTTGCGCCCTGTCCACGTTTGCTCACTCCATCCGTGCGGAATGCGCCTTTTCGCGCATTTATTCCGCGGGTTGCACCTTGCCGTCTTTCGAGACGGCGCCTCAGAAACCCGTCCCCTTGCGCGTGACCGCAAGATGCAGACCCAAGAAGCTCGAACCGGCACTCTGCCGCCTGTTCGTCTCCCGTCTCATGCAGGCCCTCCAGCTGGAGGCTTAAGCCGGGAGACCCCGGCACCGGCAATCTCGGACAGGTCTGGGCGGAGCGCCGCTCAGGGGCCCCACCCATGCTCCAGGCTCACGCCCGGCATTCACCTATGACAAGCCGCACCAGCTCCTCTCATGCCGCGCCGCCGGCAATCCCGACGCTGCCCGCATCGACCTTGACGCCCACGCCCTGGCTCGAGCTCACGGACACCTTCTTGACGTAGGTGCCCTTGGCACCGGCCGGCTTCGCCTTCACCACCGCATCGACGAACGCCTTGATGTTCTCGATCAGCTGCTTGTCGGGGAAGCTGGCCTTGCCGACGCCCGCCTGCACGATGCCGGCCTTCTCGACCCGGAACTCCACCGCGCCGCCCTTGGCGCCCTTGACCGCGCTGGTGACATCCATCGTCACCGTGCCGACGCGCGGGTTGGGCATCAGGCCGCGCGGGCCCAGCACCTTGCCCAGCCGCCCCACCAGACCCATCATGTCCGGCGTGGCGATGCAGCGGTCGAAGTTGATGGTGCCCTTCGACACCTGCTCGACCAGGTCTTCCGCGCCCACAACGTCGGCCCCGGCGGCCTTGGCCTCGTCCGCCTTGGCGCCCTTGGCGAACACGGCGACGCGCTGCGTGCGGCCCGAGCCGTTCGGCAGGTTGCACACCCCGCGCACCATCTGGTCGGCATGCTTTGGATCGACGCCCAGGTTCATCGCCACCTCGACGGTTTCGTCGAACTTGGCTTTCGCCCGCTCCTTGACGACCTTGATCGCCTCATCGATGGCGTAGGCCTTCTCACGATCGACGCCCTCGCGGGCGGCCTTCAGACGCTTGCCGATCTTGCTCATGGCCTCACTCCGAAACCTGCAGACCCATCGAGCGCGCCGTCCCGGCGATGGTCTTGACGGCTGCCTCGAGGTTGTCGGTGTTCAAGTCCTTCATCTTCTGCTTGGCGACCTCGCGCACCTGCGCCATTGTGATGGTGCCGGCGCTGGTGCGGCCTGGCTCCTTGGAGCCGTCGGTGAGACCCGCCGCCTTCTTCAGGAGATGCGAGGCCGGCGGCGTGCGCATCTCGAAGGAGAACGAGCGGTCGGTGTAGACCGTGATCTTGACCGGGATCGGCGCGCCCTGCTCCATGTCCTTGGTCTTGGCGTTGAACTGCTTGCAGAACTCCATGATCGAGAGCCCGCGCTGGCCCAGCGCCGGCCCGATCGGCGGCGACGGGTTGGCCTGCCCCGCCGGGACCTGCAGGTTGATGTAGCCGTCGATCTTCTTGGCCATTGCTTCTCGAGCCCTCTCTCTACCTATGGGCGCAGCCGTTGCCGGCCGCCGCCGCCTTCACGCAACCTTCTCGACCTGCCCGAACTCCAGCTCCACCGGCGTCGGCCGGCCGAAGATCGACACACCCACCTTGAGACGCGCGCGCTGCTCGTCCACCTCCTCGACGTGGCCCTCGAAGGTGGCAAAGGGCCCGTCCGCGACCCGCACCTTCTCGCCGATCTCGAAGGTGACCATCGGCTTGGGCCGCTCGACGCCCTCCTTCACCTGATGCAGGATGCGCATCGCCTCGTCCTCGGTGATCGGGGAGGCCTTGTTTTCGGCGCCGAGGAAGCCCGTCACCTTCGGCGTGTTCTTGATGAGGTGATAGGCGGCGTCCGTCATCTCCATCTTGACCAGCACGTAGCCGGGAAAGAACTTGCGCTCGGACGACACCTTGCGTCCGCGCCGGACCTCGACCACCTCCTCGGTCGGCACCAGCACCTCGTCGAACAGATGCGACAGGCCCGCGGCCTTGGCGCGATCCTTGATCGCCTCGGCCACCTTCCTCTCGAAGTTCGAGTAGGCGTGCACGATGTACCAGCGCTTGCTCATTCTCTCGTTTCTCGCCCCGCCCGGGCCCGCCTGCCGACCTGCGAGCGCCTTGCTACCGTCCCATCGTGAGCACGAACTTCACCGTGTGGCTGATGATCCAGTCGGTGAACAGGAAGAACACTGCCGTCAGCGCCACCATCACCAGCACCATGGCCGTCGTGATCCAGACCTCCTTCCAGGCCGGCCACGTGACCTTCGAGGTCTCCTGGCGCACCTCCTCGATGAAGTGAAACGGGTTTTTCACCTTCCAGCCCACGATCGTTGAGAGCCGCTCGACCTTGGCGGCTCAGCTCATTTACTTCTTCTTGTCTGCTGCAATGTGCGTGCGGGGTGCTGCCTCCGTCCCAATACGAGCAAACCAATAGTTGGCAGGGGCGGAGGGTCTCGAACCCCCAACCTTCGGTTTTGGAGACCGACGCTCTGCCAATTGAGCTACACCCCTTGAGGCTCGGCCGACCCACGCGGGAGCGCCTACATATAGCAGTTCGTTCCCGTTGTCACATTTTTTTCTTGACAAGCGACCCGATTGGGGATTGAGGGCCAAAAACCCCCGAATCGAAGGCGTTTTCCGTGGCTTTGGAGGGGGATGACATCACCCCCTCCACGGCCGCTGCAGCCATAGTGATTCGTGTTGCCTCTACTCGATGATGGCGGTGACGACACCGGCACCCACCGTGCGGCCGCCCTCGCGGATGGCGAAGCGAAGCTTCTCCTCCATCGCAATCGGCGTGATCAGCTCGATCGTCACCG
>Ga0080064_1007080_pt1 | contig 11584 bp, 12 predicted proteins | sample Subgrocontami54m_FD_69260 | JGI IMG/M metagenome (GOLD analysis project Ga0080064, IMG submission 69260) | Subsurface groundwater microbial communities from S. Glens Falls, New York, USA - GMW46 contaminated, 5.4 m (SPADES assembly) (version 2) ...
CCGCCGCCGTCCTCTTTAGCGGATGTGATGGGCTGCAGACCGGGGTTGCCGACGGCGACACGCGAACGATCTCGCTTCACCATGTCCATACCAATGAAGACCTCACGGTCACCTACAAGCGCAACGGCCGTTATGACCCCGAGGCGCTGAAAAAGATCAACTGGCTGCTGCGCGACTGGCGGCGCGGCGAACAGATCGAGATGGACACGCGCCTGCTGGACCTGGTGTGGGAAGTGCAGCGCGAGGTCGGCGCCAAGCAAGCTGTCTACGTCATCTGCGGCTATCGCTCGCCGGAAACCAACGCCATGCTCCGCCGCCGCAGCGGCGAGGTCGCGCAGTTCAGCCAGCACATGCTGGGCAAGGCGATGGACTTCTACATTCCCGGCGCGCCGCTGGAGGAGTTGCGCAACATCGGCTTACGCCTGCAACACGGCGGCATCGGCTTTTATCCGACATCCGGATCGCCTTTCGTGCATCTCGACGTCGGCAGCGTGCGACACTGGCCGGCCATGACGCGCGAAGAGCTCGTGCGGGTGTTCCCGGACGGGCGCACCGTGCATGTGCCGAGCGACGGACACCCGCTCCCTGGCTACGCGCTGGCGCTGGCGGACATCGAACGCCGGGGCGACGAGCCTTCGGCGAATTCACTGGATGCCGCGCGCGTGGCCGGTGTCCTGGGTGCAAACAGCGATCGCCGGCAAAACCCCGCCGGCAACGCGCTGGCAAGATTGCTGGGCTTCGGCAAGAGCGAAGAGGCGGGTGTCGAAGTTACGGGCTCGCTCGGGGAAACCGCGCCGCCCGCCCCTGCTCCGCTGCCGCGCAGCCGCCCAGCGACGAAATGGGCGGCCGTAGCTCCGCCGACACCCGCTTCGACAGCACAGCCTCCTGTCGCGGTTGCATCCGCCAAAATCACGGCCACCCCGCTGCCCCCGCCCGCTTCAACGGACAACGGCAACGCGCGTGCCGAACAAGCACTGGCCTATGCGTCCGCATCCACGCCTGAACTCAATGCGCACCGGGGCGAAGTTCCGCGCGCCACGGCAATACCCACGCGCCCGATGCCTGTCGCGGATCTTATCCCCGCGGAAACCTCGATCGTGGTGAAACAGGCGAGCGGACAGCCGGCGCTGGTGCATACCCGCCGGGAAATTCAGTTGGCGGAACCCTTCAACGATCCGTGGCTGCGCGCGGCGATCCTTGCGCCCGACCTGCAAAGCCACATGACCACGGCGGCGATCGGCGCGCCGGATTATCGCGGACTCGACGTGTTCATGCAGAAACCGTCCAGCGTCGTGACGATGGCTTTCTCGCTTGATCCGACTTCGGGGCTTGTGACGGACCGCTTTAGCGGCCAGGCGGTCGTTTTCCTCGCCACGACGTCGTTCACGACCCGCACCGCTTCGCTGCAGTAGCTGCCCTCAGGACAGCATGCCCAGGGCATGCATGTAGGTCTCCAGGATCGCTTCCTGTTCCTTCCGCTCGTCGGTGTCCTGCTTGCGCAGCCGCACGATGCTGCGTAGCGCCTTGACGTCAAAGCCGTGCCCCTTGGCTTCGGCATAGACATCACGGATATCGTCGGTGAGGGCTTTCTTTTCCTCTTCCAGCCGTTCGACGCGCTCAACCACAGCCTTAAGCTGGTCCTTGGCAAAACGGGTGGCGGGTTGTTCCTTGGCAGCGGCTGCGGCGGTCATCGGGCACTCCTGGCGGTGACGCAACGGACGGGACGAGCCTCAGCTTTCGGAAGCCGGGGCCTTCCCGTCAAGGCAGGCGAAAAGTCATCCACAGGGCCGCGTGGATAACGTGCTCAATGCCGATGCGCGCCCTTGCCGAAGGCGGCCTTTTGCTCAGGAGAGGCTTCTTTCTGGTATTTGGCCCGCCATTCGTCATAGGGCATGCCATAGACGATCGCGCGGCTTTCATCCTTCGTCATCGCCAGGCCTTTGGCATCGGCCGCTTCCTTCATCCAGTTGGACAGGCAATTGCGGCAGAAGCCGGCGAGATTCATGAGATCGATATTTTGCACGTCCGTGCGACCGCGCAGATGCTCGACCAGCCGCCGGTACACCGCGGCTTCCAGTTCAATTTTGCTCTTGTCGTCGATGGCCATGATCAATCCTTTCGGGGTGAACGGCGGAAGGAGCGCCTTCCGCCAAGCATGCCTATGAGGATAGTGGCCACGGCCCTCGCATGCCAGAGGCTCAAGTGCGTGGCTGTGGCCCGCGCGGCCCTGCTGGCGTAGGAATAACGACCGAAGCTTGATAGCGAGCGATGATCGATTCTCCCCGCGCTTTCCTTGAAAAGCTGTTCCGCACGGCCGTTGCCGCCGCGCATCCCGCGGGCTGCATCGCCGCGCATTTGCCTCCGCTTCCGCGTGGTCAACTGATCGTGCTTGCCGCGGGTAAGGCGGCCGGAGCGATGGCCGAGATCGTCGAGGCGCACTATCTGCGCCCAGGCGGGCTTACAGAGGCACGCTTAAAGGGCCTCGCGGTCACCCGGCACGGTCATAGCCGGCCGACGCGGCGCCTGCCCGTCATCGAGGCCGGCCATCCGGTGCCGGACGAAGCGGGGCTGAAAGCCGCGGAAAAAACGCTGGCGCTGGCGGCGGAGACCGGACCGGACGACCTCGTGCTTGTGTTGCTCTCCGGTGGCGCCTCGGCCAACTGGATCGCGCCCGCGCCCAGGCTCGCGCTCGCCGACAAGCAAGCGGCGACGACGGCTTTGTTGCGCTCTGGCGCGACGATCCGCGAAATCAACACCGTGCGAAAACATCTCTCGCGCATCAAAGGCGGCAGGCTCGCGGCGCGCGCGCAAGCTGCGCGCATCGTCACTTTGGCGATATCGGATGTGCCCGGTGACGATCCCACGAGCATCGGTTCGGGACCGACGGTGCCCGATCCCTCGACGCTCGCCGATGCACGCGCGATCGTGCAGCATTACCGCTTGGAGTTGCCCGCATCTGTAATGCAGGCGCTTGCGGACCCGGCGAATGAAACGCCGAAGCCGGGAGATGCTATTTTCGATCGCGCTGAATTCCACATCGTCGCCCGCCCAGCCGATGCGTTCCGCGCCGCGGAGGTTGCCGCGCGTGCAGCCGGCTTCGATTGCATTTTTCTCGGCGATGCGTTGGAGGGCGAAGCCCGGGACGTGGCGGCCGATCACGCCCGCCTGGCGCGCGAGCTGCGGTCACAAGGCCGTCGCGCAGTCGTGCTATCCGGAGGCGAGCTAACCGTGACGATCCGCGGCCAGGGGCGGGGCGGCCCCAATCAGGAATATGCTCTCGCCCTGGCGCTTGCCCTGGACGGCATGGAGGGCGTCGTCGCCCTGGCTGGGGATACCGACGGCGCCGACGGGGGCAGCGGCGGGGCCGGCGACCCGGCAGGCGCCTTTGCCGACGGCACCAGCGCGGGCCGCGCCCGTGCCCTTGGCCTCGATCCGGCCTCGTTTCTTGCCGACAATAATTCCATGGCATTTTTCTCCCAGCTCAACGATCTATTGCTGACCGGGCCGACCCTCACCAACGTCAATGATTTCCGGGCCATTCTCGTTGACAGCGCATGATCCTTCACGCGAAATCCTCCGCTCCGGCAGCAAACCGGGTCGCATGAACGTGCATTTGCCTGGATTTCAATCAACCCGGCACCTCCGAACGAGGCGCACCTTGTGGCTTGCCGCCATCGCGGCTGGGCTGCTCGGCTTCACGCATCCGGCGGCCGCGGATTTTCGCCTCTGCAACAATACGGGCAGTCGCGTCGGGATTGCGATCGGCTATAAGGACAAGGACGGTTGGACCACGGAAGGCTGGTGGAACCTCTCCGCGCGCAGTTGCGAGACGATGGTGCGGGGGACGCTGGTGGCCCGGTTCTATTACATCTACGCCCTCGACTACGAACGCGGGGGAGAATGGTCGGGCCAAGCCTTCATGTGCACGCGCGACAAGGAGTTCACCATCCGCGGAATTGAAAATTGCCTCGCGCGCGGCTACGAACGCACAGGATTTTTTGAAGTGGATACTGGCGAGCAGCGGTCATGGACCGTGCAGCTCACCGATTCAAGCGAGCAACCGACGCTACGCTCCTCGACTTCGGGCGTACCGCCAATCCCGATGCCGCCCGGCGCCGCAAAGCAAACGCCTCTGCCGGCGGCACCGCCTAATCCGGGAAACGAGAAGCGATGAGACGTCTGCGCCGGACCAAGATTGTCGCAACGCTCGGACCTGCCTCGTCCGACCGCGCCACCATCGCGCGGCTGTTTGAAGCCGGCGCCGACGTCTTCCGCATCAATATGAGCCACACGACGCATGAGCGCATGCGCGAGCTGGTCGCAACCATCCGCGGCATTGAAACGGATTATGGGCGGCCGATCGGTATTCTTGTCGATCTGCAGGGACCCAAGCTCCGCCTTGGCAGCTTTGCCGGCGGCAGCATCACGCTCGCCAAGGGCGAAGCCTTCACCCTCGATTCCAATCCAGCTCCCGGCGATGTTCACCGCGTCTACCTGCCGCATCCAGAAATTTTCGCAGCCGTGGAGCCCGGACACGCGCTGCTGCTTGACGACGGCAAGGTGCGGCTGCAGGCCCGCGAAGCCAGCAAGACGAGTATCGTCACCACTGTGCTGGTCGGCGGCAAACTTTCCGACCGTAAGGGCGTCAGCCTTCCCGACGCGACATTGCCGGTTTCGGCGCTGGCGCCGAAGGACCGCTCCGACCTCGACGCAGCGCTCGATACGGGCATCGACTGGCTTGCATTGTCATTCATCCAGCGGCCCGACGACATCGCCGAGGCCAAGAAACTCGCGCGCGGGCGCGCCGCAGTCCTGGCCAAGATCGAGAAGCCGCAGGCGCTGACCCGCTTGGACGAGATCTTGGAGATCGCGGATTCCTTAATGGTGGCGCGTGGCGATCTCGGGGTCGAGATGCCGCTGGAAAAAGTGCCCAGCCTGCAAAAGCACATAACACGCATGGCGCGCCGGGCCGGCAAGCCAGTTGTTATCGCCACGCAGATGCTCGAATCCATGATCACGAGCCCCACGCCGACACGCGCCGAGGTTTCCGACGTCGCTACCGCGATTTACGAAGGCGCCGATGCCATCATGCTCTCGGCGGAATCCGCCGCCGGTCAATTTCCGGTGGAGGCGGTGGGGGTAATGAACCGCATCGCGGAAGAGGTGGAAAGCGATGCGCTCTATCGCTCGATCATCGAGGCGCAGCACGCGGCGCCGGAGCCGACGGGCGCGGATGCCATCGCCGATGCCGCGCGGCAGATCGCCGACACGCTCGAGCTTTCTGCGCTGGTGTGCTGGACCAGTTCCGGCTCGACAGCTTTGCGGGTTTCGCGCGAGCGCCCCAAGCCGCCGATCATCGCTATTTCCCCCAATCTCTCCACCGGGCGACGCCTGTCGCTGGTGTGGGGCGTCCACTGCGTCGTGGCGCAGGATGCCCGGGACCAGGACGACATGGTCGAGCGCGCGTGCCGTATCGCGTTCCGCGAAGGCTTCGCCAAGGCAGGACAACGGGTAATCGTTGTTGCTGGCGTGCCGCTCGGGACGCCCGGCGCGACCAACATGTTGCGGATCGCCTTTGTCGGCGCCGAAAGCGAGAGCCAGGCGTAAAGCGTCGGTCCTGACCGCGCCTATAGCCCGGCATTGACAGCGCCGGAGCGCTGCCGCAAAACAACCACCATACCCATACAGAGAAGCTGCCAACGGGGAGAAGCCATGAACCTCCGGCCTTTGCACGATCATGTCGTTGTCGAGCCCGCGCTCGCACCCGCCAAGACCAAAGGCGGCATCCTGCTGCCCGACACCGCCCAGGATAAGCCGCTGGAAGGCAAAGTCGTTGCCGTCGGTTCCGGCTACCGCGAAGGCGGCAAGGTCACGAGCCTCGCGGTGAAGAAGGGCGACCGGGTCATCTACGGCAAATGGGAAGCGACCGAAATCGTGTTCGGCGGCAAGGAATATCTCGTGCTCAAGGAGAAAGACATCTTGGGTGTGGTTGAAGGCGAGGCAAAAGTCTCAGTGCGCACCAAAGGCGAAGCCTCGAGCAGCGCAGCGGCCTGCACGCTCGACCACGTGCACGATTCAGATTGCTGCGACGATTGAGAAATATCGAACGAGCGCAGGATACGCGCTCGTCAGATGTCGCGGCCTTCGACCTTTTCCGAAAGCGTTCGGATCAGTTCCGGCACGCGCTCCATGTGCGGATCGATCGCCAGCGCGCGGCGATAGACTTCGAGCGCCCGCTTATCCTCACCAAATTCCTGCATGATGATGCCGAGCCCGAACAGGGCGCCGAAGTGGCGCGGCTCACGCTTGAGCACCTGGCCAAGATCGGCGAGCGAGCGGACGTAATCCTTTTTCATGTAATAGACCGTCGCGCGCTGGTCCCACCCCTCTACATAATCCGGCTTGAAGTCGATGACCGAGTTGAGAAGCTCAATGGCGAGATCGAGGTCCTTGGCTTCGATCGCGATTCGCACACGGGTCATCAAAACATTCGTAGTGTCGCCTCCGGATGCGAGCCACAGGCCCCAGATGCGGTCCGAGACCGCCTTGGCCGTTGTGTTATCCGGAGCAACTTTCAGGGCTTCGAACAGGAAGTCGATGTTCTGCCAACGATCCCGCTGCGCGGGCGAAATGGGCGGCGGTGAATTGGGCGCCGGCGAATTCGCGGAGGGCGGATTGGCCGGAGGCGAAGCGCCGGGCGGCGAAATGGCCGGCGGCTCGATCCAACGGTTGGACTGGGCAAAAATCGGGGTAGCCGCGATTGCAGCCACGACGGTCGCGGCTACCAGCAAGGCGTGGAATCGCAGCGTCATGCCTTAATTTTAAGGCCTCGCGACGGGGATGAAAAGGTGCCGCTGGAGCCAAAAATGCAGGGCCCGCTAAGCTTGCGCCAGCGCCCGGCGGTCGCGAAGAAACGCAAGCAGGGCCGGAACCGTAAGGGTCAACAGTGCCGCAGCCAGCAGCAGGCTGGAAATCGGCCGCGATACAAAAATCAGTCCGCTGCCGTGAGACATATCCATCGCCCGGCGCAGGTTCTCCTCGAATAATGGCCCCAGAACCAGGCCGAGGATCATCGGCGCCGCGGGCCAGTCGTAGCGTTTCATCATCCACCCGAGCGCGCCGAAGGCGACCAGCAGCCAGCAATCCTGGATGCTGTTGTCTTGCGAATAAACGCCGGCGACGCACAAAGCGAGGATGGGCGGATAGAGCCAATAATACGGAACCTTGAGCAGCCGAGCGAACACGCCGGCCAGCGGCAGGTTCATAATCAACAACAGGACGTTACCGATATACATGCTGGCGATCACCGCCCAGACCAGCCCCGAATTCTGAACGAACATTTCCGGCCCCGGCCGCAGCCCGAACATGATGAGCGCCCCCAGCATCACAGCGGTGGTGCCGGAGCCGGGCACGCCGAGCGCGAACATCGGCACCATGGCGCCCGCCGATGCCGCGTTGTTGGAGGACTCAGGGCCGGCAACGCCTTCGATCGCGCCGCGCCCGAAACGGGACGGATCCTTGGCGCACCTTTTTTCGACGATGTAGGAGATGAAGGAGGCGATCGTGGCGCCGGCGGCCGGCAATACGCCGATCAAGAATCCGATAATGCTTCCGCGCAGGATCGGCATGCGGCTGGCGCGCCAATCCTCGCGCGTCGGAAAAGGGCTGCCAATGTTGACGATCGGCCGCAACACCCCCAGCGTGCAGCTCGCCAGCACCTCGCCGACGCCGAATAGAGCAACGGTCAGAACGATGAATTCGACACCGTCCAGCAGCCAAATCTGGCCGTAGTCGAAGCGCGCGATGCCGTTCTGCGGATCGATGCCGATGGTGCCCAGCAGCAGGCCGGCCACGCCGGTCGTGAGTCCCTTCATCACCGAGGAGCCCACAGCCGCAAGCGCGGTGAGGCCCAGCACCACCAGCGCGAAATATTCCGGCGGGCCAAACGCGAGCGCCGCCTTCGCCAGCGGCGGCGCCAGCAGCATGAGTCCGAGCGTGCCCAGCGTGCCGGCGATGAATGAACCGATGGCGGCGATGCCAAGGGCGACGCCTCCGCGCCCCTGCAGGGCCATCTGATAACCGTCGACGGTGGTCATCACCGTACTGGACTCGCCCGGCACGCTGATCAGCACCGAGGTGAGCGTGCCGCCGTATTGAGCACCGTAATAGACGCCCGCGAACATGATGATCGCGGCTGTCGGATCCGAGTTGTAGGTCAGCGGCAAAAGCAACGCGATGGCCGCCGACGGTCCGATGCCGGGCAACACGCCCACGATCTGGCCCAGCAGCACGCCGACGAAGCACACCAGCAGATACTTCGGCGTCAACGCCGCGGCAAAGCCCTGCATGAGATCGACGAAAGGATCCATGGTCAGATTCCCAATGGCCCTATCGGCAAGGGCACGCCGAGCCAAGTCTTGAAGACGACGTACAAGACGGCCGTGGTGCCGGCGGCCGCCAGAAGCGAGCGGACGACCGGCAGTTTTTCCACGACCGCATAGAGAAAGAGAAGCATCAGGAATATTGCGATGCCAAAGCCGGCGACGCTCAGGCCGATAACCGCCACGAGAACCGCCGCCAGGACCAGCAAAGGCTTCGCAATCGCGCCGGCATCAGCCGCGGCATCGCCCCAGAACAGCGAGACGACGGTGATCGCGGACAGAGCCGTGAGCAGAATGCCGTAGATCAACGGCAGGAAGCCGGAATCCGGCGCAAACCCGCCGTCCCAAATGGTCATGCGGGCCGCGCCGGCGATCCAGACGACGCCGACAATCGCAAATATCGACGCGAGCCCGACTTCGCCGGGTGCCGGACGGCCTTGCATAGCGTGCCGCCCTATTTGCCGAGCAGATTGCGGTAAAGCTTTTCCTGGTCGGCCAGGAACTTCTCAAAAGCCGCACCGGGAATCGGCGCCTCGGATGCCACGTTGTCCTTGAGGTAGGCCTTGAACTGCGGCGAGGCGGTAACCTTCACCATCACGCCCTCCCAGTATTTGGCCGCTTCGGGAGGTGCATCCTTCGGCACGCCTATGCCGCGCCACATCTGGAAGTTCGGCGCATCGATGCCTTGCTCCTTCATGGTCGGCACGTCGGGAAGCAACGCAAACCGCGTATCGCGGAACACGCCGATGGCGCGCACCGCGCCCGACTTCAGGTGCCCCATGAATTCCAGCGGATTGCCGAGCACGCCATGCACATGGCCGCCGAGCAGCGCGGTCAGGGCCTCACCACCGCTGTTGAAATTGACCGTATTCAATTCCGTGCCGGTCGCCTTGGCCAGCACGGTCACGGCCATCACGTCGGTGGGGCCGCCGGTCGCGAAGGCGTAGGTTTTCGGCGGTTTGGATTTCGCATCCTTGATGAAATCCGCAGTCGTCTTCCACGGAGCGTCGCCCTTCACGAAGAAGACGAAGTCATCCAGCATGACGTTCATTACCGGCTTTACTTCCGACAACGTCTTCGCGCTCGGGTTCAAGATCGGCGTGATTTGCGTACTGCCGTTGATCAGCACGATCGTGTTCGGATCGCCGGCGCGGCTCGCAGCCATATAGCCGATGCCGACCGCTCCGCCGCCGCCGCCTTTGTTGAGCAGGGTGATCGGGACAGGAACCAGTTTTTCTTCCGTGATGATCTTGTGAATCACCCGCGCCATGATGTCGGCGCCGCCGCCCACGCCAAACGGAACGACGAATTCGACTTCCTTGGTGGGTTTGAATTGCGCGAAAGCAAAGCCGCTTTGCGCCACCACTGCGAGAACAGCAGCGCCGCAGATAAATTGACGACGTAAGATGGTCATGGATGTCTCCCCCAGGTGCTTAGCTTCTTTAGTTATTTTGGGCACTATGGGGCTGCCGCGCAGTCCGCGTCAATGGAGGCGCGACAAACTGGCAATGCAATATACTGCCGCTTCAGCTTCGCGGAGATGGAAGAATGTCGAGCAGGTAAGACTCGTTGCCGACCGCCGTTACACGGCCCGCGAGCGTCATCGTCTTCACGTCCACAAGGAATAGCAGACTGCTGCCTGGGCCTGTTTTCGCACCGCCGGTGATGGCGGCGTAGCGGCCATCCGGAGTCATCACGACGCCGCGCGGGCGCGACGAACCGCCGTCGGGAGTTTGCAAGGCAAGCCGTGCGACTTCGGCGGGCGCGCCGGCGAGCGCCTTTTCAACATCGACCAAGGACACCGTGTTGCTGCGAAAGCAGGTAGCCAAGATCTGCTTGCCGTCGCGCGTGAAGGCCACCGCAAAAGGCCGTGTCGCAGCATTCGGATCGTCGTTTCCGACCGGCACGCGCGCGACTTCCGCGTCGGCTGCGCCGCGCACGGCGCGCTCGATGTCGATAATGGAAATGGTGCGGCCTTCGATACCTGTGCGGGCGCTCTCGCGGCTCGCGGCGGCAAGCAAGCGTCCATCCGGGCTGACGGAAAGACCGAACGGACCCGTCTCGACCGGCACACGCGCGATCTCGGCACGCGCGTCACCGGCAAGCGCGCGCTTAAGATCGATGACGGAAACGTCGTCGGTGCCGCCATTGGCGGTGAAGGCGTAGCCCGGGCCAAGCGGACTGACTGCGATGCCGTTGGGATCGGGAAAATTGCCGAAGGTCGGATGCGGGCCAGCATGCGGGCTCGGCTTGGACGCCCCCGAGCCGTTGTTTCGCACCGAAAGAGGAATGCGCCGGACCACGGCACGGATCGCTGCATCGATGACCGTCACTTCGCAGCCGCCATCCTCAAGGCCATCCGCCTCGGCGGAGGTGATGAGGACATACTTGTCGTCGGGGGTCATCGCGATGCCGACCGGCCCGGCCATTCCGGTCGGAATCAAATCGGCCATCGCGGCGGTGGTGCCGTTGGCGGCGGGATCGAGCGCGGCCACGAGGTCCAGCACAGTAACGACACCCGGATGCCCGTGCTGGAAGGCGGCGGCCGCCGCCGGCGTCACGCGTCCGGAATGATTGACGACGTAGGCGTAACGTCCGGCGCGCGGGATGGCGATGCTGACCGGCTGTCCGCTCGCAGGCGTATGAGCGCCGCCGTCAACGATATCCGGCGTGACGCGCACGCGGTTGACGATTGCGTTGGGAGTGGCGTCGTTGGCAGGATCGAGCGCGCGATTAAGGTCGACAACTGCGACGTTGTTATCCCATCGGCCGCTGACCAGGATGTGACAACCGGCTGACATGGGAATGGCCGCCGGCGCGCCCGCGATCAACCCTGACGGGCCTTGAAGCGCTTCTGGGTCTTGTTGATGACGTAGACCCGCCCCTTGCGGCGCACGAGCCGGTTGTTGCGATGGCGTGAGCGGAGCGATTTCAGAGAATTGCGGACTTTCATAACACCGATCCATTTCGCCGGGAGCCAAGCCCGGCCATGTCTTAATCCATGATCCTGGGCCGTTTCATAGGCAGCGCCAGACGGGGTGTCAACGTAAGCCCCGCGCGGCATTTGCCGCCATTGGCGCGCCAAAGTTGCGGCAATTGCGTGGTGGGCGCGACAGGGATCGAACCTGTGACCCCCTCCATGTCAAGGAGGTGCTCTTCCGCTGAGCTACGCGCCCGGTTTCGGGTTCTCATATCGGCTTGCA
>Ga0080064_1007082_pt1 | contig 11582 bp, 6 predicted proteins | sample Subgrocontami54m_FD_69260 | JGI IMG/M metagenome (GOLD analysis project Ga0080064, IMG submission 69260) | Subsurface groundwater microbial communities from S. Glens Falls, New York, USA - GMW46 contaminated, 5.4 m (SPADES assembly) (version 2) ...
CATCAATAGCGCGAGGCCGCCGGCGCCGGCGAGCGTGGTGAGTGTGCCGAAGGACAACGTCAAGTTCGTGAAGTCCGCGCGTCCGCCACTCAGGTCCCGCGCGAGCACGCGGCAAAACGCACCTCCGGCCGGCGGCGCGAAACTGAGTTCCGCCGTCTGGCCCGTCGTGAAGAAACTTCGCTCCGGCATCCACGGCCCGGCCACGTTTGCAGCCTCCAGCACTGCACAGACGCCATTCGTAAAAGTGCCGGCAAGCTGCAACTGCCCCGACGGCGTGACGGAAGTGATCGTGATCTGAGCCGCGGCCGACCACGCGGGGAGAGCGCAGATGGCAAGGAGGCCCGCAATGCGAGCGTTGCGTGACGGTTTCACGCGGCAACTGTGGCGCGTTAAAATCAGTGGTCAAGGCCGCACGCCACCAGGTCGCCCAGGTGCCGTGGCGAACCTAAACCTTCGCCGCCAGGCGTGCATTGGCCTCCTGCACCAACGCCTGCACCCACGCCAGGCTCCGTTCAATCATTGGCCCGCCCTGGCCTTCACATTCGATGCTCAGCACGCCGTCGAAGCCGATCTCGACGAGTAGATCGACGCACCGGCGGATGTTCTCGACGTTCACGCCTTCGCCGATGGCGCAGTGGCTCACGGCGATGCCAGTCAGTTCGCCGCGCGCGGCAGCGGACAGGCTTTGGCTCACGTCCTTGATGTGGACGTGGCTGACTTTGTCCTTGAAGCGGCGCAGGAACGCGACCGGGTCTTGGCCGGCGATGAACGTGTTCCCGGTGTCCATGTTCATCCGCAGGTAAGGCGAATCGCTGAACGCCAGCATCTCAACCATGAACTCCGGCTTCGTCGTGAAGTAGCCGTGCGGCTCGATGTTGATCGTCATCTCGTATGCCTCGGCGACGCGCAAGATTTGCTGATACGAGCGGCGCATCAGATCGAGGGCTTCGCGGTCGCTCAGGCCTGACGGCGCGTAGCGGTCGTCGGTCGTGTCAATGCGCGAGCAACCGGCCAGCTTTGCCCAGCGGATCGTGTGCAGGACATATTCGACGCCGAGCGTCGCGCCTTCGGGCAGCGAGAGCGGGAACGCGGCATCGATCTGCGAGAACCGCACGCCGTAGCGGTCCATTTTCTTGCGCAGCAGCACCGGGTCTTCCCACAGAGCGATGTGCGGCTGATAGCCGAGGCCATGAATCCAGCTCACGCCGTCAATCGCGCCGCACTCGATGAAGTGGAGGTCGTTGCGCTGCGCCCATTGAAGGCACTGCTCGAAGTTCCAGTAACTGCTGTTGAAGGCGTCGGTGTGAAAGCCAAGGTGGAGCATAGTCGTGAGTTTCTTGTTGTGCCGTGATGTTGCGCGCCCACTCTCCGCTGAGTGCGCGGCGCCGACTTTGACGCAAGGCAAGTCTCTCCTCGCCCATGCCCCCTCTAGCCTCGCAGCGTAGATTCCTCTGACTCCTGATCTCGGTCCTCTGGCTCCGCTTACTTCTCTTTGTGAATCGCGATGCTGCCGCCAGCGAGGGCAGTGGTGGGATCGGCATCCTCGGGCGCGTCCAACAGATTGTCATAGACACGGCCCCCGGACACCTTGTCCCAGATCTTGATCCGGAACTTATCGACCCCGCCCCCGCCACTCACCTGCCCGTCGATCGCGGTCAGCATGAAGCCGTAGTCGCCGCTGCCGTTAACCGTCACGGAGCCTTTGTACTGCGCCTTGGCGCCGGCGATCACCAGCACTGGTCACTCGTGCTGTGGAAGTCCATCCCTACAGCGTGGAGATCGAATGCGTCTCGTTCGGCGGGACGTTCGGCGGGAGCCTCGCCCCGGCGACTTGGGTGGCGGTCTGCCGCACAACATCCCGGCGGGGCAATCCCTCAGCCGCCCTAAGGGTGGTACAGCGACTCAGCCTCAGCCCTTTCCTAGCGGTGGGACAACGCCGAGCTGCTGCAGCCCACCCAAAGCGTCCCAACTGACCCGCTCCTCAACAGCCTTGCCGCGCTCAAAACGGATGATGCTGATGCCTGTCGTGGTGACTCGCTTACCCGTGGCCGGAATGCCCATTAGCTCGCCCTGGTGGGTGCCAACACACGACCACCGCTGCACGACCTTGTCCCCTTCGGCGATCAGATCTTCAGTCGTAAACTTGAGATCGGGATAGGCCGTTCGCCACATGGTGACCAGGTGCTTGAGTCCCTCGCGGCCGCGAGTCTCACCGGCAAAGGGCTCGTGATGCACATAGTTGACGTCGAACAACTCCTCTACGACGTCCAGGTTTCCCTTGCTCCACACCTCTTCGCTAGCGCGAAGAGCCATCGCTTTGTTTGCTTCCGTAGACATATAATGTTCTGCTTTCCAGTGTTTCCGGCCAAGCCCGATTGCCTCTGTAAAACGAGATGTCCCTTCTGACCGGATTCGCTCGTTTGCTCATGCTGTCCCAACATCTCACTTCTCTTTGTGAATCACAATGCTGCCGCCTTGAATCGCCGTCGTGGGATCGGCGTCATCGGGCGCGTTCATCTGGTTGTCATAGACCCGGCCTCCGGACGCCTTGTCCCAGATCTTGATCCGGAACTTGTCGATGCCGCCACCGCCATTCACCTGCCCGTCGATCGCGGTGAGCAGGAAGCCGTAGTCGCCGCTGCCGTTGATCGTCCCGGAGCCTTTGTATTGCGCCTTGGCCCCGGCAATCACCAGCCACTGATAGCTCGTGCTGCGGAAGTCCATGCCTGCCGCGTGGAACTTGAACTGCGTGTTCCCCGTCGGCACGGTCGCGCCCTTCTGATATTTCGACACGAAGCCAAACGTCGCCTTGCCGGTCAGCGACGGATCGGGCGCGTAGGCTCCCAACGGCGAATTGATCCAGCCACCGCCGGTGACGAAGCCGCCGTTCGGATCGTAAATCACGATGAACTCGAAGGCCGCCGAACTGGAGTTGCCAGCCGGGTCGGTGAGCGTGAGGCCAAGCCGGTAAACGCCTGCACTGCCGTAAACGTGTTCGCCGGTCACCGTGCCGGACCGATTGGCTTCGGTGACGACGCCGCCTGAACTGGTCGAATCACCCCAATCCCACACGGCGGTGTGCGGACCGCAGTTGTCGGTGAAGTCCGCAGTCACCTGCACCAGGGCGTTAACGACTAGCGGCGCGAGCGGAGCGACAAGGCTCTCGATGGAGGGCGCCGTCGTGTCCTCCACGGTGAAGCTGGTGCTGCACGCGCTCCTGTTGCCGACGGGGTCGGCCAGGGTCAGCTCAATGGCGTGCTGGCCCCAGCCGACCAGCGTTCCTGCCGACGGCGTCTGGGTGATGGTCAACGGCCCGCTGCAGTCGCTGGCCACGACCAAGCTAGTGAAGTCAGGCACGACCGCCTGGCACGCGGCATCGGCATCAGCCCGCTGCGACGGCGCGCAGGCAGTGATGAGCGGCGGGGTGGTATCCGCCACGCTCAGCATCGTCGTGCAGGTGGCGGTGTTCCCGGCGCTGTCAGTCGCGGTGAAGGTGAATGTGTGAAGGCTGATGGGCAAACCCGCGGCAAGCGTCACAGGTATCAATGGCGTCGGCGCTCCCCCTGCCGGTGGGGCCGCGCTTCCTGAACCGTGAACGACCTGGCCTTCCATCCACGTCCAACTCAGCGTGTCGCCGTCGAAGTCCGCCACGGTGCCGTTGAGCACCACCGGCGCGCACGCCTCCACGCTCAGCCCGACGACGCAGGCGAGTGTGGGTGGCGAGTTGACGACCGTCAGGAGCATCGAATCGCTCGCCGTCACCTGACCGTCGTTGACTTCCAGAGCCAGCGTGTGAGTGCCGACCGCCAGCGGCGCGAGCATGCCGAGATTGAGCGGGCAGGTTTCGTCCGCGTTCACCGGCGTCGAACCCAGGAACTCCGTCGTGCCTTCCAGCCAGCGGTAGGTGAGTGCGTTCCCATCGGGATCGCTGGCCAGACCGACGAGCGTGGTCGAAGATTGCTGCCGGGTGAGAATCGAAACATCGTCACCCGCATCGGCCGTGGGCGGCTGGTTGCAGCACCGGACCGTCAGGTCATAAAGCACCGGCGTTGCTTGGACGTTGGGCTCGCGCGCGAACGTCACTTGGACTTGGAGATACTGTCCAACAATCCCGACACCGCAGAAGGAGACATTGTCCTGCACTTGCTGGAATGGCTTTGACGTCAGGCCGGTCTGGTTATCGGCGGCCCGCACGGTGACCAGGACGCTCGTGCCAGAAGGCCTGTTGCTGGTCCAGTTAACAGTCCCCCAAGCCGTGCCCGGAGCGCCGCTGTCATGCACCACCGTCCAGGTGCCCTGCTGGATGATCCCCAGCAGCACGTTCCCAGTCATGTCACTGTAGTTGTACGGTTGTGCGCCTGGTCCGAGATAGACGGCGAGATCGAGCGCCCCGAGGCCGTCGGCGCCTCCATTCGGATCGATGCGACACAGATCGTCGGAGCGCAGATTGGTCACCCACACCTTACCGTTGGCATCGACGGCTACACCTGTGGGCTCACGGCCTACCCAGATTGTTTTGAGGAGGCTTCCGTCGTTCGCCAACCGGGAGACCGTCCCACTGCAAGTGTTCGCGACCCACACGCTGTCATCCGCAGTCACGGCCACACCCCGGCTGCAATCGCCGTTCGGGTTGAGCGGTTGGTCGAATACGACCGTGCCATCCGGACTGATCTTGGCGATCTGGTTGTCGGTCCACTGCGCGTTCCAGACGAATCCGTGAGAATCGATGCCCAGACCGTAAGACAGGCCCAGCGCGATTTGCATACCGGTGCGGTGGGCAATGTCGTAGCGGAGCAGCCCTTGGTAGAGACTGGCCGACCAGAGGATGCCATTGCCATCAATGAATCCTCCGTAACCGCCGGCCCCGAACTGGCGAGCGTCAAAAGAGTCAAGGATATGGCCGTCATTTCCGTCGAGTTTGTGGAACATCGTCGGGGAATACGAGAAGCCGCCGACCCACACGTTGTTGTCCCGGTCCACTGAGACGTGCCTTGGGTTCGGCGCGTCTCGCAGCCGTTGATAGATCAGGATGCATTCATCTTCGGCGTCTGCGACGCGGGCTGGGCCGCCCGGGTTGCTGTGCACACTGCCGTCCCCGTTCTCTGCCCAGTCCAGAATGCTGCCCAAGCCGATGGAGGTTTTTATGAGACCATCGCCGTCCCGATCCAGCGCGGTGCTGTAAAGAAACGGCGGCTTGAGGTATTGGCCGTGGCTATCCGGGGTGAACGTATCATCCGGATTCTTCGTTCCCCGGGTTCCGCCGACCACCAAGCCAACCTTCACCACCGACCCGTACCCGTAAATCCCGTCCAGGGAACTGTTCTCCTCGCGATTGGCCACCCACACGTTGCCGTACGCATCCACGGTCGTGCGAGAAGGATTCAAGCCGCGGCTCACCGGCGCCGTGCGATACTCGCCCAGCGTCGCACCAGTGTTGACGTCGACCCGTACGATGGTGCCCCGCCCGGAGCACGCCACCCAGATGTACGGAAACGGCTTGGTCTCTTGGTTGAGCTGAAGTTGATCAGCTTGAGCGGAATGATTGAGGTTCAGCAGAACGCCCCAATCGAAGTCCGTGTCGGACGTGTACGTGCGGCTACAGCCTTGGCCCGGCTGCGGTGGCGACGAAGTGCGTACCGTCAGCGTCGCTGTCCGGCTGGTCGCGGTGCCGGCGTTATTTCTCACGACCACATCGTAAGCCCCCGCCTCGCTGATTTGGACACTGTTCAACGTCAACGTCGGACCGGTTTGCCCGAGCAGGTCCATCCTGTCCTTGCGCCACTGATAGCTCAAAGGCGGCGTGCCCGCCGCCGTCACGCCGAACACTGCAAGCTCGCCCACGAACACGATCTGATTTTCCGGCTCGACGACGACGCTGAGGGCCACAGCCGCGGCCAACTTGCCCCCGCTCTGGGAGCGGTAAATCGACTGCACCTCCTCCGCCGTCAGGCCGCGATTGTACATCGTCACCTCGTCAAGCAAGCCCTTCCAGCGCCATCCGCTGTTATCCGTGCGACAGCCGATAGCCAGACCAGTTCCGTCGATCAATGTGTCCAAAGTTGCGGCCTTGCTCACCTCATATTCCCCGTTCAGATAAAGGGTCACTGTCGTGCCGTCATACGTGACCGCTCCGTGATACCACTGGTTCGGCTCCAACACAGTCACGCCCGAGAAGTCGTTGTTGTAACCGTAGAAACGCAGCCGGCCGGGAGCGGCGCTCCATGTGATCAGCCCAAACATCCGGTTGTCAGCCGCCGTGCCGTATTGGATTAAAGCGGAGTCAGTGGAGGTAGTAAAGTCATTGGCGGTGCGAAACCACAGCTCAACGGTGCGTGGCGCATTACCCACCGGCAGGCCAGTCGTGGTGAACACTTGAACAAAGCCATTAGCGCCGTCCAAACTGAAGGCTTGGCCGACCTGGCCCGCGGCGAAGCTGGCCCCGCCCCTCAACGTGCCGTGATGTCCTCCAATCTCGTCCAGGGCGTTGTTCCCCGCCCGCCACCACGCCACCGCACCTGACGGCAAGGGACCCGCAGCAGGCACACCGACGGTCAGACTCGCCGGATCGCTCGTCCCCATCCCCGCCGGGTTGCTCACCACCACGTCGTATTCGCCCGCATCACCCGCCTCCACATTGGAAACGGTCAGCGTCGCCGTCGTCGCCCCACTGATCCGCCCGCCATCGGCCAAATCACTCCCGTTGAACCGCCATTGATAGCTCAAGGGCTCCGTGCCGCTGGCACCCACCCTGAAAGTGGCATTCCCGCCCGGCGGCACAGTCTGGCTTTCCGGTTGCAGCAGGATGTGCGGCTGCGGAGTGAAAAACTTGCCCCCGCTCTGGGCACGGTAAATCGCGTGCACCTCCTCCGCCGTCAGGGCGCGATTGTACATCGTCACCTCGTCAAGCAAGCCCTTCCAGCGCCATCCGCTCTCCGGCCGATACCCGATGGTCAAACCATTCCTGTCTATCAGCGTGTCCAGGTTTGCGGCCCTGCTCCCCTCATACTCGCCGTTCAAATACAGGGTCACCGTCGTGCCGTCATACGTGACCGCTCCGTGATACCACTGGTTGGGCTCCAACACGGTCGTGCCCGCCAAGTCGCTGTTGTGACCGTAGAAATACAGCCGGCCGTGAACGCCGCTCCATACTAACAGCCCAAACATCCGGGTGTCGGCCGTCGTGCCGTATTGGATTAAAGCCGAGTCAGTGGAGGTGGTAAAGTCTGTGCCAGTGCGAAACCAGAGTTCAACAGTGCGTGGCGCATTATCCACCGGCAGGCCGCTGGTGGCGGATACCCGAATGAAGTCATCTACGCCGTCCAAGCTGAACGCCTGGCCGACCTCCCCCGCCGTGAAGCCGACACCGTTCTTCAACGTGCCGTGATGGCCGCCGATCTCGTCCAGGGCGTTGTTCTCCGCCCGCCACCACGCCACTGCGCCGGAAGGCAACGGCACAGGCGCACCGCTCTGCACAATGGTCAACTGAGCAGCCTGGCTGGTCACCGAGCCGTTCCCGTTGCTTACCACCACGTCGTAGTTGCCGGCCTCACTGGTCTGGACGTTGTTCAACGTCAGACTCGCGCCGGTTTGCCCCGGCAGTTCCGCCCCGTCCTTTCGCCACTGGTAACTCAACGGCTCTGTGCCTGTCGCGGTCACACTGAAGGTCGCGGTCCCCCCTGACAGCACCGTTTGGCTCGTCGGTCCCTGAGTGATCGTGGGTGGAATTCCCCCCGTGAGAAAGCGGATTTCAACCTGAAAGCTCCCCAAATTATCCGCATAGACATCGTCGTTGACTCCGAACAACAGGTTCGAGGCGCCCGCGGGCACGGCTAACGTGAGGGACTGCGTGCCGATCTTGAACGGCGTCCCCACGAGATGGCCGTTCGCATCGACAAAGGTCCCCATCAAAGCGAGAATCCAGATCGGATAGTCGCCCGAAGGCGCGTAGTTGGACGGGAAGCTGATCCCCGGTGTGTTTTGCCGGTCATTCTGGGGTCCCCAAGGATCGTTTACGTAACCATCTGGACCAACCCACACCCCAAAGCCACCTTCAACCGCTCCAGTGGCATTCTGAACGAGTATCGTCTGGCCTGAAACAACAGGGACGGATGCCGGGGGCTGGGGAATAGGATCGTCATGAGCGTACGGAAATGAGGGATTCACCGATTTATCCCAAGGACCGGACTGGCCATCGACAGTGATGGTTAGCGTCCCCGGTTCCACACTGGCGAACGCTTGATGGGAGAGGACTGAAGCTAACAGCAAAGTTGCGGTGGCGAGTTTGAGTGTGGTTTTCATGGGCGCTCCTTTTTTTGCGCAGTTCGTCTGCTTGCTAAGTTCTGTGCATCACGTTGGCCAGCGTTCGGGAGGCGTGGTGGCCGATTCTGCAGTTGTCGTCGGCACGCCGGGGGCTGGGTCAACTCCCACGCTGACAAATCACTGTTATTCTTAGCAAACTCGGCCCCTGCGCGCTATCCAGCGAACGCTGTATTTTGCGCGGGTTTTTTGAAGGGGTTTGGCCGATTCCTAGAGGGTTCGCTGGAGGCGCGGGCGATCGCTGGTCGGCGGAGAACGACCGAACCGCGAGAAGGAGCGCGGACATTCCTGTCCGCCGAACAATCCGCCAAATGACGTGGAGTTCCTTCCGAGTTGCATTGCGGACAGGAATGTCCGCGCTCCCGCGTCACTCGTCACTCGTCACCTTTGGAGGTATTTCGCAGCGGCCTCGGTGCGGGAGCGGACGTGGAGTTTTTCGTAGATGTTGTGCAGGTGGGTGCCGACGGTGCGCAGGCTGATGCTCAGTTCTTTGGCGATTTCCTGGTAGCGATGGCCTTTGCTCAGCAGGGCAAGGATTTCTTCTTCCCGCGGCGTCAATTGCCCCAGGTCGTGCTTGTGTTTGCCGCGTTCGCGGAAGGTGGACAGAACCAAGCGCGCAATCTGGCTGGACATGGGCGAGCCGCCGGAGGCCACGTCGGTCAGGGCCTCAAGCAGCTTGGCAGGTGCGGCTGGCTTCACCAAGTAGCCGCTGGCACCGGCTTCGAGGGCGGCGAAGATGCGGCGCGGCTCGTCGTGGACGGTCAGCACCAGAATCTCGATTTTTGGCCAGCGGGCCTTGGCTTCGCGGATGAACTCCTCGCCGCTCATGTGCGGCAGTTCCAGGTCAAGCAGCAGCATGTCCGGTTTCTCGAAGGGGAGGGCCTTGAGCGCCAGCTCGGCGGTGCGGTGGGAGCCGGCGCACGTGAAGCCCGGACTGCCCTCGAGCAACACCGCCAGGCTCTCGCGCAGTTCGTTGTTGTCTTCGACAATGGTGACTCGGGTTTTCATGATGCCGCCTTGAGCGGCACTTGGATGCTGATGGTGGTGCCGCGGCCAGGCGTGCTGTCGAGCGTGAACTGGCCACCGAGGCTCTCGATCCGTTCGCGCATGGTCTGCAGGCCGTGGAAGGCGCTGAGCGATTTCTGATTCTCGAGCTGCGCACCTGGAGGCAGGAAGCCGCAGCCGTTGTCTTCGATCGTTAGGGTGAAGGCGGCTGGATCGGCCGTGACGCGGATGTGGACCTCAGTCGCGGCGGCGTGCTTGGCGACGTTGTGGAGCGCCTCCTTGGCGGCGAAGAGCACTTGCTGGCGCTGCGTGGAGGTGAGTGCAATGGACGGGAAGGGCGCCGGCAGCTCGAAGCGGCACTGGGTGGGGCCGCCGGCGAACAGGTTCTCCGCGTACTCGCAGGTGCGCATGGCGAGGCTTTCGAGGGTGTCGTTGGCCGGCTGGGCGGTCCAGATGAGATCGCGCACCGCGTGGAGGGCCTCGCGGGTGGAACGGGAGACTTTCCGGAACCGCTGTTGCAGGTTGTGTGGATCGCGCGGCGCGTCCTCTGCCAGCTCGGTGAGGAGCGTGAGCTGGGTGAGGCTGCCGCCCAAGCCGTCGTGGAGGTCCTTGGCGAGGCGCTCGCGTTCGTGCAAGAGGGCGGCGGCCAGCTGCAACTGCTGGATCCTTCGCAGTTCGCCGACCCGCCACCGGTAGATCGCCGCTGCGCAGGCGAAAAGCCCGACGGCACAGGCGCAGTAGAACCACCACGTCTCGTAGAAGTGGGCTTGCAGATGGAAGGCGAACGAAGCGCCGGCGGTGTTCCAACCGCCGTGCTTGTTCCCGGCGATCACGCGGAAGCAGTAGTCGCCGGGGCGGAGGTTCGCGTAGTAGGCCTTGCGAGCCGTGCCGGCGTCGATCCAATCCTCGTCCAGGCCCTCGAGCCGGTATTTGAAGCGGGCCTTCTCGGGCGCGATGAAGGTGCAGGCGGTGTATTGGATTTCGAGGATGTGGGCGCCGCTGGGCGGAAGGACGATTTGAGATTTGAGATTTGAAATTTTGGATTTGGGCGAAGACGAGACGAGTGCTTGGGCGTCTGGCGCAATCGAGCGGCTCCCCTCACCCCGGCCCTCTCCCATCGGATGGGGGAGGGAGGCCGAAAGGGCGTTGTCGTAGATGATCTTCCCGTTGGCGCGGATTTGCTCAATGACCACCGGCGGCGCGTTGGTGTTGTCCGGCAGGTGGGCCGGATCAAAAATCACCACGCCTTTGGTCGTGGCGAACCACAACCGACCGTCGCGCGTCTTGATGGCCGCGGGCTGGCTCTTCTGGCCGTTGGTTTCCACGCTCAGCAGGCCGTCGTCTTCGTCGTAGCTGACGCACTCGACCGACTTCGCCTTGCCTGCGGCTACATCGTTGAGTTGTCGCTTCGGAACCCGGTAGATGCCACGGTCGTGGCTGATCCAGAGGTTTCCGAAGTCGTCTTCGAGGATGAAGTTGACGAGGTCGTCGGGCAGTCCTTCGCGCGTGGTGAACGAGGTGAAGTGGTCCGCGTGAAACCGGTTGAGACCTTGTTCAGTCCCGATCCACAGCGTGCCCTCGGCGTCCTCGTGCAGCGCTCAAACGAAGTTGTTTGAGAGTCCGTTGGTGGTCGTGAATGTTTGTAGTCCCGGCTTTAGCCGGTCCGCAGTATTTGTTGAGTTGTCGCCAGCGCCGCCTGAAGGCAGGACTACGAACGGGCCGCCTGAAGGCGGGACTACGAGCTTGCACAGCCCGCCGCCGAAGGTCCCGATCCACAGGTTCCCGGCCCGGTCCTCCAACAGAGCGCGGACATCTTCGTGGGGCAATCCGTCGGCGGTCGTGTATTTGGTCCGCTCAGCGCCCCTGATCCGATGCAGGCCGAGGGCGGTGCCGACCCACAGCGCCCCGTCGCGAGCGGGCAGGATCACGCGGACCTTGCCTTCGAACCATTCGCCCGGGAACGGGTGGGTCTGGAATTGGCCATCGCGGAGGGAGTTCAAGCCGCTGCCGGTGCCGATCCAGAGCGTGCTGGACTGGTCCAGCGCCAACGCGCGCACAGCATTTCGCGACAGGCCGTGCGCTTCGGTGTAATTGGTGAACTGCCCCGCTTTGAAGTGGCTCAGGCCGCCGTCCGTGCCAAGCCAGACGCTGCCGTCGCTGTCCTCGCCGAGCGCCCAGGTGTTATCGTGGGCCAGGCCGTCCTTGGCGCTGAGCGTCTGGACGCGTTTGGGTTGCCAGCGCAGCAGGCCGCCAAAGTCAGT
>Ga0080064_1007085_pt1 | contig 11576 bp, 8 predicted proteins | sample Subgrocontami54m_FD_69260 | JGI IMG/M metagenome (GOLD analysis project Ga0080064, IMG submission 69260) | Subsurface groundwater microbial communities from S. Glens Falls, New York, USA - GMW46 contaminated, 5.4 m (SPADES assembly) (version 2) ...
CCGCACCCACGAAGACATGACCGATGCGTGGGCAAAAACCAACGCCATCGTCGCGGAAATCGCGCCGCAATCCGGCGACATCCTTGTCCACAAGCAAAAACCCAGCGCTTTTTTCGGCACGCCGCTCATGAGCATGCTCACGGAAGTGCATGCGGACACCTTGCTGGTCACCGGCACCACCACCAGCGGCTGCGTGCGCGCCAGCGTCATCGACGCGTTTTCTTACAATCTCAAGGTCTCGGTGATCGAAGAATGCGTCTTCGACCGTGGGCAAGCATCGCACAAGATCAACCTCTTCGACATGGCGATGAAATACGCCGACGTGATCCCGCTCAAAGAAGCGATCGATTACATCCGCGCCCTGCCGGATAACCTGTTCGCGCCGGCATTGTAAGAAGAAGTTTCGTGTTTCACGTTGCGGTGTTCGAATTGGAGCTGTCCGTAACTCCGCTGTTATAAACCCGGATTCCGCAGTGGGAAAGTGACGCTGTGAGCGAGGGGCAAACCTTGCGCAACGGAGACAATGCTTTTCTACCCCAGAGCTAAGGACAGATCTCGCTGCTGTGCGAATTTAGTCGGAGTAATCCCGGATTCCGCATTTGAAAATTAACGCACTGAGCGAGGTGCAAGCCTTCCGTAGCGAAGGCATGGACCTTTGCCTCTAAGAGTTTTGAGATCACCGGTGCCCTGAGTGGCGTCCGTAACCCGCTGACAACAGATTGCCAAGCATGTAAAACGACTTTGATACTGCGGAGATCGGTGCCTTCGCTACTCCAGTCTCACACCCCGCTCAGTATTAATTAATGACTGTAACTTCAACTGCGGAATCCGGAGTAATAAGGCGTTGTGCCAAGCAGCAGAAAAGACTTTAAAACAGCACCCCTGGGTGTCTTCGCCGCTCCAGGTTCGCCCCTCGCTCATGTTCAACTGCGAAATTCGGGTTGAATCGAAGACTTCAAATCCGATTCTTTGAACCTTGAACCCGGAACATTGAACTGAATTAACGAGTCTCACAACGAAGGCTGTTTTGGTCTGAGCTATCCGCGCTACCCCATCAAGCCGAGATACCTCCAATAGGGAATGGCGGCGACCAAGGCTAAGATATAGGCGGCGGCATAAAAGGGATTGACCCGGCACATCAGCGGATAACTGAACCCCTTCTTCTCGGACGTCGAATAGGCGAGCGTATGCCAATCGACCTGAAAGGGGAAAAACCAAACCTCAGAGGCCATCAAAATGATCATCGCGACGATCCATGGGCTCATGCCGATATCGACGGACAAGGGGAGCAGGGCGACGCACAGCGTCACGACGGTAAGAAAGCTGGTGAAGAACAACTTAAGGAGATAGGTCAGAATCGCGATGATGACGAAGAGCAGGGCCGGATTTTGCAGGAACGGTAGAATCGCCGGCGAGATCAACTCGATCAGCCATTGATCGATTCTCGCCTGCTTCAATAGCGTGGGGATGCTCAGAGTCACGCCCATATAGATGAGCAACTCCCAATCGATCGCCCTCCTGAAAGTTTGCGGGTCCAAGACGCCGGCGGTGATGAGAACCGTAAAGGCGACCAGGGCGATCCAGGCGCTGTCGATGCCATGATAAGAAGTCGTTAGCCAACCGGTTATGGTAAAACAAAGAACGCCGAGGCTGATCCATTCTTTGAATGAAAGAGGTCCCAGGACATCGAGTTGCGTTTGCACCATTTTGTAAGAGACGATCGGTTGCATTTCCGGCTTATAGAGCGTGACAATGCAGATGAGCAATAAGACGATGACGATCAGAGTCGGCGGCAGGGCGGCGACGAACCAATAACCCCAGGTGAACTGCTCGCGCACGTCGGCCGGCAGCAGACCCCAGGCGATCAGGCTGGTGGTCGATCCGGTCAGGAACAGAAAGCCCAGTTGGCCCAGGCCGAGAAAGCTCGCTGCGAAGAGACCGGTGGAGGCCTTGGAAGGAGTCTTGTAACCGAGACTATCGGCGAGATTCATCAGCATCTGGCTGGTGATCGAAGTGCGGGCGGTCTGCTGGGGAGGCAGGGCCATCACCACGACCCCCACCGCGCCCGTGGCGATGCCCTGCCAGTAAAAGCTCAGGGGAAAAAAGCGCACCAGATGGAGCGAGAGCCGATAAAAAAGTCCGGACCCCGTAATCGCTGCGCCGATTCCCAGCACGCCCAGGGTCATGAACCAAGTAGTGCTCGCGAACCCACCCATGACGGTATTCGGCGGGGCCAGGCGCGTAAGAATCAATCCCAGGCCGAAAATCAGCGCGACAGCATAATCGGGCAAGACCCAAAAAATCCAGTAGATCAAGGTCAGGGACAATAGGCCGAGCAGTTTGTTGCCGTTGGCGTCCAGGCCGGTGTCAGGCTGCGCGAACCAAAGATAAGCCCAGACGCCGAGACCGGCAATGCCTCCCATCCAGCGGCTTCGCGAGCTTGACTGGCGCAGAGTGAGCGACAATCCCAGCAGCCTTGAAAGCAGCGCACGTGCCTTGCCGCCGGTCATCGAGAGGGTGACTTCGAAGTCGCCCTTTGAGTTCAGGAAAGAGTCAGTTTGCTCGCCACCGGCGCTTTCGCGCTCCACCAGATTGAGCGCGCTTTTCAGGACGTTGATCGCCTGGGGATGCTCTCCTCTTTGCGCTAACGCGTCCGCCATGCCCATGTAGCGGTCGACCACTTCGGCCCCGAGTTTCCCTTGGGCCCGGCGCGCCAGTCCCGTCTTGTAAGTTCTGATCACGGCCGGCAAGTCGCCCAGTTGGGTGAAAATCATCGCTTGCAAGTGGATCAACTGTGAATCGGTAAAAAGATGATCTGCTGGAATGCTTTCCAGAACATCCTTTATGAACGGGGCGGAGATATTGAGCCCTACTTCGTCTAGCGCCGCAAGCACCCGGGATACGCCGGACCACTCCTGGATGGCTAAATAGTGTTGAACCGCTTGTTGCCAGCGGCCGAGCGTTTCGTAGCCCGCGGCGATTTGGCGGTGGAGTTGTTGCTTACCTTCTTCTCCCTCGACCTCGAGCAGTTTTTCCTGCAGGAAATCTTTGAAGAAGGCATGCAGTTCATACCGTTCGCCGCCAAGGCGGCGAATCAGAGGAAATTGCTGTTTGTCGATCTCCGCAGGCAGAAGGGTCGCTGCGGAGGTAGCGAGGAGTTGGTCGGCGGTCTCGGTATTGATTTCGCCCAGCAGGCAGGCGCGGCGGAAAAATACTTGTTGCGCCGGGGATCTCAGGGAATAAAACTCCTCTGCCAAAGAGTTAAACGCATCATGACCGGATTTGTATTGCTGGTCGGCGCGGGCCAGGCGCTTGCTCAGCGTCGCGCAAAACTGCTTGAGCCAGGAGGGATGCTTTTCGATCAATTCATCCCAAGCCTCGCTGCTGAGCTTCCACAGCGTGGTTTCCTTGACTGTAACGATGGTCGCCGATCGGGGTTCACCCGAGAGCAGCGCCATTTCTCCAAACCAGTTCTGCGGTCCGAGCACGGCGATGGGTTCCGATCGGCCGGACGGGCTTTCCAGCAGGACCTGCACGGTGCCGTCTTTGATCAGATAGAAAGCGTCTCCTTTGTCGCCCTGGACGACTATGGTTTGTGCCGCGCCGAAGGAAATCTCCTCCATCTTGCCGAGCACCTTGGCGATGTCCTCGCGCGACAGGCTGGAGAAAATCGGGATGCCTCGTATGATGTCCGCCAGCGGTTCCATGATGATTCTTGCCTACCGGATGACTCGATCCGCCTTCTTAAGCATCTCCTGGGACAGGTTGACGCCAATGAAGTTGGCGGTTCGATAATTAAGAGTCAGATCGAATTTACTGGCGCGCTGAATCGGCAGAGTTTCGGCCTTTCGTCCCTTTAATATCGCCTCCACCAGGCGGGCGGCCTGCCGGCCCATCTCGTAGTAATTGGGGCCGTAGGCGGCCATCGCTCCTTTGATCGCCCAGAAATCCTCGTTAAACATTGTCGGGATTTTCTTTTTTCTCACGGCATCGAAAATAAAATCGGCCTCGCTTTCGACCAGGTCGTCGGGCATGTGGAAGAGCGCCTCGTTCTTCGGGGATTCGAGTTGGCCTATGGATGCTTTCAATTCGTCCGCCGACTTGACGCCGTGTTCAACAACTTCCAGGCGGAGCTTTTGCGCCGCCGCTTTGGCAATTTCAAAGTTTTCACGGGCGAACGCGTCGTTGGAGTCGAAGAAAACATGAATTAGCCGCAGGCCGGGCAAGATCTCTTTTAGAATCGCAAGCCGCTTCTCGGTAGCCTGCGAGGCGAACGCGCCCACTCCGGTCAAGTTCGCGCCGGACCCATCGAGGCTTTTGGCCAAACCCAACCGGATCGGATCTCCGGGGTGGACAAAGACGATTGGAACATCGCGGGTGGCGGCTTTCGCCACCCGTGTCGCCCGGGTGCCGGTGGTAAGAATAACCTCGGTTTTTTTTGCCACCAGTTCCTTAGCCGCCGGTTCCAAGCCGGCGCGGTCGCCTTTGGCGTCGCGAAGTTCAAAAATGATCTGTTTCCGCTCCTCGAAACCCACCAGTTTGAGCATTTCCTTGAGCCCTTTAATGGATTGAGATTGCGGCCGATCCATCTCGGGAATCAGAACACCGACGCGCGCGGCTCGGGGCTGGGACTGCGCCGCCATTGGAACCACGAGAAAAAGCAACGTTGCGAACCATCTGGTAAACATTTTTGCTGCTCGGCTAGCGCGATCGAAATAAGTCCAGTTTCATGCCTTCATAGGCGGCGGTGGCGCCGGGGAAGATGCGTTGCGCCCGTTTCTCCATAGCGGTTATTGTTTCGTCGTCATGGGTCGGGTCGTGATGGAAAAAAATCAACTTTTTCACCCCGCCTTTCTTCGCCACCTCGACGGCCCTCTCCACCGTGCTGTGTCCCCAACCCTTTCGCGGACTGGTGGGCGAATGGTATTCCCGGCTGAGATATTGCGCGTCGTGAATCAACACGTCCGCGCCGCGGATAAAACGGATGATCTCGGGGTAGCCGCCGTCCTTCTGCTCGATGTCGGTGGCGTAGACCACGCTCTTGCCGCGATAATTAACGCGATAGAGCAGCACGCCGTTGGGATGAGCCTTGCTCTTTTTCACCAGAATCGTGACGCCGTTTGCCGGCTTTTCCAACCCAGCGCGGTCTACCCGCGGTAGGTCCCCAGAGTCCCGCAGCTCAACGCGCTCGCCGCCTTGCAGCGAATAGAATTTGCTGTTGGCGTCGAGATCCCGAAGCTTGACCGGGAAAAAGCGCGGTTCCATGGCCGCGCGCAGCGTATCGTGCAGGGGCTTTTCCGGCGAGCCCGGTCCGAAAACGCAGACCTGATTACCGGGGCGAAACAGCGGCTCGAAAAAGTAAAAGCCAAAGACGTGATCATGGTGGGTATGGCTGAGAAACAGGTTCAAGTGCTCCGGCCCGCCACGCCCGTTGGCCAATTTTTTGCCCAGGGGAATGATTCCAGTGCCGGCGTCGAAGATCAGGTGATGTCCGCCGACCGACGCCTCGACGCATGAGGTGTGGCCGCCGTAGGCCAGCATGGTCTTATCCGGCGTCGGATAGCTCCCCCGCACGCCCCAGAACTGGAGGCGAAAGCGGGGCGGTTTTATAGTCGATTTTCCCGCCATTACCGGCCTATTTTATCTTCAAGAGGTTAAAAGCCGCCACCGGGCGCGGAAACCCCTTCAGGGTTAGTTCATCGCGCGGCTCGACTTCAACGAGCTCTTCGATCCTGCTCAGAGTTTTGCGATCGACGAGGATCTGGCCTCCCATAGCCTCGCCGCACAGCCGCGCCGCGAGGTTGGTTACGTTACCGATCGCACCATAGTCCATCCGGCCTTCGAAGCCAATATTTCCCAGGGTGGCGTAACCCGCGGCCAGGCCGATGCCCAGATCCAGATCATAACCCCTCTTCAACCACCCCTTGCGCAGTTCGGCCACCCGCGGTTGCATTTCAAGCGCCATGCGAGTCGCTTTCTCGGTGTGATCCGGACAGAGCACCGGATCATTGAAAAAAATCATGATGCCGTCCCCGGCGAAGCGCTCCAGGGTGCCGCCGTATTCGAAAATGAGCCTGCCCATCTCGGCATGATAGCCACGCAACACCTCCATGACCTCCTCCGGCTCGGCGCTTTCGGAAAAAGCGGTAAAGCCGCGCAGGTCGAGGAAAACGACGGTGATTTCCCGGCGGTGGCTTTTGAAATGACTTTCGTCTCCGCCCAGAATGGTTTCGGCGATCTGTGGCGAAAGGTAGCGCTTGAGCCGGTTCACGCGCTCGAGCTCTTCCACCTGGCGCGCGACCTTGTCGGCGAGATCGCGGTTCCAGTCTTCCAATAAGTCGCGCATCTCCTTGATGCGTATCATCGCGCGCACCCGCGCCATCAACTCGAAGGAGTCGAACGGTTTGACCACGTAGTCGTCCGCCCCCGCGTCCAGGCCGCGGATCTTGTCTTCCTGTGTCGCCTTCGCCGTAAGCAGAATCACGGGAATCCCCTTGTGCGTCTCATCCTTGCGCAGCCGTCCGAGGACTTCCAGCCCATTCATGTTAGGCATCATATAATCGAGAAGGATCACATCTGGCAAGAAGGAAGGCACTTTTTCCAGCGCCTCCGCCCCGTCGGTGGCGCGCTCGATCACATAGCCCTGGTCTTGAAGCTCCTGCTCCAACAGGTCGAGATTGAAGGGCTCGTCGTCGACGATCAGTATTTTATTCGGCATTTCTTCGCCCTTTTCAAATTTCGATCCTTCCGCAAAGCTCAGGACAGGTTTTGGAGTTTAGATTGTCGGATCGCGAATTGAAAAATCGAGAGCGGTAAGTCTTGTTCATTGTTTTCCCGCCCTCAATCCAAAATCTAAAATCGGCCCCGCGGACGCAAATCCAAAATCACTTTATCGCCTCGTCCACCAAACTGTTATCGAACGATTGCCGCACGTCGAACTGCTTGGCCTTGGGATGATCGAGGAACTTGAGCGCGTTAGCCATCGCTTTCTCCACGACCCTGATTGTCGGAGGATAGGCATCCTTGTAAAATTCATAGCTGCCCTGCAGCGAAGCGTCGTCATCGATACGGGTGAATCTTTTGAGAGCCTTCTTCGTCGCCCTGGCGTCTTCCCTGGTGAGGATTTGTGCTTCTTGCAGCGCGCGCAAGAAGTCGACCGCGACCTTGCGGCCCTTGGGGTCCTTGAGCCACGACTCACGCGCGCCAACGGCAGCGGTGGGAAACAGACCGTACTCGGTCTCCGAAGGTCGGAAGAGCAGCTTGAAGCCTGCGTTCTTAGCCTTTAGGCCGGCCGGATACCCAATCATGGACACGTCGACCCGGCCACCCAGCAACGCCGCCAGCGACTCCCCGACCCCGCCGTTTTGGATAAAAACAACCTCATTGGGTTTAATCCCGGCGGCGTCTAGCATCGCGAGCCCGGCGAAATAGGTCGATGCGCCATAACGGGTGACACCGATTCTTTTCCCCCTAAGATCGCCGATGGACTTGATCTCCGGCCGCGACCAACCGTCAATGGTCAAAACCGGTAACGGCGATGCGATGGCGACGATATCGCTGCCGCTCAGACGGCTCGACAGGATCGCGCCACCGGCAGTGTAGCCGATAGGGAATTCTCCGGCGAGTATCGCTGAATTGATCAGCGGCGAACCTCCCATAAAGACGGGAGAAACCTCAAGGCCGTATTTTTGAAAGAGTTTCTCTTCCACGGCGATAAGGAACGGGATCGCCGCGCCGGAGATCGGGGTGAAGCCCACCGTCAACTTCAGCAAATCCTTTTGGGCCGCCTGCGCCTGGGCCACAGCCCCACACATTGCGAATGCAACACCGATGGCGAGAATCCCACCCCATTTTAGATTTTGGATTTTAGATTTTAGATTGTCGCCCGAACTCAACTCAAAAAATTGTCTCCAAAATTCTTTATTCATGTATTCGGTTCCTCAATCCAAAATCTAAAATCACCTTGTCGCCTCACTTCTGACCATTCACTCCTTACCTGTCCCGCCTCACGGCAAGAATTTATGGATCTTCTTGAGTAACTCCTCATCGTCCACGGGCTTCGGTAGGTAATCATCGCAGCCGGCTTTGCGCGCGTCGATCTCGTCGCCGACCATGGCGTGGGAAGTGACCGCGATGATGGGGATATGCTTCAAGGCGTCGTTGGCCTTGATTTTCCGAGTCGCTTCCCAGCCGTCCATCACCGGCATCCCCAGGTCCATGAGAATCAAGTCGGGTTTCTCTTCTTCGGCCTTTCTAACGCCGTCCTCGCCGTCGACCGCCTGCAAGATGGTGTATTCGTCCTCGAGAAGTTGGACCATCAGCTCGCGGTTCCACTCGGTGTCGTCCACCACTAGGATTGTTTTCTTTGCCATTTTCCTTGCCTCCTCGCACACCCACAATTTTAGATTTTGGATTTTAGATTTTGGATTGTCGGTCCTTTCGGAAATAAAATACCGACGAGATATTCCGAAACACAGAGTTGTCATGGTCGTCGTCTGAGCGTTTTTATGGAAGCGACTGTCATGGCTACGATTTCGTTGGCTTCCCGTAAGAGATCAGCAACCTGGGCATTGGACACGAGTTGAGATTCAACGAGCAGCTCCAGCCAGTAGGCAGACTCGTCTGCTTCTTCTTCAACGATGCTGAGTTTCGAAATAACATCGGCCGTGGATCTTCCCCGACAGGCAGCGCGATAGTTCGCCCCAACGGACGTGCCGGAGCGAATGAGCTGTCTGCCGAGAACGTCAGCAGTTCTGCTCTTAGGCAGAGCCTCAACGAACTCGATAACTCGCAGTGCAAACCTTTTTGTTCGGTCCTTAAAAGCCCTTTCGTCCATCGTTTACTTGCTCCGCAGATGGTGTTTTGTTTTTCCTCAATCCAAAATCTAAAAGCGGCCCCGCAGGCGAAAATCCAAAATGTTCCGTCTCTCTGTTCCCCGAATCCAAAATCCAAAATAGTGTTACTTCTTCAGCTCCATCGGCATCGTGATTGTGAACTTGGAACCTTTGCCGACTTCGCTCTCGACGACGATGTCGCCGCCCATCAAGATGATGAATTTCTTCACGATCGCTAGGCCCAGCCCGGTGCCGCCGTACCTCCGGGTGCTCGACATATCCGCCTGGCGGAACTCTTCGAAGATCATATCCAGCTCCTCCTTCTTCATACCGATGCCGGTGTCGGAGACGGCGAGCTTGAGCATGCCGTCGTCGCGCCACGCCGCCACCTTGATCTCGCCCTGCTCGGTGAACTTGGCGGCGTTGCTCAAGAGATTGAGCATCGACTGCTTGAGCTTGTCGCGGTCGGTTTTGAGCGGCGGTATGTCCGGCGCGATCTCGGTGACGAGTTTTACCTGGCCGGTTTTCAACAGCGGCTCCACTGTGGTGGTGGCCACACGGATGATTTCGTCGAGCTTGAAGGTCTCGGCGTAGGCTTCCATGCGCCCGGCCTCGATCTTGGCCAGATCGAGCAACTGATTGATCAGGCTCAATAGATGCTCGGAGCTGATCAGCACCTTTTGCAGATTGTCCTTTTGCAGCTTTTCGATCTGCCCCTCGGTCTTGCGCTGGACGATGCGGGTAAAGCCGATGATCGAGTTGAGCGGCGTGCGCAGCTCGTGGCTGACGTTGGCGAGGAACTGCGACTTGTGGCGGTTGGCGGTCTCAAGCTGCTCGTTCTTTTCCTGAATTTCTTGGAACAGCCGGACGTTCTCAATCGCGATCACCGCCTGGTCGGCAAAGGTCTGGAGCAGCGCGATCTGTTTTTCGTTGAAGGGCCTGACGTCCCGGCGGTGCATGGTAATGGCGCCGATGAGCATCTTTTCCCGCAGCAACGGCACCGCCAGAGTCGTGCGCATGCCCTCCTTACGGTAGGGTTCGGGAAGGTCGCACTCGGCGTCGGCGAGGATATCGGGTATGTGAACCGGCCGGTGTTCCAGACCGACGCGCCGCAGGGCGCTCTCCCGGCCGGGCTTGATCGTGGTGCTTTTTAGGTAGGCGAGGAAGTCCGGCGATACGTTGGAACTGGCGGCATACTGAAAGACCTCGCCGTCGAACCTGAAAATCCCTCCATAGTGGGCTTCGCAAATACGCAGGGCGTCCTCCAGGATCGTATCGAAAACCGGTTGCACGTCGGTCGGCGAGCTGCTGATCACGCGCAACACTTCGGCGGTCGCCGTCTGCTGCTCCAGAGCCTCAGTCAACTCCCTTGTTCGGTCTTCGACTTTCTGCTCCAGGCCGGCGTAGGACTCCTGCAGTTGGGCGGTCATCTTGTTGAACTCATCGGCCAGGACTTCGATCTCGTCGCCGGTTTTCAAGTCGAGGCGGTAGCCGAGATCGCCGGTGCCGATGCGCTCCACGCCCGCGCGCAGGATGGATACGGGACGCACCACCCGGCGCGCCAGAAAAAGGCTCGCCAGGAGCGCGAGGCCGAGGCCGATGAGGAACAACGTCCCAGTCCTGAACATGGAAGCGTAGAGCGTCTCGTAGGCCTCCGACACCGGCCGGTCGATGATCACGGCCCAACCCAGGCCGGCGGCCACCGCGAACGAGCTGAAGACCTTTATCCCCTGGAGGTTATGCGCGACGATCACGGCGGTCTTGGGTTGGTTGGCGCGGTCGGCGAACGCCGCCTTGGCTTGTTCGAGCCCCGACGCCTTTTTCCGCTGCAAGACCAGGCTGATGTCGGGGTGGGCGATCAATTCGCCGGTGCGGGTGATGGCGTAGGCGTGACCGGCCTTGCCGATGTGGATGGCCGCCACGACGTCGCCGATGTATTTGAGATTGACCTCGGCCTGGAGCACGCCGATGACGTCGCCGGCGAAGCGCTCGATGGGCACGGCGATGGTCATGTAGGGCTCGGAGCCGCGCACGAAGTAGGCCGGGCCGAAATAAGTCGAGCCCCAGAGCACCAGAATCCAGATCGCAATCAGGATACCGAACGCGATCAGCACGGCTTCCATGTTCGACCCCCTTGTCGCGGTTTCGCTCCCAAGCATTTTCGCCTTGGCGGCGAGCATGCGCGCGATCTGGGTCCAGGCGCAATACGCCTCACAGGCGAATCGGTCGGGCCAACGGTTCGGACGGCGACGATTTACTGCGCCTTGATGCCGGCCTGTTTCACCACGTTGCCCCACTTCGCGATTTCGGCCTCGATATAGGCGCGGAACTGATCCGGACCCATTTTTTCGACCTGGGCGCCACGGGCGAGGAACTGCTTCTGCACGTCAGGCATGTCCTGGATCGCCACGATCTCCTTGTGCAGCTTGTCGACGATCGCCTTGGGTGTGCCGGCCGGCACCGCAAAGCCGATCCAGTTACCGCCCGTGTATTCGGGCAGTCCGGCCTCGATGAAGGTCGGCACGTCCGGTAAGGCTTCGATACGCTTGGGCGCGGCGACTGCAAGGCCCCTGAGCTTGCCGCTGCGGATATGCGACGACACGCTCGAGGTCGTGGACAGCATCGCCTTGGTGTTGCCGGCGATGATGTCGATCGAGGCCGGGCCGGCGCCGCGGAACGGCACATGCACCATATCGACCTTGGCGACGATCTTGAACAGCTCCATGGCGAGATGCAGCGAGC
>Ga0080064_1007086_pt1 | contig 11576 bp, 13 predicted proteins | sample Subgrocontami54m_FD_69260 | JGI IMG/M metagenome (GOLD analysis project Ga0080064, IMG submission 69260) | Subsurface groundwater microbial communities from S. Glens Falls, New York, USA - GMW46 contaminated, 5.4 m (SPADES assembly) (version 2) ...
CCTTTGTTCGGATCGAGCCAACGGCGCTCCCTCCCCGTCATGCGACGCGGCGGCCTCAGTTGCCGTCTTCTCTCAATCGTGCGCGTTACCCTTTTCTTGTCGTCGTGGTTTTATTGCGAGCCGCTTCTCGTTTAGGTCGTCATCCGCCGAGCCGGTAGTTTGAAGAGTTTTCCGGAATCATCCGCGCCAAGCAACTCCTCGCACCACGCCTTCCAGCGTGGCCGGCCACTGCGGCAAGTAAGCAGATCTCCAAGTGACGTTGTCATGCCTGGCGCACAAACAAAAAGGCCCGGGCTTGTTCGAGCCACGGACCTTTTAACTCCTAAGCCGGCGGCGACCTACTCTCCATACGGCAACCGTACAGGATCACCGGCACTACGAGTTGAATAAGACTTAGGTAAGCGAGTCAGACAGCATACCCAATATACATGAGCCAAGAGCAGACCCCTTATTTTATTCTTATTCCTTATTCGGATTCGGATTCCCAGCGCGAGATTACGGATACAGGCCAAGGCCCCCCAGAAATGCCTTCCCTTTAGAAGTCAGATCTGACTGCTTCACATCGTAAAAATCTGTATCTGTGACCTGGCCTTTGCAGTAACCGCCCAGACCGGACCACAAAATTTCTCCCAACGTGTGCGATTGCCTGTCGTCTATCGTTACCTTTTGCTTTAACGCATCGAGCACTTCTTTGAATTCCTTTGGCTCTCTCGGGGAGACCACGTATAATCTAAGGCCGGATCGGTGTACAGCCTGCCACAGGAGTTCATTGATATGGGCATCGCGGAAACCATATCCGATCACAACCAACTTTCGGTTTGGCTCGTTAATTACTTCTTCAAAAAGGGACAGATACCAGTGAAGCAAGGGTTCTCTTTTTAGTAATTCGCTCTTCGCGTGCCCAATGATCATTACGTCGTTTACGTCGTTTTCCGTATGGGAGACCCACCCGTACGAACCATGAAGCTTCACGTACACAAAATTATCATCGCTCGGCTCGTCAAATTTGCCTTTGCGCCCTCCCACCTCGTTATCTGTCGGCAAGGGCATTTTTCGGCCATCAAGGATATCTTTGTAAAGCTGCCCGTTGTACCAACTGGACGTTTTTATCCCTGGAATTGAAAGCCGCACCGCGACATTGTTGATTGAACGCCGCGACACCGTTGTTAACTTGAAATATTCCTCAACGAACAAGTCGTGGTTCAGCGTGAAAAAAAACCCGCGGACTCCGGTAGTGCCTCCAAATCTCGCAAAAAAAGATTTCCATGCTATTTCCCCCTGCGTTGCACCAGGGCTATTCGGTCCGCATATCTCCTCATGCATTGCAGTATATGCGTTAAAGACTGCCCTTGAAAACGCGCGCTTCTCATCATCGGTGTAGTCCGTCGCAGTTTCAGGCTGGGACAGAACCTTGTCGTAAATAGACTCATAGTCCAGATTCGGATCCGAGAGTAAAGCTTTTCTAAGCCCCGGATACTTCTTAATCTCCGGCTGGTTGAAAATCGCTGCCCACATCTCGCTTGAAAGATAACCTCCGAAACTCTTTGTGAAGCCGGCACCCGTTAGTAAGAGAACTTCGGCAGTCTTGTGTGCGCTTGCCATAAGCACTAAAAAAAAGGGGGCACAAATCTGCTCTTGGCTTTTAGACAGCAGGGCTCAGTCTTTCCAGTGCGGCCCGCTGCCTTGTTTTCTCTTTCTATCTTCCCTTTTACCAACAGAACAAAAAGACCCGGCTGGGGAGAGCCAGTCCGGGCGATGATGCGGGATCGAAGATGTGACCGGATCGAGAGACCCAGTCGAAGTTAGCTTCGCGTAAATTAGGACAGATTGCAAAACAGGCAAGAAGCGGAAGGACAAGGACCTGGGATAAAAGCCGTGGCTCGTGATTCGTGTTTGAGGAGCTAAAGCTGGACAAGATTCCCTTTATGTCCTTGCAGAATACTCAATCACGGGCAGGCGAATCTGGCGAGAACGGCTCCGGGTCTTAAGGTCGGCCTCGATTCGTTTTAGCACAGCGGCCCTGTAGTACCGCTCTCCACACTGCTCGCACACCCCCGTTGGCACACCATCGACTAAGGCCACTAATTTCTCACCCCAGAAGCAGGGTTTCTGGATACGGCGCTCTGTTACACGCCCTCCGCAAAAGGTGCAGTCATCGTAGACATATTTAGCCATCGCTACCTCCGCCGCGTCCTTTCATCAACCCACTTGGGCTGGGAAGGAATGTATACGGTAATAAGCCTGAGTCTCTTGGAAGGGGTTTGCCCGCAAACAACATGGATTGGATATTCCGGACTCCCATGTCCCAAGACTAAGCAACTCGGACCCCGTGGATCATTTGGATAGTCTTCGAGAATCTCTCCGTCAAGGAGCGCCCCTTCCACGTCAGCGATCGAAATTCTCTCAGCTTGACGCTCATCATCAGCATGGCCACTAAACTCGTAGTTCCCTGAACGTACCTGGCGCCTGATCCACTCAATATCCAAAACACGATCCTACCATGAATCTGAAAGAGACAAAAACCCCGCTCTCATCCAGTCCGGGCGATGACGCGGAATCGAAGATGTGACCGTATTGAGTAATCCAGCCGAAGTTAGTTTCGCGTTTCGGGTTGCGCGAATAGCTCTTAGCGTTCGGCTATGAGATTGAACTCCTAAATCGACTGAAAGCATTTGGCTGAACACTGAAAGCTGATTGCTGAAGGCCAATGTCAAACTCGAAACTTACAACTGTAAAAGCACAGATGGCCGTTTTTCAACGGCCTATCTAACCACTGCCATCGCATCTTTGAGCGTCAACGCGCCGTTATACAGGGCGCGGCCGATGATAACTCCTTCCACTCCCTCCTTTTCGATCTCTTTCAGCCAGAGAAGATCTTCTAAAGAGGCCACCCCGCCGGAGGCGATCACCGGAATCTTCACCGCGCGGGCGAGCCTGGCCACTTCTTCGATATTGACCCCCTGGCCTGTGCCGTCGCGGTTGATATCCGTGTGGATGATTCGTGATGCTCCGTCACTCTCACAGCGCTGGGCTAGCTCCACGGCATCCATCGCGGTGCCTTCCTTCCATCCCTTGATCGCCACCCGGCCTTCCCGGGCATCGATGCCCACCACGATCTTTCCGGGAAAGCGGAGACAGGCCGCGCGCAAAAAATCACCGCTCTCATAGGCGGCGGTCCCGAGGACGACGCGCTCAACACCCCAAGTCAACGCCTCCTCGATAGCCTCCAGGGATCTGAGGCCGCCGCCCAACTCGACCGCCACGCCGGCTGTCCCGACGATGGCCGCGATCGCCTCTTGATGCACCGGATGACCGGCCACGGCGCCATTTAAGTCCACCACGTGGAGGAACTCCGCCCCTTGCTCCACCCAGTGGCGCGCCGCCTCCGCCGGTCTCTCGAAATAGGCGGTCTCCTGGTCCATATCGCCGCGGTAGAGCCGCACGCAACGTCCATCTTTGAGATCGATAGCAGGAATAACGAGCACTCTACGCTCCGGCGACGAAGCGCCCGAAATTGGCCAGAACCCGAAGCCCGATCTCCTGGCTCTTTTCCGGGTGAAATTGGCAGGCAAAGAGACGATCCGTCGCAATGCTGGAGACAAAAGAAGCTCCGTAAGAGGTGGTCGTGGCAGCGATGGACGGCTCTTCCGGCACCACATAATAGGAGTGAACAAAATAGAAGTACTCTCCTTCGGAGATCCCCTCCAAGAAGGGAGAGTCGGCTCTCTTGTGGATTCGATTCCAACCCATGTGCGGCACCTTGAGGCCATTCTCGGCGCGAAAGCCCACGACCCTACCGGGGAAGAGATCCAGCCCCTTTTCCGGACCGAACTCCTCGCTCTCGGAAAAAAGAAGCTGAAAACCGAGACAGATCCCGAGAAAGGGTTTCTTCGCCCTCACCGATTCCTGAATCGGTTCCACCAGGCCGAAGCGCCGGAGATTTTCCATGCAGGCGTTAAACGCTCCGACACCGGGAAGAACGACCCCTCGGGCTTGAGCAATGGTCGCGGGATCGCGGGTCACCACCGCCGGATGACCCACCCGCTCGAATCCTTTCTGCACACTGCGAAGGTTCCCCATGCCGTAATCGATGATCGCGATCACAGGCTTCCCTTCGTGGACAAGACCCCTTGGATCCGCGGGTCCAGCCGCGTGGCCTTCTCCATGGCGCGCGCGAACGCCTTGAAGCAGGACTCGATGATGTGGTGGGGATTTTCCCCCCGGATGACGTCGATGTGGAGATTCATGCCGAGCTGGTTGGCGAAGGCCTGAAAAAACTCATGGGGAAGATCCGTATCAAAATCCCCCACCCGGCCCGGACGGATCTTCACGTTGTAGGAGAGATACGGTCTTCCGCTGAGATCGACCACCACCCGCGTTAAGGTCTCATCCAGGGGCACGAAGGCTTCGCCGAAGCGGCAGAGTCCCTGCTTATCTCCCAAGCCCTGTTTGAAGGCCTGGCCCAAGGCCAGGCCGACATCTTCCACCGTGTGGTGGTAATCCACCTCGATATCTCCTTGGGCCTTCACGCTCAAATCGAAGAGCCCGTGACGGGCGAAGATCTCCACCATGTGATTGAAAAAGGGCATCCCCGTCTGGATCTCCGCGGTCCCCTTTCCATCCAGCTCCAGCTCCACGACGATCGCCGTTTCCTTGGTCTTGCGCTCCACCTTGGCTTTTCTGCTCATAATGCCTCCCCGTTGAAACGTGCTTCCACGGCCCGGGCGTGATCTTCCAGCCCTTCCAGCCGGGCCAGATGAGTAATCTTCGGCGCCAGCAGGCGAAGCGCCCGCCGGCTGGCCTGGATCAGACTGGTCCGCTTGATAAAATCATAGGTCCCGAGCGGCGAGAAAAAACGCGCGCTTCCGCCTGTAGGCAAAACGTGGTTCGGCCCGGCGAGATAGTCTCCTAGGGGCGGTGTCGAATAAGAACCGATAAAGATCGCCCCGGCGTGACGGATGGAAGAGACCCACTTACGGGGACTCTGGACCATCAGCTCGACATGCTCCGGAGCGATCCGGTTGGCGATTTCCACCCCTTCGCTCAGATTCCGGGCCACAAAGATCGCCCCATATCGCTCCAGCGCTTTGAGCGTGATCGCCCGGCGCCGGGCGGTCAGAAGCTGCCGCTCGATGGCGGTTCGAATCCGGATTGCCAGCGGCCAGGAGGTGGTCACGCAGATGGCGGCCGCCAGCTCGTCGTGCTCGGCCTGGGAGAGCATGTCCGCCGCCACGTGAGCCGGATCGGCATGGGCATCCGCCAAAAGCAGGATCTCGCTCGGACCCGCGATGGAATCGATGCCCACGTCGCCGAAGACGAGCCTTTTCGCCGTGGCCACGTAGATATTGCCGGGACCGACGATTTTATCCACGCGGGGAATTCTTCGCGTGCCATAGGCCAGGGCCGCGATCGCCTGCGCGCCGCCGACCCGAAAGATCCGGTCTACCCCGGCGATTCGAGCGGCGGCCAAAATAATATCTCCCGCCCCCGGTTTGATCGGGCTCGCCATCACCACTTCGCTGACACCCGCCACCTTCGCCGGCATGACGTTCATGAGAACGGTGGAAGGATACGAGGCCTTTCCCCCGGGCACATAGACGCCTACTCGTTCCAAAGGACTTATCTTCTGCCCCAGAGACAAGCCCCGGCGATCCCGGTAAGCCCAGCTTTTTTCCACCTGGCGGCGGTGAAATGCGGCGATTCTTTTCGCCGCAAGCTTGAGCACGCGAAGATCTCTCAGGGAAACTCTCGCCACCGCCCGGTCGATCTCTTTTCGGCCCACTTCGATTTGCCCGCCCCTGAGTTCGACTCCGTCAAAGAGGCGGGTGTAGCGTAGGAGAGCTCGATCCCCCTCTCGCCGAACCCTACGGATGATCTCCTTCACCCGGCCTTCGACCTTTTGTTCACCGCTTCCCCTTCTCCCGATGATCTTCCTGAGCATCGGTTCGAAGTTCCTATCGGTGGTCTTGATGACGCGGATTCTCATTCTTTGTTACCTATCTCTTGATCCTTTGAATATCCGCCCCCAGAGCGGAAAGCTTCTTCTCTATATGTTCATAACCCCGGTCCAGATGGTAGATCCGAGAGACCACAGTCTCGCCCTTGGCCACGAGCCCGGCCAGCACCAAAGAGACGCTGGCTCGAAGATCCGTGGCCATCACCGGCGCCCCGGAGAGGCCCTCCACCCCTTTCACCACAGCGCGTTTTCCTTCCAACCGGATATCCGCACCCATCCGGAGTAACTCCAGGGCATGCATAAAACGGTTCTCAAAGATCGTCTCCGTGATGACGCTGACCCCATCCGCCACCGACATCAAGACCATCATTTGGGCCTGTAAATCGGTGGGAAATCCGGGATAAGGAAGAGTCGTCAGATCGACGCTCTTCACCCGCCCGTTCCCAGTGACCCTCACCCCATCCCGCTCCTGAGAGATCGCCACACCGGCTTCCTTGAGTTTGAGAAAAAATGCATCCAGGTGTTCCTGCCTGACTCCCCGCACCAAGACGTCCCCGCGAGTCAGCGCGGCGGCGACCATAAAGGTCCCGGCCTCGATCCGGTCCGGTATGATTCGGTGTGAGATCCCATGAAGCCGTTCCACCCCTTCGATTCTCAAAAGATCTGTGCCGGCTCCATCGATTCTCGCTCCCATCTTTGTGAGAACCGAGGCCAATTCTTCCACCTCCGGCTCCCGGGCGGCATTCTCGATCACGGTTACACCTTTGGCCAGTACCGCAGCCATCATGAGATCTTCCGTCGCTCCCACGGAAGGGAGATCCAGAAAAATCCTCGCCCCTTGGAGTCTCTTCGCCTTGGCCTCCACGTAGCCGTGAACCAGATCGATCTCCGCCCCCATCTCGGCCATGCCTTTGAGGTGAAGATTGACCGGCCGGGCGCCGATGGCGCATCCCCCCGGGGTCGACACCCGAGCCTCGCCAAAGCGGGTCAAGAGAGGCCCCAAAACGAGAAAAGAGGCGCGCATCGTCTTCACCAAATCATAAGGCGCCTCTTGCTGGGTTACACGGTCCGCCTGAAGCCGGATGCGACCTGAACTCCCGCCGAGAGGATTCACCTTTTCCACCCGCACCCCCAGGCCGGAGAGAAGCCTCAAGGCGGTGTGGATATCCACGAGATCCGGGACCCCCTCAAAAATACAGGGCTCCTCGGTCAAAAGAGACGCAATCAAAATGGGAAGAGCGGCATTTTTGGAGCCGCTTACAAAAATCTCGCCCTCTAGTCGCCGGCCGCCTCGAATTAGAATGCTATCCATTCCAAAGCCTTTTGCGCTGGTCGTTAGTTTGAGACAGGGTTCATCAATGCCCTGTTGAGCTGTGCCACAACGACGCGATCCCGCCCGGCAAGATCCTGATAAACGCTAGGCGTTGAATAACAGCCGGCCGCGGCAAAAAGCCGATATACCGCCTCCGCCATCCCGGCGCCGATCTCCAGCGCCACGAATCCCTCTTCGGCGAGATAGAGCGGTCCCTCTTGAATGATGCGCCGGTAGAAATCAAGGCCGTCGGAGCCCCCGCATAAGGCCAGCCGGGGCTCCCATTCACGCACTTCGGGGGGAAGATTATCCATCTCACTTTGAGTCACATAGGGCGGATTGGAAACCAGGACCTGAAACCACCTCGTCAATTCTTCAACCGGCCCGAAGAGATCTCCGGCACGGAACCGGATTCTCCGACTCGCGTCGTGAAGCAATGCGTTGACCCTGGCGATTTCCAGGGCTTGGATGGAGATATCTGTCGCCCAGAGTTCCAAATCGCTTCTTTCCTTGGCCAGGCTCACGGCAATGGCTCCGCTGCCTGTGCCCAGATCGAGCACCCTCATCGCCGCGCCCTGACGCCAGTTACTGATAATGTCAAGAGTCGCCTCCACCAACCGCTCCGTCTCCGGCCGCGGCACCAGCACGTCCGGGGTCACGATAAAATCGAGAGACCAGAATTCTTTCTCTCCGAGAATGTAGGCGAGGGGCTCCCGCCGGCCCCGCCGGAGAAGCAGCTCCCGGAATCGGCGTTCCTCCATGGGTTGGAGTGTCCGGTCGAAATCGAGATAGAGTTTTTCCTTCCCGGCCCCGAGAACTTTGCCCAAGAGCAGCTCGGCGTCCAGGCGCGCGCTCCCCACACCTGCCTCCCTGAGATATCGCTCTCCGGCCTGTAAAGTCTCTTTGACCATGGCCGGCTCGAGATTCACGGCCAGTCCCGCCGAAACCTCGCCTCTCATGGAGAGACCCCTTCCGTTCCACTCGTGGCCTGCAACACTTCGGCTTGATAATGGGTGATGAGCGCGTCGATAAACTCCTCGATCGCGCCGTCCAGAACCCGATCCAGTTGATAAACAGTCAAGTTAATTCTGTGGTCTGTTATTCTGCCTTGGGGAAAATTGTAGGTCCGGATGCGCTCGCTTCGATCCCCGCTGCCCACCATGAGCTTCCGGTTGGCGGCGATCTCCGAATGCTGCTCTTGTTGTTTTTTCTCCAACAGTCTCGCCCGTAGGATTTTCAAAGCCTTGGCGCGGTTCTTGTGCTGCGATTTCTCGTCCTGGCAAGTCACCACCAGCCCGGTGGGGAGATGGGTCATCCGAACGGCGGAGTCCGTCGTGTTCACGCTCTGACCGCCCGGCCCGGACGACCGAAAGACATCCACCCGGAGCTCCTTCGGATCAATCTCCACCTCGACCTCATCGGCTTCAGGGAGAACGGCCACCGTCACGGTGGAGGTGTGGATGCGACCCGAGCCTTCGGTGACCGGGACGCGTTGCACCCGATGGACTCCGCCTTCAAACTTGAGGCGGCTAAAAGCCCCCTGTCCTTCGATCAGGGCAATGATCTCTTTGAACCCACCCAGGCCGGTGGGGCTGGAGTTCATCACTTCAACCCTCCATCCCCTGGACTCGGCGTACCGGCTGTACATGCGGAACAGGCTGGCCGCAAAGAGCGCCGCCTCATCACCCCCGGCCCCCGCCCGGATCTCCAGAATGACGTTTTTATTGTCGTTGGGATCTTTGGGAAGGATCAAAATCTTGAGGCGCTCTTCCAGCTCCGATTTCTGTCCCCGGAGGATATCCAACTCTTCTCGGGCGAGCTCGCGGATCGCCTCATCTTTCTCATCGAGCAGCTCCCGGTTCTGCCGAATCTCCTCCTCGACTTTTTTCCAGTCGCGATAACTGGAGACGATCCCTTCGAGATCGGAGCGCTCCTTAGCCAGCTTGGAGTATTCCCGCCGGTTGGCGGGAAGCTGAGGATCGCTCAGCTGTTGTTCCAGCTTCTCGTACCTTTTTTCTACTTCTGCGAGCTTTTCCAGCATAAAGGATCATTCCGTGAGAAGAAAATAAGAAAGGGCAAAGGGGAAGAATCCCTTTGCCCTTTCTTCATCGCGGGCCTTAGCCAATCGATCCCGGCCGCCGACCTTTGACCGCAATGTCAGCTTTTGATGCCGTATTTCTTTCTAAATTTCTCTACCCGACCGGCGGTATCGATCAACTTTTGCTTGCCCGTAAAGAAAGGGTGGCATTGTGAGCAGATTTCCACGTGGATCGTCGGCACCGTAGAACGCGTCTCGACCACGCTGCCACAGGCGCAGGCGACCGTTGCCTTTTTATATTCTGGATGAATGGTTTGTTTCATGGCTGCCTCTTGGAAAACTTATAGCACGATCGGGATCTGTCTTCAAATCGATGGGACTGGGCTCCTCCAGCGGCCAGGTCGCCCAAAGATACCCATTGAAATGGCACAAGAATTGCTGTTTTGTCTGAAGCTTTTAGATAAGACCAAAAAGAGCTTTGATTTACACTATTACGGCACTGGTCCATGTATGACTGACAAACTTTTGCGAGGCTGAACCTATGGGCACCGTATTGAGCTTCAATCCCAGAATCATGATCGTAGAGAGCTTTGGGAGCAACACAAGATCACTCCATGGCCACCTGTCGAGCCTGGCTGCCCCGATAGAGATCCTCGCCGCTAACGACGCGGAGAGCGCCCTGGCCCGGCTCCAGCGAGAGACAGTCGACCTTCTGCTCATCGATACCTGCCTGAAGGGGAGAATGGACGGATTCGATCTTTGCCGCGCCGTCAGGTCCGCGCCGTCACACCGGGACGCTTCCATTATTCTGCTCCTGTCGGGTTCTCTCTGCCTGGAACGCTCCAAAGGCATCTCGGCCGGCGCCGACCTCCTCCTCCACCGCCCGGTGGTGAAGGAGGAGCTTTCGAAGATGATTCAACTTCTCCTGGGACTCAGGGCCGAGACGGCGGCGAGTCCGCGACCGGCTTACGGCAACTTCGCCGAGCCCAGATTGCGTTCGGTAAGTTAACAGGGGAAAGTTCTATCGCCCTTTTTGTTTCTAGTCCAACCGCTTCGCGCCTCCTAACAGTTCTTTGGTGATAAATTCCTTTGCCTCGGCGTCGTCCATCCCGTAAACAAAAAAGAATTTGTCGCGGTTTTGGTCGAGAGCAATTCCGAACCCCTTGCCCCAGGATGTTGACTCCCACCGCACTCTGAAAAAATTCCCGTCGTTGCATTTGAGCTCGCCTTTACCCCCGTACCCCGCGCCGCTCAGTGTCAACAGGGGCGCGTAGGTGGCATAGGTATCGCCCTCACAGCGCATCTTGGTCGTCGCGCCTTCGAGCATTATATGTGACGTTCCGCTGAGCGTGTTGTATCTGGCGGTTCCATTGAAATCATTCTTTCCGTAAGCTCCAACCATGGGAAAGCTGACGCATCCAGCGAGCAGCCCAAAAAGCGCCAAGCAAGCTATCAGTGCTTTAAGATTCATCGAAAAGAAAATAAAAAACCGGTCGGACCAAATGATTCTTGCTTTTACCGGCATCTGGTTAGTTCTCCATTACGCTGACTGCAATCGGCGTTCGGCTGGGACGAAACGAATCTCGACGCGGCGATTCAATGCCGCAGCGATGCGGTTGAGCATCGCCAGGGAGTGACCTTCATAATCGGCGTCTTCCAGACGGCAAATCACAGAAGCCGTGGTACCGATCAGTTTTGCCAGTTGCCGTTGGCTAAGGCCGGCCTGGGTCCGTAACGCAACGATCTTGCGCGCGACCTGATTGTTCGCCCGCGCTTTCTCCAGGCCCGCAAGCCGTTCCGGCTTACCTTCATAATAGCGGCGATGAAGGATTTCCACTGCATTCGCAGCCGGTCTTCTTTTCTTTTTTGGCATGATCAGTCCTCCCTGTAAGTATGGCGCGCGGGATCCAGTAGTCTTGGGCATGATACTTCCTTTTGTCGATGACGTACGGGAGCTGCACCATTTCACCCCGTTTGATTCACGCCGGCGCTAAAAGCCCGGAACAGCCGGTATAGCATGGCTCGCCGTTTTTCGGTATCGACGTAGCGTTTCTCTTCCGAAAGGATCTGAGAAACTGGCCTGGCAAATTCGTCGGGAATACCCGCAATAAATTTTCGCACGACCTCAAGAGAGTTCGGTTTAGCCAACACAGCGACGTCCATTCCGATCAGGAATGCGCCGGCAAGCTCAAACGTGATCTCTTCGCCATCGACCTGTGTTCCGGTGCAATCAAATCGGCGACTGCTCTCTCCTGTCGCCTCGTAGCGCT
>Ga0080064_1007087_pt1 | contig 11575 bp, 12 predicted proteins | sample Subgrocontami54m_FD_69260 | JGI IMG/M metagenome (GOLD analysis project Ga0080064, IMG submission 69260) | Subsurface groundwater microbial communities from S. Glens Falls, New York, USA - GMW46 contaminated, 5.4 m (SPADES assembly) (version 2) ...
GGGCCGCAAATAACTTCCCGATTTGTGCCGGGAGGGCGGGTTTTCCAACCCGCTATCGTCGTAGTTTGCGGCGGACAGGAATGTCCGCCCTCCGGGAAGTTATTTGCGGCCCGTTCCTTAGCGCACACGGCGCCGATCATGTCGACGAGGGCCGACCCTCGATCTTGCCGAAAATCATGCGGCCCGCGGGCGTTTGCAGCACGCTGGTGACGGTAATCATGACATCTTGCCCGATCATCGCGCGACCTTGCTCGATCACCACCATTGTGCCGTCGTCGAGGTAACCGACGCCCTGGCCCATTTGATCGCCCGCCTTCACCACGCGCACCGCCAATGCTTCGCCCGGCAAGGCCACCAGCTTCAGGGCGTTGGCAAGCTCGTTGAGGTTGATGACCTCCACACCCTGCAGCTGCGCAATTTTGTTCAGGTTGAAGTCATTCGTGACGACCCGGCCGCTCAAAACCTTGGCCAGAACAACCAAGCGCTCGTCCACCTTATGCACGTCACGCAATTCCGCCAGGTTGCCTTCGTGCATCTGCATTTCAACCTTGGGGTTGTTCTGCATTTTCTTGAGCACATCCAAGCCGCGGCGGCCTCGATTCCGCTTGATCTTGTCGCTACTATCGGCAATTCCCTGCAACTCCTGCAAAACGAAGCGCGCCACGATCAGCTTGGTGTCGAGAATCCCCGTATCACAGATATCGGCAATCCGGCCGTCGATGATGACACTGGTGTCGAGCACGAGCGGCTTGGCGCCTTTGAGCTGCTTGGAGAATTCGACGTAGGGGATGATAAAGCGGAAATCGTCTTTGGTCTGGATTAGGACGGAGACCGAAATGTAGCAGCAAACCAGGGTGAGCACTACGCTGATAAAATCGCTCACCCTACGCTGCTCACGATCAGCCAAACCGGGGAGGTATCCTTCGATGAACGGTTTCAGCGCCGTCACCAGCAGGCTTCCCAGCAAGAACCCCATCAGCAAACCGAAGTAGACGGCGGAAATTGTGGTGATCTGCTTGTTGCGAATCAGCAAATCGCCGGCGAGAATGACGATGCCGATGCCGACAATCAAGAGACCGTTGAGATAGGCGCGGAGATCGAGGGTTTCGAAAAAACGCATGGCCTGAACGGCGAGGCCGAGCATGAGAGCGAAAAAGGCCAAGCGGACCGTCCACATCAAAAGGTTGCTTTTGGAGCCGATGAACGTGCCCATGTTCCCGGAAAACCAGTCTTTCAGCGATTTTTGAGACAAGACAAGCCTCCGGGAAGAAGAGCATGCCACGGCCGGTTAGGCAGCCTAAGCGAGCGAATGAAGGTTCAACCGAAATACGGCAGGGAGACGTGGCCGGGAAACATGCCCACGACGCAACGCGCCACACCCGCCAACAGGGCGCGGACAATCCTGCGGCAGCAGCGCGATCGTTCGTCAATCCGTTCGTTTCGGCTCCGTGTCCCTGTCCGCTCGCCATTCTACATAACGGTGCACGGTTGGAACAGTCTTAAGAACTCCGCTTGAGCGAAACGATCGGTCATGCCGGCGAGATAATCACAGACAACGCGCTCGGCGGATTCCTGTTTGGCGAGGATGCGATAACGCTCCGGCAGCTGCTCGGGGCGCTTGCGAAACTCCTCGAACAACATTTGCAGCATGCGTCGGCCCTGGGCTGCCATGCGGAGCACGCGCTCATGCTGATAGACGCGCTGGCGCAAAAACGCCTCCAGGCCGGCCTTGAGCTGCATCACCCCAGGACTCAGGCCAACCAACGTCTTGGCACCAGCGCGGACATCGGCCACCGTACGGATCTGCTGCTCCGCAAGATGCGCACGCGTTTGTTCGAGCAGATCGGTAACTTGCCAATCGATGAGCGCGCGGATGATCGTCGGCTGGAATTGGAGTTGTCCAAGCGTGGGATGCTTCGCGCGCGAACGACCGGCGGCCTCCTGCCAACACGGCACGGCTTCCAGATCCGACATTTGCACCAGGCCGACGCTGAGCGCGTCATCGACGTCGTGCGCATCATAGGCCAGACTATCGGCGGCATCGACGACTTGGGCTTCGAGCAGCGGCCGCCACCCCCCCTGCCCCCCCCCTTGCGAAGGGGGGGATCGTTGGGCCGCCCCCCCTTGCGAAGGGGGGGATGGGGGGGTCAGAAACGGCTTGATCTCCGGCGCCTCCCGGCGCTTGCTGTGCATCGCCTGGGCCTCCAGCACTTCCCAGGACAAATTGAGACCCGGAAAATCGGCATAGCGGTATTCAAGCGACTCCACAATGCGCAGGCCGTGCCAGTTGTGCTCGAAGCCGCCGCACCGCGACATGCATTCGTCCAATGCCTCTTCGCCGGCGTGGCCGAAGGGCGGATGTCCCAGGTCGTGCAAAAGCGCGATCGCTTCGGTCAAATCCTCGTTGAGGCCAAGTTGCCGGGCAATGGTGCGGCTAATCTGCGCGACTTCAAGCGTGTGCGTCAGCCGGGTGCGATGGTGATCGTTGGTCTGCGCCACGAGCACTTGCGTCTTATGCATCAGCCGGCGAAAGGCGGTGCTGTGGACGATGCGATCGCGATCGCGTTCGTAGAGCGTGCGGTACGCATGGCTGTCCTCGAGATGCTTGCGACCCTTGCTATGCCGGGTGCGCATGGCGTAGGGCGCAAGAGTCTCGTCCTCGCGCGCCAGCGCGTCGGGCGGTTCGAACACGTTGCCGGGGGATAAGGACATGGTTCGCTTCGTTGAGCCCCGGTTCGAAGAACCGGGGCGGGCGCGGTCGCTGTCAAAGAAACCCGGTTTCTCCAAGAAACCGGGTTTCGGCTAAACAATCGAGGTCGTCGTTGTGATCGCGCTCACCAGCCCATCATACAGTGCATCCAGCGCCTGCGCAATCACTTTTACGTCACCCAGGACCGGCATGAAATTCGTGTCCCCGTTCCAGCGCGGCACGATGTGCCAGTGCAGATGCCCCGGCAACCCCGCCCCGGCGGCCCGACCCAGGTTCAGGCCGATATTGTAGCCTTCGGGATGCAACACCTCATCCAGCACGCCGACCATGCGGGCTAAGGTCTGCTGGATGTCGAGGATTTCGGCAGCGTCAAGGTCTTGCAGATTTCCCTTATGGGCCCTGGGCGCCACCAGCAAATGGCCATTGTTGTAGGGAAAACGATTGAGCACCACGGCGCTATGAGTGGTGCGCAAGGCGATCAGGTGCGCACGATCGTCGCTCGCCGCCAGGCCGCGACAGATGAAACACGGATCGCCTTCCGTCGGCGGCGTAGCCGCGGCCACATACGCCAAACGCCAGGGCGCCCACAGTTGATTCATGGCAGAATCCTCGTCGCCCGCTCCATGAGTTTCACTGGTAAAGGTGCAGATCAGCGCCGGCGCGGCAAGTCGAAATCACGGCAAGCTGCGGCATCAAGTGGCCCCGCGGACCTGCTTCCTTAGAATAGGCCACGACGGGCGGCTAGTGGTACACTTTGTGGTGCGGCCGTCTCGGCTGCACTGTGCAGGCGGGACGCCCGCACCACAATCCGAGCAGACTGTACCACTACCGACGGGCGGGCTTACTTGACGAAGCCTGCCGATTGTCCAACAATAGATGTTTCCCTCACGCAACCTTCTGCGAGTGAGTTGCATATGGCCGTTCCGAAAAGACGCACGTCGCACGCCCGCCAGGGGAAGCGGCGCAGCCACCTCCATATCAAGCCGGTGCAGGTGCAATATTGCCCCCAGTGCAAGCAGCCGGTGCTGCCGCATCGGCTTTGCACCGCGTGCGGCTATTACCAGGGCCGCGAAGTCGTCGCGCCGGCAGAAGAGGAGAAGTAAGCCATGCGCGTGGCGCTCGACGCGATGGGCGGCGACCACGCCCCCGGACCGATCGTCGCCGGCGCGGTCAAAGCCGTGGCGGCCCATGCCGGGCTGCGCGTCGTGCTCGTCGGCGATCAGGCTCAGATCGACCCGCTTTTGGCGTCGGCGGGCGCCGCCCGCGATCGGCTCGAAGTGTTCCACTGCACGCAGGTCGTCACCATGGAAGAATCTCCCGTGTTGGCCCTGCGCAAGAAACCCGACAATTCCATCAGCCGCTGCTGGCAGCTCCTCGCCGAGCACAAGGTGGACGCGATCGTCTCGGCGGGCAACACGGGCGCCATGGTTGCGGGCGGTTTTCGACTGAAGCTGTTCCTGAAAAACGTGCGCCGCCCCGGCATCGCCGCCGTGTTGCCAACGCTCAAGGGCCGTTGCGTCTTGCTCGACGTCGGCGCCAACGTCAGCCCGAAGGCCGAGCATTTGTTCCAGTACGGCATCATGGGTGAGATTTTCGCCAAGCACATTCTCAAGGTCGATCAGCCCAAGATCGGCCTCTTGAACATCGGCTCCGAAGAGGCCAAGGGCCACGACCTCGCCAAGGAAACCCACGCGCTGTTCAACAACAGCCGGCTCAAGGCCAACTTCATCGGCAACGTCGAGGGCCGCGACATCAACAAGGGCGTGTGCGACGTCATCGTCGCCGAAGGATTCGTCGGCAACGTCGTTTTGAAGCTATCCGAAGGCGTCTTCGAATTCGTGATCAAGATGATGGCCAAGGAACTGATGGGCACCCTGCAGAATGAAAAACAGCTCGGCCAGCTCGCCATCCAGAATTTGATGAAGCGCTACGACTATCACGAACACGGCGGGGCGCCGCTCTTGGGCATCGACGGCATCTGCATCATCTGCCACGGCAGCTCCGGCGAACGCGCGATCGAAAACGCCCTGGGCGTCGCCGCCAATTACATCCAGGCCAAACTCAACGACAAAATCGTCCAGGAAATCGCCTCGAACCCGACGATGGCGAGCGAGGAATGATTGTTTAGAAGCTGTTTCAAAACGGGGACTGGCCCGTTTGCCTTGGGGGGCCTGTCCCCGTTCTTAGCCCTGGTTCGAAGAACCAGGCTGGGCCGGATCGCACGCGACGATTTGATTGGCAAACCCTGACGGTCGCCCCGGTGCTGCGAACCGGGGCTAAACAGATCAGGTTGTTGACATGCCCAAAACCGCGTTTCTTTTCCCAGGCCAAGGCGCCCAAACGGTCGGCATGGCCAAAGAGTTGTGCGCCTCACTGCCCGCAGCCCAGCGGCTTTTTGACGAAGCGACCTGCATCCTCGGCTACAATCTCCGCGACGTTTGCGCCAACGGCCCGGTGGAGAAACTGAACAGCACCGCCGTCAGCCAACCGGCGATTTACGTCGCCAGTCTGGCCGCACTGGAGAGCCTGCGTGCCAAAGAACCAGCGGTGGAGGCAGACGTGGTGGCTGCCGCCGGTCTGAGCCTCGGTGAATACACGGCACTCGTTTATGCCGGCGCTTTGAATTTCGCGGATGGCCTGTGGCTTGTCCAAAAGCGGGGCGAAGCAATGCAGGCCGCCGCGGACGCCACGCCCAGCGGCATGGTCAGCGTGCTCGGCTTGCCGCAGGACAAGGTGGAAGAGTTGTGCGCCAAGGCGAGCGTGGCCGGCAAAGTGCAGATTGCGAATCTGTTGTGTCCGAGCAACATCGTCGTTTCCGGGACCAAAGCGGCATGCGACGAGGTGGAGCGCCTGGCCCCGGAACTCGGCGCCATGAAGACGATTCGCCTGGCGGTCGCCGGCGCCTTCCACACCGACATCATGAAGCCCGCGGATCAAAAGCTCGCCACAGCCCTGGCACAATGCCGTTGGCAGGCGCCGCGGTTGCCGGTCTGGTCCAACGTGGACGCCCAACCGCACACCGCGCCGGACGAGATTCGCGGCCTATTGGTGCGGCAGGTGCTGCAGCCGGTTTTGTGGGAACAAACCATACGCAACCTGCTGCAAACCGGCGTCGCCAAGTTTTATGAAATCGGTCCGGGGCGCGTGTTGGCGGGGCTGCTCAAGCGGGTCGAGCGAAAAATCCCATGTGACAACGTTGCCGCTTAGCAGAGCAGTCGAAATAATAGGAAAGAAGCAATGGCAGCTCACGGGAAAGCGGCCCGTGGGTTTCTTGACAAGCGGCGAGTTCGGGGTTCAACGGAAATACCTTGCTCCCGTCCAGCTGAGTGTGGTACATAACTCGTGATTCCATGGGCAGTTCCCGTGGGCGTCGCTTCGGGCCGCTTAGGGAGGATCCGTCGTGAAGAGTCGTGATGAGATCAAAGAAAAGGTGATCCAGATCGTCTGCGACAATCTGGGTGTCAACAAGGAACAAGTCACCGACAGCACCTCCTTCACCGAGGACATCGGCGCCGATTCGCTCGACATTGTCGAGTTGGTGATGGAACTCGAAGAGGAATTCGAAATCACCATCCCCGACGAAGAAGCCGAGAAAATCAAGACCGTGGGCGAGGCGATTGATTACATCATGAAGGAGCTCGAGAAGAAATGACGCGGCGCGTCGTCATCACGGGCCTGGGCACGGTCTGCCCCCTTGGATTGGACACCAAAAGCTACTGGGAAGGTTTGCTTGCCGGTAAGAGCGGCGTTTCCCTCATCGAGCAGCTTGATACGAGCGCGTTCAAAGTCCATTTTGGCGGCGAAGTGAAGTGGGACGCCGAGAAGCACTTCGATTCCAAAACCGCGCGGCGCATGGATCGATTCGCTCAATTCGCCATGGTCGCCGCGATCGAAGCGGTCAAAGACAGCGGTCTCGATTTCGCCAAGGAAGATCCCTTCCGCTCCGGCGTCATCATCGGCAGCGGCATCGGCGGACTCAACGAATACGAAGACCAGCACGAAAAATTTCTCAAGGGCGGCGGCCCGCGCGGCATCAGCCCCTTCGTCATCCCCAAGATGATGCCCAACGCCGCCGCCGGCAACGTCTCCATCCACTACAGCTTACGCGGGCCCAGCACCGCGGTTTCCACGGCGTGCGCTTCCGCGACCAACGCCGTCAGCGACGCGCTGCGCTGCATTCAGCGCGAAGAAGCCGAGGTCATGATCACCGGCGGCAGCGAGGCGGCCATCACCAACATGGGCCTGGGCGGCTTCATTTCCGCACGTGCCCTGTCGCTGCGCAATGACAACCCGCAAGCCGCCAGCCGGCCGTTCGATCGGGACCGCGACGGCTTTGTCTTGGCCGAAGGCGCCGGCGTCGTGGTCATCGAGGAATACGAGCACGCCAAGCGCCGCGGCGCCCCGGTCTACTGCGAGCTGCTCGGCGCCGGCTACACCTCCGACGGCTACAACATCACCGCTCCCCACCCCGACGGCATCGGCGCCGCCCGCGCTATGGTCCACGCCCTCAAGGACGCGCGGCTCAACACCACCGACATCCAGTACATCAACGCCCACGGCACCAGCACCGAGCTGGGCGACGCCGCGGAGACCAAGGCCATCAAGTCGGTATTCGGCGACCATGCCAAGAAGCTCGCCATCAGCAGCACCAAAAGCATGGTCGGGCATTTGCTCGGCGCTTCGGGCGGCGTCGAGCTGATCGCCACGGCGCTCATGATCAAACACGGCATCATGCACCCGACGATCAATCTCGACAATCCCGATCCCGCTTGCGACCTGGATTACGTGCCGAAAGTCGCCCGGCCGCAACGCATCCGCGCCGCCATCTCCAACAGCTTCGGCTTCGGCGGGCACAACGCCTGCCTGGCGCTCGGGGCGATCTGATTCCTAGCGCCGGCATGTCGAACTGGTGCGGCGTTTGTCGGCACCTTCAGACGATCTTGCCGAATCGATGCATCTCGCCAACACATTTTCGCAACCAACTCATTGACCCCGACGATCGGCCTGACCACAATAGATGCCATCCAAACCTGAACCTGATATCGCCTTCCTCGTCGATAGGAGAGACCGCATGTATCTTTTGAATCGTCGCGATTTTCTGCAGAATTCCGCCGGCCTGTCGGCGCTGCTCGCCAGCGGCGCCCTGGACCCGACGCCTGCCGAATCTGCCCAACAACAAAACAACGGCGGCGCCAACGAGCGGCTCAACATCGCTTGCATCGGCATTCGCGGCCAGGGGCGTGGCCACATTGCCGGCTATGCGGGGCGACACAACTGTGTGGTCACGCATGTTTGCGACGTCGATTCAGCCGTGCCCGGCTCCGCGCCGGTCCGCCAGACCCTTCAGGCGGCTGCCAAGGCGCAAGGGGTCGAGCCGACGTACGTGCAGGACCTGCGCCGCATCATGGACAATCGGGACATTCACGCAGTAAGCATCGCCACGCCAAATCACTGGCACGCGCTGGCGGCGATCTGGGCGATGCAGGCGGGCAAGGACGTGTACGTCGAAAAGCCGGTCAGCCACAACATCAGCGAAGGCCGACGCATGGTCGAGGCCGCACGCCGCTACAACAAGATCTGCCAGACGGGCACGCAAATCCGCAGCCAGCAAGGCAGCATCGACGCCATCGAGTATCTCAAATCCGGCAAGCTCGGCCGTATCCAGGTGGCGCGCGGCTTGTGCTACAAACTTCGCCCCAGCATCGGCCACGTCAACGGCGAACAGACGGTTGCGGACAGCGTCAACTACGACCTCTGGTGCGGCCCTGCCCCGCGTTCACCGCTGATGCGCCAGCGCCTCCATTACGATTGGCACTGGGTCTGGGACACGGGCAACGGCGATCTAGGCAACCAGGGCATCCATCAGATGGATGTCGCCCGCTGGGGCCTGGGCAAGAATGAACTGTGCCGCTCCGCGCTGAGCGTCGGTGGTCGATTCGGCTATACCGACGACGGTCAAACCGCCAATACGCAGATCTGCACCTTCGATTACGGCGACGCCAAGCTGATCTTCGAAGTACGCGGCCTGCCCTCGCTCAACTACCGAGGCGCCTCCGTCGGCAACGTTTTCCACTGCACCGAAGGCGTGCTCGTCTTCACCACCTACAGCACGGCCGTGGCGATGCGGCCCGACGGCGAAGTCATCCGGCGCTTCACGGGCGGCGGCGATCACTTCGGCAACTTCATCCGCGCCGTCCGCTCGCGCCGGCGCGAGGACCTCAAGGCCGACATTCACGAAGGCCACCTGTCGAGCGCCTTGTGCCACCTCGCGAACATCAGCTACCGCCTGGGTCGGGCGACGCCATTCCAACCGCGGCCCGGCGTGTTCAGCGAGGACGAGGCCAGCAACGAGACATTGACGCGCACCATGGAGCATTTGCGCGAGAGCATGTTGCCGCTCGACCGCACCAACCTGACCGTAGGCCGGCGTCTAACGCTGGATGGGCACTCGGAGACCTTCGTGAACGACGCCGAAGCCAATCGCATGCTAACGCGTGCGTATCGCAAGGGTTTCGAGGTGCCGGCGCGGATTGGTTAACGGGAATTGAATGGACTGTGTGCTTGCGTTTAGCGCGACCATCGCGGCGCCGCGACGGTCGCGCTCAACGCAAGCATTGTTTTTACACCAAATCCAACCGCCGTTTCGTCATCTTCGCCCGGTTGCAGTCGGCGCAGGTGCCACGGATGATGAAGCTGTGGCCCTGCACCAGGAAATTGTTTTGCTGGCACACGTCGCGCATCGCCGATTCCACCGCGGGATGCTGAAACTCGATCATCTTGTGGCAACTCACGCAATAAAGATGCTCGTGCTGCGGATAGCCGTAGTCGTGTTCGTAGTACTTGCGCGGGCCGATGTCGATGCTGCGCAACAGGCCCGCATCGACCAGCTTGTTGAGCGTGCGGTAGACGGTGGCTCGGCTCACGTCCAAGCCGGCGCTTTTCATCTCGTCGATGAGATTGTCAGCGTCGAAGTGGTTGTGTTTCTGGAAAATATAACGGACCATGTCGCGCTGCTGGCCGGTGAACCGCCGCGCCCGCGGCCGGCTGGCCAGGTATTCGCGGAACTTATCCTCAGGGCTTTGCGACACTTCGACGGCCGGCAACACGGGATATTCCTCTGCGGGATATGAGATTCGCATCGAGGATTATCTTACCAAACACCGCGCCAATGGCAGGGGCCTACGGTCGTTGAATTGCCGTTTCGCTAAGGAAGCTGTTGCAAAACGGGGACTGGCCCGTTTGCCTTGGGGGGCCTGTCCCCGTTTTGCAACAGCTTCTAAGCCGCAAGCGTCAGAAACTCACCGGCCCGACGTTGGCGTCGGGCCGGGTGGGTCCATCATTCGCCGTGCATTCGGTCCATGAGGCGATCCAGGGCGGCCTCCCATTTGGCCGGCGTGTCATAGTCGCCGGCGGCAATTTCGCGTCGCACTCGATCCACCAAATCGCGGCGTATCATCGGTTCGTCTTCCTTCTTGCCGCGCTTGCTCGAGCGGCGGCGCTGGGATTCAGGTTCTTCGAGAGGCGGCGGCTGGGGTTGGTCGTCCCCGCTGTGCCACCAGACTGAGGTGCCCCGCAAGGGCCCTCCCATACCATTCGGACCTTGGTGCTGCATCAGGGTGTCTCCCCCGCCGGCGCGGCCCGCATCCAGCAGCGCACGTGCCCGCAGGTTCATCATAAGCCTCCCGGTCGACAGAAAGCAACCCGGCAGGCTCTGGGACTTGCTGTTCCTTGCCGAACAACGTTGCGGGTCCCGGCGCTGGTCGCCCGCCATTCCCGCAAATTCCATGAGGTTTATCGTCGTGCCGCGGCAGGACATTACAGGGAATTCACCGCGAGATTGGGTAATTTGTTCGGACTGCGTGACTTGTGCGCACGTAGCGCCTGCCGCGCCTGCTTCAAGGACCGGACCGCCTGCACGGGGGAATTCCGGGAAGCGCGATAATGCAATCTCAGGGAGGAAGCTGATTGCACGGACAACGGCCAACGTGCGGGATGTGTGCTGGCGCCGTTCATCTTCACGCGGTTTTGCCGGCGCTCGAACTGTTGAAGCGTGGCACCGCCAACGTTCCGGCATCGCCCATCGGCCTGCGCTTGACGAGCCGCAGCATGTTGCCGCGCGGCCCGCGCGGTTGGCAGGTGACATCGTCCATCAGGGTGCGCAACAAATAAACACCGCGGCCGCCGATGCGCAGCTCCCCGGGCGGCAATTCCGGCACCAAGGAGATGTCAAACGGCTCGCCCTCATCGAGAAAGGTGATCACGACCTCCGCGGCCGTGACTTGCAAGTGCATGGTCAACTCCGCATGGGGGAGTTCGCGATGGGCATGCCGGACGATGTTGGTGACTGCTTCGCCCGTGGCCAACACCAAAGCGTGCCGCAGCGGCCGGTCGAGCGTGCATGCCTGGCAAACCGCTTCGACAAAACAGCGTGCCACCGACAACATGCGCGCGTCGCTAGGGAGCGTGAGCGTGAACGTGGGACGATCCATGACAGATCCGCCGTCTTTGGGGTTACGCTTCCATGCCTTGCCCAAAGCAAAGCGACAGGGTGGGATCATACCCAACCTATCCCATGCCGCACAAGGCGGCCATGCCGGCCCAAACACGAGGGACCTCCGGCAAAAATGGATTACATTACCCCCCCCTCCCCCCCTCCTCGTTATAACGCGGCAGTCTGAGAATTGCTCGCTGGAGTATCTGCTTTTTGGCATGGTTCACAAATGCAGGCGTGGTTCAAGAACGTGCGGTTGCGGGTGCCAAGCGACTACGCACCTGACTGGGCCACTTGGCCTAGTCGGTATAGTCGTGGTTCCTTTCCGCAACCATTGGATTGATAACCCTTTGCGACGAAGAAATTGGGCGACT
>Ga0080064_1007089_pt1 | contig 11572 bp, 8 predicted proteins | sample Subgrocontami54m_FD_69260 | JGI IMG/M metagenome (GOLD analysis project Ga0080064, IMG submission 69260) | Subsurface groundwater microbial communities from S. Glens Falls, New York, USA - GMW46 contaminated, 5.4 m (SPADES assembly) (version 2) ...
ACCCTCTTTAGCACCCATCCGCCCATGCAGGAGCGGATCAGACGGCTAGAGAGTATGGCAGGCATAAGACAATGACGGCACCCGGCGTAGTAATTTTGCTTTTTGGGCTCCTGGTGCTCGGAGGCGGAATCATTGGCTATACCAACACCGCCAGCATCGCATCCCTCATAGCAGGGAGCGCCTCCGGACTTGGGCTGCTGGCCAGCGGTCTGGGCGTGCTCCGACGCAAAGGGCTCGGGTTTGTTTTCGCCCCTTTGATAACTCTTTTGCTTATCGCGTTTTTCGCCTACCGCTTAGTGCTGAGCGGCGACTTCATTCCCTCTGGCTTGATGGGAATTCTCGGGCTCGTTGCCCTGGTCCTCTATTGCGCACTGCCCGCTAAGGAGAACTTGTGACATCAGACAACCTATTTTTATGGATCATCTTTAACATCTTTGTCCTGGGCATGCTCGCCCTGGACCTACTGGTGTTCCACCGCAAAGCCCACGCCGTTTCACTGCGAGAGGCTTTCACTTGGAGCGTCGTTTGGATCTCTCTGGCGCTGCTCTTTAACATGGGAGTTTACTACCTGTGGGGATCAGAGAAGGCCCTGGAGTTTCTCGCCGGTTACCTCATCGAGAAGTCCCTGAGCGTGGACAACATCTTTGTTTTTATCATGATCTTTTCCTACTTCGCCGTTCCGGCGATGTACCAGCATCGCATTCTCTTCTGGGGTATCCTCGGCGCCCTGATCATGCGGGCGATATTTATCGCGGCGGGCGCCGCCCTGATTAGCGCGTTTCATTGGATCATTTACATATTTGGCGGCTTTCTGATTTTCACGGGCATCAAGATGTACTTCGCTGGCGACGAAAAGATCGAGCCCGAGAAGAATCCTGCCGTCGTTTTGCTGCGCCGCTGGATGCCCATCACCAAAGATTTTCACGGGCAACGCTTTTTTGTCCGCGTCGATGGGCGCCTCTGGGCCACGCCGCTATTTGTAGTATTGCTGGTGATTGAGACGACAGACGTGATCTTTGCCGTCGACTCCATCCCCGCCATCTTCGCCATCACTCTCGACCCGTTCATCGTCTACACCTCCAACATATTCGCCATTTTGGGCCTGCGCGCCCTCTACTTTCTCCTGGCCGGAATCTTGGACATGTTTCGCTATCTAAAGGTGGGGCTGTCTTTTGTCCTCTGCTTTGTGGGCGTCAAGATGATGCTCGTCGATTTCTACAAAATCCCCATCGGCGTATCCCTGGGGGTGGTGGCAGGAATACTGACCATCTCTATTCTGGCTTCTCTGGTGAAACCGAAACTGACGGGGGCCGGAACCTCTGGACTCAAACCCGGCGGGAGGAGCATTGAGTAGGAGATCAAACCTGGGCCCCGTTAAGCTTGCGATGTTGCAAACAATAGTCGCCGTCGTCCTGGCAACCGTCAAATGGACCTCGATTTCAGCCGGTCCGACTTCGGATGACGCGATAGTGGCTATCCGGGTTGCGCAGCGCGACTTATGAGGCCAAAAAAATCCAAAGCGGCGTGAAAACAGCAAGACTGAATGACGACGCCGAAGCTGCGCTGAACCTGGCTTTGTCATGGCTCGAAGAAACAGGCTATGAGGGCGCAATCGTGGCGACACGTAAGGTAACACCTTGTCGAGGGATCTGCCGGGATGAAACACTCTGGGGGTGTTGCTTAACTTACTGTCCGTTAATTCAGGATAGCTCCGGATATGAGTTATCTGAAACAAGTTCATCAAGGTCAAGGGGGTTCAAGCGCTCGGAGAAAAAGGGACGTCCTTTTGACTTGGGGAAAAGGAGCGAAGGTTGTGAACAAGAAGATGAAACTGCTGATCGCCTATGACGGTTCCAGTTCGGCTGACACGGCACTGGACGATTTGCTTCGAGCCGGGCTGCCAGCCGAGGCCGGCGCGATCGTCATCAGCGTCGCCGACATTTTCATGCCTCGCGTTGCAGGGTCGGAAGGTAACGACACTAAGGCGGCTATGCTGAGTTATGGTTCTAGCGCAGTGCGACGTAGGTTAGAACAAGTGTCGCATGCTTTAGAAGAAGCACGCCAATGGGCAACGACCGCAAGCGAACGGCTGCACACACAATTTCCCGCCTGGGACGTGCAGACCGAAGTCTGTGGGCACTCGCCCGCATGGGCAATCGTCGAGAAAGCCGATGAATGGAAACCGGATCTCATAGTCCTGGGTTCGCACAACCGCTCAGCACTCGGCCGATTATTTCTTGGCAGTATTTCACAAACCGTACTTACCAAAGCGCGTTGCTCCGTGCGGATCGCGCGTGGACGTCTCGGGAGAGATACTTCTCCTTTGCAAATCCTCATCGGGGTGGATGGCTCGCCCGGCGCTGAGATGGCTGTAGCTGAAGCGGCAAAACGAGCGTGGCCACCGGACGCTGAGGCGCATCTTGTTGCTGTCTTGGATCGAGCCATGTCGACGGCGCTCGATTGGAGCAAGGAGGGCTTCAAAGATGAACGGGCGTGGATAGAAAGAATCCTCGCAACCTCAACCGAAAAGCTACAAGCTTGCGGGCTTAGTGTCTCTGGAATCGTCAAGGACGGTGATGCCAAGGAGGTTCTCGTTGAAGAGGCCGAGCGGCGGAGAGCTGACTGTATCTTTCTGGGAGCCAGAGGGCTCAGACGCCTTGAACGTTTTTTGCTCGGCGGCGTGTCCACGGCGGTAGCCACTCGCGCCCATTGTTCCGTTGAAATCGTACGCCCCCAATATACAACAGAGCAAGAAGATTGAGCTGCAACTGTAAAGGAGTTATCTGTGCGCGCGTACTCCAATGATCGTGAAGGGGATCAGTTGGCCAACCTGATTTTCTCTCCCGATCCTATATCTCGCTTTCAATACGAAAAAGTGCACGAAGCCCAAAATGGTTTAGCTGAGCATCGCGCTGAAAGAGACTTATTGCTGGCTGTACTGCAGGACGGGATTGCATGCTTTCAAGGCTACTTTTCCAAGCCATCCCGGACCAATGAGAAGCTGTTTCTGGAAGCGGAAGAATGGATTAGTTCAAACGATGACGACGTTTTCTCATTCAATAATGTCTGCGAGACTTTGGGCCTCGATCCAGACGCGCTCAGAACGGGACTGAGGCGGTGGAAGGCAGAGAAGATCCACAAAGTCCCATGCGAGAGAAGACTTCTCGTTCAAAATAAGGGGAAGCTTCCGGCAAAAAATACGCGCGAGCCAAAGAACGTGTGGCTTAGTCCTGAGTCGGTAAAACCGGAGACAGTTCGGAAAATAAACGCCTGAGGGAGTTTTTTTATTTGCGGTGTCCCAATTGCGGCATGGAACTGAGCGAACCTACGATGCTCAGGGAACAAATTGTTGCGGCTCTTTTGGCTCTGACGCTGGTCGCTTGAAGAGACGGTAAAGCTTTATCAGGAAAGCTTTAAGACGGGGGTTGATGTTTAGGTTGGTTGCCGTTAATGAGTGTTACAGCATTCCTCGGACATCGACCGGGCGGGCAACCTAACTGGGGGGATAAATGAAACGTTTAACAGGACTATTTTTTTTCGCCGTCTTGTTATTTATTGTATTTTTTGGCCAGGCAATTTCTCTCTACACCGACTGGCTCTGGTTTCAGGAAGTTGGCTTCACTCAAGTTTTTGCTACCAGCCTCACCGTTAAGATTATCTTGGCGCTGGTCTTTGGCGGGCTCTTTTCGCTACTGGTCTATTTTAATATCAAGCTGGCAGCCCAAGCGCCCAGGGGCGTTACTTTTTTAGATCAAGAGAGCGCCATCGAATTACCCAGTCCAGAGCTGGTCGATCCCCTGCTTCAGCGTTTGCTCCTACCCGCCGCCATTCTGCTGGGGTTTTTTGCCGGACCACAGGCAGCGAGTCACTGGGAGTCTCTGCTCCTTTTTTTAAACTCGGTTCCTTTTGGGCTTGAGGACCCTCTCTTCGGTCACGACATTGGTGTCTATGTTTTTCAAGTTCCAGCCCTGACGGCCCTCTACAACTGGCTTAGCTTTTCTTTAGGGATCACTTTCCTGGCAACTGCCGCCACCTATCTCGTCTATCGGGGGGTCCAGTATACACAACGAGGGCTCTTTCTCACCGAGCGGGCCAGGAGACATTTGTTTTCTTTGGTTGCTATTATTCTTGTGATAAAGTCCGGAGGCTACTTCCTGGACACATTTGAGCTTCTTTATTCATCCAGAGGGGCTGCCTTCGGCGCGAGCTATGCGGATGTCTATGCCAATCTGCCGATCCTAAGGGTTTTATCCGTGCTCGCCCTCGCGGTGGCCGGCCTTTGTTTCACCCAAGTCTTTCGCCCGGGATTCCGGTACATTTTAGCCGGCCTGGGATCTCTGGTCTTGGTTCATGTCGGCGGTTTGAATCTTTACCCATCTTTTCTCCAACGCTTTCGCGTGGTGCCAAACGAGATCGACGCAGAGAGGCCCTTCATCAAGCGTAGCATTGAGTTCACGCGGCGCGCTTATGGCCTGGACAAAGTTGAGAGCAAAGATTTTGCCGCCGACGAGCATCTCACCGCTGCCGATCTCAAGCGCAACGACGCAACCATCAAGAACATACGGCTCTGGGAACACCGGCCTCTTCTCGCGACCTATGCCCAGCTCCAGGAGATCCGCACCTATTACAAATTCGTCGACATTGACAACGACCGCTACTTGATCGACGGGAACTATCGCCAGGTCATGCTTTCGGCGCGCGAAATCTCCCACCAACATCTACCTAGCCGCATCTGGATCAACGAGCACCTCACCTATACACACGGCTATGGCGTGGTGTTCGGGCCGGTCAATCAGGTCACCCCGGAGGGGTTGCCGGAGTTTTTCATCAAGGATATACCGCCGGTTTCAGTTGGGCCGCTTAAGATTACCCGGCCGGAGATCTATTATGGTGAGTTGGCCAACGATTATGTCTTTGTAAAGACCAAGGCCCAAGAACTCGATTATCCCGCGGGCGACCAGAACATCTACACGGCTTATACGGGCAAGGGAGGTGTTCCGGTTAGCTCTTTGTGGCGAAAGTTGCTCTTTTCGGCCCGCTACGCAACCCTGAGAATCGCTCTCTCCAACGATATTACCAGAGAGAGCCGCATCCTCTACCACCGCCAGATTCACGAGCGGGTAAAGAAAATCGCTCCATTCATTACCTTTGATCGTGACGCCTATCTCGTCATCGCGGAGGGCGGCCGCCTGTTCTGGATCATCGACGGATACACCACATCGGACCGCTATCCCTACTCGGAGCCGACTGGAAGACTGGGGAACTATATTCGCAATTCAGTCAAGGCGGTCGTGGATGCCTACGACGGAACCGTGAGCTTTTACCTTAGTAACCCGGAAGATCCCATCATCCTCGCCTACGCTAAGATTTTTCCCAGCCTTCTCAAGCCTTTAGATGCGATGCCCGCAAGTCTGCGCGCCCATATTCGCTATCCCCAGGATCTGTTTGCGGTGCAGGCTCGGATATATGCCACCTATCACATGCAGGATCCTCAAGTCTTCTATAATAAGGAAGATCTGCTAAGCATTCCGAGTCAGGCGGGGGAGCAGCAAGACCCCGATATAGGGAGGATGATGGGCCGAGTGGCGGTGCAAGGGACGGAACGGGAGATAGACCCCTACTACACGATCATGCGTCTTCCCGACGAAAAGAAAGAGGAGTTTGTTTTGCTTCTCCCTTTCACTCCCAACAAGAAAGACAACATGCGCGCCTGGCTAGCGGCGCGCAGCGATCCGCCAAACTACGGCAAGCTGATTGCCCTGGATTTTCCCAAGGCGAAGTTAGTCTATGGACCGAAGCAGATCCATGCCCGGATCGACCAGGATGCCTCGATCTCTCAGCAGCTCAGTCTCTGGAATCAGCGGGGCTCTCAGGTCATCCGGGGCAGCATGTTGGCGATTCCGATCGAAAAGTCGCTTCTCTATGTCCAGCCGCTTTATCTAGCGGCAGAAAAAGGGTCGCTTCCCGAACTAAAGAGAGTCATCGTGGCCTTTGGCAATCAGATCGCTATGGAGGAGAACCTGGAGCTGGCCCTCCAGCGTATTTTCAGCGGTCGAGTGGCGCCCGTGACGGCGGCTCAAGCGGGGCAGGCAGCTCCGTCCCCTGGGGTCGCGGGAGCGGAGAAGAGCTTGGCGAGCCGAGCCGTGGAGCATTTCAATCGGTCGCAGGAGTTTCTGCGCCAGAGAAATTGGACGGGATATGGCGAGGAACAGAAGCGACTTGAGGCCGTCCTTAACGAGATGCAGAAGGGGCGCTGATAAGAAAAAGTGCCAGCAATGAAGTAAGTTTTAGAGCAGATAAGACGGACGGAAAAGAGTTCGCCATCAAGAGCTTTAGCACATTTTGTTTGAGGAGCGCGGTATGAACGACAAAGGCCGATCTTCTCAAAGAGGGAACCAAGTTCATCGTTGAAGTCGATGACTCCTCTCTGCCACGTGGTTCGTCCATGACCGAGACCAAGGCAAGGTCGTACCAGCCGAGCGTGCGGCAGGACTACGACACTAAGGGCGCGTCGGGATATCCGCTGCGGTTGACAGCCAATGAACTACCCCGCAGCAAGCTGCGGGGATTATGACCCCAAGAGATTTAAGTTCTAAGAGCACGATAATGTCTGAAAATATCTCCGACAGTTTTAGCGATAAGCCGCAAAACGGCTTAAAGGGCTTGCGGCATTGGCGATTCGATCTGCTCGCCGGTTTGCAGGTGGCTTTGGTCTCCCTACCTCTTTCGCTGGGTATCGCGATCGCGTCCGGCGCCCCCCCAGTGACCGGACTTATCTCGGCGATTATCGCGGGCTTGATCTACCCCCTCCTGGGCGGCTCCTATGTGACAATCAGTGGGCCGGCCGCCGGACTGGCCCCTGCTTTGTTGGCGGGAATGCTCACCCTAGGAAATGGGGACCTTGGCGCCGGTTATCCTTTATTGCTTGTGGCGATCTTTTTGACCGGGGTAGTGCAACTTTTCCTGACGGTTTTCAAAGTGGGCGAGTTCGCCAAAATGATGCCGATCGCGGTTATGGAGGGCATGCTGGCCGCCATTGGTTTGATGATCATCATCAAGCAGGTCCCGGCGCTTCTGGGGGATTTTGCGGCGCCTAGTAAATCAATCTTGCTGGCACTGATTAATATACCCAATAGTCTTTTTGCGATCGAGTACGAAATATTTTTTATCGGCGCGATCTCTCTCGTCCTGGTATTTTTGTTAAACAAGAACAAGGTGATATGGCTCAACTTCATTCCCGCTCCCCTCCTCGTGGTCTGTGTCGGCGTCGTGTTGGGATATCTCTTTCAGGTAGAGCCGAAATATTTGATTAAAATGCCGGACAACCTCATGAAAGACGGGTTTACGCTCCCTCAATTTGCCGCCGTGTGGGAAAATTCTAACTTGTGGTCCAAGATCATCGTCGTTGTCATAACGTTAACTTTGATTGACGGTATTGAATCGCTGGCAACCGTTGCCGCGGTTGACAAGATCGATCCTTTTCAAAGACGCTCAGATCCTAACAAGACCTTACGAGCGATGGCTGTATCCAACATACTGTCTAGCATCGCGGGTGGCTTGACCATCATCCCCGGCGGCATAAAAAGCAGGGCCAATATTGACGCTGGAGGACGCACTCTCTGGGCCAATGCCTACAATGCCATGTTTTTGATTGTATTCTTATGGGTGGGAAAGGATCTGATTAATAGGATTCCGCTCGCCACCCTGGCGGCGGTGCTCGTCTATATCGGTTGGCGACTGTGTGAGCCCAGAGGATGGATCAAGGCACTGGCAATTGGCAAAGAGCAGTTTTTTCTGTTCGTCGTCACTGTGACATCAATTCTCGCGATAGATCTTTTGTTTGGCATTTTGTTTGGGATCCTTACAAAGGCATTGATGCTTCTTTACCTGCAAATGCCTTCGTTCCGGTATTTTCTCACCGGCCGACTTTCGTTAAGGCAATTACTGAATAGCGTTTGGGCAAATTTACGCGGACTCTTTGCAAATCCAGTCATAAGGCAAACAACGCTCGAACAGGACGGAAAAGAAATTCGCTCATTATACCTTTCGTCGAGCGTCTGTTTTAATCTACTGGCGCTGGAAAAGGCGATATCTCAAATCCCCAAGCATGCGGATGTCAACCTCGTGATGAGTCTATCCGCCAGAGTGGTGGATCACACCACGATGGAGTATCTCCACTATTTCCAGGAGCAGTGCGTCCACCAAGGGAGAAAGTGCCAAATTCTGGGGCTGGAAATCTTTCACCGATTTTCCAATCATCCCTTGTCCGCAGGTCTGCATGACGGCAGACTGCACAAGGAAAAGAAAAGAATGTCATTGCGGCAGGAGTCAATGTTAGCAATGGCCAGACAATGTCATTTACAGTTTTCCCCCACGATTCTCAGTTCTTTGAATGAGCATAATTTTATCTATTTGGCTCGCGGATCGGATAAAGAAGAAAGCAATATCATCAGTGGCGCATATCGCAACTTGGACGTAAAAATATTCGACTACAGCTTTACAGAAATACCCCAGTACTTCCTTGATACCCGGCATACCATCCTCGTAATCAAAGTTAATTATTCGACGGCACGGATTCCCAATTGTGTGTTGGAGCCGGATCATTATGTGGCTAAATCCCTAGTTGAGTATCGGGATATTCATTTGGCCCATGATCTCCCTAATAGGTACCATTTGCGCGGAGAAGACGAAGAGAGCATCCAAAATTTCTTTGCCCCCGATCTAATCGCCTTTTTTGAAGCGCATCCTCAATTTTATATGGAAGCTCGTGACAACCATATTTTGGCATTTAGGGTAGATAGAGATTTGGAAGACGTTGACTCAATACCGGTCTTGTTTTCTTTTGCGGATTGTATAAGTCGAATTTGTGTTCCGAACGTAGGACTCAGGGCCTGATCTGATCGCGATAATGGGAATGGCGGATATCGTCGCTTATGACATTGCAAGCCTGCTCTTGAACGAGCCGAGACATGAATCGCCTCTTCAGACAATGTGCCGAGAGCCGGCGGTTAAGCAGTCATCCATCGGCACCGATTCCTCGACCCCGCTTTCGCCAACAAAAAATCTGAAGCACCCTAAGAAAGGTTAAAGAATGAATAACGAATCCATGCTCGGTTTGACGCTGTTTAGTAGGGGCAAGGTGCGCGACATTTACGATTTGGGAGACCGCCTCTTACTGGTCGCCAGCGACCGCATCTCCGCGTTCGATGTAATCCTGCCGACGCTGATTCCCGACAAAGGCAAGATCCTGACCGCGCTGTCGGTCTATTGGTTTGAGGTCATGAAAGACATCGTTCCGCACCATTTGATTACGCCGAACATCGATGAATTTCCCGCGGCTTGCCAGACGCACAAGGCCGAACTCGAAGGCCGCAGCATGCTGGTGAAGAAAAGCAACCCCGCGCCGGTGGAGTGCATAGTCCGAGGGTATCTCGCCGGTTCCGGCTGGAAGGATTACCAAAATACTGGCGCGGTCTGCGGCATCCCGCTACCGAAGGGATTGCTGGAGGCTTCACGACTCGACGAGCCGATCTTCACACCGTCGACTAAAGCTCCCGTCGGCCACCACGACGTAAACATCACGTTCGACCAGATGATCGAGAAGGTCGGCGGGCGCAGGGCCGAGAAGATGCGCGACGCGACCATCGCGATCTACAGCCGCGCGCGCGCCATGGGGGAGAAGAAAGGAATCATCATCGCCGACACCAAGCTCGAATTCGGCATGGAGGGTGACGACATCATGCTCATCGACGAAGTGCTGACGCCCGACTCCTCCCGTTTTTGGCCAGCGGATACCTATAAGGTCGGGACTTCACCCGAGAGCTTCGACAAACAGTTCGTGCGCGACTACCTGCTCAATCTTCCCTGGGACATGAAATCGCCGCCGCCGGCGCTGCCGCCGGAGATCGTGCGCAAGACGCAGGAAAAATATTCAGAGGCGCTCAGGCGATTGGCCGGTTCATGATCCGAGCTCGATTGACCTCAATTGCAGGCTTAAGGAAGCTCTGAATAAGCCCCCCATGTGGGCGTCTAATACGGGAGACCGCCTCAAGAAAAACAGAGATCATCGCGAAAGCCTCGACCCAAACAGATGCACTCTCACCGGCAAAAGTTATTCAGATGTTCCCCAAGACCAAGCAGAAAGGAGGTGAAAAACCGTATGACGATCAAGAAGCAAGTAATCGGGCTTGTTTTAGCCGTGATATTAGCCCCGGTATTAGCCCTAGCGCAGGAAAAGAATGGCACCGTCGCGAGTTACGACAAGGAATCACGGATGGTGACTGTAAAGGGCAAAGACTGGGAGCAGAAGGCCAAAGTAAGCAGTGCGGACGCTAAAGATAAGCTCGATCTCTTAAAAGACGGCGCCAAGGTCAAAGTCGAATTCGACGACCGGGGCGGCGGAGACATTAGGGTGAAATCAATCAGCGGGCGCTAGTAGCCGGCTGACATTTCTCCTACCGAAAGGGCAGGGTGAATCGACGATTCGCCCTGCCCCTGTTTTAATAAACCAGGCATTTCGCCTGCGGGGTATTAAACCCGCAGGCGACCAAAGGGGATGCTCGCCCCCTTTGGAACCCCATTTGATGGCGCCCGCAGCAAGCTGCGGGGAATATTAGATTCAACCGCCGGCTAAACCTTGAGCCCAGCCGCCGCTTCGGTTTCTTCCGCCGTCACCTCGCGGTAAATCTTACCGCCGGTTTTCTTAAACTCCTCGGCCTTCTCTTTCATGCCCGCTTCCAATGCGGCCTGTTCCTCCAGGCCCTTTTGCACTGCGTAGTCGCGCACGTCCTGGGTGATCTTCATCGAGCAGAAGTGCGGGCCGCACATGGAGCAGAAGTGCGCCACCTTGGCGCCCTGCGCCGGTAGCGTCTCGTCGTGGAACTCGCGGGCGGTGTCGGGGTCCAAGCTTAAATTAAACTGATCTTCCCAGCGGAACTCGAAGCGCGCCGCGCTTAGAGCGTCATCGCGGATCTGCGCGCCGGGATGGCCTTTGGCCAGATCGGCGGCGTGGGCGGCGATTTTGTAGGCGATGACGCCGTCTTTGACGTCCTTCTTATCCGGCAGGCCGAGATGTTCCTTCGGCGTTACGTAGCAGAGCATCGCGGTGCCAAACCAGCCGATCATCGCCGCGCCGATGGCACTGGTGATGTGATCGTAACCCGGCGCGATATCGGTGGTCAGCGGTCCTAGCGTGTAGAACGGCGCCTCTTGGCAGACCTCTAACTGCTTGGTCATGTTCTCATGGATCATGTGCATCGGCACGTGGCCCGGACCTTCGATCATCACCTGCACGTCATGCTTCCAGGCGATCTTGGTCAGCTCGCCCAACGTCTCCAGCTCGCCGAACTGCGCTTCGTCGTTGGCGTCCGCAATGCATCCCGGCCGCAGCCCGTCGCCGAGGGAAAATGCGACATCGTAGGTCTTCATGATCTCGCAGATGTCCTCGAAGTGAGTATAGAGGAAGTTTTCTTTATGATGCGCCAAGCACCACTTGGCCAAAATCGACCCGCCGCGCGACACGATGCCGGTGACCCGTTTCGCGGTCCACGGCACGTAGCGCAGCAGCACGCCG
>Ga0080064_1007092_pt1 | contig 11568 bp, 11 predicted proteins | sample Subgrocontami54m_FD_69260 | JGI IMG/M metagenome (GOLD analysis project Ga0080064, IMG submission 69260) | Subsurface groundwater microbial communities from S. Glens Falls, New York, USA - GMW46 contaminated, 5.4 m (SPADES assembly) (version 2) ...
GTTAACACTCGCATTGCCGAAATTGGACAGGGTAACTTGTTGTGTGATGGGGAGCGATCCGACGGGCACACTACCATAGTCGATGATCGTGGGGTTCAGGGTAGCACGGGGCGACGGGGGATCCGCCCCAATAACCGCGATAGGACTTCCGCTTCCCGATGGGTTGACCGTGAACTGCGTCGGAGGACCTGTCGGACCGCCGCCACACCCTGCAGTTAGCAGACTGAGCGATAGGAGAATCACGCAAAGTCCGCGCGCAGCGTGACGCGCACGACCATACCCTTGGGAACTCCCTGGGCGAACAAAGACCATTAGCAGCCCCGATCTACGCTAATGATTCTTACACGGAAAAACTAAAAAGACCATCTCCCACTCCTTCAACTGGCTTGAATGGGTAAACACGCCTGGGACACGCCCGCGAGGGCACGGTTCGTATGTTCCGAACACATTGCCGAAAGCAAAATGAGGAGACAACGAAAGACGAGCGAGTGGGGCCTTCGCGATTGGACCCACGAAGTCCGCAACAGTCCCATCCCATGGCAAGACATCGCTCTTTCCAGCCGCCTATCGATTGGAGGATTCCCGGATCCACGGAGAACTAACGCTTGATCACGGTGTTCCAGACGGATGTCCCCCCTCGCGAATTGTACCCCATCTTCCCGCACCTAACATAGGCCGAGCCCGTCTTTAAGGAAAAGAATGAGGAATAGAATTAGGACGACAGCCTCTCCTCATAATCCTGATGATCCTGAAACACGCAGCAGGTATCATGCAAATCATCTTGGCCATGCAGGCCGTTTATTACAGGGCTGGTCGAGAGGTGGCAAATGACAGGCTCTTAAGCCGCATTTCGTCTGCAATAGCTTGATTCTTTGGGACCTATCCGAAAACACTCGGCTCAGAATCGCCAGCAGTCGATTAGGATCGACAGCAACCGTAGCGACCCCGCTTGCGAGGTAAGGCGGAATCCAATTGGGAAAATATGGAAAACGCTTTCACACGCCGGATGCTGGCCAGCCTCCACGAGGCTAACCTTCGCCTCGTGGCTTCTTTCCTAACATACTCAAAGAAAACAGCTTATATACGTGATTTGCGCTTGTTATGGTACCTGCCACAGTTCGGATTTATGGCAGATGAATTGCTTCTAATCTTAGCGTATTGGCTTTGAAAGTTAATCGTGAATACAAGCCTGCGTAGCTTTCTTTAAGCGGTAGATAAACAAGAGTTTAGACAAAATACACCATGGGAATGTCGTCACTCCAAATCGAGCCCTTACCGAAGGATGCAAATGCGCGCCGCCTTGCAAGGCGTGGGACCCGAAATCAGGAGGCGCTAGACGACCGCCAGCTGGGACTCCTTTCTGAGGAATCATTCCTCGCACTGCTGGCCCTAGAGAGAAAGAGGGCCGAGCGATCGCGCAAGCCCTTTGTCGTGATGCTCGCGGACCTGGATGACGCCCTCGGAAGCTCCGAGCCGGGAAGGGTTCTGCGACAGGTTGTGGAGGGGTTGGGCGCATCCACGAGAGATACCGACATCACGGGCTGGCACTCTGCTGAGTCTGTGATTGGGACCATCTTCACCGAGGTGGGCAACCTGGAGAACGGCACAATGGACAAGATGCGGGACAAAGTCAGTTCCGCCTTGAGCCAGCGCTTGTCCCCTGAACTCTTCAACCGGATCCAGCTTTCCTTCTACCGTTTCCCGGAGGAGTGGGGCCTGCACAAGCCGGGCCAGCGTGGCACGCGCCGTTTGTATCCAGATGTTGTCGAGCAACATAATGCCCGCAAGTTTCCGCTTCTCCTGAAGCGTCTTCTGGATATTGCCGGAAGTATTGCTGCCCTGATTCTCTTCTCCCCGTTGTTCCTTTTGATCTCGCTGGCGATCAAACTGACTTCAATGGGCCCTGTCTTTTTCCGGCAGGAGCGCGTCGGGAAACATGGCGTGCCGTTCGGGTGTCTGAAATTCCGCACCATGCATGTCAATAACGACCCCAAGATTCACCAGGAATACGTGGCGAATCTGATTCGCGGCGATGCCGCTCCGAACGGTGAAAGCGGCGTGTTCAAAATCGCGAACGACCCGCGCGTTAATTCCGTCGGCCAGTTTCTCCGCAAGAGCAGCTTGGACGAATTGCCCCAATTCATCAATGTGCTGAAGGGCGAGATGTCGTTGGTGGGGCCACGGCCTCCGATCCCCTACGAGCTTGAAGCGTACGATTTGTGGCACCGCCGGCGCGTCCTGGAGGCAAAGCCTGGCATCACCGGTTTGTGGCAAGTGAAGGGCCGGAGCCGCACCACATTTGACGAGATGGTTCGCCTGGATCTTCAGTACTCCCGGTCTTGGTCGCTCTGGTTGGATTTCAAGATTCTTCTTGAAACCCCTCGAGCGGTTTTCTCCGGCAAGGGCGCTCTCTAGTCTCTGGACCGACTGGCACTTCCGTTCTTCGCGATGAGTGGTTCACACTGGATTGTGGGGGCGTCCCGAAGCAACGGGGCGCCCCCACAGTTGTTTTTGGGGCCGGAAGAAACCTCGATGAGCGCGGATGAGAAGGACGAAGGATAAATAGGGCGCAAAGTGGCAGAGTTGCAGGGACGAAGAACGAAGAGAGAACCTTTGCCCGAGAAAAAGCGCTGGCCCTCAGGATGACGGTGCGTGACAAGGCGGCGAAAAAGAGGGCAGACTGATAGCGCGAGTGAGGGCATGGAGTGGGAAAGCGGCGAGCGCGGAACAATCGCAGACAAACAACGGGGGTACGGACGTACCGAACGAACTGGTACACCCCTACCATTGATGAGAGAGGTGGCGGATGCGAAGATGGAAGCGTTGCAGGAGCGCACTGCGACGCAGGTGAACGCTGAGTTCTGCAGAGCAATGTTCCTGCTCTCCCGCGCGAAAGGGTGTGACTGCTGGGGGGAGGGCGTTGCAAAGGCCGTCCTGATGCAGCAATATTCATCCATATCCATTGGCGAGTAAGGGGCGAGTAAGGGCGGAGAGAGGCAACGATGATCCGCATTGGCGTAATCGGCTACGGCTACTGGGGCCCCAACATTGTCCGGAACTTTTGTGGTCTCGACGGGGCCCGGGTGCTGAAAGTATGTGACCAAAGCGAGAAGGCGCTGAACCGCGTCATGCAGGCTTACCCCAGCATTGAGACCACCAAGAACGCCGCAGAGATTGTCGTGTCGCCGGATATCGATGCCGTGGCCGTGGTCACGCCCGTTTGGAGCCATTACGAGCTGGCCAAGGCCGCGCTCGAAAATGGCAAGCATGTTTTTGTGGAGAAGCCGTTCACTTCCACAAGTGCACAGGCCCAAGAGCTGATCGAGCTCGCCGAAAAAAAGAATTTGAAAATCATGGTGGATCACACCTTCTTGTTCACCGGAGCGGTCCGAAAAATTCAGGAGCTGATCGATGGAGGAGTGCTCGGCGAGTTGTATTACTACGACGCTCTGCGAGTGAACCTGGGCCTTTTCCAGCACGACATCAACGTGATCTGGGACCTCGCGCCGCACGACCTGTCCATCATGGACTATTTGATCAAGGAGAAGGCGGAAGCGATCGTGGCCACCGGGGAGCGGCATTTGAACGGTCTCGAGGACGTGGCGTTCATCACCGTCTACTTCCCGCAGAACGTCATCGCCCACATCAACGTTAACTGGCTCTCCCCCGTGAAATTACGCACCACGCTGATCGGCGGCGAGAAGAAGATGCTGGTGTGGAACGACCTCGAAGCCGACGAGAAGATCAAGGTCTACGACAAGGGCGTAAAGAAGGTGACGAACCCTGAGCGCGTGCACGACATGCTGGTCAGCTATCGCACGGGCGACATGTGGGCGCCGCAGGTGGAGCGGACGGAGGCATTGCAAGTCGAGATGCGCTACTTCCTGGATTGCATCCAGAGCAACAAGACGCCGTTCAACGATGGTCATGCTGGGCTGCGAGTGGTTAGAATGCTGGAAGCTGCGGATAAGTCCGTGAGGAGCCGAGGAGCCGCCGTCCAACTGTGAGCGAATATCTCTCGATTGCCCCGGACGTCAAGCTGGGAAAGAACGTCCAGCTTGCGAAATTCATCAATCTCTATGGCTGCGAGATCGGCGACGAAACCAAAATCGGCACCTTCGTCGAGGTGCAGAAGAATGCCCGCATTGGCCGCCGCTGCAAAATCTCGAGCCATACGTTCATCTGCGAAGGCGTAACGATCGAAGACTGCGTCTTCATCGGCCACGGCGTAACCTTTATCAACGATCCCTATCCGCGCGCCGCGAATCCCGATGGCACACTCCAAATCGAAAAGGATTGGAAAGTCGAATACACGCTGGTGAAGAAAGGCGCTTCCATTGGTTCCGGCTCGACGATCCTGGCGAACGTGACCATCGGCGAAAACGCCATCGTCGGTGCCGGCAGCGTGGTCACCAAAGACGTCCCCGCGAATACCATCGTCGCTGGGAACCCCGCGAGGGTATTGCGTTCGGTCGCAGAGCCGAAGGCGAAAGATTGACGCGCATGCTGAAGGCGCCGTCTGCTGAGATTGCCTCCCTTTGCGTACCGCAAGAGGGATAGTTCGTCGCCGTTGTCAGCGGGAGCGGCAAGCTAGGATTGTTACTTCTTCTGCACGCACGACCGACAAAAGACCGAGTTCAAGATTGACCTTTCGCGCCCGTAAGCTCATTATTCCTCAGATGGATTCAGTGGAACGCCCGGAGGCACTTGCTGCAGGAAAAATGGGAATGAAGTTTCACCATTAAGACATTTTCTTGCACATATCTTGGCTGGTAGATGTTTGCGGCGTTCAGGATCACAAAGATTAGAATGTTCTAACCTATTTGAAAACAGTGGTATCGGGACACGAGAGCGAAGACTGTACTAGGCTAAAGCATTGCATATGTTGGCAGATAAATTGCGACTGGTAACATGTACGGGAAGAATGGGACAAAAATGGCGGTAGCTCATCTAAACCTCGAAGCAGTGACTGCGACGATAAGCGAGCCGCAGGTGCTTCCTTGGTATGCAGTAAGGGTCAGAAGTCGTTCCGAAACGAGCGTGGCTGCGTACCTGCGCAATCAAGGGCTCGAGGCATTCCTGCCGACGTACGAGGACACGCGCAGATGGTCAGACAGGCTTCGCCGGGTCGAGCTGCCACTGTTCCCTGGATATTTGTTTTGCCGCTTCAACGCTCTCGAACGCCTTCCGATCTTGAAGGTGCCCGGTGTCATTCACGTGGTGGGAGTGGGAAGGCAACCGGTCCCCATCAACGACGAGGAAATCGCGGCCGTCCAGATGATCGTTCGCTCTGGTTTGCCCCGGCAACCATGGCCGTACTTGCAGGTGGGACAACGAGTGCGCGTCGAAAGTGGTGCCCTCTCAGGTCTGGAGGGTGTCCTTCTCAGCCTGAAAGGGGAACACCGCGTGGTTGTGTCCGTCACCCTCCTGCAGCGCTCGGTCTCTCTGGAGATCGATGTCTCTTGGGTACGGCCTATTTGCTTTCCTGTTTCCGCGGCTATTTGTCCCTTGTCTAGGCCTGTCAACGCGTAATCTGGACTTTGTGGCTTAAGCTTGGGAGTGCACTGGTTTCGCAACCAAGTTTCCCCCAAAGAAACCTCACTCCAACTCAATCCTCATTTACAATTTGTACCTTGCGACACATCAAAACAATCCAGGATGTAGTCGACTGGGGTCTCTGCATCGGCTGCGGAGCCTGCTATTACGCCTGCGACAAGGCCGCAGTAACGTTGGTCAACGTAGAATCCGTCGGAATACGTCCACAGTTCGATTCTGCCTGCGCCTCTTGTACGCGTTGCCTGCTCGTCTGCCCAGGCAACACGGTGGACGGGAACCTCACCATCGGCGCCGTTGCCAAACAGACAAAGGCCGATCACGAGTTCGGTCCAAGCTTGGAGATTTGGGAAGGATACTCAGCGGATCCCGAGATTCGGTTCCAAGCATCGTCCGGCGGACTTCTTTCGTCGATCGCGCTGTATTGCCTCGAGAAGGAGAGCATGAGCTTCGTCCTGCATACCGGGATGGATCGAGAGAAACCATGGCTGAACCGCACTGTGCAGAGCAGAAATCGAGCCGAGTTACTCTCGCGCACCGCGTCGCGCTACGCGCCCGCCTCTCCTTGCGACGGACTCGGCGCGATCGAGCAGAGCGATGGACCGTGCGTTTTCATCGGCAAGCCGTGCGACACTGCAGCGGCCTCCATGGCTCGTCAGCAAAGCCCCTCCCTGGATCGGAACCTCGGCTTGGTGCTCACGTTCTTTTGTGCGGGGACGCCCAGTACGAAAGGGACCCTTGATCTTGTAAAGACCTTGGATGTGAGGTTGGAGGACGTGAAAGAAGTGCGCTACCGCGGAGAGGGCTGGCCCGGGCGCTTCAAGGTTCGATTTGGCTCGCCTGTTCAGGAGCGATCTTATACTTACGGGGAGTCCTGGGGGCGGCTGACGAGTTACCGCCCCTTGCGCTGCCACCTGTGTCCTGACGGCCTGGGCCGAGTGGCAGATATCGCCTGTGGCGATGCTTGGGAGAATCTAAAGGAGGACAGCGATCCAGGCCGATCCATCGTTATCGTTCGGACGCGGCGCGGACAGGATATCCTCCACCGCGCGCGCGAGGCGGGATACGTGGAACTGAAGCCAGTCGAAGCGTCCGCCGTTTTCGCCGCGCAGCCCAACCTGCTCGAGCGGCGCCGTGAGATCTTTGGCCGCTTTCTGGGGATGAAGATTCTGCGGACTCCCACGCCGCGTTTTCAGGGTTTTTCCTTACGGCGAAGCTGGATGCGGTTGCCGCTGTGGACCCAGGTGCGCACGGTTCTGGGAACGGCGCGGCGCATCCTGCAGCGCGGCCAGTTCAGAAGGAAACCCGTGTTTTCGGAGCGCGCACGCTGAACTGTTGAGGGCCAATGCGGATCGATCGCGCAGCGACGTTATACATTTTTCATCCGCTGACCCGGGGATTTACCCGAGACGCGGATGCGCGAGTTTCGGTTTTGATGTACCACAGCGTTTCGAATGAGGACGAGGAAAGCGTCCACCCGTACTACCAGGTGAGCACAACACCGCGGCGTTTCGAAGAGCAGATGAAGCTGCTGAAGGATGAAGCTTACGCGGTGGTGCCGCTGGCGGATGTGGCCCGGGCCGTGGAATCAGGGGAAGCGCCCGGACAAAACTGCGTGGCCATCACTTTTGATGACGGCTATCACGACTTCCTGTCCTTCGCGTTCCCCATCCTGTGCAAGTACGACTTCCCCGCGACCGTGTTCCTGCCGACAGAGTTCATAGGTGACGCCCCGCAGGTGTTTAAGAACAAACAATGCCTGACCTGGAGCGAGGTCCGGGAACTCCACAAGGCAGGCGTGGTCTTTGGCTCACATACCGTTTCGCATCCGCAACTCCATTCGGTGAGCCCCTCCAAGTTGGAGCGCGAGGTTCGTGCGTCGAAAGCGGCCATCGAAGACCACTTGGGCTGCGCAATCACTTCGTTCTCATATCCGTACGCCTTCCCCGAACAAGACGCAAAATTTAAGCGGCGGCTGCGCAACCTATTGGAGGAGTCCGGATACCGCCACGGCGTTTCAACGATCATCGGGACGATTGGCTCGAAAGACGACCGGTTCTTTCTGAGGCGCCTTCCAGTGAATTCGCTGGATGACGCGCGTTTCTTCCGGGCCAAGCTTGAAGGTGGCTACAACTGGTTGCACGTTTTCCAGTACGCGACGAAACTGATAAAGTCAAAAGCGCTGTGATGCCACCGCTGCCCCAAGGCGTCCGCTATGTGATCGTCTCGCCCGTAAAAGACGAAGAGCGGTACGTCGAGAAAACACTGCGGGCCATGATCAGGCAAACCGTCAAACCCTCACGCTGGGTCATCGTGGACGATGGCTCGCAGGACGGAACACCGCAGATTCTGCAATGCCACGCGAAGGATTGCTCCTGGATACACGTCGTGACCCTGCCCCGAAAAACTGCGCGACAACCGGGCGCGCCTGTGATCCGCGCCTTCCACGCAGGATTTGAATGCTTGGGAAATGAGCATTTTGACTTTGTTGTAAAACTCGATTGCGACCTGGAGTTCGAGGCGGATTACTTCGAGCAACTCCTCGGGCGCTTCCAGCAAGACCCACGGCTTGGTATTGCCTCTGGGATCTACCTCGAGGAGACCAACCAGGAATGGGTCCCCATCCAAATGCCCGCGTACCACGCTGCCGGCGCCTGCAAAGTGATTCGAGCGCGGTGCTTCGAGGAGATCGGTGGATTTGTCGCGGAACGGGGGTGGGACACGGTCGACGAGATCCGCGCACAGGTACGAGGTTGGAAGACGAGGCACTTCGAAGAGATTCAGTTCTATCATTTGAAGACGGAAGGGTCGGGAATCGGCGACCAGCGCACCAACGTGATGCATGGAGAGGTCTACTACCTGACGGGGGGCGGCACGCTATTCCTGTTGCTCAAAGTGCTGCACCGAATGGTCCTTGGAAAGCCGTTCATCCTGGGCGGATTGGCGCTGTTGTGGGGCTACCTGAAGCCGCGGCTTTCCCGCAAGCAAATTCTGCTCAACGGGGCCGAGGTTCGCTTCTACCGGCGGCTGCTGAACCAGCGGATCTGGAATCGTTTGGTGAAGGCGGTTGGTCTGAAGCCGAAAGCTGAAGTGTGGGGATTGAACTGAATGTGCGGGATCTGCGGCATTTTTGATTTCAAGGGAGCGCCTGTTGATCGCGATCTGCTGGCTCGGATGACCTCCACGATTCGGCATCGCGGGCCGGACGGCGAGGGCTTTTACGTCCAGGGGCCGATCGGGCTGGGCCATCGCCGGCTAAGCATCATCGACTTGGAGGGTGGCGCGCAACCCATCACCAACGAAGACGGTACTCTGCAAATCATCTTCAACGGAGAAATCTACAACTTCATCGAACTCCGCGAGGAGCTCAAAGCAAAGGGCCACATTTTCAAGACCCGCTCTGATACAGAAGTGATTCTCCACGGGTACGAGGAATGGGGCCTTGAGTGCGTGCAACGGTTCAACGGGATCTTCGCCTTTGCGCTTTGGGACAGCAAGCGGAAGCGACTATTTCTCGCCAGAGATCATCTCGGCGTCAAACCGCTCTACTACGCCACGGTAGGAGATCGGTTCCTTTTCGCCTCGGAAATCAAGGCGCTTCTGGCGGACCAGGAGTGTCCCAAGGAAGTAGACGTGAAGGCGCTTGGGCAATTGTTCACGCTTCGCTATGTCCCCTCGCCAGACACGATGTTTCGCGGAATCAAGAAGCTGCCTCCCGCTCACTCCATGACGGTCAGCACAAGCGGTGTAGAGATCCAACGTTACTGGCACTGGACACCCCAAATCCGTCAGGAAGCGAGCGAAAAGGACCTGATTGCCCAGTATCAGGACCTGGTCGAGGACGCCGTGCGCCTGCAGATGCGCAGCGATGTCCCGGTCGGCTTGTTCTTGAGCTCTGGGGTCGATTCCGGGGCGTTGCTCGCCCTGATGAGCAAGTACGCAGGCAAACCGGTCCATACGTTCACCATCGGATTCGAGCAGGGCGAGGCATCGAACGAAACCCACGACGCGAGAGAAATGGCTGCTCGTTTCGGCGCTGACCACTCCGAAATGATCGTCGGCCCGAAGGACTACCAGGCCTATTACGACCGCTATATGTGGGATCTGGAAGAACCAGTAGGGAACGAAACGGCGGCAGCGTTTTATTTTGTGAGTCTCATCACCAGCCGGAAAGTGAAGGTGGCGCTGACTGGACAGGGGGCAGACGAACCCTGGGCCGGCTACCACCGCTATATCGGCGTCAAGCTGTCGCGGTTCTACAGCCGGCTGCCGCGGTTCCTGACTGACGGTATCGTTCGCCGGATCGTCGAGAAGTCCTCGAAGAACGAACGGTTGCAGCGCGGGGTGGTCTCTCTCTCCGAGCAGGACATTCTCACGCGCCTAGTGAAGATCTATTCGTTCTACAGCTCTGCGATGAAGGCAAAACTGTTTCAACCGTGGGTCAAGGAGCAAATCTCAACGGAGGGTCGCGAGGCCCGGCAAGCGTTGAGAAGGCTGCAGGCCGACGTCGAGACGCTGGACCCACTCACCCAGATGCTGTACATCGACACGCGCTCCAATCTGCCGGACGACCTGTTGATGGTGGCGGACAAGACAGCGATGGCCAATTCGCTCGAGGCGCGCGTGCCGTACCTCGATCACCGTCTTGTGGAATTCGTGGAAACATTGCCGCCGGACAAGAAGCTTCGCTGGTTCACGGGCAAATATCTGCACAAGAAGGCCCTGGAGAAGTGGCTTCCGAAAGAAGTGGTCTATCGGAAGAAGAAGGGATTCGAGAATCCTATCGACAAATGGCTGCGCGGTCGGATGCGATTTTACGTGAACGAATGCTTGTTGAGCGATCGCTCGGCTGTGGGCAGGTATTTTGACCGGGCCTACATTCGGGAATTGGTCGCCCAACATGAGGCAAAAAACCAAAACTACCTGCGACACATTTATCTACTGATCTCCTTTGAGCTCTGGCACCAGAAATTCATTTCGGCCTCCTGATCCGTGCCATGACCCAAGCTCCCGACCTCTCGATCATTATCATCAACTGGAAGTCCGCGGACTTCCTGCGGAAATGCCTGCAGAGCATCTTCGCGAATGCGAGCGATTTGAGCTTCGAGGTCATCGTGGTGGACAACGCATCCTTCGATGGCTCCGCAGAACTGGTGGAGCGGGAGTTCCCCGGTGTGCGCTTCGTGCAGAGCACAGAAAACCTCGGCTTCGCCGGCGCCAACAATCTAGGCGTGCGTTCCGCGAAAGGACGCAATTTGTTGTTTCTCAACCCAGACACGGAAGTCATCGGGACGGCGCTCGAGCTGATGTCTTCCTTCCTCGATGCAACTCCGAATGCCGGCGTCGTGGGCTGCAAGTTGCTGAACTCCGATTTTTCCATCCAGACCAGTTGCATCCAGGCATTTCCTACAATCCTCAACCAGGCTCTGGACGCAGAGGCTCTGCGAAAGATGTTTCCCAAGGCTCGCCTGTGGGGCATGAGGCCCTTGTTCGAGGACGGGAGCGAGCCCACGGTGGTGGAGGTCGTATCGGGCGCCTGCTTGATGATCCGACGCAGCGTGTTCGAAGAGACGGGCTTGTTTAACACCGACTACTTTATGTTTTCGGAAGACGTGGACCTTTGCTTCAGGACGAAACAAACAGGCTGGAACACATACTATGTCGGCCGTGCTGTCGTCATTCACCTCGGAGGGCAGAGCAGTAGATCGAAGGGGGAGAAAAATTTCGCCGACGTCCTGATGAGAGAGTCGAGGCTGACGTACTTTCGGCAGCGGCGCGGAACCATCTACGCCGCGGCCTTCCGAATTACGACGGGCTTTGTTGCGCTGGCCCGCGTGGTCCTGCTGGGCGGTTTTCTGGTTCTCACCGTGGGCAAGGTCCGAGCGGACTCGATTCGTCGTGCCTTTGCGAAGTGGAGCAACATCCTGCGCTGGTCCCTCGGTTCCGAGGAATTTGCAAAGCACCGGGCCTAGGCTGAGTGCTCGGAATCTTCCTGATCCACCCTTCGCGCGAGCC
>Ga0080064_1007094_pt1 | contig 11564 bp, 6 predicted proteins | sample Subgrocontami54m_FD_69260 | JGI IMG/M metagenome (GOLD analysis project Ga0080064, IMG submission 69260) | Subsurface groundwater microbial communities from S. Glens Falls, New York, USA - GMW46 contaminated, 5.4 m (SPADES assembly) (version 2) ...
TGTCGTTCTTGCGAATCCTGGAGGGACGACCTCCGTGTCGTCCGCGGCCCTGCCAGAGGCAGGCAAGCCGCACACCTTGCCCGCCTTCCGCACAGAGGCGGGCCCTCCAAAAATGGGCGCCACTCTGCGCCGGAAACGCTGAACCCGGTCGAAATGTGATGCGCCGTGACCAAGGCCGGCCTCGTCGAGGCCGCTACAGGTTTCACTTCGCCTGCTCGATTGCCTGCAGCCACGCCTTCGCGTCCGCGTAATCCGGCCGCAGCTGCAATGCCGTGCGCAATTCGCGCACCCCCTCCGGCCGCTGGCCGATCCGCGCCAGGGCGAGCCCGAGCTGCGCATGAGCCTCGGCGTCGTTCGGCGCGATGGTCGCGGCGCGCCGGAAGCTCTCGGCCGCTTCCGCAAACTTCTGCTGCAGGTTCAGCAGGCTGCCGATCAGCACGAACGCATGCGCTTCCCTGGGATTCAGCTCCGTCGCCCGCCGGTAGTGCCCGATCGCGTCATCCGTCTGGCCGAGCATCGAGCAGACGTTGCCGAGGTTGTTGTGCGCACTGGCATTGTCCGGCGCGATCCGCAGCGCGTGCTCCAGCCGCGCCTTCGCCTCCTTCGGCTGGCCGCGCATGGCCAGGACCACAGCGGAGCCGTTCAACGCGTTCGCGTGATCCGGCTGCCGGGCGAGCACGTAGTCATAATGCAGCATCGCCTCGTCGAGCTGGCCGAGGTCCGACAGCGCATTCGCCAGGTTATTGCGCACCTCGAGGTGCGTCGGTGCGGCCGCCAGCGCCGCCCGGTAAAACGGCAACCCGTCCGCGGGCCGGCCGGCTTCCGCCAGCGCGTGGCCGAGGTTGTTGTTCGCGTTCATGTACCGCGGATCGATCGCGAGTGCGCGCCGATAATCCGCCAGTGCCTCGTCGACGCGACCGTGCTGGTAAAGGTAGAGCCCGCGATTGTCGTAGGCGACGTAGTTGTCGGTCGTCACTGCGATCGCGTGCGTGAACAGCGTACCCGAGTTGCGCCACACGCCGAGCTGGTTCCAGGTGCGCGCCGCCCAGCCCAGCAGCACCGTCGCAGCGACCACGGCCGCGTTGCGCCGCGCGACCGGCGTCGTGACAAATTCCGTCAGCGTCCAGAGGACCGCGATCTGGACGCCGAGCATCGGCAGATAAGTGTAGCGATCCGCCATCGATTGCAGTCCGACCTGCACGAGCCCGATCACCGGCACGAGCGTGCCGAGGAACCACAGCCAGCCGACCGCCACCCACGGCCGGCGCCGGCGCTGCCACCACGCGAGCGCCGTGAGTCCGGCCACGATCCCGACGGACGCGGCGACTTTCGCCGTCGGCCAGTGCCCGGGGTGCGGGTAGAGAACGGCGAGATCGAACGGACAGACGAACTTCCCGAGGTAGCGCACCAGCGCGACGAACGCGTTCGCGATCCGCGCGCTGAAGTCCAGTGCCTCGGTCACCGAGCCGCCGGCCTTCTGCACCCCGTACGTGATCAGACTCGAGGCGACCGACAACGCGAAGAACGGAAGTTTCTCGACGAGGAGCGAACCGAGCGATGCTGACGATGGAGCGGTCGAGCGGATCGGCACGGTCCAGCGTCGCAACGGCCAGAGGTCGAGCAGCAGCAGCACGCACGGCAGCGTCACCAGCATCGGCTTCGCCATCAGGCCGAGCCCAAACATGACGAGCGCGAGTGCATAAAAACCCGCGGCGCTGCTCCCGCTGGCCCGTCGCCGCTCGACGTAGCCGGCATACGCCCAGAGCGAGGCGAACCAGAAAAAACCGCTGAGCACGTCCTTTCGCTCCGCGACCCACGCGACGGATTCGACGCGCAGTGGATGCCAGGCGAACAGTGCCGCGCACAGCGCGCTCGCCCAAAATGCACCGGTCAGTCGCCGCAACGCGAGGAACGCGAGCGCGGCATTGAGCGCGTGCAGCAGCCCGCTCATGGCGTGGTGGCCGCGCGCGTCGTCCTGCCACCACGACCAGTCCAGCAGGTGCGACATCCAGGTGAGCGGATGCCAGTTCGACGCGACGCCGGCCGTCATCGCCCAACGCACCCCAGCCGCGTTGAGGCCGGCCTGCACGTGCGGGTTTTTCGTGACATAATCCGGGTCGTCGTAATTGACGAACTCGAAGTCGCGACTCAGCACCCGCGAAAAAAGCAGCAGCGTGAGGATGAACAGGATACCAGCCATGATGCCGACCCGGTCCCGACGTGGTGGCGGCGCCGGCGCTGGTTGCGATGCGCGCTTGCTCATTCCGCAGTGGGCGGCGAATCGGCGGATCCACGTGCCGCGAACCGCCGGCGTCCCCCCAGCCGCATTTCCAGCGCCCGCCGATAGGCATGCCATCCGGTGTAAAGAGCGACCGCCAGCGCGGCGCCGGTGGTGTCCGCGATCCAGTCCATCACTTCCGCCGCTCGGCCGGGCACATAAACCTGGTGCCATTCATCCGTCGCCCCAAATGCGGAAGCCACGAGCAGCGCCCAGAACGCGGCGCGCCAGCCGTGACCCACGCGGCACAACAACGTCGCGAGCAATCCGTAGACCGCGAAGTGCGCAATCTTGTCGATGTTGACCACCGGTGGCGCCGCCACCTGCGAGCGGCTCGACGCCACGAGGATCGTCGCGGCGACCGCGATCGGCCAGCCGAGACCCGACCGTTTCAGTGTGCGCTCCTCCCCGGTGACATTCGCTCGCATGAGTCGCCGGCTGATTGCGCGTGCCGCGGGCGAATCCGCAATGGAAAAGGGTCGGGCCAGCGCATGAACTGCGAACGCCAGCGCGCCTGGTTGGCCTTGCTTCGTCAGGTGCCCCGCAAAAATCGTCTGATTTACAGTGTAACGTAATACGTTACACTTCGTCCGGACGTGAACGAGGGTTGAAGGCGCAACCCAACGAAGTATTGTCAGGCTGCGGGCTACGCACCGTGCAATACACGGCCCAGCGCGTCAGTGAGTGATGCCATCGCGACTTCGCCCTTGGTGGCGAGCGGCGCGAATACCGCGGCGGATTCGCCCCAACGGTAACTCAGCGGCGGCGCGAGCGCGGCGGTGAGCGTCGCCGGGATTGTCGCCGCCCGCTCTTCCACCGCGAACGCACAACCGGCGAGCCGCGCCGCCTCGCGCAGGGCATCAGCGGCTTCGTCGGGCATTTCTTCGGCCGACAGGATCTTCGCGAGCTTGAGCTTTTTCCCGGCCTGGCGGCGAAAATCGTTGGCGCGCGTCTTCTCTTCCTCGGTCAGCGGAGCGACCGTCGTGGCCGCGGCGGGATGCAGCTGCCGGGTGGCGCGCACGCGCGAGCGAATCAGCCCCGCCGCTTCGAGCCGCTCCAGCGTTTGCAACGTGGCCCGGTCCAGGATTTCAAGTTGCACGGCGGAGATCGCCGGGCCACTCGCGCCGTCGGGCGTGAAGAGCTCCGCCTGAAGTTCGGCCAGCCGCGGCTGCCACGCTTCGGCGTCGCGATCGACCACCACCACCAGGACCGGCGGTGGCCCAGCCGCCGAGTCATCGTTATCCGGGTACCGTTCCTGGCACGAGATGAGCCGCGCGCCGAGCAGCGCCGCGGCACGTTGCGCGAACGCTTCGGCGGGATCGGCCGGCGGGCGGGGCTTCGCCATCTCGAATTTGAGATTTGAAATTTGAGAGGGCGCCGCTGTCGCCTCGGAAAGCGTTTGCTCGAGCCGCTGAAGAAAACTCTGCCCGCCCGGGCGCAACGGCACTTCGTCGAGGTCGCCCCGCAAATCGAGCACGCCTTCGGCCAGGGTCCGCTTCGCCTCGAGCGTGCCGAGCATCCGCTGCTCGATCGTATCAGCGGCGATGAGATTAAGCACGGTGACCGCGTTCTTCTGGTGCTTGCGCCAGGCGCGCGCGATGCGCTGTTCCAGTTTGGCGGGATTCCACGGCAGGTCGCAGTTGATGACGACACTCGCCACCTGCAGGTTAAGTCCGACGCCGCCCGAATCAGTGCTGAGGAAGACCCGGCAGTTCGGATCGTCCTTGAAAAGTCGGATCTCGGCGCGGCGTTTCTGCTGCGGGACTGAGCCGGTATGCCATGCGTAGCCCAGGGCTTGTTGCCGGCAAAGGTCGCGCACGAGCTCGAGCATCCGCTCCCATTCGGAAAACACGATCACCTTCACGTCGGGCACGGCGAGCACTTCGTCGAAAATGCGCTCGAGTTCGTCGAGCTTCGGACACGTGCGATTGTCGCGATCGAGAATGTAGGGCGTGTCGCAGAGCATCCGCATCATGCCGAGCTCGCTGAGGAGCCTCTGCTGTTGCTGCGGCGAAAGCGGCCGGCGTTTGGCGATCTGGACGAGTTGGGCGACGACTTGCTCGTGCGCCGCGTAATCCTGCCGCTGCGCGGGGCCGAGCGGGATGAAGAGGTTGCGGTCCGTGCGGCTGGGCAGCTCCTTTTCGACATCGCTTTTGCGCCGGCGCAGCAGGACCGGCCGGATGCGCTCGTGCACCTTCTGCAACTGGAGATAGGCTTCGGGCCGGCCGCGGTCGTCGAGCTGGTAGAACTCGCGATTGAAACGGAAAAGCGGCCCGAAAATCTTGGGGTCGAGAAACGAGACGATCGAGTAGAGATCGTCGAGGCGGTTCTCGATCGGCGTGCCGGTGAGGACAAATGCATAGCGGCTCCGCAGTCGCTTGACGGCCTGCGCGGTCTTGGCGGCCCAGTTCTTGATCCGTTGCGCTTCGTCGAGCACGACGATGTCGGGGCGCAGGCGGGCATTCACGTCGAGGGCGTCGGCCAGCATCTGCTCGTAGTTGACCAGCGTGAAGAACGGCGCGCTCGCGTAGGCGCGGAGTCGCTCAGTCTTGTTTCCGAATACGATTTGGAGCGGGAGCGGCGTGAAGCGCGCGATCTGTTCCTCCCATTCGGTCTTCAACGAGGCGGGTGTGACCACGAGCACGCGTTTGGCCTGGCCCAGCCGGTGGAGCAGCGCGCACGCGGCAATTGCCTGGATGGTCTTGCCGAGGCCCATCTCGTCGGCCAGCAGCGCCCGGCCGGTGAACGCGAGGTGCAGCATGCCTTCGCGCTGGTAGGGATAGAGCGGCACGAGCGTCTCGTGCGCCGGGTATTCGCCGGCCTGCACCTTCTGCTCGTAGTCGCGCCGCAACTGCCGCTTCTCGTCGGCGATCCGCAACGACTCCAGCCACGGCGCAACGGTGACGGAGAGCCGGACTGCGGACGCCTCACCGTCGAGCTCCGCGAGCGCCGCTTGAAATGCCCCGGCGGAATCGACCGGCATCCGACCCTCATCGTCGAACCAGCGGCGCAGCGGACGCGGGAGGGCGGAGAAGTTGCGCTCGACGATGAGCGCGTGGTGTTCGGGATCGGGCACGAGGTCGAGCCGCGGGGAACCTTTCTGCCGTGCCGCAACCCAGGCCTTTCTCGACGTCGCCTGCAACCGCACCAGCACAGCCTCGATGTGTTTGCAGGTCCCGAGCCCGTTGATCTGAAAATCAGTGCACGTGCAGCCAAACTGGCGTTTGGCGAGGTCACGCACCTCAACCTCGTAGGCGAGTCCGCTACGCGACTTCACCTCGAAATTCGAAAAAATCGGGTGGCGTGGGTCGAGGTTGCGGATAGCCGGTTGCTCCTCCCGCGCACGCAGGATGCGGCGGTTGACCTCGTCTTGATCGGTGGTGCGCCAGTCGGTGGCGTGCGGCAGTTGAATATCGGTGGAAGCGGTTGGGCGTCCGAATTTCGGCGGCGGAACCTGACGCGCGGAGGAAGGCATGCCGGTATTCTCATTGGACAGGGGCACAGGGGGTCCACATCTTTCGCGCAGTTCCGAGTTCGCCGTCATGTCCACGAAGGCACGCATCGTCGATCTGGGCCGCACCTCCTTTGTGAAGGAAGCGGCGCACGGTAGTGGAGATGTCGTGACCCGCGAATACCGGCCGGCCACCCAAAATGCGGTGACCGCCTGCGAGGCGCCAGACCCTTTTCCAACTCCTCAATTCACGAGCCGGCCTCGATCCTGTCACGTATGCGGAAGCTGAAGATAAACTGGATCGATTTCGAAGCGGCCTGCGATGGGCCGACCTCTGAGACCAAATCCTACCTCGATTTGGAAACAGGCGCTGTGCTCGTCGTCTTCGACGAAACGGCGGAGCAGTTGCAGGAGTTGCTCGCCGAGGCCGCGCCCGGCGCATCCGTGGAGTCGTTGATTGCGCAGTCCGCCGAGCCCGCCGGGCAGAAACAGGCGCTGCGAGACGCGTGGCACGTCGACGAGCACCTGGCCGGGCGGGTGATCGCGATGGCCGAAGTCGAACTCCGAGAGAATTATCGCGACCTGGAGGATTTCACCGCCACGGTGCCGGATGAGACGGTGCGCAAGCAGCTCGTGCAAGCAATCCAGGGCCGGGGGGCATTCCGCCGTTTCAAGGACGTCATCCACGGCTGCTTTCGGGAACGAAAGCTGTGGTTCGCATTCCAGGAGCAGCGTCAGCGCGAGCGCGCGGCCGAGTGGCTCGCGGCGCAGGACATCGAGGTTGAATGGGTGATGCCGACCCCGCCGCTGGAGTTGCCGCCGCGGCCACCGCCACGACAGCACTTGCTCGCGGGCGTATTGAAGTTCACGCGGGCTGTCGGGCAGCTTCCCGGCGTGAAGGGCCTCGCGCTGATCGGTTCGCTGACGCGCGATGAGCCCGAGCCGAAGGATGCCGACGTGCTGGTGCGCGTGAGCGACGACATGGATTTGGCGCCCCTGGCCAAGGCGGGCCGGCAACTGGGCGGCCACGCGCAGCAGTTGGGTCGGGGCGCGGATGTCTTTCTCGCCGACGAGCGGGGCGGCTATATCGGCCGCGCGTGTCATTGGCGCGAGTGTGGCCCGTCTTATCGCGCGAGCTGTGACGCGCTTCATTGCGGCCGGCGGCCTTACCTGCACGACGATTTTCGCGATGTGCGTCTCGATGCGAGCCTCATCGCGGCGCCACCGCTCGATTTGTGGCCGCAGGTGCGTGCCCGTGTGCCGGTGCCGGCGGATGTCGATCGCGTCCTGCTCGCGCCGCTGCGGACGCAGCCGGAGGCCAGATTTTCCGCGGGAGACTCCGCATAGTGTGAGACGCCAAACGCAAACTCTTCCTGCGCGCAACCTGTGCCAAGGCGCAAGGCTCTCAACTGATCGTGAATGGTCGGGCTGGTGAGATTCGAACTCACGACCTCTTGCACCCCATGCAAGCGCGCTACCAGGCTACGCTACAGCCCGACGAAAGGAGTGGTCACAAAGCGCCATGGCATGTGGGGAAGCAAGTGCTTTTTCCGACGTAAACATCGACATGGGCTGGTGAGACTTGCCCGCCGCAGGCGGGTTCGAATGCGCCGCAGGCGCACAAGCTCACGACCTCTTGCACCCCATGCAAGCGCGCTACCAGGCTACGCTACAGCCCGACGAAGGACCGGTCACAAAGCGCCATGGCACTCGTGGAAGCAAGTGCTTTTTCGCCCGAGGGCCGAGCAGCATTGCACTGGCACTGTCCGCTTTTTTTCTCCGCGACTTTGCCGCCATCCGCCTCCACTCCTTAGCCACTCATGCAAATCGGCTTCTGCACCGACCCGGCCACGCTCGCCACCCTGCCCGCGCGGCCCGAATGCGACTTCATCGAAGGGCACGTGGTCAACTTCCTCGCGCCCGAAGCGCCCGACACCGAGTTCGCCCCGCGCGCGGCGGCGCTGCGCGCGTGCGGTTTCCCCATGCCGGCCGCGAACGTGCTGCTGCCGGGCACGTTGAAATGCAGCGGACCCGACATCGATTACGCGCGGCTCGATCGCTACGCGCACACCGTGTTTCGCCGCGCGAAGGAAATCGGCATGACCATGATCGTGTTCGGCAGCGCCGGCGCGCGGATGGTGCCGGCCGGGTTTCCCCTCGCGAAAGGTTTCGATCAGTACGTCGACATCCTCCGCCAGTTCGCCCCGCTCGCCGAGGAGAACGGCGTCACCATCGTCGTCGAGCCGCTCAATCGCGGTGAATGCAATCTCGTCAACACGGTGCGCGAGGGCGCCGAGGCGGTGCGCCGGGCCAACCACCGCGCGGTGCAGCTGCTCGTCGACTTGTTTCACATGCTGCGCAACGGCGAGTCGCCCGACGACATCGTGAAGGTCGGTCCGCTCATCCAGCACGCGCACCTCGCGGAAAACAAGGACCGCGCCGCGCCGGGCGTGAACGGCGAGGACTTCCGCCCATTCCTGCGCGCATTGCGGAAGGCCGGCTACAACCGCCGGCTCGCCCTCGAGCCAATCTGGACCGATCTCCCGCGGCAAATCGGGCCCGCGTTGGCGGAAACGCGGCGGCAGCTCGCTGACGCCGGATATTGAACAGGCGATCGCGACATAGAGGAGCCCATTCGACAGGCCCGTTCGAACAAACACACCCCCGCCCTTCGGGCACCCCTCTCTTTAGAGGGGATTTCAAGAATCGGGCGCGACCACACGACAAAAGTCCCCTCCATCAAGAGGGGTGGCGCGTAGCGCCGGGGTGTGTTTCGTCGGAAGTTCCCGGTGGTTCCGAGACACCCTATACGGAAGTGTGCAGCTGGCCCGAGGTGGAACGCGACCTCCGGGCGCGTTCTTGCGGCGAACGCGGCCCGACGGTGCCCGGAGGTCGCCGTCCACCTCTCAGTGTGCACTGCTTCATTGGTAACCTCGGCTTCAACTGCTCACTTCCGGAGCCGACTGTCCAACCCGCGCTGCGCTTGACTCAGGCTGAGGCCAACCGCTGATTGGCCGGCGATCACGCCCCGCGACCTCCTCGCCGTGAAAAAAATCTTTTTGGTTCTCGCAGTGCCGTTACTCCTGGGCGCAGCGCTCGCCGCCGAGCGGATGGGCTGGGACGCGGTGCCAGCGATACTCGCGCGAATCAAACCGCCGCAATTTCCGGCGCGCGATTTTTCCATCACCGATTTCGGCGCGACCGCTGGCGGCGCGGAATGCACCGCCGCCATCGCGCAGGCTATCGCGGCCTGCCACGCCGCGGGCGGCGGCCGGGTCGTCGTGCCCGCCGGTGTTTTTCGCACTGCGGCCATCCACCTCTCGAGCAACGTCAACCTCCACCTCGCGGAAGGCTCGACGCTGGAGTTCGTCACGGATCCGGCAAAATACCCCAACGTTTTCACCCGCTGGGAGGGCGTCGAATGCCTGAACCACTCGCCGCTGATCTATGCGTTCGAGCAGCGGAACATCGCGGTCACCGGCCCGGGCAAGCTCGATGGCGGCGCAGACTGGAACACGTGGTGGGCGTGGAACGACAAACGACAAGGCGCCGTGAAGCAGAAGGCCGCTCGCGATCGGCTGCTGCAGCTCGGGGAAAACGGGGCGCCAGTTGCCGAGCGAATCTTCGGCGCCGGAAGTTTTCTGCGGCCGAATTTCATCCAGACCTACCGATGCCAGGACGTGCTGATCGAGGGCGTCACGATCGTGCGCTCGCCGATGTGGGAGATTCACCCGGTGCTCTCGACCAACGTCACCGTGCGCGACGTGAAAATCTCGAGTCACGGCCCGAACAACGACGGCTGCGATCCGGAGTGTTCGCGCGACGTGCTGATCGAGAACTGCATTTTCGACACCGGCGACGACTGCATCGCGATCAAGTCCGGCCGCAACAACGACGGCCGCCGCGTCGCCACGGCGGCGGAGAATCTGATCGTGCGGGGCTGCACGATGAAGGACGGCCACGGCGGCGTGGTCCTCGGCAGCGAAATCTCCGGCGGCGTGCGCAACGTGTTCGTGGAAGACTGCCGGATGGACAGTCCCAGCCTCGAGCGGGCGCTCCGCTTCAAGTCGAATGCGCAGCGCGGCGGCGTGCTCGAGAACATTTTCATGCGCAACGTAACCATCGGCCGCGTGGCCGAGGCGGTGCTCACGGTCGATTTCGTCTACGAGGAAGGGCCGCGCGGCCCGCACAAACCCGTTGTCCGCAACGTCGTGCTCGAGAAAGTGACGAGCCAGGCCAGCCCGCGGGTCCTGTGGATTGCAGGGTTTGCCGGCGCCACCATCGACGATATTCGGTTTGTCGATTGCACGTTCCGCGGCGTCGAGACGGCCGAGGTCCTCTCGCACGCGGGCACCATCACGTTTCGCCATGTGACGATTGAGCCCGCCAAAAAGAGCCGGAGCCTGAATTCCGTGCCGAGCAAGTGATGTGTGACACCCGCTACGCCGAGTTCGCTCCTGAGATCCTTCGGTGTGCTCCGATGAAATCGCCTTGGTTTGTGATGAACGTGGTGGGGCCGGTTCTCCGAACCGGCCTGAATTCTGGTGTGAATCGTGTGGCTGATCGCGAAAACAGCGCGAAATCCAAGCCCGCTCGGAGAGCGGGCCCCACCTTTCAAGCGTTGCACCACCTCCTCGCGGCAATCGCGTTCTTGTTCGCCGGCACCACCGCCCTGTTCGCCGCGCCGGCGCCGCTGCCCTTCAAGCCCGATCTCGTCGTCGCCACCGACGGCAGCGGTGACTTCAAGTCGCTGCACGCCGCGGTGCAGTCAATCCCCCGCTACAACCACGAGCGTCGCGTGATCTTCGTGAAGAACGGCGTCTATACGGAAAAGGTCCGCGTCGATGCCGCGTGCGTCACCGTGCGCGGCGAGAGCCGCGACGGCACGCGGCTGCAGTTCGCGCAGGCCCGCACCGACACCGGCCCCCGCGATCCGATCGGCGTCGGTGTGCTCAACCTCGGACCGACGGCCCACGATTTCATCCTCGAGCACCTCACCGTCATCAACACGCACGGCGAACTGGGCATCCACGCATTCGCCATTTTCGGCCTCGCCGACCGCACCATCATCCAGGACTGCGCGGTGTTCAGTCAGGGCAACGACGCGCTGTCGCTCTGGCGCGGTCGCACGGAAAACGCCGCCGCGGTCGCCGCCGCGATGCCGGCCGGGAGCACGAGCCTGATGCGCGACGGCGGACGGTATTATCACACGCGACTCGAGGTCTGCGGCTCGGTCGATTTCATCTGCCCGCGCGGCTGGTGCTACCTCAGCGACTCGACCATCAGGCAGGTCAATCCCCGCGCGAGCGCCGCGGTCTGGCATGACGGCGCCGGCAATGCCGACAAGAAATTCGTGCTGCGCCGCTGCCGGTTCGATGGCCCGCCGAACTGGTACCTCGCCCGGCGGCACCACGACGGCCAGTTCTTCTTCATCGACTGCAATTTCTCCGCGACGATGCGCGATCAACCGCCCTACCGCGTCATGTATCCGACGAATGGAGGCACCCCGACCGCGGCCGACCGGCAGCGCAACGCCGAGAACGACCGCAGCAACGTCTTCGGCGACCGGAATTATTTTTTCAACAGTCACCGCGAGGGCGGCGATTACGCGTGGCAGCGCGACAACCTGGCGACCGCGCCGGGCGCGCCGCGGCCCGATCAGATCACCGCGGCCTGGACGTTTGCCGGCACCTGGGATCCCGAGCGCACCGACCCGCCGAAGATCACCGGGCTCGATCGCGGCACGGATGGAATCAAGGTCGTCTTCAGCGAGAGCGTAACGGTAAAAGGCAAGCCGCGGCTCGTCCCCGCGGCCGGGGGGGGGGGGGGGTCCGT
>Ga0080064_1007104_pt1 | contig 11549 bp, 12 predicted proteins | sample Subgrocontami54m_FD_69260 | JGI IMG/M metagenome (GOLD analysis project Ga0080064, IMG submission 69260) | Subsurface groundwater microbial communities from S. Glens Falls, New York, USA - GMW46 contaminated, 5.4 m (SPADES assembly) (version 2) ...
GCGCTTTTGATGTCGCGATGACCCACCTCCTTTTCATGCGCAGCCTGAAACCCGGCCGCTGTCTGCCCCAGTCCCTTCAACGCTTCGTCCAGCGGAAGGGGCCGCCTCTTCACCTTTGCCGACACGGTCTCGCCTTCCACAAACTCCATGGCGATAAAGTTGTGCTCCTCGTCCACCTCATGCACAACACAAATGTTGGGGTGAGAGAGTGCGGCCACTGCCTGCGCTTCGTGCAGGAAGCGGTGGCGGACATCCTCATTCCCGGCCAAATGCGGGGCTAAGAACTTAAGGGCGACGATGCGGCGAAGCTTGGTGTCTTCTGCTTTGTAGACGACCCCCATTCCGCCTTCGCCAAGCTTTGCGATGATCCTATAGTGAGAAACATGTTGACCGATCATAATGCCTGGAACCTCCCAATGGGAGATCAAACTTACTATATATGAAGTATGGAATGCCTGCTCCGGTTGCATTGGAAATGCCGTGGATGTACCTTCAAAGGCAGGTAACACAATGAAACGTCGAGAATTCATGGCCGCTGCGGCGGTGAGCCCGGCACTCGGTAGCTCCAACGGGCGCTTGGCCCTTCTAGGCGGAGAGCCGGTGCGCAAGGAAGCGTTCCCCTCGTGGCCGAAGTCGGATGCGGTGGAGGAGAAGGCTCTGCTCGATGTGCTGCGGAGCGGGAAGTGGGGGCGGGGGAACGGCAAGGTAGTGGACGAGTTCGAGAAAAAGTACGCTGAACTGGTTGGGGCGCCTCATGTGCTGGCCACGGCCAATGGCACCAGCGCGCTTTTCACTTCGATGAACGCGCTGGGAGTCGGGCCGGGCGATGAGGTGGTGGTGCCGCCGTACACCTTTGTGGCAACCCTGAATGTGGTGTTGTTGCAGCACGCACTGCCGGTCTTTGTCGACACCGACATCGAAACGTTTCAAATGGACGCGCGCAAGGTGGAGGGCAAGATCACGGATCGCACCGCGGCCATCGTCCCCGTTCACATGGCCGGTGGCGCGGCGGACCTGGACCACATTCTGCGCGTGGCCGGGGCGAGGAAGATCCCGGTCATTGAAGATGCGTGCCAGGCGCATTTGGGGGAATGGCGCAACCGCAAGCTGGGCACGCTGGGCGCAACCGGCTGCTTCAGTTTTCAGGCATCGAAGAACCTGAATTGCGGCGAAGGCGGGGCTGTGGTCACATCGGACGGGGACCTCATGGAACGCTGCTACGGTTTCCACAACAACGGCCGCGGACGGAAGGTATCTTCCGGCGACTTCTCCTACCGGCAGGGCGGGGCCAATCTCCGGCTCACCGAATTCCAGGCCGCGATGCTGCTGTCGCAGATGACGCGGCTGGAACAGCAATCGCGTGCGCGCGAGGACAATGCGAGGTATCTGACGAGCTTGCTCGAAAAGATTCCGGGCATCCGGCCGGTGCGAAACTACGCGGGCTGCACGCGCAGCGCCTGGCACCTGTACATGTTCCGGTACGACAAGGAAGCCTTTGCGGGCGCGGATCGCGGCCTGTTCCTGCGCGCGCTGGCGGCCGAGGGCGTGCGCGCCTCGGGCGGATACTCGCCGCTCAATAAAGAGCCGTTCCTCAAGGAAACGGTACTTTCGAAAGCTTATCGCCGGCTTTATCCGGCCAAGCTGCTGGCGGAATGGGCCGAGCGCAATGCGTGCCCGGAAAACGACAAGCTCTGCCAACAGGCGGTCTGGTTCACCCAAACAATGCTTCTGGGCAGCAGGGGTGACATGGAGCAGATCGCGGCGGCGATGGCGAAGGTGCAGGCGCAGGCGGGTGAGTTGAGAAAGGTTTAGCGCCCCATCCAGCCGCCATCGACGGTGACTATCTCGCCTGTTACGTAGTCGGAGGCACTGGAAGCGAGAAAGACCGCGGCGCCTTGAAAGTCTTCCGGCGTGCCCCATCGTCCAGCGGGGATGCGTCCCAAAATGGCGGTGTTGCGAACCGGGTCATTGCGAAGCGCCTCGGTAACATCAGTGGCAATGTAGCCGGGGGCGATGGCGTTCACCTGCACTCCGCGCGCGGCCCATTCGTTCGAGAGCGCCTTCACCAGGGACCCGACGCCGCCCTTGCTCGCCGCGTAGCCCGGAACCGTGATGCCGCCTTGGAACGTAAGTAGCGATGCTGTAAAGATGATCTTGCCGGACCCGCGCTCCAGCATCCCCTTGCCAATTTCGCGCGATAGCACGAACTGCGCGTTGAGATTGATTTCGATGATCTTGTCCCAATATTCATCGGGATGCTCGGCGGCGGGCTTGCGCAGAATGGAGCCGGCGTTGTTTACGAGGATGTCGATGACAGGATGCGCGGCGCGCACCTTCCCGATGAAGCTGTAGAGCGCCTTGCGGCGAGAGAAGTCGCAGTTGTAGCCGTGAAATTTGCGGCCGGCAAAACGCACGGCCTTGCCCACTTCGCAATCCGGCTCCAGCGTTGCGCTCACGCCGATGATGTCCGCGCCAGCCTCGGCCAGCGCCTCGGCCATAGCGCGTCCTATGCCTCTGCGGCAGCCGGTGACCAGCGCTGTCTTCCCGTCCAATCGAAACCTGTCGAGCACCCCCATCAGCTGCCACACTCCACCAGAATCTTCATCACTTCCCCGCCCTTCTCCATCTCGCCCAGCGCCTTGCTGACGCCTTCGAGTGGATAAACGCCGGTAATCAACTGTTCAAACGGCAGCGCGCGCGCGGCCGCCAGTTCGATGGCCTTTTCGAAATCCTCGTGCTCATAGACGCGCGTTCCGCATAACTGGATCTCACGCCAGAAGAACTTGTGAAGGTCGACGGGCACGGGCTTGGCAAAGACAGCGACGATGACAACGCGACCACGGACGCGCGGCAATTGGTCATCATCTCGGCGCCCGCGGCCGAGCCGGAGACTTCGAACACAACGTCCGCGCCGGCGTCCTTTGTCTGTTCGGTGACCAGTTGCACCAGGTCGGTCTCCAAGGGATTCACCACATCGAGGCCCAGCTTGCGCGCGAGTTCGATGCGAAAGGGATTGATCTCGGAAACAACCACGCGGGCACCGGCTGCCTTGGCCACCAGCGCCACCAGGCTCCCGATTGGTCCGCCGCCAAGCACCACCGCGTATTCGCCGGACTTCACCTGGCCCAGACGCACGTCATGGCAGGCCACGGCGATGGGTTCGATCAAAGCGGCGTGTTCCAGCGACAGGCTGTCCGGAATGCGGTGGAGCGTATGCGCCGGGACGGTCCAGAGCGCCTGTAAAGCGCCCGGAGTATCAATGCCGATGAACTTGAGCCGCTGGCAGACGTGGCTATGGCCGGCCTTGCAGGCGGGGCAATTCCCGCATGGGTCGAGCGGCATCACGGTGACGCGGTCGCCCGGTTTGTATTCAGTAACGCCCGCGCCCACCCCGGCGATGGTCCCCGACATTTCGTGGCCGAAGACCTGCGGGGTCTTTACGCGATGGTCCATGTGGCCGTGGTAGAGATGGAGATCCGTGCCGCAGATGCCGCAGTGGCTCACCTGGAGTTGGACCTGACCGGGGCCTGGAGCCACGGGTTGGCACTCGGATGTGGTGATGGTCTTGTTGCCTTGGTAATAAGCTGCTCGCATGTGGTTGTCTTGATAGTTTAGCGTGCTACCCTGACAACTTCACCATGCGACTGAAAAACAAAGTGGCGATTATTACCGGCGCGGGCGCCGGCATCGGAGAAGCAATTGCGGTGCGGTTTGCCGAAGAGGGCGCCAGAATCCTGCTCAATGACATTCAGGAGTCCAGCGGCCAAACTGTATTGGCCAGCATCCGGGCCATGGGCGCGCAGGCGGAGCTGGCCGTGGCCGACATCTCCCGCGAGGAGGGCGCGCGGAGTCTTTCCGACCGTGCCATGGCTGCCTTTGGGGCGATCGACATTGTCGTGAACAACGCGGCCGACTTCACGCAAAAGAACGTGGAAACGGCAGAAGTAGCCGATTGGCAGCGCGTGATGGGAGTGAACGTGATCGGCCTCGCGCTGGTGTCCAAGCATGCGATCCCGCATCTCAAGCAAAGCCGCGGCGCGATCGTCAACATCGGATCGATGAGCGGTTTCATCGCGCAACCCAACTTCTCCACCTACAGTGCCAGCAAGGGCGCGGTGGTGAACCTGACCCGCAGCATGGCGCTGGACCTGGCCCCGTTCCAGGTGAGGGTGAATGCCGTGTGCCCGGGGTGCATTCTCACCAGCGCCTCGCATCGCGAGATCAAGAGGCTGGGGATCAGCTTTGAACAATGGCGCGACACGGTGGTACCGAGGCACATGCTCCAGCGTCTGGGAGAGCCGCGCGAAGTGGCCAATGCGGCGCTGTTTCTCGCCTCGGAGGAAGCCAGCTTCATTACCGGCGAGAACTTGATGGTGGACGGCGGCTACACCGCGCACTAGCGTTTCAGAACCGGTGCTGGTGTACCTTTAAATGTGCGGCAGAGCCGCGAAAACCCACGCCTTCCGATTCCAGCCGCAACCTTTGTTCCAGCCCCTGCTGGCCGGGCAACCTGATCCTGCCCCCGGCTCCCAGCACACGGTGCCAGGGGACTCCCGGACCGCAGCGGTGCAATGCCCATGCCACTTGGCGGGCGCGTCCGGGGAACCCGGCCGCCTCAGCCACCTGACCATAGGTGGCCACCTTGCCACGTGGGATTTTGCAGATGAGAGCGCGAATTTCCTGGAGCATGGCGCTGATATCAGTTTAAGCCAGCGCGTCGCTGAAACGCATGGCGGACGACTTCCTTTGCGCTATTCTGGAGTCTTTGAAGATCCACAAGGAGTTCCATGCAGCGGCAGCGACAGAGATCACGATTATCCGATTCGTTCCGGCACAGCATCCTCATCCTGGGCCTGTCTGCCTGTCTTGGCAGCAGTGCGGCGGCGGCCGGAGGGATCGGATTCAGTTTCGACTGTCCTGCCATTGACGGCGCCACGCCGCTTCCGGACGTTCGAGCAACTATCGAGGCCAATGAGAAGGCTTTCTTGAAGGCGGCGCTTGGCGGAGATAGGGCAACGCTGAATACGATGCTTGCCGACGCGATGGCCTATGTTCATGAGAACGGGCAGGTCAGCACAAAACAGGAGTTTTTCCGGGATTACCTGAATAAAGGCTACCAGGAAGCGGTGATTGCTCCCAAGGAGCAAATGCGCCAGTTTTGCAGCACCGTGTTCACGGTCGGCACAGGTTACCTTCGGCTCAACGGAGAAGGCCAATACCCGCAGACCACCGTGACTCAAATTTGGGCAAAGCAAGGCAAGCGCTGGCTACTGGTTCACCGGCATGAGTCGCACAGGGGCGGACCGGTCGGGAAGCAACTCACGCAGGAGGGCGGCCCGAATCATACGGACAAGGTAGGCGCCACGCCCGCGCCCGAGGCCGCTAGAATCATTGCCGCCAATGAATCTGCCTGGAAAAAGGCGATGGTCGCGACGGACGCGGCGGTTATGGACAAGTTGATCGGTGAGTCGCTCATTTACGTGCATGTCACCGCTCATGTGAGTACAAAGAAGGACTTCATGAAAGAGCTGATGGGCGGCTTTACCGAGACTGATTTCAGGAATACGACGATGCGCCAGTTCGGCAACACCGTGGTGACGCTTCATAATGCCCACTACCGCCACACCGGCCAGGCGGATCAATCGCGCTCACAGGCCATGCACGCTTGGGTAAAGACTGGCGGAAACTGGGTGTTGGTCGCACGGCACTCGGCGCGTTTCGAACCGTACTGAGCGGTCCACTAGCTTTCCTGGCTCACCAAACTCGACGGACTCACGTAAAAGGGAGACCGCTGTGATATGTTGTTCGCAGCAGCGATTTATGCGTGATTGTGGAGGTGCAAGTGATTCGACGGTTAAGATCAGTCTTTCTCCTGATGGCGTTGACCGCCTTACTGATAGGCCAGACGAAGAAGGGGCCGGCTTCGTCAAACTCGACCGCCGCCACGAAAGCGGCGCAACCGAAGTGGAAGGCGATTTGGGAACCCATTCCTTTTGACAAAGACATTGAGCTGAAGGCGATTTCGTGCGTAGGTCCGGAGACATGCTGGGTGGCTGGCGCGAAATCGACAATCCTGTTTACTTCCGACGGTGGCAAGACATGGCAGGCACAACTGGGCGGCGATCCGGAGGCGACAGAAGAGGACCTCGCCGAGGTCTTCTTTATGGATGGCAAGCATGGCTGGGTGATGAGCGACCGCAACAGGATCATGGGAACTACCGACGGCGGCACGTGGGCCGAGTTGAGCAAGATGCCTGGCACATCACGGGGCCTATGGTTCCTCTCCCCGCAGGTAGGACTGGTAGCGGACAGCTCCGATTCGCAGTCCCGAAGCATGCTGAACCGAACCGAAAATGGCGGCAAATCATGGACACGCGGCACGCCGTGCAGCGTGGACGCCATCATCGGTGGATTGGCTCGCAAGCTGGGATGCTCAGTGCGAAAGATCCAATTTCTGTCTCCAACCACAGGTTTCATGGGAGGCGGTGCGCCCATCGATATGGGAACTGATGTATCCGCCTTTTCCAAAACCAGCGACGGCGGTGTCAGTTGGGCGAATTCCGTGATTCCCGATACGAAGCACCGGATCGAGACAATCCACTTTTGGTCGGAAGTGAATGGACTTGTTGTGCTGGCAAGCGGGCAAACCTATTGGACCGCGGATGCCGGCGCAAACTGGTCCGGGTCTGTGAATCCACCCGTCTGGTACAGCTATTACGCCTCCGGTGAGGGAAAGATTGTAGTGGGTGTGAACGAAAGCGGCCGGCAAATCGGATACTCGTTCAACGGCGGGCGGAGCTTCACCTCGCGTCCCCTTGGCCTGCAAGCATTGGTGAAAGCCGTCACTTTCCCAGACGCCACGCATGGTTAGCTGGTGGGTCAACACGGGATGTCTTACCGTTACCGGATCGTCCCATTCGATTACAGCAGTCAGGGTATGATTGCCGCGGCGGCCGCGCCGAGCCAATAGAGCGGCGGCCGTGTGTTATACTATTTTTTCGTGCTAACCAGCTCCAATGCCCGGCATCATCATGGCCATCATGCCACCGGGCGGAGCCTCGGCCTTTAAGCGACCAGCGAAAAAGTTCGAAGCAATGCCCGGCGACCTGAAAAGGCGGCGGGCTTTTTTACGTTTACAGGTATTGGAAAAAAGAGATGCAACTGGATTTCACCAAACTCGACGGACTCATCGCCACGGTGATACAGGATCATGCGAGCGGACGGGTGCTGATGGTCGGCTTCATGAACGAAGAGGCGTGGCGAAAGACGGTGGAGACCGGCTTTGCCACTTTCTACAGCCGCTCCCGGAACAAGCTGTGGCTGAAGGGGGAGACCTCCGGACATAAGCTCGTGGTGAAGGAGATCCGGACCGATTGCGATCAGGACGCGGTGCTGATTTCCGTGGAGGCGCTGGGTCCTGGCGTGTGCCACAACGGATTTGAAAGCTGTTTTTACCGCCGTTTGGAAGGGGACGCGTGGAAGACCACGGACGCACCGTCTTACGATCCCAACACTGTGTACGGAGGATAGGAGCCAGAACATGAAACTGAAACTGGGCATTCCCAAGGGCAGTCTGGAGAACGCGACCATTGACCTGTTCCGGCGGGCCGGGTTCCACATCAGCACATCCTCTCGCTCCTATTTCCCCTCGATCGATGATCCGGAGATCGAGTGCATGCTGATCCGCGCGCAGGAGATGGCGCGTTATGTCGAGGACGGGATTCTCGACGCCGGCCTCACGGGCCGTGACTGGGTGATGGAGAACCAGGCAAACGTGCATGTGGTGGCCGATCTGATATACGCCAAGCAGAGTTTTGGACGTGTGCGGTGGGTTCTGGCCGCACCGGAGGGCTCTCCGTTTCAGAGCGTGAAGGATCTGGAGGGCAAGATCATCGCGACGGAACTGGTGGGGGCCACCAAGCGATACCTGGCCTCGAACGGTGTGACGGCCAAGGTGGAGTTCTCCTGGGGCGCCACCGAGGTGAAGCCGCCTGTGCTGGCCGATGCGATTGTGGAGGTGACCGAGACCGGATCCTCGCTCCGCGCGAACAACCTCCGTATCCTGGACACAGTGCTGGAATCCAACACGCAACTGATTGCCAATAACCTCGCCTGGGCCGATGAATGGAAACACCACAAGCTGGAGGACATACAGATGCTGCTGGAGGGCGCCATCAATGCGCTGGGCAAGGTAGGCCTCATGTTGAATGTACGCAAGGAGGACCTGGAGGCTGTCCTGGCCGTGCTGCCGGCACTCAAGAACCCCACCATATCCCATCTATCGGACCAGGAGTGGCTGGCGGTGAACACGATTCTGGAAGAGTCCACGGTGCGCGTGATTATCCCGCGCTTGAAGAAGGCCGGGGCGCAAGGCATTGTTGAGTATCCGCTCAACAAGATCGTGATGTAGTCATGATCCGGATTCTGGATTCCTCTGATTCCGGCAACCTTCTGACGCGCCGCGCCACACGGATGAGCGAGGCCGAACAGACAGTGCGTCCCATTCTGGAGGATGTGCGCAAGCGTGGCGACCGGGCGCTGCTTGAATACGCGCGGCGGTTTGATCAATTGCAGGCCAAGACGGTAGTTGTTGCGCCATCCGATCTCGATGCGGCCTACCGGCGCCTGCCGGCGGAACTTCGCGCCGCGCTGCGAGTGGCCTCGCGCCAGATTCGAGCCTATGCCAAGATGCAGCTACCCAAGCCGCGGCAGTTGGCCTCCGGCCCCGGGATAAAGCTGGGACAGGTGGTACGGCCGCTGGACTGCGTAGCGGCCTACATACCCGGAGGGCGCTATCCGTTGCCCTCAACGCTGCTGATGACCGCCATTCCGGCGCAAGTAGCCGGGGTCGGGCGCATCGTTGCGGCTTGCCCGCGTCCGGCTGATACGGTCCTGGGCACAGCGGCCTTCCTGAAACTGTCGTCGCTTTTCCAGATGGGCGGAGCGCACGCGATCGCGGCATTCGCCTTCGGCACCAAGACAGTACCCAAGGCAGACCGTATTGTCGGGCCGGGTAACATCTATGTGGCCGCGGCGAAAAAAATTCTGGCGGGAGAGACCGGGATCGATTTTGTCGCGGGGCCAACCGAGATTCTCATCATTGCCTCCACGGGGAACCCTCGATGGATCGCCGCCGACATGCTGGCGCAGGCTGAACACGATACCGACGCCAGCGCCATACTACTGACCACTTCCAGGCGGATGGCCGCTGCCGTGGCCGGAGCCATCGAAAAGCAACTTCTACAATTACCCACGGCCGGGGTGGCGCGGCAAGCCATCGACAACAATTCCGCGATCGTTCTGGTGCGAACACTCGAGGAAGCAGTGGAGCTTTCCAACCGCTTCGCGCCTGAGCATCTCAGTATCCCCGATGCGAAGCTATTGCCCGTCATCCGTCATGCGGGCAGCGTCTTCCTCGGTCCCTACAGCCCTGAAGCGGCCGGCGATTATGCGTCCGGCCCGAATCACGTGCTTCCCACCTCCGGCGCAGCGCGTCTTCGCGGCGGGCTGTCGGCGGCCGATTTTGTCAAAGTAATTTCGGTGCAGCAGCTTTCCCGGCAGGCTTTGCAGCGGCTGGCGCCTTCGATCACGACGCTGGCGCGCGCAGAGGGGTTGGAAGCGCACGCGCGCTCCGTGGAGGCGCGGAACCAATGAGCGAGCTTGCGCCGCGTAAAGCCGTGCTCGACATGGCGCCGTATTCGCCGCCCACCGCCGGGCGCGCCGGGAAGCTCCGGCTGGATTTTAACGAGAACACAGTCGGCAGCTCGCCCCGGGTGATCGAGTATCTGAAAAAACAGCTCAGTGCAGAGGGCCTAAGCGTCTATCCGGAATACGCGGAGACGAAGGCGGCCGTGGCGGATTTCTTCCGAGTGTCCACCGATAACTTTATCCTTACGAATGGCACCGACGAGGCGATCCAGGTGCTCGTGAACACTTACGTGGATGATGACCAGGAGGTAATTGTCCTGCATCCCGCCTATGCGATGTATCGCTTTTACGCGGAGGTGGCCGGGGCACGGGTGCGGGAGATCTCCTATCGCGAAGCCGATCTCGGATTTCCGGAGGAAGAGCTGCTCGATGCCATCACGCCGGCCACGCGAGCGGTTCTGCTGGCCAATCCGAACAACCCGACCGGCACCGGCATCGGAGTGGCGGAGATGGAACGAATCCTCGAAAAGGCTGCCGGCGCCGCGGTTCTGATCGATGAGGCCTATTACGAGTTTTCGGGCGTGACCGCTCTGGGGCTAATTTCAAGCTACCCCAACCTTTTTGTTTCGCGGACTTTTTCGAAGGTATACGGGATGGCGGCGCTCCGCATCGGATGCCTGTTCTCCCAACCGCGGAATGTCGCCTACCTGCATAAGGCGCAGTCGCCCTACAGCGTGAACATGCTGGCCGCGATTGCGGTTCGGGCGGCCATTCAGGATACGGAGTTTGTGAGCAGCTATGTGGCGGAGGCGCTGGCCGCGCGGGAGCGGCTCTACGCGGGCCTTGCGCGGCTCGGCATTGAGACGTTCCCGTCGCAGGCGAACTTTGTTCTTTTCCGGATCGGGCCGCGTTCGCTTGAGATTCGCGACAAACTGCGCGAAAAAGGCGTGCTGGTGCGCGACCGGAGCTACGAGATCCCCGGCTGCGTCCGCGTGACCGCGGGCACCCGCGCGCAAGCAGAGCGGTTCCTGAAGGAGTTGGAGATTCTGCTATGAGCCGCTCGGAGATTCTCGTATTCGACATGGACGGGGTGTTAGTGGAGGTGGCCGAATCCTACCGCGAGACGATTTGCCGGACCGTGCAACACTTCACCGGGAAGACGATCACGCGCGAGCTGGTGCAGGAGTACAAAATGCGCGGCGGCTTCAACAACGACTGGCTTCTTTCACAGACGATCGCGGCCGACCTTGGCGCCAATGTCGCCTACGAGGCGGTGGTGGAGTATTTCAACACCATCTTCTTCGGTAGGGTAGTGGACGGGATTCCGGACGGCCTGATGGCCCGCGAGGTGTGGATTCCCGAGCCGGGAGTGTTGGAGCAGCTAAGCCAGCGTTATCAACTTGCCATCTTTACCGGACGCCTGCGGGACGAGGCGCAGATGACCTTGCGCCGCTTTGCGCCGCGCATTATTTTTCATCCGCTCATTGGCGCCGACGATGTAGCGAATGCCAAGCCTGCGCCGGACGGCCTGCTCCGGATTCGCGAACGGTTTCCGGACAAGGAGATGTGGTATGTGGGCGACACCGTGGATGATGCGCGCAGCGCCAGCGCGGCGGGTGTGCCATTCTTCGGGATCGCCGCCGGCGGCATCAGCCAGCGCGACGGGCTGTTGGACCTGTTTGAGCAGGAAAACGCCATGGCTGTTGTGGAGAATATCAACCAACTGATCGAGGTGCTTCCATCATGAAATCGGGCATGAAATCGGGCATGAAATCGGGCATGAAATCGGGCATGAGATCGGCTGTCATTCAACGCGACACAAAAGAGACGCAGATTCAAGGCTCGCTGAAGATTGAGGGCCGCGGCCGTTACGAGGTCTCCACCGGCATACGGTTTCTGGA
>Ga0080064_1007106_pt1 | contig 11548 bp, 11 predicted proteins | sample Subgrocontami54m_FD_69260 | JGI IMG/M metagenome (GOLD analysis project Ga0080064, IMG submission 69260) | Subsurface groundwater microbial communities from S. Glens Falls, New York, USA - GMW46 contaminated, 5.4 m (SPADES assembly) (version 2) ...
GAAGCGGCCGTCGGTCATCAGGGCCACGCTCTCCCCGAGGCCCGCCCCCTGCAGCGCGCCGGTCACCTGCAGCATCTCGCGCATGCCCGGCCCGCCCTTCGGCCCTTCGTAGCGGATCACGATGACGTCGTTGGGCTTGATCTTGCCCTTCTTGACCGCCTCGAACGCGTCCTCCTCGCGCTCGAACACGCGCGCGGGTCCGCGATGCGAGTACTTCTTCTGGCCGGAGAGCTTGATCACGCAGCCCCCGGGGGCCAGGTTGCCGCGCAGGATCGCGATGCCGCCCTCGGACTTGAGCGCCTGGGCGAGCGGCTTGATCACCTGCTGGCCCGCGGGCTCCGAGGCCGCCTTGACCTCCTCGCCGATGGTGCGACCCGTCACCGTCTTCTCGCCCGCGTGGAGCCGGCCGGCCTCGAGCAGGCGCTTGCCCACCACCGCCATGCCGCCGGCCTCGTACATCTCGGGCGCGGTGTAGTTGCCCCAGGGTTTGAGGTCGGCGAGCACCGGGGTCTTGCGCGAGATCCGGTCGAAGTCTTCGATCGAGAGCTTCACCCCGAAGTCCCGGGCGGTGGCCAGGAGGTGCAGCACCGCGTTGGTGGAGCCGCCGGTGGCCATGACCCCCGCGATCGAGTTCTCGAAGCTCTTGCGGGTGATGAGCTTGCGCGGGGTGATTCCCTTGCGCACGAGGTCCATGACCAGCTTGCCGGACTCGAAGGCTACTTCTTCCTTCCGTGGATCGGTGGCCGGGATGTCGTTCCAGCCCATCGGGGACATGCCGAGCATCTCGTAGGCGGTGGCCATCGTATTGGCGGTGAACTGTCCCCCGCAGGCGCCCGCGCCGGGGCAGGCGTGGTCCTCCACGTCCTTGAACTGCTCGAGCGAGATCTTCCCCGCGTTGTAGGCCCCGATGGCCTCGAACACGTCCTGGATCGTCAGCTTCCGGTTCGCGAAGGGGCCCTCGGAGCCGGCGCAGCGGCCGAACATGATCGAGCCGCAGTAGAGCATCAGGCTCGGGATGTCGAGCCGGCCGAGCACCATGGTCATCGCGGGGATGGTCTTGTCGCAGCCGGAGATGGTCACGATGCCGTCGAACATGTGGCTGCGGGCCACCAGCTCGACCGAATCGGCCACGACTTCTCGGCTGATGAGCGACCCTTTCATCCCCTCGGTGCCCATCGTGATGCCGTCGGTGATCGAGATCGTGTTGACTTCGATCGGGGTGCCGCCCGCCGCCCGGATGCCCTGCATGACCTTCTCGGCCAGCTTCCGGTGGTTCCAGTTGCAGGGCATGGTCCCGATCCAGCAGTGGGCCACGCCGATCTGGGGGCGCCTGAGGTCCTCGTCGCTGAAGCCCACCGCCTTCATCATGGCGCGGGCAGCAGCGCGATCGGTGCCTTCGAGGAGAACGCGGCTGTGCTTGCGGGGATCGACGGCCATCAGAGACTCCTTTGTCGTGAGCTTGGTCCGGGCGATTCTACAGCAGCTCGCGGAGCGGAACCAGCGCGTAGCCCTGCCCGCGGAGACCCGCGATGAGCCCAGGCAGGTATGCCACGAGACGCGCCCCTGCCCCCGGCACGCCGTCCGCGTCGTGCAGGTCGTAGATGGCGCCCGGCCGGGCGCGCGCGGCGCCTCGCCGCGCCTGTTCCGCGGGATCCACGGGCCGCCGGCTCTCCGGCTGCACGGTCCAGAACACGCACGGGGTCTCGAGGCGGCGCAGCGCCCCGAACATGGCGAGGTTGGTCTTGCCCCACGGCGGCCGGAAGAAGCGCGGAGGCGCGCCCGCGGCCTGGGTGATGGCGGCGTGCCCGTCGCCGATCTCCCGCTCGGTGCGGTCGGGCCCGCAGCGCCAGAGGCTCGTGTGGCTCCAGGTGTGGTTGCCGAGGTCGTGACCGGTTTCCGCGATGCGGCGGGCCACCGCGGGGGCGTGGGCGGCGCGCCGGCCGATCATGAAGAAGGCGGCGCGGACCGCCTCGCGCTCCAGGATGTCGAGCACGCGGGGCGTAAACGAAGGATCCGGCCCGTCGTCGAAGGTGAGCGCGACGGCCCGGCGCTCCCGCGGGCCGCGCCACACGCTGGCCAGGGTGAGCAGCTGCGAGCCCCAGGTATAGGCGCCCCAGAACGCGGGTGCCGCCCCCGCCGTCAGCCAGGCCGCGCGCTTCACGCGGCGGGCCGCTTGGCCACGAGCAGGGTGAGCCGCCCGCTCTGCACGACCTCGCCGTGCTGGTTGAGGATGCTGCGCTCCTCGACGACGACGCCGCCCTCCTTCATCGAGCGCTTCGCGACCGTCTTGGAGACGCTGCGGATCGTGTCCCCCACGCGGGTCGGCTTGAGGAACCGCCACTCGAAGCCCATGAACGCGAGCACCACGAGGGGCGGCTGGGGCACCCGCCAGCCGAGCCCGGAGGACAGGCAGAGGGGCAGCAGATCCGGGATCGTGCCGGGCCCCCCCGGCCGGGTCGTGGTGAGCGAGGCGAAGAGGGCGGCGTGTGTGTCGGTGAGCGTGATCGCGGGTGTCTCGAGCGGCACGCCCGGCTGCACGTCCTCGAAATAGACCCGGCGCGCTGGCTGGCCCGCGATCATGGGTGTGGGATCAGGCCGGCCGGCGGCCGACCAGTTGGTCCGTCTCGCCCTCCTGGACGACCTCGCCCCGCTGGTTGACCACGCGCCGGGCCACCGTGACCACGCCCCAGCCCGGCTGCTCGCCGTCGCGCTTGGCGGTGACCCGGGCCTCGACATGGATGGTGTCCCCGATCTTGATCGGCCCCTTGAACTTCCACTTCACCGCGGCCAGGGGCCCGGTGACCTGCGCGGTGACCACCCGGTCCAGGAGGCCCTGCTGGATGGACAGCCCGAGGAGGCCGTGGGCGATGCGCTCGCCGAACTGCGAGGCCTTCATGTGCTCGGCGTCGGTGTGCAGCACGTTGTAGTCCCCGCTCAGCCCCGCGAAGATGACCACGTCGGCTTCGGTCACGGTGCGGCCGGGCGAGGCGTACTCCTCGCCGACCGGGACATCCTCGAAGTAGACGGCCGGATCAGCGCTCACGGGGCGTTAGAATAGCACGCCGCGCGGGCGGGAAACCGGGGGCAGAGCCGGGCCGGTTCTTCCGCGAGAACGGCGGATCGTGGTATTCTCCCCGCGCAGTTACGCGGTGACGCGTATCCCGGCGGCGTGATCCCTCACCACACCATGGAGGTGCCACGAGGATGAGCTGTACTTATCGAGACGGATCCTGGACAAGTAAGGATAGCCGGACGTAAGATGCCGCAACATTCAATGCCCTCCCCTCGGCGCGAAATAGGAACGAAGCAGTCAGGAGAAGAAGCCGCCGAACTGGAGACAGCCGATCCCCGTATCGTCGCCGCATCGCCTCGTGGCATAGCGACCGACCAAACAGCGCAACAAAGGGCGTGACGAGATGGCCCGGATCGACGTGCGCTTGAAGGAGCGGGGAATCGAGCTGCCGACGGGGCCAGGTTACGCGGCGGTGCGTGAGTGCGGTAGGGTGGTCCGGGGCCGGCTGCGGCCTTGGATCGGTTGCCCGGCAAGAGGATTGCGGCCGCGATGACCAGCACCTCCGCGCGCAAGCCGATGCCGCCCCGCGCCTATCTGGCCATCATCCGCACGATCGACAAGTTCACGGAAGTGACCAGTTACCTGTTCGTGCTCGTGATCATTCCTCTGATCCTCGCCAACGTCGTCGAAGTCTTCGCGCGCTACGTGCTCGGGGCGCCGACCATCTGGGCCCTCGATGTGACGACGATGTCGTACGCGACCCTCTTCATGCTGGGGGCGGCATTGGCCCTGCTCAAGGGCGCTCACGTCCGCACCGACATGCTGTGGGAGCGGTTCTCGGACCGAACGAAGGGCATGATCGACAGCCTGGCGGCGCTGCTGCTCTTCCTGCCGACCATGGCGGTGCTGTTCTTCATCTCGATCGACGACTTCTTCCACGCGGTCTTGATCGACGAGCGCTCCAGCTCCGGCGCCTGGACGCCTGTCATCTGGCCGCTACGCGGCGTCATTCCGCTGACGGCCTTCATGCTGTTCCTGCAGGGCATCTCCGAGCTCTTGAAGAGTCTCTGGGCATGGCGAACCGGCGAGTTCTTGACCAAGCACGAGAAGATCGAGGTCTGAGGACATGAGCGGCGGCGAGGCCCTCGGATTCCTCATGCTCGTCAGCATGGTCGTGGTCATCTTCGTCGGGCTCCCGATCTCCTTCACGCTGCTGTTTCTCGCCCTCATTGTCGGCGGATTCGGGCTGGGCTGGGAGCAGACCTTCAATCTGGCCTATCTCCAGATCTGGGGCACGATGAAGGACGAGATCTTCCCGGCCGTGCCGCTCTTCATCTTCATGGGCTACATGACCGAGCAAGCCGGGCTCATGGAGCGGCTGTTCGGGGCTCTCAGGAGCCTGCTCGCCCCGGTGCGCGGCTCACTCTATCTGGCGGTCATCCTGACGGCGACCATCTTCGCCATGGCCACCGGCATCGTCGGCGCGGCGGTGACGGTGCTCGGCATCATGGCCGCCCCGATGATGCTGAAGTCCGGGTACGACGCTCGCCTGTCGGCCGGCGCGATCGCCGCCGGCGGCACGCTCGGCATCCTGATCCCGCCCAGCATCATGCTGGTCGTGATGGGCCCGGTCATGGGCGTGCCCGTCAATCTGCTCTATTCGGCCGCGTTCGGTCCCGGTTTCCTGCTCGCCGGCTGCTATGTCGCCTACACCCTCGTCCGCAGCTTCATCAACCCGAAGCTGGGGCCCGCCATGACGATGGACGAGCGCAAGGCCGCCTATGGCGCCATGACAACGGAGAAGGTCGGCGCCCCCGTGGTGGGGTTGGGTCTCGCCTGCCTGATGGTGATGGTTTATCTCGGGGCGGATGCGGCCCTGGGCCGGCTGGGCGTGCCACCCTTGGCCCTCGGCGTCGGGCCGCTCGCGGTGTCGGGCGCCGCTCTGGTGCCGGCGGTGGCCACGGCGTATCCCTACTTCCGCATCCCTTACTTCCGCGCCATCGTGCTGGGCATCGCGCCGCTGAGCGCGCTGATCGGCTTCACGCTCGGTACCATCATCGGTGGGTTGGCGACGCCGACGGAGGCGGCCTCCTGCGGCGCGTTCGGGGCCGCCTTGCTGGCGCTGGTCTACGGGAGGCTCAGCTTCAAGTCGGCCACCAACGCGGCCATGGGCACGATGGTCACGGTGGCCATGGTCCTGTTCCTGGCCGTGGCGTCCAACGTGTTCGGCGCCGTCTTCACCAAGCTCGGCTCGGCCAACTTGATCACAGAGTCGCTCCTCGCTCTTCCCGTTGGAGACTGGTGGAAGCTCGCCCTCATCATGGCCATCTTCTTCATCCTGGGATGGCCGTTCGAATGGCCCGTGATCATCTTCGTCTTCCTGCCGATCGTCCTGCCGGTGATCGAGAAGCTTCAGTTCGGCCTCAACAAGCTGGACTTGCTGATCTGGGTCGGCACCCTGACCGCCGTCAACATGCAGACGGCCTACTTGAGTCCACCGGTGGCCATGTCGGCCTACTACCTGCGTAACGTGGTGCCGCAATGGAGCCTGAGCGTCATCTTCAGGGGTATGGCCGACTACATGGTGATCCAGGCCATCGTTCTCCTCGCGCTACTGCTCTTCCCGCAGATTGCCCTGTGGCTGCCGCACGCGGTGCGGTAGGGGGCGCATCGAAGGCGACCAGACGAGAAGGGCGGCCGAAGCCGCCCTTCCCACCGTTTCGACGTCGCCCGCTGATCAGCGGGACTACTTGACGGGATAGTAGTAATCCGCCTGGAAGGAGTAGGGCGGGAACATGAATCGCTTGGCCGGCACCACCTTCTTCGCATAGGCCCGCTGCGACTCATAGACCTTCTTGAAGAATGGGTTCTTGGCCGATTCCGCCGCGGCGAACTCGTCCCACACCTTCAGAAACGCCCGGTTGATCTCGGGCGGTGTGGTGAGCAGCTTGACGCCGTGCTTCTCCACGAACTCGGTGATGGCGTCGGCGTTCATCCTCTGCCAAGTGGCCCACCAGCGCAGGAAGGTCTCCGACGTGGCCGACTTGATCGCTTCCTTCTGCTGGGCCGGCAAGCTGTCCCAGACGTCCTTGTTGATGAGGAGCTCGGCCACCGAGGCGCTCTCGTGCATGCCCGGCGTGTAGTGGTACTTCCACACCGTGTGTAGGCCGAGCCGGAGGTCCTCGACGCCGCCGACCCACTCCGCGCAGTCGATGGTGCCGCGCTCGGCGGCCGGCAGGATCTCACCGCCCGGCATGTTGACCACCGCCATGCCCATCTTGGAGTAGAGCTCGGCCACGATGCCGGTCTGGCGGCACTTCATGCCCCTGAAGTCGGCGAGGTCCTTGATCGGCCGCTTGAACCAGCCGAGCGCCTGCGGGCTCGGCGGGATGCTCGGGAACGCGACCACGTTGAGCCTCAGCTCCTTCTGATAGAACTCGTTCCAGAGCTCGAGTCCGCCGCCGTCGTAGACCCAGCCGATGAAGTCGATGGCATCCATGCCGGCGATGCCGGCCGGCGTGTTGGCGAACAGCGTCGCCGCCTTGTTCTTGCCGAACCACCAGTAGGAGATGCCATAGGCACCATCGATCACCTTCTTGTGGGTACCATCGAGGATCTCGAAGGGCGGCACGATCGTCCCACCCGGCAACGCATCGATCTTGAGTTGGCCGGCGGTCAGCTTGTCGACCCGGTCGGCAAAGAACTTGAAGGCGTCCTGCGACGTCGACGATGCGGGCACCGCCGACTGCATCTTGAGCACTCGAGGCTGCTGCTGGGCGAGTGCCGGGCCGGCGAACGCCACGGTGGCGGACACCGCCGCAACCACGACGGCTCTCGTAAACGCGGTGAAGTGCATTTGGTTTCCTCCTCCCATTGTTAGGTGCACAGCCAACATCAAGGCTCCCTCCGTACCGCCCCGTCCCCCGTCAGAATTGGCCACACTCGGACGCTGGCCCTCAGGAGCCGACGCTCCGCAGCACACGGGAGCCGCCGCAATGCGCACCGCCCACTCCCGGCCGGCTGAGCGGGATGCTAGGCGCGCGCACTCCCGCTGTCAACCGGCGAGCGGACCGACCGGATCAGCGCGGCACGCGTGCCCCGCTGTCGCCCTTGATGATGTTGACGGTCGTGGCGTGATGTAGCAGCCAGTCGAAGATGGCGGTGGCGAGGACCTGATCGTTGAAGACCTCGCCCCAGTCCACGAAGCTCTGGTGGCTGGTCACGATCAGGATCCGTGCTAGGTGGGCCGAGCAGCACGACGTTCTCGGCGCGGTCGACGAAGACGAAGCTCAGGCGGGCGATCTCGCGCTCCTCAGGGCGAGCGAACGTTGACTTTCCGCGGGACCTGGACCTAGACTCAGACCGACCAGTCGGTCTGGGACTCGAGCGAGGAGGAAAACCATGGCCGTTGCCGCCCCCGCGCCGCCGCGACTCCGCGATGCGCGCCTGCATCCGATCTGGGAGAAGACGCAGGCCGGCGAGCGCCTGTCCCGCGAGGACGGCCTGGCCCTCTTCGCCACCGACGATCTGCACGGCGTGGGCCGCATGGCCGATTTCGTCAAGTCGCGGCTGCACGGCGACCAGGTCTTCTTCGTGCTCAACCGGTACATCAACCCGACGAACGTATGTGTGCTCTCGTGCAGCTTCTGTGACTTCGCGCGCAAGAAGGGCGAGGAGGGCGCGTTCGAGAACACGATCGAGGGCGTGCTGAACATGATCAAGCCGGGGACCCGCGAGGCGCACATCGTGGGCGGGCATCACCCGGACTGGCCCTTCGAGTACTTCGAGCGGATGATCGAGTCCATCCACAACGCCCGGCCGGAAACCCAGATCAAGGCCTTCACCGCGGCCGAGATCGACTACTTCTGGCGGCGCTGGAAGATCGAGCCCCGCGAGGCTCTCACCCGGCTCCAGAAGGTGGGGCTGCGCTCGATGCCCGGGGGCGGCGCGGAGATCTTCTCCCGCCGGCTGCAGAAGCTGCTGCACTTCACGGGCAAGGCGGACGCGGATCGCTGGTGCGAGATCCACGGCATCGCCCACTCGCTCGGGATCAAGACCAACGCGACCATGCTGTACGGGCACGTGGAGACGATGGAGGAGCGGGTGGACCACCTGCTGCGGCTGCGGGAGCAGCAGGACAAGTCGGGCGGCTTCATCACCTTCATTCCCCTGTCCTACCAGACCGGGACCACCAAGCTCGTGCCGCGCCAGACCCCGCCCACCGACGATCTGCGGACCATCGCGGCCTCGCGGCTGCTCCTCGATAACTTCCCGCACATCGAGGCCTACTGGGTGATGATCGGCGAAGCCACCGCCTCCCTGGCGCTCCACTTCGGCGCCTCCGACGTCAACGGCACCCTCGAGGACGAGAAGATCGCCCACATGGCCCAGGCGGCCAGCCCGGCGGGCCTGGCCACCGAGCAGATCCTTCGAATCGTCCGGGACGCGGGCAAGACCCCGGTCGAGCGCGATGCGCTGTACAACGTCGTCAAGGTGTGGAGCTGACATGCTGCGCGTCGGCCGCATCCCGTATCTCAACTGCGAGCCGTTCTTTCACCGGCTGACCGGCGTGGAGCTCGTGGACCTGATCCCGCGCCGGCTCGGGGAAATCATGGCCGCGGGCCGTCTCGATGCGGGGCCGCTCTCCCTGATGGACTATCTCCGGATCGAGTCCGAGCTGACGCCCTTGCCGTACGGCATCGGCTGCCCCACCGGCGCCCGCAGCGTGCTCGTCTTCTCCGAGCGGCGACTATCAGACCTCCGCGGGGCCCGGGTCGGCATCACCGGTGAGACCTCGACCTCCGTCGAGCTGCTGCGGGTCTTGCTGACTCTCCGCTACGAAGCCGAGCCCGCCGCGTGGGTCACCGCGGAGGAGCCCTGCGACGCTCAGCTGCTGATCGGCGACCAGGCGATCCGGCGGGTCACGAGCGGCCCGCCCGCCCGCCACGTGACCGACCTGGGGCTCGAATGGCGCGACTGGACGGGGCTGCCGTTCGTCTTCGCGCGGTGGGCGGTGGCTTCCCGCGTCCCGGCGCGGGAGCGCCGCGCCTTCGAGGAGGCGCTGGAGGCCGCGCTCGACCGCGGGATGGCCGCCCTGCCCGACATCGCCGCGACCCGCCGTGACCTGGGCTGGACCGCCGCGCAGATCGAGTCGTATCTGCGCAACTTCGCCTTCCGGCTGGGCCCGGACGAGGAGAAGGGCGCCGCCGAGTTCGTGAGGCTGCGCGGGCAGCTCGGGCCCCTGCCATGCTGAGCCGCATCCAGGCGAAGGCGGAAGCGGGCACGCGCCTCGATCGCGCGGACGGGCTCTGGCTCCTCACCGAGGCGCCGCTGCTCGACCTGGGCAGCGTGGCCCAGGAGGCGCGCTTCCGCCGCATCCCGGAGCGGCGCGTGACCTTCGTGATCGACACGAACCCGAACTACACGAACGTCTGCATCACCGACTGCCAGTTCTGCGCCTTCTACCGGCGGCCCGGCGACAAGGAGGCCTACACGCTCACGGTCGACGAGGTGCTGGCCAAGGTGGAGTTCGCGGCGCGCGAGGGCGCGACCACCGTGCTGCTCCAGGGCGGCCACAACCCGGCCCTGCCGCTCGACTACTACCTCGAGCTGGTGCGCGAGACGCGGCGGCGCTTCCCGTCGGTCACCCCGCACTTCTTCAGCGCCTCCGAGATCCGCACCATGTCGGACGTGGCGGGCAAGCCGGTGCCCGAGGTGCTGGCCCTGCTCAAGCAGGCGGGGCAGACGAGCATTCCCGGCGGCGGGGCCGAGGTGCTCTCCGAGCGGGTGCGCCGGCGCATCGAGCCGAAGAAGGGCGGGCCGGGCGCGTGGCTCGAGGTGCACCGCGAGGCCCACCGCCAGGGCTTCAAGTCCACCGCCACCATGATGTACGGCCACGTGGAGCAGCCGGAGGACATCCTCGACCACCTCGACGCGATCCGCGAGCTTCAAGATCAGCGGGGCGGCTTCACCGCCTTCGTGCCCTGGTCCTTCAAGCCGGGCAATACCCTGCTCGAGAAGTGGATCAAGCATTACAAGGGTCCCAACGCGTATCTCCGGATGCTCGCGGTCGCCCGGCTCTACCTCGACAACTTCCCCCACGTGCAGGCCTCGTGGTTCTCCGAGGGGAAGCGGACCGGCCAGGTGGCGCTGTCGTGGGGAGCGGACGACTTCGGCGGGACCCTCTTCGAGGAGAACGTCCACGCGGCGGCCGACTACGTCAACAAGACCACCGTGGACGAGATCATGACGCTGATCCGGGACGCGGGCTTCACCCCCGCCCAGCGCACGACCGACTACGACATTCTCAAAACCTACTCCTGACTAGATCGCGGCCTCCCGCGCGTGAATGATCCTCAGGTCCGCGAGTGCGGTTCTAAATCGGGTCCACCGGCGGCATGGACTTGATCAGGCCCCGCGCGTGCGCCATCTCATAGAGTCGAGTCAGGGCGGCCCGGCCGTCGTCGCCCAGCCGCATGGTGTAGTCGTTGACGTACATCAGGACGAAGCGGCGGCAGGTTTCCTTGTCGATCCCGCGACCGTAGCGCATCGCGTACTCGAGCGCCTCGTCCACGTTGGCGTAGGCGTAGTCGATCGCGTCACGGAGCCCCTGGGAGATCGCGCGGTGGGTCTCCTCGCCCAGGTCCCGTCGCATGACGTTGATGCCGAGCGGGAGCGGCAGGCCGGACTCCTTCTGCCACTCCTCCCCCAGGTCGAGCACCTTGTGGAGGCCCATGCTCTGGTGCGTGATCTGCCCTTCGTGAATGAGCAGGCCCAGATCCGCCTGGCCCTCCAGGACGACCTTGGGGATCTTGTCGAAGGCGACCTCGATGGTCGGCGGATCGCCCACGTAGAGGCGCAGCAGCAGGGCGGCGGTGGTGTGGCTGCCCGGAATGGCGACCACCTTCTGCTCGAGCTGGTCGCGGGGGATGGGCTCCTTGGCGACCAGGATCGGGCCGTAGCCCTTCCCCATCGACGCCCCGGGATCCATCATCCGGTACTGCTCGTGCACCAGCGCGTAGGTCGCGGCGGACACCGCGGTGACCTCGAGCTCGCCGGTGCGGGCGCGCCGGTTGAGCGATTCGATGTCCTCCAGCACGTGCTCGACCTCGATGCCCGGGATCTTCACCTTCCCCGCGTTGAGCGCGTAGAACATGAAGGCGTCGTCGGGATCCGGGCTGTGACCGATGCGAATCAGCATGCGACCTCCTACAGTGTGGGCCTCGCTGTGAGCCCTGAATGACGAAGCCGGCGACCCGCGACAAGATTCTCCAGGCGGCGCTGGAGGTCTTCGCGGAGAAAGGGTATCACAGGGCTCTGGTCGACGACATCGTGCGGGCCTCCGGCACGTCCAAGGGCGCCGTCTACCACCACTTCCCGAACAAGGAAGCGCTCTTCCTGGCTCTCGTCGACGACTTCTCGGCCCGGCTCGCGGAGGCGGTGGCCGCGGGCATTTCGGGCGCGCACGGCGCGCTGGGAAAGGTGCAGGCCGCGCTGACCGCGGGACTCGAGACGTTCGCCCGCCACCGGGAGCTC